>Ga0210040_10003960_pt1 | contig 19634 bp, 13 predicted proteins | sample CryGeyCG12114_NA_FD_185462 | JGI IMG/M metagenome (GOLD analysis project Ga0210040, IMG submission 185462) | Groundwater microbial communities from aquifer - Crystal Geyser CG19_WC_8/21/14_NA (SPAdes) (version 2) | ecosystem: Environmental > Aquatic > Deep subsurface > Groundwater | place: USA... | reverse complement strand
GTCGGTGGGGCCGTTCGTCAGGTACACCTGCACCGCCGTGACCTTGTATTCGGGGCAGTTCGTCGCCCAGTCCGAGAAGTCCGTGGTGACGACGTTAGCCTGCGTGTCCGGGTGGTGGAAGGTGGTATAGACGACGCCGGGCGAGACGCGGTCGGTGAGGAGCGCCCGCAGGCTCGTCTCCCCGGCGCGGGAGGCGAGGCGGACGAAGTCGCCCTCCTTGATGCCGCGCACCTCGGCGTCGTGGGGGTGGATCTCCAGCATGTCCTCCGGGTGCCAGACGACGTTGTCGGTCCGGCGGGTCTGCGCGCCGACGTTGTACTGCGAGAGGATCCGCCCGGTGGTGAGGAGGAGCGGGAAGCGCGGGCCGGTCTTCTCGTCGGTGGCGACGTATTCGGTGACGATGAAGCGCCCCTTGCCCCGCATGAAGCCGTCCACGTGCATGATCGGCGTGCCTTCGGGGTGCAGCTCGTTGCAGGGCCACTGGACGGAACCCATCTCCTCCAGGAACTCGTAGGAGACGCCGGCGAAGGTGGGGGTGGTGGCCGCGATCTCGTCCATGACCTGGGCGGGGTGGGTATAGGTCCAGCCCGCGCCCATGGCGTTGGCGAGGAGCTGGGTGATCTCCCAGTCGGCGTAGCCATTCTTGGGCATCATCACCCGGCGGACGCGGTTGATGCGCCGCTCGGCGTTGGTGAAGGTGCCGTCCTTCTCGAGGAAGGTCGAGCCCGGCAGGAAGACGTGGGCGTAGTTCGCCGTTTCGTTCAGGAAGAGGTCCTGGACGATCACGCATTCCATCGCCGCGAGGCCGGCCGCGACGTGACGGGTATCGGGGTCGGACTGGAGGATGTCCTCGCCCTGGACGTAGAGGCCCTTGAAGGTGCCCTCCACCGCCGCGTCCAGCATGTTGGGGATGCGGAGGCCGGGTTCCTTGTCGAGGACGGCGCCCCAGAGCTTCTCGAAGACGTCGCGGGTCGCGTCCTGGGAGACGTGGCGGTAGCCCGGAAGCTCGTGCGGGAAGCTCCCCATGTCGCAGGCGCCCTGGACGTTGTTCTGGCCGCGCAGGGGGTTCACGCCCACGCCCGGCCGTCCGAGGTTGCCCGTCAGCATGGCGAGGTTGGCGATGCCCATGACGGTGGTGGAGCCCTGGGAGTGCTCGGTGACGCCCAGGCCGTAGTAGATCGCGCCGTTGCCGCCCATGGCGAAGAGGCGGGCGGCCTTGCGGAGTTCCTGCGGGTCCACGCCGGTGAGGAGCGCAATGGCCTCGGGCGAGTGGCGGTCCTGGGCGACGAACTCGGCGTAGTCCTGGAACTCGTCCCAGTCGCAGCGCTCGCGGATGAAGGCCTCGTCGTAGAGCCCTTCCGTGACGATGACGTGGGCCAGCGCCGTCACCACGGCGACGTTGGTGCCGGGGCGGAGAGGGAGGTGGTGCGCGGCCTCGACATGCGGAGAGCGCACCAGGTCGATGCGGCGCGGGTCGATGACGATGAGCTGGGCGCCCTCGCGCAGGCGCTTCTTGAGGCGCGAGGCGAAGACCGGGTGGCCGTCGGTCGGGTTGGCGCCGATGACGATGACCACGTCCGTCTCCTCCACGGAGTCGAAGTCCTGCGTGCCCGCCGAGGTCCCGAAGGCGCGGCCCAACCCGTAGCCGGTGGGCGAATGGCAGACGCGGGCGCAGGTGTCGGTGTTGTTGTTGCCGAAGACCGCGCGGATCATCTTCTGGACGAGGTAGGTCTCCTCGTTGGTGCAGCGCGACGAGGTGATGCCGCCGATGGACTTGGTCCCAAAGCGCGCCTGGATGTCGCGGAGCTTCGTCGAGGCGAAGGTGATGGCCTCGTCCCAGGAGACGACCTTCCAGGGGTCCGAGATGCTGTCGCGGACCATGGGCTCCAGCACCCGGTCCTGGTGGGAGGCGTAGCCCCAGGCGAAGCGGCCCTTGACGCAGGAATGGCCCCGGTTGGCCTTGCCGTGCTTCCAGGGGGTCATGCGGACGACGGTGTCGCCGCGCATCTCGGCCTTGAAGGAGCAGCCGACGCCGCAATAGGCGCAGGTGGTGATGACCGAGCGGTCGGGGGTGCCGATCTCGATGACCGACTTCTCCTGGAGGGTCGCGGTGGGGCAGGCCTGGATGCAGGCGCCGCAGGAGACGCAGTCGGAGGAGAGGAACGAGTCGCCCGCCATGCCGGCGGAGACGCGGGACTCGAACCCGCGCCCCTCGATGGTCAGCGCGAAGGTGCCCTGGACCTCCTCGCAGGCCCGCACGCAGCGCGAGCAGACGATGCACTTGGACGGGTCGTAGGTGAAGTAAGGGTTGGAGTCGTCCTTGGGGAGGTATTCGGGGTTCGGCGCGCCCCCGGCGTCGCGGCGCAGGAAGTGGTTGGCGAGGGGGGCGGCGGGCGGGGCCTCGTAGCGGACCTCGCGCAGGCCCACGGCGCCGGCCATGTCCTGAAGCTCGCAGTCACCGTTGGCGGCGCAGGTGAGGCAGTCGAGCGGGTGGTCGGAGATGTAGAGCTCCATCACGCCGCGACGGAGCTTGCGGATCTTGTCGGTCTGGGTGTGGACGACCATGCCGGGGGCGACCGGCGTCGTGCAGGAGGCGGGAGTGCCGCGACGGCCCTCGACCTCCACGGCGCAGAGGCGGCAGGAGCCCCAGGCCTCCATGTTGTCGGTGGCGCAGAGCTTGGGGATCTCGATCCCGAGCGTGTTCGAGGCGCGCATGATCGAGGTGCCCTCGGGCACCGAGACCTCGAATCCGTCGATGGTCAGCGTGACCATGGTCTGCGAGTGCCGTTCGGGCGTGCCCATGTCGCGGTCGGAGAAGAGCGGCGCGCCATCCAGGCCGGGGATGATGAAGTCCTTCATGGTCAGGCGTCCTTCCGGGCGGCGAGAGCGTGGGCGACGAGGGCATTGGCGTGGCCGTGGCCGAGCCCGTGGTCGGTCTTGAGCCAGGTCACGAGCTGCATGTGGGTCATGCCCGTCTGCTGGTCGATCTGTTCGAGCCAGTGGGCGACGGGGTGGCCGTACTTCGCCTCGATGGAGGGGAAGTAAGAGGCAGGGCCTTTCACCGTGGCGGTCATTCGGCAGCCTCCTTGACGGTCGCGAAGTCGTCGGGGAAGTGAGTCAGCGCGGACATCACCGGGTATGGGGTGAACCCGCCAAGGGCGCAAAGCGATCCATCGCGCATCGTGTCGCAGAGGTCGATCAGCAGCGGCATGGCGCTGGCGTCGCCCGCCGCGATGCGGTCCACCGTCTCGACGCCGCGCACGGCACCCAGGCGGCAGGGTGTGCATTTGCCGCAGGACTCGACGGCGCAGAATTCGAGCGCAAAGCGGGCCTGCTGGAGCATGTCCACGGAATCGTCGAAGACCACGACGCCGGCATGGCCGATGAGGCCGCCCTGCCCGTCGAACTCCTCGTAGCCGAAGGGGGTCGCGAACTTGGAGGCGGGGAAGTAGGCGCCCAGGGGGCCGCCGACCTGCACGGCCTTGACCGGGCGGCCCGAGAAGGTGCCGCCGCCGATGTCGTTGACGATCTCGCCCAGCGACATGCCGAAGGCGGTCTCGAAGAGGCCGCCGTGCTTCACGTTGCCGGCGATCTGGAGGGGAATCGTGCCGCGCGACCGGCCCAGGCCGAAGTCCTTGTAGGCCTCGTGGCCGTTGGCGAGGATCCAGGGGACGGTGGCGAGCGAGATGACGTTGTTGACGACCGTGGGCTTGCCGAAGAGGCCCTGGATCGCGGGGAGCGGCGGCTTGGCGCGCACGGTGCCGCGCTTGCCTTCGAGGGAGTTGAGGAGCGACGTCTCCTCGCCGCAGACATAGGCGCCCGCGCCGACGCGGACCTCCATGTCGAAGGCGGGGCCGGTCCCGAGGAGCGAGGGGCCGAGGAGGCCGTTGAGGCGGGCGACGCGGATCGCCTCGGACATGACCTCGATGGCGTCGGGGTATTCGGAGCGGATGTAGACGTAGCCCCGGGTGGCGCCCACGGTGACGCCGGCGATGGCCATACCCTCGATCAGGGTGAAGGGGTCGCCCTCCATCAGCATCCGGTCTGCGAAGGTGCCGGAGTCGCCCTCGTCGGCGTTGCAGACGATGTACTTCTGCGGGGCCTGAGCCAAGCGGACGGTGTCCCACTTGATGCCGGTGGGGAAGCCCGCGCCGCCGCGCCCGCGCAGGCCCGAGAGCTTCAGCGTGTCGATCAGCTCCTCGCCGGTCATGCCAAGAGCGTTGCGGAGGCCCTGGAGGCCGCCGTTGGCCTCGTAGTCGGTCATGGAGAGCGGGTCGATGAGGCCGACGCGAGCGAAGGTCAAGCGGGTCTGGCGCGCGAACCAGGGAAGGTCCTCGACGGGGCCGATGGCCTTGGGGTGCTTCGTGATGTCCTTGAAGAGGAGCGCGGGCACGTCCTCAGGGGTCATCGGGCCGAAGGCGGTGCGGCCCGACTGGGTCTCGATCTCGACCAGGGGTTCCAGCCAAGTCATGCCGCGCGAGCCGTTGCGGACGAGCTCCACGGGGAGGCCGCTCTTCTCGGCCTCGCGGATCACCGCCTGGGCCACGGCGTCCGCGCCGAGCGCGCGGGCGGAAGCGTCGCGGGGGACGTAGACCTTCATTGCGCGGCCTCCTGAAGGCTCTTGGCGGTGGCGCGGCCGAGGAGTCGGTCGCCCACCAGGGCGGCGGGACCGCAGGCGCAGAGGCCGAGGCAGTAGATGGGCTCCACGGTCACGCGGCCGTCGGCGGTGGTGCCGTAGTCCTTGAGGCCGAAGGCCTTGAGCGTGGCGGCGACGAGGTCGCGGCCGCCCTGGGCCTGGCAGGCCTCGGCGGCGCAGACCTTGATGACCGTCTGGCCCGCCGGGGCGTGCCGGAAGTCGTGGTAGAAGGTCACGACGCCGTGCACCTCGGCCCGGCCGAGGTTCAGCGCGTTCGCGATCTGCGGGATCGCGGGCTCGGGGATGTGGCCCCACTCGGCCTGGACGGCGTGCAGGATGGGAAGGAGGGGTCCTTCGAGCCCGAGATGGGCATCGATGATCTCGCGCAGGCGCGCGGAGAAGTCGGCTGAATCGAGCATGGGGGCTCCGGTCTGGCTGAAGGCCCTGTCGCCCGGATTGCTCTGGGAATCAAGATCAAGCTTTCGTCGGACGATAGAGATATCCTATCGAGACATCCGCTTCGCCTCGGCCAGGAGGGCGGCGACCAGGGGCATCTGCGGCTCGCGCGCGGGGGCGATGAGGCCGACCAAGTGACCGGCGTCGGGCTCGGCCAGGGGGATGGCGCGGAGGGGGCCGTGCTGGAGGAAGAGCTCGGCCGCGCCCATGGGCAGGATCGTGGCCCAGCCCCCCGCGAGGACATGGGCCACGAGGACGATGGTGGAGTTCGTCTCGATGCGCGGGGCGACGGGGACGCCCGCCTGCCCCAGGAGCCCGCCGATGATGCGGCGGTTCTGCATGTCGGGGGTGAGGAGGCAGAGCTGCACGCCCTTGAGCTCGGCCCAGGCGAGGCTGTCACGCGCGGCGAAGACGTGGTCGTCGCGCAGGATCAGGGCGTAGCGCTCCTCGTAGAGGGGGACGGTGGTCTTGGTGCCCAGGGGCTCGTTGTCGAGATAGCTGATGCCCGCGTCGATCCGGAGGCCGTCGAGGTCGTCGAGGATGGCGATGGAGGTGGAGGAGAGGACGGTCAGGCGCACCTCCGGATGCGCCTGCGCGAAGGCGGCGGTGAGGCGGGAGGCGGCGGCTAGCGCGGTGGGGATGACGCCCAGGCGGAGGCTGCCCGAGAGGCCCGCGCGCCCGACCCGAAGCTCCTCGCGCATGGCGCGGGCGTCCGAGGCGATCCGGCGGGCCCAGTCGAGGACGCGCTCCCCCTCGGGCGTCAGGCCCTCGTAGCGCGAGCCGCGCCGGACCAGCATGACGCCCAGCGACTCCTCCAGCTGGCGGATCGCGGCGGAGAGGGTGGGCTGGGCCACGCCCACGGCCTCGGCGGCGCGGCCGAAGTGGCGCGCCTGCGCGAGCGCGATGAACATCTCGAGCTTGTCGATCATGGGGGAAGGCTAGCGCAGCCCGGCCTCGCCGTCGCGCAGGATCACGGGGACGATCAGCTCCTCCTCGTCCGTCAGGTGCCGGTCGATGAAGCGGTCGAGGCGGAGGAGCCCCTCGTGCAGGCGGCCGGCCTCGGTGCGGAGCCTGTCCGCGTCCTTGAGGGCGCGGAGGGCGGCGTTGGCCTCATTGGTGAAGCGGCCGAGATAGCTGTCGAGGGCGTGGTGGTCGGTGTCGAGGATGTCGAAGCCGCGCTGGAGACGGGCGTCGCGGGTGACGAGGATCGGGAAGTAGTGGTCGTCCTCGATGCCGTGGTGGCCGTGGAGGTGCTGGACGAAGCCGCCGCCCACGCGCGCGAGGCGGGGCGCCCAGGCCTGGGGGTCGAGCCTGCGGTCGAGGAGCGCCTCGGCGTCCTGGCGCATCTGGCCCAGGGCGTCGCGGAAGTGGAGGTGCATGTCGAGCCAGAAGGAGACGAGCCCGTGGAAATTCGGGTCGGCCTCCCAGGCCTCGCGCGGGTAGTCCTGAAGGAGGACGCGGAGGGCGTCGGGCAGGCCCGCGCGGGTTTCGAGATCGAGGTCCATGGCCTTCATCTATGCGCTGCGGTGCCGGGGTTCCAGCGGGCGCGGCGTCCCGGCGCGAGAGCAGGTCGCGCCGAGGGAGCATCACCTGTCCCCCGCCGTCCACCTTCGGACGGGACCCCGAACCGGATCATGCGCCGTCTCGGCGGCCGGGCCTCAGCCCTGGCGGACCACGTCCCGAAGCTGGGCCTTGGTGACGGTGGCGCCCTTCTTGTTGCGGCACACCACGTCGTAGCCGGTGGTCTCGTCGTTGAACCAATCGCGTAAGGCCTGGGACGCGCCGACCGGGGCACCGGAGCGCAGCACCTTCCCGGATATCGAAGTGGTCAGGGTGTACATGTGCAGCCTCCATGATTGCTGAGCTACATATGGGCATTGCGGAGCCCCAGGGACAGGGCCTGGGCCCGCTTCATTTTCAGGACGGGGCGCCATCCGGCGGGGCGGGCCTTCAACCGGGCCGTGTCGCGCGGTCAACCTGAAGTGTCGCAAGGTCACAAACGGGTGCATCCGGTTTCCCCTTGCGCCCGCCTGCCTAGCTTCCAAAGGATTCGGCAGGTCCGCTCCCGCCCGGGGATGCGGGCGTTTTCTCTTCCGCGAGGGGCTCTGCCGCCCCCGCCACCAACAAAGGGAGACCCACATGTCCATGAGAACCCTCGCAGCGGCCTCGGCCCTGGCGATGATCGCCACCGGCGCGCTGGCCCAGGGCGCCACCAACCCGGAAACCGGCGAGGCCCTCGCCGAGGACCAGACCTTCAGCTACCGGGTGCTGGACGAGTTCCCGTCGATCGACCCGGGGCTGATCGAGGACGTGGAGGGCAGCCACGTCGCGCGGCAGCTCTTCGAGGGGCTCCTGAACCAGGACGCGCAGGGGAACGTGATCCCCGGCGTCGCGACCGACTGGACCGTCAGCGAGGACGGGCTCACCTACACCTTCAACCTGCGCCCCGAGGCCAAGTGGTCGAACGGCGAGCCGGTGACGGCCAGCGACTTCGTCTATGCCTGGCAGCGCGCCGCCGATCCCGCGACGGCCTCGCCCTACAGCTGGTACATCGCGCTGATGAAGGTCGCGAACGCCGACGCCGTGGTGGCGGGCGAGGCGGCCCCCGACACGCTGGGCGTGAAGGCGGTGGACGACCACACGCTGGAGGTCACGATCACCCAGCCGATCCCCTACTTTCCGCAGATGGTGACGCATACGACCACCTTCCCGGTACCCCGGTCGGTGATCGAGGAGTTCGGCGACCAGTGGACGCAGCCCGGCAACATGGTCGGCAACGGCGCCTACGTGCTGAGCGACCGCGTCCCGCAGGAGCGGCTGGTGATGACCCGGAACGAGAACTACTGGGACAACGCCAACACCGTCATCGACACGGTCAACGCGCTCGTCATCAATGACGAGACCCAGGGCCTGACGCGATGGGAAGGGGACGAGCTCGACCAGACCGACGTGCCGATCGGGCAGTACCCGCGCCTGAGCGAGGAATACCCCGACGAGATCCACGCGGTGCCGAACCTTTGCACCTACTTCTACCACGTCAACATGCGCGAGGACTCGCCCGAGGCCCTCAAGGACCCGCGCGTGCGCGAGGCGCTGAACCTCGCCATCGACCGCGACGTGATCGTGAACAACATCCTCGCCGCCGGGCAGACCGCCGCCTACACGCTGACCCACGAGGCCACCGCCGGATGGGAGGTGCCCGAGGTGCCCGCCGCCGCGATGACCCAGGCCGACCGCAACGCCCGCGCCCAGGAGCTCATCGCCGAGGCGGGCTACGGGACGGACGGCGAGCCGTTGAGCCTCGAGATCCTCTACAACACCGACCAGGCGCACCAGCAGCTCGCGGTGGCCATCGGGCAGATGTGGAAGCAGACGCTGGGCGTGGACACGACGCTCGCCAACCAGGAATGGCAGACCTTCCTCGACGCCCGCAAGAACGGCGACTTCGAGCTGGCGCGCGCCGGGTGGTGCGCGGACTACAACGAGGCGTCGAGCTTCCTCGACGTGATGACGACCGACAACGAGTCCAACGACTCGCGCTACGAGAACCCCGAGTTCGACGCGCTGATGGAGGAGTCGCGGACCGCCGAGGACCCGCTGCCGATCTACCAGCAGGCGGAGGAGATGCTCGCGCGGGACCTGCCGATCCTCCCCATCTACTTCTACTCCGAGGACTTCCTCCTGGATTCGACGATCAAGGGCTATCCCTACGAGAACGCCCAGGAGAACTGGTACGCCAAGGACCTCTACCGGGTCGCAGAGCAGTGATCGGCGCCTGATGGCGCTCGGGTCCGCCTTCCTCTAGGAGGGCGGACCCGTTCGTTCATCCGCCCGGATGCCGAGGACCCTCCCATGCTCGCCTTCATCCTGCGCCGCCTCCTGGTGGCGATCCCGACGATCCTCATCCTGATCGTCATCTCCTTCATCCTGATGTTCGCCGCGCCCGGCGGCCCCTTCAACACCGAGAAGCCGCTGCCCGCCGCGATCCTCGCCAACATCGAGGCGCGCTACGGGCTCGACCGGCCGTACCTTGTGCAGATCGGCAGCTACATCTGGAACATCGTCGTACATTTCGACTTCGGGCCGTCGTTCAAGTACCGCGACCAGACGGTGTCCGGGCTGATCGCCCAGGGCTTCCCGGTGACGCTGACCTACGGCTCTCTGGCCTTCCTGGTGGCGGTCGTCCTGGGCGTGGCGCTGGGCATCGCGGCGGCGATCCGGCACAACACCTGGCTCGACTACATCGCGACGGGCACCGCCATCGGCGCGTCGGTGCTGCCGAACTTCGTGCTGGCGCCGCTCCTCGTCATCGTCTTCACGCTCTGGCTCGGCTGGTTCGACGCGGGCGGCTGGAGCGGCAAGGGCTGGGACGCGGCGGTGCTGCCGGTGATCGCGCTCTCCACCTCCTACCTCGCGGCCATCGCGCGGATCACGCGGTCCTCGATGCTCGAGGTGCTGAACTCGGGCTTCATCCGCACGGCGCGGGCCAAGGGCCTGCCGATGGGGCGCATCATCCTGCGCCACGCCCTCAAGCCCACGCTGCTGCCGGTGCTGAGCTACCTGGGCCCGGCCTTCGTGGCGATGATCACCGGGTCGGTGGTGATCGACGTGTTCTTCTCCACGGGCGGGATCGGGCAGTACTTCGTCAACGCCGCGCTCAACCGCGATTACTCGGTCATCATGGGTGTGACGATCCTCGTCGGCGTGCTGACCATCCTGTTCAACCTTCTGGTCGACATCCTCTACGCCTGGATCGACCCGAAGATCCGCCTGTAGAGGGGGCTTCGCCATGGCGCTCACCGAACCCACCGTCGAGGAGATCGTCCACCACGCCGCCACCGCCCCCAAGGGACGGTCGCTCTGGTCGGACGCGCGGCGGCGATTCCTGCGCAACAAGGCGGCGAGCCTGTCGCTCGTGGCCCTGGTCCTGATCGCGCTCTTCGCCTTCGGGGGCGGCTTCGTCGCGCAGTACGAGCGCGGCTACGTCGACTTCACGCTGATCGGCATCAACTCCACCCAAGGGGTGCCGTCCTTCGCGACCGGGCACTTCTTCGGCACCGACCAGGAAGGGCGGGACCTCTTCGCGCGCACCGTGCAGGGGACCAGGCTGTCGCTCCTCATCGGCGTGGTGGGGTCGCTCGTGGCGGTGGTGGTGGGCACTCTCTATGGCGCCATCGCCGGCTACTTCGGCGGGCGGCTCGACAGCGCGATGATGCGGATCGTGGACATCCTCCTGTCCATCCCCTTCATGTTCGTGCTGATCCTGCTCCTCGTGATGTTCGGGCGGTCGCTCCTGATGCTGTTCATCGGGATCGGGCTGATCTCGTGGCTGTCGATGGCGCGGATCGTGCGGGGGCAGACGCTGTCCATCAAGAACAAGGAGTTCGTGGAGGCCGCCATCGCCACCGGGGTCCGGCCCCTGACCATCATCCTGCGCCACATCGTGCCGAACCTCCTGGGCGTGGTGGTGGTCTATGCCACGTTGCTTATCCCCGAGATGATCATCTACGAGTCGTTCATCAGCTTCCTAGGCCTGGGCGTGCAGGAGCCCAACACCTCGCTCGGCGCGCTGATCTCGCGCGGGGCCTCGCAGATCGGGAACGGGGTGCCGTGGCAGCTCGCCTTCCCGCTCTTCTTCTTCGTCGTGATGCTCTTCGCCTTCTACTTCGTGGGCGACGGGCTGCGGGACGCCCTCGATCCGAAGGACCGCTGAGATGGCCCAGGCAACGACATCCGGGCCTCTGCTGGAGGTCGAGGACCTCCGCGTGTCCTTCCGCACCGGCGACGGCGCGGTGAACGCGGTGAATGGCGTGTCCTTCGCCCTGGCCGAGGGCGAGACGCTGGCCATCGTAGGCGAGTCGGGGTCCGGCAAGTCGCAGACGGCCTATGCGGCGATGGGGCTCCTGGCGAGCAACGGGAGCGCCACGGGGACGGTGCGCTACCGGGGGCGGAACCTGCTGGAGCTGCCGCAGCGGGACCTCAACAAGATCCGGTCGCAGGAGATCGCCATGATCTTCCAGGACCCGATGACGTCCCTGAACCCCTACATGCGGATCTCGGACCAGATGGCCGAGGTGCTCCAGCTCCACAAGGGCATGACCAAGCGCGACGCCGTGGCCGAGGCAGCAAAGATGCTGGACGCGGTGCGCATCCCCGACGCCCGCGCCCGGATCACCATGTACCCGCACGAGTTCTCCGGGGGGATGCGCCAGCGGATCATGATCGCCATGGCGCTGCTGTGCCGCCCGAAGCTGCTGATCGCGGACGAGCCCACCACGGCGCTCGACGTGACGGTGCAGGCGCAGATCATGAAGCTCCTGGCCGAGATCCGTAAGGACCTGGGGACCGCCGTCATCCTCATCACCCACGACCTGGGCGTGGTGGCGGGGTTCTGCGACCGGACGCTGGTGATGTACGGCGGGCAGATCATGGAGGAAGGCACGACCGACGCCATCTTCGCGACGCCCACGCATCCCTACACGCTGGGGCTCCTGTCCGCCGTGCCGCGCATCGACCGGGTGGACGAGGCGCTGCTGACCATCGCCGGGGAGCCGCCGGACATGAGCCGCCTGCCGCCCGGCTGCCCCTTCTTCCCGCGCTGCGCCTTCGCGCGGCCCGAGAACGAGCGCCTCCGCCCGCCACTGGTGCGGCTGCCCGACGGACGCCGCCGGGCCTGCCACGTCCCGGTGGAGGAGATCCTGGCCCGCAAGGAGGCCGCCCAATGACCGACGCATCCGTCCTCGACCGTCCCGCGGCCGCGCGTCCCGCCGGGGCGCCGATCCTGCAGGTGGACGACCTGCGCGTGACCTTCGACGTGCCGGTGCGGGGCGGCTGGCCCTGGACGCCGCCTCTGAAGCTCCAGGCCGTGGGGGGCATCTCCTTCGACCTCCATCCCGGCGAGGTGCTGGGCGTCGTGGGCGAGAGCGGCAGCGGCAAGTCCACGCTGGCCCGCGCCATCGTGGGCACCCTGCCCTCGACGGGGCGCATCCGTTTCGACGGGCAGGACCTGGGGCGGCTGGCGCCCGAGGCGCGGCGGGCGCGCAGGCGGGACATCCAGATGATCTTCCAGGACCCGCTGGCGGCGCTGAATCCGCGCATGACGGTGGGCGACATCATCGCCGAGCCGCTGCGGACGCACTTTCCGGAGACGCCGCGCGCCGAGGTGAGGAAGCGGGTGTCCGAGCTGATGGAGAGAGTGGGGCTCCTCCCGAACCTCCAGAACCGCTACCCGCACGAGTTCTCGGGCGGGCAGTGCCAGCGGATCGGCATCGCCCGGGCGCTGATCCTGCGGCCCAAGCTCCTCATCTGCGACGAGCCGGTGTCGGCGCTGGACGTCAGCGTACAGGCGCAGGTGGTGAACCTCCTGCGCGAGCTTCGGCGCGAGATGGGGATCGCGATGATCTTCATCGCGCACGACCTGTCGGTGGTGCGGCACATCTCGGACCGCATCATGGTGATGTACCTGGGGCGGCTGATGGAGACGGCGCCGGCGCGGCCGCTGGTGGACGCGCCGAAGCATCCCTACACGCAGTTCCTGATCTCCTCGATCCCGATCCCGGACCCGGTGCTGGAGCGGGCGCGGCCCCGTCCGGTGCTGGAGGGCGACCTGCCCTCGCCGCTGCGGCCGCCCTCGGGCTGCGTGTTCCGCACGCGCTGCCCCAAGGCCAAGCCCAAGTGCGCCGAGGTCCCGCCGCCCCCCTACGACGTGGGCGAGGCGCACCGGGCGACCTGCCACTACTGGGACGAGCCGACGCCGATGGTGGGGGATGCGGGGGCGATCATCGCGGAGAGCGAGGCGGCGAGTTAGGGCTAGAGCTAGACTAAAGCCCCGCCAAGTAGTGGGGCGGCACGTGGTCGGCGAGCCAGACCCCGTTGTCGGCCTGCCAGAAGGCCAGGCCATCGCGGTGCATGGCCATGGCGTCGATCCGAAGCACCACGGGGCGTCCGTGGCGCTGCCCGACCTTGACGGCCGTGGGCACGTCGCCGGACAGGTGGACCTTCTGGCGGCGGCCGGGCTTCAGGCCCTCGGCCAGAATGGGGGCGAGGTTTCCCTCGGCGGTGCCGTGATAAAGGACGGCTGGGGGCTCGGCGGGCGTAAGGCCCAGGTCCACCTCGACCGAGTGGCCCTGCGCTGCTCGGATGCGGCGCTCGTCGTCGGATACGGTGAAGCGCTTCTTGTCGCTTTCGGCCGCGATCCGGAGCACGGTTTCCCGGTCGATCCGGTGACCTGCCGCGTTCAGGCCCGCGACGAGGTCGTCGACCTGCACCCAGCCCCCGGCATCGAGCGTAAGCCCGGCCTCCTCGGGGCGGTGTCGCAGGACATAGGACAGAAGCTTACTATCTTGGGTCATCCTGGCACCTCGCGACCTTCGGTAGCGTGGCGACCAGGTCCGATCAATAATCCCTCTCGAAGTAGATCCCCAGCGTCGTCTCGCCGTCGGTGTCCACGCCCGCGCGGACCGTGAAGTCGGGGGTGAGGTCGAGGTTGATGGTGGCCTCGGTCTCCTGGGGGGAGACGACGACGTCGGTGTAGACGTTCTCGGTGATGTAGCGGCCGAGGCGGAGGGCAATGTCGCCATTCGCGGTCGTGGTCACGTCGAAGTCCGCGAGGCCGGCCTGGCCCCGGATGTCGTCGAGCACGCCCGTCCCCTCGCCCGCCAGAGTCGCCACGGCCGAGGCGAGGCGGATGGCCTGGAGCGGCGAGATCGACTCGATGTCCACGCCGAAGAGGAGCTGGGCCAGCACCTCGTCCTGCGGAAGCTCGGGCGTGGAGGCGAAGGTGACCTCCGGCGAGGAGAGGGGGCCCTCGACGATGATGCTGATGGCGGTGCCGGTGCGCGCCTCGGTCTGGGCGACGAGGCGGATGTAGGGGTTGAAGTCGCCCTGGATGGTGGCCTGCCCCTCGGTCAGCTCGAAGCGCTGGCCGAGGATCGAGAGGCGCCCGCGCAGGAGCGAGAACTGCCCGATGGGGATGATCTGGCGGGTGCTGCCGGTCAGGCGCAGCTGGCCCCCGAGCTCGGCGTCGAGGCCGCGGCCCCGGATGAAGACGCGGGCGGGGGCGTTCAGGAGGATGTCGAGGACGAAGCCGGAGCCGGCCCCGGTCTCGGGGGCGGTCGCCTCGCCCCCCGGCAGGGTGCCGTCGACGGAGATCTCGGCGCGGGCGAGGGTCTGCCGGACGGGGAGCGAGGGCTCGATGTGGAAGACCGGGGGGATGTCGCCCAGGGCGCCGACGCCCGAGGAGGGAACGCGCAGCTCGACGGTGTCGAGGTTGACGGCCCCGGCGATGAGCGCGCCTCCGGTGAGGGGGCCGGTGACGGTGAGCTGGCCGTTGCCGCGCGCCTCGTAGAGCGAGGGGTCGCGGATCACGAGGTCGGTGCCGGCGATGGCGAGGTTGGCCTCGAAGGGCGGCGCGAGGCCCACGGGGCCGGTGACGGAAAGACGCCCGCCGCTGGCGAGGCCGCCCGTCAGGGCCACCGTCGCCGTCCCGCCCGCAAGGGTGGCGGTGCCATCGATGTCGGTGAGCGCCTCGCCCAGGCTCGGGTCCGAGATGCGGGCGTCCTGCACGGCAACCGTGCCCGAGAGGGCGTCGAGCGTGGTGCCATTGAGGCGCAGGTCGAAGCTCGCATCGCCCTCGAAGCGGCGAGGCTCCAGGAGGGCGTTGGCGATGGCCAGGGGAGCGGTGCCGGTGAAGCGGAGGTCGGGCGTGGCGCCGACGGAGCCCGTGACCTGGGCCGCGAGGCCGCCGGGGCCGGCGACGTCCGCATCCACGGTGGTCGTTGCGCCATCGATGCCCGCCGTGCCCGTCGCGGTCACGGGGCCGGGGAACTGGGGCACGAAGAGGCCGAGGTCGGCGAGGCGCGCGTCGAAGGTGACGCCCGAGGGGTCGCCCGACGCGTTGACCGAGACGTTCGGGAAGGTGGCGGCAAGGCGCTCGGCCCGGATCGGCCCGCCCTCGTCCTTGAGGATGCGGGCGGAGACGGTGCCGCCCCCCGCGAGGAGGGTGGCCAGGGTGGAGTTGCCGAGGCCGAGGTCCTGGGTCGTCGCGTCCACCGTCAGGTCGAAGCGGGCGAAGGACGGGAGCGCGCGGCCGGTGACGGTGGCGTCGATGGCGCCGGAGAGCGGGCGCCCGGCCAGCGTGGAAAAGGGGGCGAGGTTCGCCGCCGCCACGTCCACGGTGCCGGTGATCTCGTAGCCCCGCTCCGGCGGCGCGATGCTGGCGTCGACGGTGGCATTCGCCCCGGGCGCGGTGGCCTGGGCGTCGATGGCGATGGTGCCGTCCGAGGCGCGGTCGGCGGTGCCGGTGGCGCTTGTCGGGCCGGTGAGGCCGGGGGCCACGACCGAGATGTCGGGAAGGTTGAGGTCGAAGAAGCCTTGCCCCGCGTCGTCGGTGAAGGTGCCCGAGACCTCGCCATTGAGGAACGGCGTCCGGGTGGTGACGGCGAGGGCAAGGCCGCCGTCGGGGCTCCGCTCCACCTGGCCGGAATGGGTCCCGGCGCCGGCGAGGAGGGGGTCGAGCTGGGGAACGCCGGTGCGGAGGTCCTGGGTGGTGGCGTCGAAGGACAGGTCGAGGACCGAAAGGTCGGGGCGGATCGTGCCGCTGGCCGTGGCCTGCACGGCGCCGCCGAGGTCGCGCCCGGCCAGCGCGCCCAGGGGCGCGATGTCGGAAAAGTCGGCGGCCACGTCACCGGTGAAGGCATAGCCGTTGTCCGGGGCGAGGTTGCCGTCGATCGTGGCCTCTCCCGTGGGGAGCGTGGCACGGAGGTCGAGGTTCAGCGTGCCGTCCTCGGCGGTGGCGGCGGTCCCCGAGAGGCGTCCGGAGCCCGAAAGGCCGCCGAGGACCGGGGCCACGTCCGCCAGCGACAGATCGAGGTCGGCGGTCCCGAGGCCGTCCTCGATGGCGGCGGTGACGGTGCCGTCGAGGAGAGGGGTGTCCACCGTCAGGTCCTCGACGGTGAAGGAGTCGGGGCCGGTGCGGGCGACGCGGCCCGAGTGGGTGCCCTCGCCCGCGAGGAGGGCGTCGAGCGGGGCGATGCCGAGCGCGAGGTCGCGTGTCGTGGCATCGAAGGTCAGGTCGAGGGTGGACAGGTCGGGCCGGATCGTGCCGTTCACGTCGGCCTGCACGGCGCCGGAGAGGTCCCGTCCGGCCAGCGCGCCCAGGGGGGCGATGTCGGCGAAGTCGGCGTTCACCTGGCCTGTGAAGGCGTAGCCTTGGTCCGGCGGGGCGAGGGTGCCGTCGATGGCGGCGGTGCCGGTGGGCAGCGTCGCGTCGAGGTCGAGGTCGAAGCTGCCGTCCGCCCCGCGCGTGGCGGTGCCTGCGACACGGCCGGGGCCGGAGAGGCCGCCCAGGACAGGCTCCACGTCCGCAAGCGACAGGTCGAGGTCGGCGGTGCCGCCGTCCTCGGTGAGGTCGGCAGTGACGGTCCCGGAGAGGAGGTCGGTCGAGACGGTCAGGTCCTCGATCCGCAGCGCGTCGATGTCGGTGCGGAGGACGCGGCCGGACAGGGAGCCCTCGCCCGCGAGGGCGACGTCCAGGGGCTCGATGCCGAGCGCGAGGTCCTGCGTCTGGGCCGCAACGGTGACGTCGAAGGTGGCGAGGTCGGCTTCGGCGGTGCCCGAGAGGTCGAGGGTCGCGCCGCCCGACGGGGTCAGGGCGAGGTCGGGGGCGAAGGTGGCGAGGAGGCCCTGGTAGCGGGACAGCTCCTCCGCCTCGGCCCGGGCCTCGAAGGTGACAGAGCCGGGGGCGCGGTCCCCCTCGGCATCAAGGGTGGAGGCGGCTTGCGTCGCGTCCAGCGAGACGGAGGCGCCGGGCAGGGTGGCCTGGGCGTCGAGGACGGCCTCGCCCGTGGCCTGGCGGTCGAAGGTGCCCGTGACGGAGCCTGGGCCCGACAGCTCGGGAAAGGACAGGCCGAGGTCGGTAAGGTCGAGATCGAAGCGGGCCTGGCTCGCCCCGCTGGTGATGTTCGCGGTGGCGTCGGCGGTGACGGCCTCGGTCGAGAGGTCCAGCCGGTCCACGCGGAGGCCCGCCTCGTCGCGGGCGGCGGAGAGGGCGACTTCGCCCGCGCCGGCGAGCAGCGGGTCGAGCTGGGCGATGCCGAGCCGGAGGTCTTGGGTCGTCCCCGAGAGCACGAGGTCGAAGATGCCGTCGAGGGGGCGGATGGAGGAGACCACGGTCGCGTTCGCGGCGCCGCCGAGGTCGAGGCCAGAAAGCTCGGCGAAGCGGGCGAGGTCCTCGGCCTCGAAGGTAATGGAGCTCTGGGTCAGGAAGCTCTCGTCGAGGCCGGCGACGGTGCCCTCGGCCTGGGCCTGGAGTCCGGGGCCGTCGAGGGTCAGGCTGCGGATCTGGAGAGGACCGCCGTCGTCGGCGCGCACGAGGTCGAGGTTGCCGGAAATGTCGGCGCCCAGCGCCTCGCCCAGGCCGGCCTCGGCGAAGGCCAGGCCCCTTGCTTCGTAGTCGAGGTCGGCGGTGAAGTTGCCCGGCGCCTCGGCGGTGGCGGGCTGGATCGTGCCGGTGCCGCCCAGCATAAGGGCGTCGATGGCGAGGCCGGCCCGTTCGAGGCCCTCGATGGCGAAGGTCCCGGTCCAGGCCTCGCCCTCCGCTCGGTCGTAGGCGAGGTCGAGGTCCACGTGGCGCACGGTCGTGTCGCCTGCGCCGGGGAGGGGGACGGGGTCGCCGCCCTCGGCGCCGATGTCGCCGGTGAGGTCGATGCGGGCGGGCCAGCCCTGGGCCGTGATCTCGGCCTCGCCGTCGAGGGTGATGGCCTCGCCTCGCAGGTCGAGGGACGTCAGGACCAGCGAGCCGTCCTGCCGCCGGATGCCCTTGGTCCTGAGCACCACGTCGGGGCCGAAGAAAGCGCCGGCCTCGGGCGCCAGCAGCGAGGTCACGTCGCCCCGCACGTCGAGGCCGAAGGCGCGGGAGGTCACCTCGCCGTTCTCGGTCGCGGTGGTCTTGAGGGCGAAGTCGCCGGCGATCCGCTGCTCTCCGGCGGTGGCGAGGCTGATCTCGGCCGCGTAGTCGTCGATGGGGGCGGTGCCCTCCACGTGGAGGGCGACGGAGGGGAGGCCGGGGAGGTCGAGGGCGCGCGCGGCGAGGCCGCGGGCGGCCTCCTGGAGGTCGAGGTTGACGGCAAGCACGCGGCTTTCGTTGGAGTAGCTGGCGTCGAGCGCCAGGGTACCCTCGCTCCCCTCGACGATCCGGGCGTCGAGGTTGGCCGCGCCCTCGCCCCCCGCGAGGTTCACCGAGCCGTTCAGCGTCAGGGCGAGCGCCTCACCCAGGAGCGCCTCGCCAAGGGTGATGCGCTCGGCGTCGAGCTGGCCGATCTCCACGGAGACGGGGAGGTCGGGGAGGGAGAAGGGCGTGGCCTCGGGCGTGGGGGCCCGAGGGTCGGGGACCGGCGGGCGGATGACGTTGATCTCGCCGGCCGAAAGCTCCTCGATCTCGATGCGGCCCCGGAGCAGCGCCGAGCGGTTCCAGTCGAGCGCGAGGTCGGTCGCCTCCAGCCAGATGCCCTCGCTGTCGGAGATGGTCAGGCGGGCGACCGTGGCGCGGGAGCTGAGCGCGCCCTCGAAGCCCTCGATCCGGACGGTCCGGGCGGTGGAGGAGAGGGAGTCCTCGATGAGGCCTTGGAGGAAGCCGCGGTCCTCCTCCTGCGTGTCCTGGGCCAGGACGGGGAGGGGCAGGGCGCAGGAGAGCGCGAGGAGGGGGAGGAGTCTCAAAACGCCTGACCTATGCCGATGTAGACCTGCACCTGGCCGAAGGCGTCGTCGCCCGAGGCCGGGGTGGCGATGTCGAGCCGGATCGGGCCCACGAAGGTGTCGTAGCGCGCGCCGATGCCGACGCCGGCCGCCCATTCGCCGTCCGTCGAGAAGGCATCCTCGCCCACATAGGCCGCGTCGGCGAAGGCCACGGCGCCGATGCTGCCGGTGATGCCCACCCGCGCCTCGAGCTGGAGGCCCGCGAGGGAGGAGCCGCCGAGGGTGGTGGTCTCGCCGGGCTCGTTGGGGTCGGGGACCTCGACGCCGAGCGATTCATAGGGCACGCCGCGCACCGTGTCGCTGCCGCCCGCGAAGAAGAGGTAGTCCTGCGGGACCTCCTCCCGGTCGGCGCCGAAGACGCTGCCCAGCTGCCCGCGCGCCGCCAGCGTCACGCGGGTCCCGATCGTGCGGTAGTAGCGCGCGTCGGCGTAGAGGCGGGCGCCGTTGCCGGTGTCGCCGGTGAGGGTGAGGAAGGGCGTGGCCTCGGCGTCGATGTAGAAGCCCCCGCGCGTGTTCCGCGGGTCGTCGCGGCGGTCCCAGACGGCGGTCAGCGGCGCGGTCAGGAGGGTGTAGTCGCGCGTGGCGATGTCCGTCTCCTCGTGGGCGGCGAGGACGCCCAGGGCGAAGGAGAGCGTGAGGGTGTCGGTCGCGTAGCGGGTGATGCCGACGTCGAAGGTGAGCTGCTGGAGGAAGTAGTCCTCCTGGTCCTCCTGCGAGATCTCGGCCGCGACGGTCAGGTCGTTGTCGGGGCTGAAGGTGGCGGGGCGGTTGAAGGTCACGCCGAGGGAAT
>Ga0210040_10003959_pt1 | contig 19635 bp, 10 predicted proteins | sample CryGeyCG12114_NA_FD_185462 | JGI IMG/M metagenome (GOLD analysis project Ga0210040, IMG submission 185462) | Groundwater microbial communities from aquifer - Crystal Geyser CG19_WC_8/21/14_NA (SPAdes) (version 2) | ecosystem: Environmental > Aquatic > Deep subsurface > Groundwater | place: USA... | reverse complement strand
CCGACGGGAACATACCTTTCCGCACTTTCCATAAATGCGCCTGAATGATGGGATCCTGGGTAAATTCTGGTTCATTTAATAAAGCAAGATCGCCGGATAAAGCCAGGAAATTACTTGCTTTTACCTGCAGTTCTTCGGAACTATTGCCGTGGTATTCAACTAACAAAGCGGCAGCCGTTGCGGGCAAGATTTTGATAATGGCCGGTACACCCGGTAAATGTTCGATGGAACGTAAAGAGGCCCGATCCATTAACTCTACCGCTTCAGCGCCCGAAGTTGTCAGGGGCACGATGGCCTGGCAGGCAGCGTATATATCCGGAAAATAAAGCAGGGCCGTAGATTTAAAGGCATAATCCGGTACGGTTTGCAGCACGGCTTCGGCAATAAAACCTAGCGTACCTTCGGCCCCAATTAACAGGTGCGCCAAAATATCCAGCGGCTCATTATAATCTATAAAAGCATTAACCGAATATCCAACCGTATTCTTGGTCAGATATTTCTGTCGGATCAGGTTAAAAACAACTGGATTGTTTTGGATTTGGTCGCGCAGGCGGGATATTTCGGCGTAGATATCCGGGCATTCGGTTTTAAAGCGCCGGTAATCTTCCGTATTTTCGGTAGAATAACTTTTGCCATTGGGCAGTACAAACCGGATATATCGGGTAGTATGGTACGAATTTTTGCTTACGCCGCAACACATGCCGCTGGCGTTGTTCGACAAAATGCCGCCCATCATGGCCGAATTAATACTGGCCGGGTCGGGACCTATTTTGCGGCCGTATTTCTTTAAATACGCATTTACAGTAGCGCCAATTACGCCCGGCTGCACTCGCACCTGCTCCCCGCCAGCTTCAATCTTCATCCCGTTCCAGTACTGGCTTAAATCTACTAATATGCCATCCGAAATAGACTGTCCCGATAAACTGGTACCTGCTGCCCGAAACGTAAGCGGTATATGATGCAGGTGAGAAAACCGAAATAAACTTTTTACTTCTTCTTCCGAAATGGGCTGTACCACCGCCTTGGGTCTTAAATAATAAAAACCCGCATCCGACGCATACGACACCACATCAATCAGCCGGCTTTTAATGCGTTCTGCCGGCAGAATCGATTCCAACAAATTCTCTACTTCCATAAATAAGAAGGCACTCTCTATACAGTTTGTTTAAGATTTGATTTTGGATGATGAGCCGTAGCCATACTATCAGCGGTACCGGCTTTACTCGTCAGCGCTAATAGCAGAAAGGTAATAAGGCCATTCAGCACAATTAATTCAAAACCCAAGGCATAACCCATCCAAGCCAAAGAATGAGTATCGATAAAAAAAGTAATCAGCGGCGATAACAAACAAATAATCGGTACTAATTTATCGGCCACCATTCGTCTGGTAGTCATGCCAAACGCGAATAAACCCAGCAAGGGGCCGTAGGTATAGCCGGCCGCTTTAAAGATGGCATTTACCACCGAATCGTCGTTAATGACTTTAAAACCCAGGATGACCAGCAGCATTACCACCGAAAAAAGCACGTGCACCACATGGCGAGTTCTTACCAGCTGCGCATTATCCTGATCGGTTCTTTTATCGAAACCCAGGAAATCGACGCAAAAGGAGGTGGTTAGGGCCGTAAGTGCCGAATCGGTAGTGGCAAAGGTGGCGGCAGTTAAACCCAGCATAAACACCACGGCCGGAATAATGTTCAGGTGGTTCAGGGCAATTTCCGGGAACAAATGATCGGGCGTTTGCAGCGCCGCCACATCTATGTTATTGGCACCGGCGTATTGGTAAAGCAAGGCGCCCACGCTCAGGAAGAAAATATTAATAACCACAAATACCGCGGTAAAGGTGAGCATATTTTTTTGGGCTTCACCGATGTTTTTGCAGCTGAGGTTTTTCTGCATTAAATCCTGGTCTAAACCGGTCATGGCAATGGTAACAAAAATACCGCCTAAAAATTGCTTAATAAAGTGGTTTTTGCTGCCCAGGAAATCTTCCCAGAAGAACATTTGGGAATACGAACTATTTTTAACGGCTTCAAAAGTTTGCGCCAGATTTAAGTTCAGGCTCCGGGAGATAAAGTAAATAGATAAAACCACCGACGAAAGTAGGAAAACGGTTTGCAGCGTATCGGTAATCACAATTGTTTTTAAACCGCCTTTAAACGTGTAAGACCAGATTAAAAGCAAACAAAGCGCGATGGTTAACCAGAACGGTACCTGCCAGGCATCGAAAATAAATTTCTGCAGCACAATAGCTACCAGGTACAGCCGGAAAGAAGAGCCGATGGTGCGGGAAATCAGAAAAATCATGGAACCGCTTTTGTAACTCCAGTAACCCAGGCGTTTTTCCAGGTAAGTATATATTGAGATCAGGTTGATGCGGTAATATAAGGGCAGTAAAACAGTGGCGATTAATATAAAACCTACCGCATTGCCCAGCACAAACTGGAAATACCCAAACTTGTTGTTTATAACCGCTCCGGGTACCGATATGAAAGTAACCCCCGATAATGCCGTCCCGATCATCCCGAAAGCTACAAAATACCATTTGGAATTGCGGTTGGCAATAAAGAAACTTTGGTTATCGGAAGCCCCGCGGGCAGTTAAGTAAGATATTCCGATCAGGACGGCAAAATAGCCGATTAAAAAGGACAGCAGTACGATTGGCGACATATTCAGTTTTTTACCAGGGGGAATATCTTTTATTTAAGGCAGCTTTATAGCTTTACTGTATTTTATTATAAGCTTTCTGAATGTTCTATCGCGCGCTCGATTGATGTTCGCACACTGCCGTATTTTTCCAGCAGTTCGGTAGCCGTTTTTTCGTCTTTTCCGGTTTCGGCCATAATCATGCGCACGCCCCTATGAAAGAGTTTGTTATTGGTTAACTGCATATCAATCATTTTATTTCCTTTTACCCGGCCCAATTGAATCATAACCGAAGTGGTCAGCATATTGAGCGCTAATTTCTGGGCGGTACCAGATTTCATGCGGGTAGATCCCGTTAAGAACTCCGGGCCTACTACTATCTCAACCGGGTATTGGGCTTCGGCAGCAACCGGGCTGCCGGCATTGCACACCACACAACCCGTTGCAATACCCCGCTCCCGGGCGGCTTTCAATCCCCCGATTACGTAAGGCGTAGTACCGGAAGCGGCAATGCCAACCACTACATCCTGCTCATCAATGTGGTACTCCTGCAAATCTTTCCAGGCTTGTTCGGTATCATCTTCGGCAAATTCCACGGCCTTGCGAATAGCGGTGTCGCCGCCGGCAATAATACCCACTACCCAATCGAAAGGCACGCCAAAAGTAGGTGGGCACTCCGAGGCATCTACTACGCCTAACCGACCGCTGGTACCGGCACCAATATAAAACAAACGGCCACCCTGCCGCATTTTTTCGGCCGTTATGGTGGCCAGCTTCTCTAACTGCGGAATAGCTTTTTCTACCGCTAAGGGCACGGTTTTGTCTTCTTTGTTGATGTTCTCCAGAATTTCCCGCACCGACATTTGCTCCAGGTTATTATAATGCGATTCTTTCTCCGTGGTAATCTCCATGGTAATTAATTTCTGCTTTGTAATATAAGTATTTTAAAAATTGTTACTGATAATGAGGCAAAAGCATTTATTCACCTCTTTGAAATTTAGTTATTTACCGGCCGGTTCTTGCTTTACTTTGGTATTGGCTTTTGTAGCTTTCGGCTTTCTTTTAACCAGCAAGGTGGGTGTCTCTTTTATGAAAGACTGGTAAATGGTCTCATGTATTTTCCCCCGCACATTCATGGTCAATAACTTATTGGTAACCTCCGGATGTACCCGGTTCGAAAGAAAAATAAACAATAAATCATTAGTAGGATCGGCCCATACGCCTATGCCGGTAAAGCCCGTATGGCCGTAAGTGGCCGGCGAAGCGCTTAAAGTGGGATAAGGCACTTTGCGGGTAAGATTATCTTTTTCGGGTTTATCAAAGCCCAGTCCTCGCCGGCTAATGTCGCTGTGGTAGGCCGTAAAAAAATCAATGGTTTCTTTTTTAAATAAACGTATTCCGTTCAGCTCGCCACCATTTAATAGCAATTGGTAAAGCTTGGCCAAATCATAAGCATTGCTGAATAAACCGGCATGACCGGCCACCCCGCCAAAAAGCGCCGCTCCCGGATCGTGTACATCCCCGCGAATTAACTGGGAACGAAATATCTTTTCGTTTTCGGTAGGGGCAATCAAATTAAGGGAGGTGTGTTCGCGGGGCTTAAAGGTGGTGCTCATCATGCCTAAAGGCTGATAAAAGGTCTGGCGCACGTACACATCTAACGGCATACCGCTGATTTGCTCGATAACTTTACCCAGGAGAATAAAATCATTATCGCTGTACACATACGTATTTGCCGGCCCCAACTTGCTTTGCAGTATTCTTTTGGAGATGGTATCGGCCCAGTCGCGGCGCAGGTACATATTCTCTGCTACCCTTACATTAAACTGTTCGCTGGCCACCGCACTGTAAAAGCCTGGTTTTGGCTTTCCACTCACCGTATCAATGGTTTCCCGGTAAAACGTGATAAAGGGCACCAAACCGGCCTCGTGTAGCAATACATCTTTTATTTTGAGTGTTGCTTTATCCGAACCACGGGTCCAGGGCAAATAATCGCCTAAGGTTTTCTCTAAATCCAGTTTGCCTTCTTCGTATAATTTCATGACCGCCACCGTAGTAGCCGAAGTTTTGGTTACCGAAGCCAGGTCGTATACCATCTCGGGCTTTACCGGTTCTTTGGTGTTATACGCCAGGTTACCAAAAGATTTTAAATAACCTATTTTGCCGTTTTTGGCCACTAAAACCACACAACCCGGCGTAGCTCCCTGCTGAATGGCAGCGGTAGCAATAGAGTCGATTTTGCTTAGCTTTTTACTATCCAAACCAATCACTTCGGGCTTTACCATGGGCAAATACGGGGTGGTTAAAATACCACTGCCAAATACATAATTTTCGGATACCGTTACCGGTAATCTGCCTTTGGCCATCGTATTTCCCCGCAAAAGATTAAGGGCTACCTCGTGCATCAGCTTATCGTCTTCGTAGCAGGCCACCAGGTTGCGGGCAAAAGTAAAGTTTTTTACGGCGTAAGGATTGCCAAACACCAAGCTAATGGTATTGTTTTGTTGCTCTAGTTGCCGGATTAAGTTTAGCGCGGCCGGGCTGATGCCGAAATTACCGGCCGGATACTTCTTATATTGGTGTAAGCCCAAAATAACCGCATCGTATTTTGCCTGCAAACTGTTCAGAATACCCAAGGCCTGCATAGAATCGGCTTTATAATCCAGATAATAAAGATCGGCGTTATAGGTTTGCTTTAGCAGTTCCGCAAAATGATTTTGCTCATTTATGCCGATACCTACATAGGCTACTTTTTTACCGGGAGATAGGGGCAATACCGTAGAATCAGTTTGGCGCAGCAACGTAATCGCATTCTCATATATTTCTTTCTTCAGGGCCGTTACGTTGGCATTTAAATCGGCAGTAAGCCGCGTAGTATCTATTGGTTGGCGTTTGTTTAAGCCCAGGTTATATTTGGCCAGCAGTACCCGGCGCACTTTTTCATCAATATCGTTCCAGCTAATTTTATCCTGACGCCGGGCTTTCCGGATGGCTTTGATGCTGGTTTTTATATCACCGGGCAAACACAACATGTCGTTACCGGCAATAACCGACTGTACCGCCGCTTCGCCCTGCGGGTAAAATTTAGTTACGCCTTTCATTTCCAAAGCATCGGTAAAAGTCAGGCCTTTAAAGCCTAAATCGTTGCGGAGTAGTTGGGTTACGTTGGCTTTGGAAAGCGACGAAGCCTTGTTAGGGGTATTATCGATGGCCGGAATATACAAGTGGGCAACCATGACACTGCCCACCCCCGCATTAATCAGTTGCCGGAAAGGGTATAATTCTAACTCCTCCAACTGCGGCACCGTTTTATTGATAACCGGCAAATCCAGGTGCGAATCAACGGCTACGTCGCCGTGACCAGGAAAGTGTTTAGCGCAAGCCATTACCCCCACATCCTGCATGCCCTTCATCACCTGGGTGCCAAATAAAGCCACTTTGTATTTATCTTCGCCCAGGGAGCGGAAGTTGATCACCGGGTTATTGGGATTATTATTGATATCTACTACCGGCGCGTAATCTACGTGAATACCCATGCGCTTACACTGCTCGCCAATGGCCCTGCCAAATTTATAAGCCAGGGCAGCATCCGGCACGGCGCCCAAGGTTAACTGATCCGGGAAAGGTGTAACATCGCCAAACCGCATACCTACGCCGGTTTCGCCATCCACGCACACCAGCAAAGGCGTTTTAGCTTCGGCCTGCAAGCGATTGAGCACTGCCGCTTGTTGCTGCGCGGTGCCCTGAAATAAGCAAATAGAACCGATGTTATATTTCTGGCTATTTTCGGCTACTTCTTTTTCTAAAAACACCACCTCCTTACCCCGGCGTTCGGATACGCGCATCACCATGAGCTGGGCAATTTTTTCGTTGCGGTTTAGTTTTTTAAAGGTACTATCTACCCACCGCTGCGCGGCTGGCATGGTTTGCAGAAATTGCTGTCCGGACGCAAATAAAGAACAGAACAAAAGCGTAAGCGTCAGTAATGGTTTCATTTTATGCAGTTTTGTTTAATGATATATACAACAGAGCTGATCCACACGGGTAATTGCAGGAGTTACTTTCGAGAGCTTGCCTATTTTACTGGCACTTACAGATCATTTATATTAATTTGTAACCGAAATTACACGCTAGCGCACTCCCTAGCCAAAACAAATTATGCCTATTCCTAAACGGGTTGAATCTCCCGCATACTTCGGCATACAATAAGGCTTGCACTCTAATTTTTTAATGTGAGCTTAAATATAAGTAATAACGGCTAGTATACGATGCAATTTAAATACAAAACCAGCAGAAACCCGCACACAAAACGGAATAGAAGGTTAAAGCGCTTAGCCGATCATGTATATTGTTGTTAAATCAGGTAGAGCTTTATAAGACGATGATCGAGATGCTTATATACTCATAAATAAACCCGATAGCCGGATAACTGCCCAGCTACCATTTCTTCTGGTAACCTGTTATACCATCTAGTATTTAGCTCCTTCCATCTATCTTTCTCTAAAAAAAAACAGTTAAACCCGGTAGATTTTCAAACCTACCGGGTTTCTTATTATGAAAGTTTATTTAAGCGATTTGGTATTACTCCTGATTTCTATACATAACCTGTACTACTAACTTGTACAGCAAAAAGGAAATAAAAAGGCAATCGGTTGGATTGCCTTTTTTTAAATTAAATAGCTGGGTCGGCTGGTGTGTTTGGGTTATTTAATCTTTCCTGGTCCGGATAGGGATAGAAATTACGGTTACGTTCGGTTATGTTTTCCGAGGGGGCCGGGCGACCGAAACGACGGCTGTCTTCCCATTTCTGACCGGTTAAATATAATTCGGCCGACCGTTGTTTGTATACCTCCAGCAATAAAGCCTCTTGGGTAACAGCGCCATTGTAAGCTGGTAAGGCCGCATTAACGCCGAACGGATCGCCGGTTACTTGTGTTCTTACCTCGTTTATCAGCGCCAGCGCTTCTGCTACCGGACCGTTACTACGTAGTATGGCTTCGGCTTTAATAAGTTTTAGCTCGTCTGTTAAATAAACGGGTATGCTGGAAGTTTGCGTACTGAAGAAACCTTGCAGCGTTTTTACCGAATCACCGTTTACTATAGCATCCGGGGTACCCATATAAAAATCATAGCGCGCATCTTCTTCCTCAAACAAAGCTGCCGGTAAGCCAAACTTATCGCGGGGGCTAAAATATTTAAGAATGAATATTGTATTGTAAATGGGATTAACACTTAAGGTGCTATACACAAACTCCGACTTAACCAATAAATCTACGAGATTGGCATTGGCAATTGCGGCCTCATAATTACCGGCATATAGGTTATAGCGGGCATTATAGGCGTATAAGGTATTCTTTAAATTAAAAGCCGAGCCGGACACCAATGAAGTAAACTCCTGCGAAACGGGCGTGGTATTGAGTAAAGCAATGGCCTGGTCGAGGTGGCTAATGGCGGCCGCTAGTACTTCTGCTCTTGGTTTAAAGGTTACTTTTTCGGTAGTGCTGGTTTCGGTATTGGCCTGCTCAAAAGCAGTAGCTAAGTTAGCCAACGCTATGGCTTTAAATAAGTGGGCATGGGCCAGGATGCCACTCAGGGTGCCACCGGTTAAAGTACTAATATTAGGGGCATTGGCTAAAATCTGCTCACTCATGCTCATGGTACGTTGCATCCGGGACCATAAACCCAACACGTTGCTGTTAAAAGTGGGCAGGGCCGTTCCGCCGGCTTCTAATTCCAGCACATTGGTAAAGGTTGCTATGCCTTTTAATTCCCGCCCCGTTACACCCGGGTATAAATAAGCTGCCTCTATACCCGATGTAGAGTAAAATTGCCGTAATCCTACGCTCAGCGCAATAATTCCATCGCGCGACGATAGCACCTGCAAATCGCTGGCAGCGTTAGGATTAGCTATATCCAGCTCGCAACTGCTGGTTAATAGCAGGCTGCTTGATAATACCGCTAATTTTAAATAAGAAAAAATATTTTTCATGAAGTTTTCAATTTAAGATAAAGAAGATTAAAAGGATACATTAATACCAACCGAGTACATTCTTGGTATGGGTACCTCCACAAAGTCAAAACCCCGCACGGCAGTTGATTGCCCAGCAGCGTTAACTTCCGGATCGTAACCACTATAATCATCTATCGAGAAAAGATTACGGCCGGCTAAACTCAACCGCACATTGTTTCCACCTAAAAATGCTGGTTTAAAGTCGTAGGCAACCGAAAGCTCTCTCAGCTTAATATAAGAACCATCTTCGATGTAGTTTTCGAAAATACTGAATAAAGCCGCGGAGGTACCTTTGGGCACTTCGCCTCTTAATTCGGGTTCGTAACCAGCTAAACCGCCGTATAAATCGCGTTCACCAACCCGGCGGGTAAAGTTAAATACATCAAAGCCATAAGCGGCATCAAACAACATCCGGAAAGACAAACCTTTTCCAACCGAAAGTTCATTCATCCATGATCCGGTCCAATCTGGATTAGGGTCGCCGATAACTTTGCTGCGGGTGGCACCGGTGGGCTGACCAGTTTCGGCATTACGGCCTACTCTTTCGGGCTGAGGCAACCCGGCAGGCGTTAGCAATAATGATCCATCGGGGTTGCGGGCAAAATAAGTACTATAAAAAGTACCAATAGGATAGCCGTTTACGGCAGCAACCTGGCCGAAACCGCCGGCAAAAGTTAATAAGCCGCCCGGTATGTTATTCACTTCATTTCGGTTGCGGGAGTAAATCAGCGTTGATGTCCATTTAAAGTTCTCTTTTTGAACAGGCGCACCAGTTATCATTAACTCAATACCTTTATTGGTCATGGTACCAATGTTGGCATATTGGTTCAGGAACCCGGAAGATGGTGTAAGCCCGACAAACAAAAGCAAATCTTTTACATCTTTATGGTAATAAGAGAATTCAAGTCCTAATCTTCCGCCCAAGAAACTCATATCGGTACCCACTTCGGTTTCAGTTTGTCTTTCGGGCTTAATACCCGCATTGCCTAACTGGGTAGAGGAAATAACGCCGGGTAAACCGGGCAAAGAAACAGGGCTGTAATTGGTATACCGGTCGAAAGCACCAATAGCGGTTAAGTTACCCGCCTGGCCGTAAGACGCTCTTAATTTTAAAATAGGAATGATACTGCTCAGTTTTTCCCAGAATTTTTCATTCGATATAAGGTAGCTACCACTTACTTTAGGATAAAACTGCCACCGGTTAGCTTCGCCAAAAACAGAAGACACATCATAACGGCCAGCACCGGTTAGGAAAAAGCGGTCGCCAATGCCAAAGGTTTGTTGGGCAAAGAAACCAAGTATATTGATATTATTTCTGGTTTCGCCGGTAACAATAGTGGCGCCGTTGGTGGTTATTTCGGCTATCGGGCCCAGTTGAGTAGCCGTAATGCCGGTAGTATAGTTTTTTTCGAGTTGGGCAGTTGCCCCTACTCCCGTTGTTGATTCTAACCAATCGCCTAAAGTAGCTTTATAAGATATATTCAGGTCGTTATTTAAAAAATAAGAAGTGCGGTTAGCTAAGCGCGAGTACCCTGCATCATACGAAGGCGTGGTGTTCCCTACCGGTATAAAACCGGTTGCTATCTGGGTGGCATTATCGTATCCTAAAGTATAATTAATATTCAGATTATTGACAGGATTCAGCATCAGCTGGAAGTCGCCGATAAACCGGTTAGTCCGCTGGCGGAAATCAAAACGATTAATGGCTTCGAGCGGGTTTGTTCTTCTCACTACCGAAACGGGAGCAGTTGAAGGATACACACCGTTTACCGGTTCCGGATTTATAAAATTATTGCTAAATATAAAACCGGTTAAGGCACCATAGGCCTCGTTTAACCCGCCGTTAGGAACTTCCGCACTGGTACTGAGTACATAATTAGCGCCCAACGAAACCGATATCCAATCATTCAGGGTTTGGTCGATACGCAAGCGGGCGCCACCTCTTCTGAAATTGGTATTATCAACAATACCTTGGTTGCTCAGAAAATTGCTGCTTAAAACATATTGCGTATTGGTACTCCCCCCCGATACAGAAACATTGTTCTCCGTTCCGAAAGCAGTACGGAATATCTGATCCTGGTAATCGTAGCGTTGTACCGGTTCTTGGGTTAAATCGGTGGCGGCAGTGTTCACAAACCGGAAAGGGTAATCGTTATATTCCAGCTTTTTGCGCAATTCGCTTACTCTAAACTGCGTAGAAACGGTTACTTTTGGTTTTCCGGCTACACCACGCTTGGTAAATATCTGTACCACCCCATTGCTTGCCCGGGAACCATAAATTGCCGCTGCCGCCGCTCCTTTTATAATTTCAATCCGGTCAATATCGTTCGGGTTTATATCTACCAACCGGTTTTGAGCATAACCACCTAAGTCGATTAATTCCGGCGAGCTGTTATTAATAATAACGCCGTCTACAATATACAAGGGATCGCCGGACCCTACTACCGTACTGGTACCTCTTAAGCGCACGCTAATACCACCCGCTGGGTTACCGGAGTTTTGCGTAATTTGGGCCCCGGACACTTTACCGGCCAGGGCCTGATCTACGGAAGTTGCAACACTGTTTTCGAGCGAAGCTGCCGAAACGGTAGAAATAGCATTTCCTAACTGTTTTTTACTGGTTGCTACCGATGTTCCGGTTACTACTACTTCTTCCAGGCCAACAATGTCTTCGCTAAGCTGGACATTTACCGTAACATTGGTAGCAGAACCCAGTACTACCGGTCTGGTTTCGGGTTTATAACCAATGAAAGAAATTGTTAACTGGTAGGTACCGGCGGCTAAATCGGCGGCTAAGCTATACGTACCATCTGCATTGGTAGAGGCACCATTATTGCTGTTCTGAATTCTGACTACAACACCCGGCAGCGGGTTCTTGGTACGGGCATCCGTCACCGTTCCCGCTATGGTGTACCGTGTATTCTGCGCAAAGCCCGCCTGACTTACTATGACTAGCAGGAGCGTCCACAAGATGGTGGTTTTTAGATGAAGCCATCCTTTCGGGTAATTTTCTCTCATACTTAAAAATTAAAATTGAAACATAAAATTGATCTAAAGCTTTTTCGTTAATCAGGCAGGCTGATTTTGCCCATGTGTACATAAGGAATGCGGGTTTGTCCGGGACCAAAATCAATAGGTTGCCCTACCAGGCACTCGTTTGCCAGGGTAGCAAACAGCACCGCCTCTTTGGCATCCGGCGAAACGCCTAATTCGGCCGTGTCGCGGATAATTACATTTGTTAGTAATGCTGTGATATTCCGGATGAGTAAAGGATTGTGCATGCCGCCGCCGCTCAAGAATATCTCAAACTTTTCGCCTTTCATGGTCCTGTTTAATGCATCGCAAATACCCTGGGCTGTAAACCGGTTGAGGGAAGCCATAACATCTTCCGGGGAAAGATGACCGGTGTTGGATTTAATCTGTGCCTGCTCTAAGTAATTTAGGTTAAATAATTCCGGGCCGGTTGTTTTCGGAAAATCATAGGCAAAGAAAGGGTGATCCAGCAGGGCATTTACTAAAGCCGGATGATATTCTCCCTGCAACGCAACTTCCGCATCAGCATCGTAATATTTTCCGGGAAACTTAGCTTGTATATAGGCATCCATGATGGTATTGCCCGGGCCTACATCCGTGGAAAAAATCCTGGTTGTATCTAAGCTGCCGGGCAGAAAAGTAAAATTGGCGATACCGCCAATGTTCAACATTACCCGGTTCTGGTTTTTTTCTGAAAAAAGCAAGTAATCGCCGTACACGGCTAAAGGGGCGCCTTCTCCGCCGGCGGCAATATGTTTCTGCCGGAAATCGCTGAGGGTAATAATACCGGTTTTAACCGCAATATGATCACCGTCGCCTATTTGTAGCGTGGCATTAGGCATACTGGGTATTAAATGATTAGAGGCCGGAGCATGGTAAATGGTTTGTCCATGACTCGCAATAATATCCACCTGGTCGGGTTTTATATTCCAACGGTGCAGGCAGGTATTTATTAGTTCGGCATGAAAGCTCCCGATATACGCATTCATCAGGCACACTTTTTCCAGGTCTACTTCCCGTTTCGAAAAAATAGCTTTCACTTCTTGCTTAAATTCATTACTGTAAGGCATCGTAGTGAATTCCCGCAGCATCATCCGGGTTTTGGTTCCGTTTCCCGTAAATTCACAAAGGGCAATATCTAATCCATCCAGCGAAGTACCCGACATTAAACCAATTATGGTTCTGGTTTCTTTATGAATTATCTTATATAAAAGATCGAGACCTGCATTCATAAACCTGGTAATAGAAAACTTATCATTCAAAGAAAAACCTGCATCCTTATGCAACCTCCTGCCACTAGGATTTAATGCTTTCACCCGTAAACAGCAACTGATTTTATCGCATGCATAGAATTTTAAAAGCTGCCCCGAAATATAGGAATAGCTATCAGAAACATATCAAACAAGCATATTAAACAAAATAGTTAGTTTAACCGGTGAAATGTCTATCAACTGCTTTTATATTTACAGCAACAATAGCTGCTTGCTAAAGGCACGTGTAAATATATAAACACCAAGTAAAGTTTCAACTGGTTCATGCGTTTTTATTTAAAAAAAAAATAAAAACACGCAAGATTTTAAACTAGCTTACCAAATAAAGCAGGGTATTCTACACCTAGGCTATTTACTTTTTATGTCAACTTCAAAATATTTCGATTTTTCTGTTGGTAATAAAGCTATTGATTTAAATCCCAAATTTATTAATCAAGAAATGGATGCTTGATTTAGAGGCTGTTTTGATTTTAGATTATATAAATGTTACTGCTCTAAAACGATCACCTTTTTATCAAAGACTGTCTTTTGAAGCAGGTTTACTTAAAACTTTTAGTTTCAAAAAAGCTAGTATTCCGTCAAATCAATAATGCAGGGGTAGAAATTCATATCTATATGGCGCAGAAGTAAATCCGCGTTAGAAAAAGCCAGCAAATTTGGTTTGACTGAATACTAGTTGTAAAGCTAAAATAAGAAATTATAACAGCCTCTTAGAAAAACTCTTTGCTGTTTTATTACAAACACCAGTAAAAAAGCGCATCACAACCCAAAACCTGCCTCGGCTGTTAAGTAATAAATTGTGAAATTTTTCAGCAGATTTTTATTCTTTTACCGACCCGATTTCTACAACAGCAGCCCGAAAGTCAGTGGGCAGGTGCACGTTTATTCCTTTCTTGGTTAGCACGCTTCCCCGGAATGCTCCTTGGCTTTTTCCATCTATAGTTACTTCGTATTTCCTGCCAGACTTCAGCCCTCGTGGATAAACCAAGTAATCTGATGCACCATTCTCCATCCGATACGTCATGATAACACTTTTTGCCGCTCCCGGTGCTACGTATTGCAGGGCCATCCAACTTTGGGGTTGTTTGTAATCTGGTTGGGGCGTTAAATGATAGGTATCAGCATCGGCAATTATGGTTCTGATTTTTTTGTACAGTTTTACATTTTCTTTGGCGGTATTTAATAAGGGCTGCTGCCAGTCAAAAACCCGGCTCGATATCCCAAACTGCCCGTTCATGGGAATCCGGAACATGTAATCCCAGTAGCCGGGCGGTAAAGTTTGGTCGATGTTGGGATTATGATTGCCCTTACCCACTACCCAATGATTATTAATTCGGGGTAAAAACTGCAGCGTCGCCCCCCAGGCCAAGGCCAGAGAAGGTGCCGGAGTGGTTTCATCGGAAATCCAGGAAGTATGCGTATGCGCTACAATGCCTAAATCGTAACGCAAAGCGCCGCTGGCACAGTTTTCTATTATTAAATCAGGATGACACTGGCGCAAGGTATCCAGGAAATGGTAATAAGCCTGCACGTGGTTATGCAATAAATTACCCGGCCGGTCTCCCGCCAGGGTCTCAAATTCCGAACCAATGGCAATATTGTAATCCAGTTTCACCCAGTCCAGACCATTACACTCCTGCATGATATTTTCGATGCTTTGTAACGCCCAGTTAAAAGCCTCCGGATTGCTAAAATCTAAGTGGTAGCGATTACCGGACGTGGCGGGCTGGCCTTTACGTTGCAAACACCATTCCGGATGCTCGTGGTACAAGGCCGAAGAATCGCCTAAGCTTTCAATCTCAAACCATATTCCGAATTTCAATCCTTTTTCCCGGCTGTAGGCGGCTAGCTCACCTAAGCCGTTCGGGAACAATTTTCGCGACGAATGCCAGTTGCCTACTTCCCGCTGCCAGTTATGCCGATTATACCAACCCGCATCCAAAACAAACGCTTCGCAACCTAAATCGGCAGCATCATCTATTAAATCTTTTGCCTGATTTAGGGTTAACTTGTTCTGGTAAGGAAACCAACTGTTAAACTGCACGAGCGGCGGGTTATTCCGGGCATTTACCGGAATTACATATTCGCGCTGATACCGGTGCAAAGCATTGGCCGCATCGTCCAGATCACCGGCAACAATGGCGTAAACGGCTTCCGGAAGTTCTATGGTAGCGCCGGGCACCAGGTTTAATTGCCCGTTATCAAAATATTCGCCCAACTCCAGGCTAATATGCTTATTTAAAGTTTGAAACCGCATTTGCCAGTTACCCGACCAAGCCAGTTGGCCGATGTAGGTTTTGCCTTTGTTCTTTTCCCGAAAAGCAAACCACGGACTCATTTCTTCCGAAGACCTGCCTTTACCCGAAATTTTCTCCCAGGTGGAGCTGTTAAATTTTCGGGTATTTAATTTTAGTTCTTGCGACCAACCGTTTTCCAGTACCGAATACTCGTAATCACCTAAGGGTATATCTAAAGCCAGGGAAGGCATTTTTGTAATTTGCAGCGGCTGCTCGCCGGTATTCTGGAGCTTGACTTTTTTCCCAATTACTTTGGTTTGGCCGTAAACAATACGTTGCTGCGTAATCTGGAGGGCAAGTTGCCGATGGCGTAAAACTTTAGTAATAACGGTTATATCGGGCTGTGCCCGGCTCTTTTTAGTACTAACAACCTCGAAATCGTTCCGGGTAAGTTCCTGCTTGTTTACAATTCCCAAGTATTCCTGCGCCAGCACTAATCTGGGGCAGAGCAACATTAATATAAAAGTTACGGTAAGTTTTAGGTACTTAATATTTAATAACACTTGCATGTATTTGCGGTGGTTAAAAGCTTTTAAGCGGAATATAATAAAGATTGAAACCCTTAACTACATGAATTTAAGATTAAATCTGCTATTTAAAACAGGGTACGGGCAAATCCGGCCAAAGCTTTTAAAGACTCATCCGGCCATTCAAACATACCCACGTGGCCGGTCTGGTCGAGGAAAAAAGCGTGTGCTCTTTTGGGGAGAGCACATTGCTGCAGGCTTTGCTCTAAAGGTACGGCCGGATCTTGCTTGCCCGCGATAAACAATACCGGACAAGAAATATTTTCCAGCACGGCCGTGCGGTCCAGGCGGTCGCGCATGCCGGCCACCGTACCGATTATTCCTTCCAAATTTCCCTGTTTACCAATCTGTGCTAAAAACTGAATGTCCGGCTGGTTTTTCTCCCGGTTACCTTCGTAAAAAAGCGGGGCCACAAAGGTATCCATAAACTTATCTAAGCCATGTTTGTGAATAAATTCGATGGTTCGGTTACGGATTTGCTTTTTTTCGGCAGAATCAGGTAAGGCACTGGAATGAAACAGGCATAAACCCTGGAGCATTCCGGCATATTTTTCGGCGAAAGCCAGGCCCATATAGCCACCCATAGAATGGCCGATTAAGGCAAATTTCTGAATACCCAAAGTGTCCAGCACTTTCTTAACATAAGCGGCGCCGCTTTCCATGGTATAATCGGGCCGGCGCTCCGTATTGGCTCCAAAACCCGGCAGATCTAATAAAATAACCCGGTAATCTGTTTGTAAAGGCTGGGTAAAACGCTCCCAAACTTCTTTGCTTTCGCAGAAACCGTGCAGAAAAACCAAGGCTGGTTTATCTCCACCACTATCCAGCACGGTTTTAGACAGATCAATCATAACTAATATAAAAAGGATATAAAATAGAAGCCTGTAAGAAAACAATTCTTACAGGCTTTGCTTTAGTTTATATATGTTGAGCGGGCAATAATTAAACCTTAACGGATTGCAAAATCATTTCCCGCACGGTTTTTTCAATGCCTTCGGCGTCATAGCCACAGTCGTGGTGCAGTTGTAGCTGGCTGCCGTGTTCAATTACCGCATCCGGGATACCCAGGCGTTTTACCTGCACCTGGTACTGATAATCGACCATAAACTCCAATACGGCGCTGCCAAAACCACCCTGCAAACAACCATCTTCTACGGTTACTACTTTATCGTATTGTCTAAAAATATGATGCAGCAATTGTTCATCCAGCGGCTTGGCAAAACGCATATCGTAGTGGCCAACGGTAATGCCTTCTTTTTGCAGGTTTTTGCAAACTTCCACGGCATAATTACCAATGTGGCCAAACGTTAGAATTGCCAGTTCTTCGCCTTCCTGTATTACCCGGCCGGTTCCTACTTCTATTTTCTTCAGCGGGGTGCGCCACTCCGGCATTACGCCCTGGCCCCGCGGGTACCTAATGGTAAAAGGCCCCATATCGGGCTGACTGGCCGTATACATTAAATTCCGCAATTCCGACTCGTTCATAGGCGCTGACACTACCATATTCGGAATACAACGCATATAGGCAATATCGTAGTTACCGTGGTGCGTAGGGCCATCGTCGCCGGCAAAACCAGCCCGGTCCAAACAGAAAACTACGTTCAGGTTTTGCAGACAAACATCGTGAATTACCTGATCGTAACCCCGCTGCATAAACGTGGAATAAATATTACAAAACGGTACTAAACCCTGAGTAGCCAGACCCGCCGAAAAAGTAACGGCATGTTGTTCGGCAATACCCACGTCGAAAGCCCGGTTGGGCATAGCCGCCATCATAATATTAAGCGAACTACCCGACGGCATAGCCGGTGTTACGCCCATTATTTTACTGTTTTGCTCGGCTAGTTCTACCATGGTATGCCCAAAAACGTCCTGGTACTTGGGTGGCTGCGGCGTATCGTACTGTACGCGGTATATTTCGCCGGTTATTTTATCGAAGGTGCCGGGCGCGTGCCATTTGGTTTGGTCTTTTTCGGCCAGGGCAAAACCTTTGCCTTTTACCGTAAGGCAATGCAATATTTTCGGTCCCGGAATATTTTTCAAGTCTTTTAAAACCGCCGTGAGGTGGTGAATATCGTGGCCGTCTACCGGACCGAAATACCGGAACTTAAGCGATTCGAATAAATTACTTTGTTTCAGCAGCGATGCTTTAATGGCACTTTCTACTTTAGAAGCAATATACTGCGCATTGGGCCCGAACTTGCTAATCTTGCCCAGCACATTCCATACTTCGTCGCGTAATTTATTATAGGTGCGGGAAGTGGTAATATCGGTTAAATATTCTTTCAGAGCACCTACATTCGGGTCGATGCTCATGCAATTATCGTTGAGTACAACCAACAAATTCGCGTTGGCCACACCCGCATGATTAAGGGCTTCAAAAGCCATGCCGCCTGTCATGGCCCCATCCCCGATTACCGCAATGTGGTGCCGGTCGTTTTCGCCTTTATATTGCGAAGCTACCGCCATGCCCAAAGCCGCCGAAATAGAAGTAGAAGAATGGCCTACGCCAAAAGCATCGAAGGGGCTTTCTTTTCTTTTCGGGAAACCCGACAAACCCTGGTATTTGCGGTTGGTATGAAACAGGCCGCGGCGGCCAGTTAATATTTTGTGGCCATAAGCCTGGTGACCTACGTCCCAGATGAGCTGATCGTAAGGGGTATTAAAAGCGTAATGCAGCGCTACCGTTAATTCTACCACCCCTAAGCTTGCGCCGAAATGCCCGCCATAAATAGAAACATTATCAATAATAAACTGCCGTAACTCCTGGCTAACCTGCAATAATTGCTCCTGGTCTAACCCACGCAAATCGGCAGGCGAATTTATCTGGGCAAGTAACTCTCCGGGTTGTATAATCATGAACGGATGTTTTTGTTAGCTGAACAAATTATGCAGGTATTTTTGCGTACAATCTGAACAGCACTTATAAATAACCGGCAAAAATAACTGTTTTTTATTATGTCCCCACCTATCCTCCCGAGAAATATCATACGCAAGGTTTTGGGAAATGGGCTATTTATTTTATGAAAATTAAAATCTGTAAAGTTATACTTCGTTCAGAATAAAAAAACCAGGCGCCGACGGTGGCCACATCTTTACAAAAATTTAAAGTACAATCCGGCTCTTTTTTTATATTTTTGAGTTTAATTTTTTCTTTTAAAGCTATTTAGCTGCGGATACGGTGAGTTTTGAAATTAAATTACCCTTGTTTGAAGGTCCGTTTGACCTGTTACTTTTTTTTATTGAACGCGACGAACTGGACATTCACGATATACCGATTTTCAAGATCACGAACGATTTTATGGCTTACGTTTCGGAACTGGAAAGCCTGAACATAGAAGTAGCCAGCGAATTTATATTAACGGCCGCTACGCTAATGCGCATTAAGGCTAAACTGCTGCTGCCCCGCACCGAAAAAGACGAACAAGGCAACGAAATAGACCCGCGGCAGGAACTGGTGCAGCATTTGCTGGAATACAAAAAATATAAAAATATTCTGGACGATTTAGCCGGTCTGGAAGACCGGCGCCTGCAGATGGAAACCCGCGGCAATATTCCGGCCGAACTGCAACACATTGCCTCTCAGAGCAACCTGGACTACGAACTGCAGGATTTAAACCTGTACAAATTAATGCGGGTGTTTGAAAAAGTTATGAACCGGTTTGAAGAAGAACAAAACCGGCCAAAACACACTGTATATACCTACCCGTATACCATAGAAGATCAAAAAAGCTTTATTGTGGAACGTGTTACCCGGGATGCCATCGTTGATTTTACCGAGCTTATAGAAGCCTATCCCGATAAAATCGGCATTATTTTCAACTTTCTGGCCATTTTAGAGTTATTGCAGT
>Ga0210040_10003957_pt1 | contig 19638 bp, 17 predicted proteins | sample CryGeyCG12114_NA_FD_185462 | JGI IMG/M metagenome (GOLD analysis project Ga0210040, IMG submission 185462) | Groundwater microbial communities from aquifer - Crystal Geyser CG19_WC_8/21/14_NA (SPAdes) (version 2) | ecosystem: Environmental > Aquatic > Deep subsurface > Groundwater | place: USA... | reverse complement strand
ATCGATGTGCCCACTAGTGGGGGTGCCACTCCGAAGACATCTGCTGAATCGACCGGCGGGGCCGAGACGGGAAAGCGGGGAAATCGACGGAGAACCCCCGTCGACTTCCCCGCTTCGAATCGTGTTCAGCGCGCGCTGTCGAGCCGCACACTCCCCGCAGAGACTGTGACGCTCACCTCGTTCGAGGCCCCAGCCGAGGTGTCGAGGTCGTTGTCGAGCGAGCCTGCGGACACGTCCGAGCGGACGTCATAGCGTGCAACAGGCAGCGTCAGATCGAGAGATCCTGCGCTCACATCGATCTCGACCGAGTCAGGCGCGTCGCCGGTGAAAGAAGTGACCGCCCTCCCCGCAGCGACCGAGAGTGCGGCGCGCGATAGGTTCGCGAGTTCGACGTCGGCGCGTCCCGCGCTGAGCTCGAGATCGAGCGCGTCGGCCGACCCGTCGAGTTGAAGCGACCCCGCGCCGACCTCGACGACGAGATCTCCGAATGTTCCTGATGCGACGATCTCGCCGGCGGAAAGGCTGAAGTCCGCGTCGAGTGCGGCGTCCTCCAGCTCTGCGGGAAGCGTGAGCGTGACCTCGGTCTGTCCCCGCGAACCCCACCAGCCGAGGAACGTCGACGGGCTGGCGACGCGAAGGGTGTCGTCGACGCGTTCGAGAGTCCATCCCCCCGACGCGTTGCCGGTCACCTCGAGGACGGCCTCGTCGACGTCGTCGAAGACGACGGCGACCCTGCCGTCCGCCGCGTCGATGTCGAAAGCGGTCAGCCCGCGGGCATCGGCGGTGGTCGACTCGGTGCTCCGAGAGGCGCCCAGCACTGTCGAGACGATCGCGTTCGCCACGGTACCGAGAAGGACCAGGGCGCCGATCGCGATGAGGATGATGGCAACGGGACGAGCGGCTCCGTTACGCGGAGCGGGCCCCCGCTCACCGTTCGGCTGAACATCTGTCGGGGGAGTGGCGAGCGTCGAGGTCATGATCCGTTTCCTGTCCGCGGCGTGCTGCCGCTGCTTTCGATGTGAGCGAGTGCGGCAAGCACTCGGCGGTTGCCCGACTCGTCCAACTCGAGACCGAGCTTTTGGAAGATCGCGGTGATGTGCTTCTCGACACTCGCCTCGGAGACGAACAGGAGCCCGGCGATCGCCTGATTCGATTTGCCCTCGGCGATGAGCGAGAGGACGCTCCGTTCCCGGTCGGTCAGGGCGAGTAACCGGTCGTCGCGGGTGCGGCGACTGAGTAGCTGCGCGACCACTTCGGGATCGAGGACGGTGGCCCCGCCTGCGATGCGCGAGACGGAGTCGAGGAATTCCGACACGTCGGCGACACGATCTTTCAGCAGGTAGCCGAGCGCTCCGCCACGACCGGAGATGAGTTCGCTCGCATAGCGCTCCTCGACGTACTGGGAGAGAACCAGTACGGGGAGGTCCGGGTGCTCCGCTCGGAGGAGCACGGCGGCGCGGATGCCCTCGTCGGTGAAGGTCGGAGGCAGACGCACGTCGAGGATGCACAACTCGGGCAGGAGCGAGCGGACCGTCTCGCCGAGAGCCGACGCATCGGTGAGTGCGGCGACCACCTCGTGGCCAGAGTCTTCGAGGAGACGCGCGAGTCCTTCACGTAGCAGGACCGAGTCTTCGCAGATCAAGATCCGCACGGCACACTCACCTCCAGCGCGGTGGGGCCGCCTTGCGGGCTGTCCAAGCGGATCGTTCCATTGGCGGCGATCGCCCGATTCGAGATGCCGTCGAGGCCACCGCCCGGAAGTACGCGTGCTCCGCCGAGCCCGTTGTCTTCGACGCGGGCCCAGAGGGTGCCGTCGTCTCGGCGCCGGACCACCACCCGGCACTCGCTCGCCCGGGAATGCTTGGCCGCGTTGGTCAGCGATTCGGCGATGGCGAAGTAGACGGCTGCTTCGGCTTCGCGGCTGCACCGTCCCTCGATCCGTACGTCGAGCCCAACGGGGATGTGCGATCTGCCGGCGAGCGCCGAGAGGGCGGCGTCGAGGCCCCGGTCGTCGAGGACGGAAGCGTGGATGCCTCGCGCCAGCTGACGGAGCTCGGTGATCGCGGCCTTGGTCGAGGTGTGCGCTTCTTCGATGAGCGCCTTGGCGGCCGCGGGATCGTCGTCGATCTTCTGCCCTGCCAGCCCGAGGGTCATACCGACGGAGACGAGTCTCGGCTGGACGCCGTCGTGGAGGTCTCGTTCGATGCGCGTGCGCTCGACCTCGGATGCGCGCACTGCGCCCGCTCGTCGAGCGTCCGAGGCCTGCGCGTCCTCAGCGAGTTGCGCTTCACGGTTCGGTACGACGATCGCTTTCGCGACGACGCCGTGCAGCAGAGCGATACCGATGACCGCGGCGATCGAGGCGACGAAGGCCACGATCCCGGCGACCGGGGCCCATGCGATGGGGAAGTCGAACCCGGCGAGGGGAGCGACATCGCCTCGTGCGTAGAGGGGAGAGAAGGCGGCGGCGACGGCGGAGACCGCGAGGCTCGCCAGCGGGAGGATCAGGAGCCCGAGGATCGTCGAGATCGCGGCGCTCGCGACAGCTCTCCACATGGCGGGGTCGATGAACTGACGCCATAGGCCGCGAAGGAAACCACCGAAGCCGGGCCGGGTGCGGCGTCGTGTCCGGAGAGGGGCGAGACCGAACCGGTAGAGCCCGTCGACACGTGCCGTCTCCAGCCAGCCGACTGCGAAGAGCGCGTAGATGAAAGCGAGCAGGAAGGGCAGGCCGAGCCCGAGCACCGGGAGGAGCGCGATTCCGACGGTCAGCAGGGCTGCCAGAACAGTGAAGAGGATGGGGCCGATGAGCCCCAATGCAGCGAGCTGAGTGATCGCGCCAGCCAGGTGCGCAGGTGAGGCGGTCGTCGGCGGGCGTCGCACGTGAACGGCGGGGGAGGACGAGGTCATGTCCTACAAAGTAGGGCGGCTCATCGATGAGCGCCGCCCAGTCACCCGGACACTCCTATTCGGGATAACCCGAAGAGGGCAAGCGCTGACTACTCCGGGGTGATCCAGCCCTCGCGGATGGCGTATCGCCGCAGCAGGTTCTTGGTGCCGAGGTCGACTCCGATCGCGCGGTATTTGCGGCGTGCGCGCTTGATGTAGGACTTGATGGTCTCTTCGGTGGTGTCCATGTCGAACGCGACCTCTTTGATGGAACGCCCCGCTGCATACAGCACGAGGGCCCGGTGCTCTTGGCGTCCGAGACCGGGGTCTTCGGCGTTCTGGAACTCGTCGAGTGCGCGGGTGACGGCTTCGCTGTGCTCGTTCGTGCCCTCAGCAGCGGCGAGAACGGTGGCGGCAAGTGCCTCGGCCGACTCCGTCTTCGCGATGAAGGCGGCGGCACCTGCCTGGATGACCCCGTGAATCGAGCCGGAGTCGGTGTGTCTGCTGATCACGACGGCGCGCGATCCTGCCGAGGCGAGTGCCCTCAACTTCGTGGAGACAGGAATGTTGTCCTCGAGGTTGAGGTCGAGGATGACCACGTCGACGGGGAACGCAGGATGCGCCAGTAGGGAACCCCAAGATGAAACGGTAGCGACGACCTCGATCGGAGGCCGGGACGCGTTCAAGCGTGCGGCGATGCCCTCGGCAACCATTTGGTGGTCGTCGAGTACAGCTACGTGCACAGGCCTGACGGGTGGCGTCATCTCGAGGCTTCGTTCCATACGGCGGCGGCTCTGGAGGCGGGGTTTTCCAATAGTAGTGGAATTCTCACTATTTCCCCTCGGCCTCAGACGCTCCGACTCAGGCGTCCAGCAATCGCCCCAGTTCCCGTCCCACGAGTTCGTTCTCGATGAGGAAACCGTCGTGACCGTATTCCGATGAGATCACGACCGGATCGGTGCCGTCGAGGTTTCCCGGCACATGCAAAGCGATGAATTTCTGATCCGCGACGGGGAAGAGTCGATCGCTGTCGATGCCGAGGATTAGAGCGGGCATCTCGATGCGTGACAGTGCTACTTCGACGCTCTCACGTCCGCGGCCGATGTCGTGTGAACTCATCGCCCCCACGAGGCGGAGATAGCTGTTTGCGTCGAAGCGGCGGGTGAACTTGTTGCCGTGGAAATCGAGGTACGACTCGACCGCGTAGCGAGCCGACTTGGTGGTGAGTGGATCGAGACCGCTCTGCCATGAGCGCGCGAAGCGGGCGTTGAGTTCGTGAGGACTGCGATAGTTGAGGAGCGCCATGCGGCGCGCCAACGCAAGGCCTCGGTGAGGGCCCTCTCCATCGGGGAGGCCGTAGTAGTTGCCGCCGCGGAAGCGTGGATCCATTCCGATCGCTTCGGTCTGCACGGAGTTGAGCGCGATCTGGTCCGCGCTCGCCACGGCAGGGGCCGCCAGTATCGCGACTTTGGCCACCCGCTGTGGGTGGGTGATGGCCCATTCGAGGACATGCATTCCGCCCATGGAACCGCCGATGACGGCCGCCCATCGCTCGATTCCGATCGCGTCGGCGAATCGGCGCTGCGCCTCCACCTGGTCGCGGATGGTGAGTTCGGGGAAGCGGGATCCCCATTCGCGGAGATCGGGCGCGACAGAGGCGGGTCCGGTGCTGCCCTGGCAGCCGCCGAGGATGTTGGGGGCGACGACGTACCAGTGGTCCGTGTCGATAGCGAGGCCGGGGCCGACTATGCCCGACCACCACCCCGCCGTCGGCTGACCGGGACCGGCGGGACCCGTGAGATGCGCGTCGCCTGTCAGAGCGTGGAGCACCAGGACGGCGTTGCTGCTATCGGCGTTCGGGGTGCCGAAGGTTTCGTAGGCGATACGCGCCGTGGGCACCTCGCCACCCGCCTCGAGCGGAACGGTACCGATATCGATGAATCGGCGCGCGCCAGCGGGATCGCCCTCCTGCCAGGCCCCCGTTGCAGGTGGTTTGCCGAGCAGGGCGCGCTGGTCTGCTTCGGTGACGAAGGTCGACGGCACGGCGTCTTCGGGGGTCTGCCAATCCATAACGTCGCCAAGTATCCCCGAGTGTCCGACGTGGCGCTCTCAGTGTTACGGCTTCCGGGCGTCGGCGCTTCTCGAGGCTGAGACAACGACCTCTCCGCCCTCAAAAGTGGGGCACGTGTCGACCGGAGAGTTCGCCGAGAAACGGCGTGTCCGCTGCATAGTCTTCCTGCTGATTCCCTCGTCTGTCGTAAAACCAGGAGTAACCATGAAAACCTCTCGGCTTGGCGCCGCCATTCTCGCCGGCGTCTCCGTGACCATGATCGGCTTGACCGCGTCTCCCGCATTCGCTGCGAGCGCTCGTGAGCTGCCTGCCGGATCAGCCCTGTACGCGATCGATTGCGACAGCGCCCCCAACCAGCTGTATTCGCTCGACACCGCCACTGCGCAGGCGACACCGGTCGGCGTAGGCACGGACCCCGCCAATGGCACCTGTGCGGGTCCCGGTGCGTGGGACACCATCGGCCAGAAGGCCTATTACGTCGACTGGGATGGGGTGGATGCTCTTCGGTCGATGGACGTGACCACGGGAGTCAGCCAGGAAGTCGCTCCGTTCGCAACCGCCGATGGCACGGCCGTCTCATATGTCGAATCCATCGCGATCGGTCTCGACGGTGCCGCATACGCCATCGCCTACGGCAACCTCATGAGCTCCGGCTCGGCGCTTTTCTCGCTTGATCTGTCCACAGGAGTCCTTGACTACATCGCTGACACCGGCGATATGGACGGTGACTTCTACAGCTTCAGCGTGAACCCGAGCACAGGTGACTTCTACGTGGTCGATGATGAGGGGGCCATCGCCCGCATCGACGTCACTACGGGAGTACAGACGCCGCTCGGAACCGTGAACCTCGAAACCGACGGCGACCCGCTCACCGATGACAACGACATCTACGCCCTCGTCATCGACAGCAACGGCATCATGTGGATGCAGAACTACGGCGTCTATTCGGACCTCTGGAGCCTCGACCTCGCCGACATCGGTGGCGCCGCTATTCAGTCCGGCACCATCGCGACCGATGTCGCCGATGCGACTACGCAGTTCGACACGGAGTCGCTGATTCTCGCTCCGGCGGTCGTCGCCGACGCCGTGGTCGTCCCTGACACGACGGTTGAACCGGCAGCGACGGTGACTGAAGAAGTCGCTGCTGAGGCCCCGGTCCTCGCTGAAACCGGCGTTGATGAGGAGCAGCTCAGCCGCTTCGGATTCGCCGGGCTGATCACGCTACTGATCGGCGCCGGACTCGTCGTCGCTGGCCGCGCGCGTCGTCAGGCTCGCATCTAGTTCGAAAGATCGAAACAAGGGGGCTCCCCGTCGTGAGACGGGGAGCCCCCTTGTTCGCGGAAGCGGGAAAGACGACGTGTCAGACGGCCTGCGAGCTGTATTCGCGTGCCGCCTTAAGGCCTGCTTCGAGGTCGGCCTTCAAATCTTCGACGTTCTCGAGACCGACCGACAGGCGCACCAGGCCGGGCGTGACGCCGGCGGTCAGCTGTTGCTCGGGGGTGAGCTGCGAGTGCGTCGTCGACGCCGGGTGGATGACGAGCGAGCGCACATCGCCGATGTTGGCGAGGTGGCTGAACAGCTCGAGCGAGTCGACGAAACGTTCGCCCGCGTCGACACCGCCCTTGAGTTCGAACGAGATGATCGCGCCGACACCCTTAGGGGCATACTTCTGTCCGGCCTGGTACCAGGGGCTCGACTGCAGTCCCGAGTAGTTCACGCTCGCGACATCGGCGTGGTTCTCGAGCCAGAGCGCGATGTCTTCGGCGTTCTGCACGTGCCGCTCGATTCGTAAGGAAAGCGTCTCGATGCCCTGGATGAGGTGGAAGGCCGAGTCGGGCGAAATAGCAGCACCCAGGTCGCGCAGCAGTTGCACGCGCGCCTTGATGATGTAGGCGATCCCGTCGCCGACCGCGTCGGTGTAGACCGCGCCGTGGTACGACGGGTCAGGAGTGGTGAGACCTGGGAACTTATCCGACTTCGACCACTCGAACTTTCCTCCGTCGACGATGACGCCGCCGATGACGACGCCGTGCCCGCCGAGGAACTTCGTCGCCGAATGCACGACGATGTCGGCTCCGTGCTCGAGCGGACGGATGAGATACGGGGTCGCGATCGTGTTGTCGACGATCAGTGGAACACCGGCCTCATGCGCGACGGATGACACGGATTCGATGTCGAGGATGTTGATGCGCGGGTTGCCGATCGTCTCGGCGAAGAACAGCTTCGTGTTCGGTCGGACGGCGCGACGCCACTCTTCGGGGTCATCCTGGTTCTCGACGAATGTGGTCTCGATGCCGAGCTTCGCGAGGGTGTACTTGAACAGGTTGTAGGTGCCGCCGTAGATCGAGCTCGACGACACGATGTGGTCGCCCGCTTCGGCGATGTTGAGGACCGCGTACGTCTCCGCTGCCTGGCCGGAGGCGAGCAGCAGCGCGGCGGTGCCCCCTTCAAGCGTCGCGACCCGTTCCTCGACCACGGCCTGGGTCGGGTTCTGGATGCGGTTGTAGATGTTCCCGAACTCCGCGAGAGCGAACAGGTTCTTCGCGTGCTGGGCGCTGTTGAAGACGTACGAGGTCGTCTTGTAGATAGGCGTTGCCCGGGCGTTGGTGACCGGGTCAGGTGAGGCGCCGGCGTGGATCTGCTGGGTCTCGAATCTCCACTGCGAATGAGTCATAGGGCGAGCCTACGAACCGCCCGCGTCGGGGACAACGGCCGCGACACATGACGTAACGGACGCTCGGGCGGGATCTCAGCCCGCGAACGAGCTACGCATCTCGAGGGCGATCTGCGTCGCGTCGAGGTTCGCGAGGGCGTCCGCGAGTACGTCTGCGTCGAAGGTGCCGTTGTCACGCGCATCGAGGAGCGCCGCCCTCTGCGCCGCGATGACGGCCAGCCGGAAGTCCCTGGACCGCTGGAACTGTTCGGGCGTGCGGTCCTCGTCTGGTGGGGGCGGCGCCGCGGGGATGCTCTCGGAGCTGGTCCGCATCAGCTCCATGATCTGGCGGCGCTCGGCATCGAGCTGATCCTTCTCGGCCCGCTGATCTTTCGGACCGATGCGGCGCAGGAGCGGACCGACGGTACTGCCCTGGATCAGCAGCGACAGTAGCGCGACTATGAACGCGATGAGCACGAGAAGCGACCGCTCCGGAGTGTCCGCGGGGAGGGTCTGGGCGGCGGCGACGGTGACCGCTCCGCGCATTCCCGCCCAGACGACCGTCGCGCCCTCGCGCCAGCCGAGCGGCCGACGGAGGAAGTAGTCGATGTCGGCGAGGCCCTGGGTGACCCGGCGGGCGAAGCGCTCGAGGTTCTGCGACGAGGCCCGGCGGCCACGTGAATGGGCCCGGTGGCCGCGGGAGTTGACCTCGGTGAAGGTCTTCCGCTGTCCCTCCGCTCTGGTCATCCGCTCTTGCATGTCGCGGAGGCGGAGCTGCATATCGCCGATGTGTCGCCGGCGGCGGGCGAGTGACCAGAGCAGCGGAGTGACGTAAGCGGTTCTGACCAGGACGGTGAGCACGAGGGCACCGGCCGCGATGAGGATGGCGGTCCAGACTCCGGCATGATCGCGTTCGACGTTCGCCACGATCGAGCTGATCTGCAAACCCATGATGAGGAACACGGCGCTTTCGAGCACGAGCTCGACGGTCCGCCAGTTCTGCGAATCCGAGAGACGGTTCCGGGGCGACAGATCGCGCGGGGCACGAATACCCGTGACGATTCCCGCAACCACAGCAGCCACAAGGCCAGAGGCGCCGAGCAGCTCGGCGGGGATGGCCGCGAGGAACGGCACGGTGAAGGAGATGACCGTGTTGACGGTCGGATCGATCACCCGGCGGCGCAGGACGAGATTCAGCCAGCCGACGAGCGCCCCGAGGAAGACGGCGATCGCGACGGAGTAGGCGAACGTGCCGACGGTTCCCCAGAAGGAGAAGGTCGCGGCGGCCGCGGCGATGGCGGTGCGCAGCAGCACGAGCGCGGTTGCGTCGTTCAGGAGACTTTCGCCGTCGAGGATCGCGACGACCCGCTTCGATACCGGCATCTTCTTGATGATCGAGGTCGCTACGGCGTCGGTCGGGCTGACGATCGCGCCGAGGGCCACGCCCCACGCGAAGTCCAGTCCGGGGATGACGAGGGTGAAGAACATGCCGAGCACCAGCGCGCTACCGACTACCAGGACGACGGACAGGCCGCTGATCGCACCGAACTCGCGGCGGAAGTTCATCGCCGGCATCGACACCGCCGACGAGTAGAGCAGGGGAGGGAGGACGCCCGCGAGGATCCACTCCGGGTCGATCTCGAACCCGTCGAACACGGGTAGGAAGCTCGCCGCGACGCCGATGGCGACCAGCACCAGAGGAGAAGCGATGCCGAGCCGGGGAGCGACGAGTGCGGCAGCGGCGATCAGCAGAAGCGCGAGAACGATCGCGACGAGGAATTCGGTCACCGGTCAAGACTGCCAGGAGCCATCAGCCACGGGACGCGCGGCTCGATGAGCGGACGGAAGATGCGCCGCACCGGGTTCGAGGCGAGAACGAGCGTGATGACGAAGGCGGCGACGACCATGACGACGAAGGTGACGTCGTTCGCGTTGTCGGCGAGGATGCCGCTCTCCCGAAGCGGGTAGAGCACGCCGGTGTGCAGGAGATAGATGTAGAGGGTCGAGCCGCCGAGACCGGTGTACCACGTGGATTGCCGGGGGAGGAGGACGAGAAGAGCGGCGCTGAAGGCAGCGCCGACACCGAGAGCACCGAGTCGGAGCGCCCCCGCCCACCACTGGTCGTAGTCGATGACGGAGTAGGCGTCGTCATAGAAGAAGAAGTACCGCACGCCCAGTTCCCGCCAGGCAGGCAGGGCGGCGACCGTGACGACGAGCAGCCCGACGAAGAGGGCGGCGGCAGCGGCCCTGACCAGCGTGACCGTCCGGTCGGCTGCCCCCTCCCACCGCTCGGTGAGCGTCTTGCCGCCGGGCGCCCATGTTCTCAATCTCCAACCGAGGACGAAGAACGGGAGCAGGCCCAGCGTCCGCGAAAGGGCGAGGGTGTTGTCGAGGTCGTCGGTGTATCCGGCAGCGATCGCGATGATGACCGAGACGAGCAACGGATACCGAGTGATGGCGAGCAGCGGCAGGAGCAGACGCCACCCGATGAGCGCGAGGAGGAACCAGAGCGTCCACGACGGCTTCACGTAGTTGACGGCGGTGTTGCCCTCGACGAGCCACTGCACGAAGGTCCAGATCGTCTCGAAGATCAGATACGGGACGGCGAGATCGGTGACGAGGCGCGCGAGCGCTGTCCGGTCGAGGCTGTCTTTGGCGAAGTAACCACTGACGAGAACGAACAGCGGAACGTGAAAGGCATAGATCACGAGGTACGTGACGGCTGCCGCATCCGAGCCGTCCTGGAGAGGCTGGATCGCATGACCGGTGACAACGAGCAGAATCGCCATGAACCGGGCATTGTCGAACAGTGGGATGCGGCGCTTCGATGTGGCGGGTGACTCGGCTGAGGACACGCGCTCAGCCTAGATCTGCGTCTCTGGCAGAGCTTCGTCGATGTGGCGGCGCAACTGTCAGCACGTGGACGCCAGCCGTGGAAGCTAGCGTTGCCTGACGAGGGTCGGCGGAGTCGACTCGTTCAAGGGAGGTAGATACATGGCCCACGCCGTCGTGACCGGAGCGAGTTCAGGAATCGGACGAGCGACCGTTGAACTGTTGCGCAGTCACGGGTGGGACGTCACCGGAGTCGCCCGCCGTCAGGACCGTCTCGAGCAGCTCGCCGAGGAGACCGGAGCCGACTGGTTCGTCGCCGATCTGACCAACGGGGACGATGTCGCGGCGCTCGCCGCCCACCTCGGTAAGGGCTCGCCCGTCGATGCTCTGATCAACAATGCCGGCGGAGCGAAGGGCCTCGAACCCGTCGAGGAAGCCGATGTCGACGACTGGCGCTGGATGTACGAGGTCAACGTGATCGCGGTGCAACGCGTGACCGCCGCGCTGCTGCCCTCGCTGCGTCGCGCGGCGACAGCCTCGGGTGTCGCCAGTATCGTCAACATCACCTCCATCGCGGCGACCGAAGTGTACGAGGGCGGCGCCGGCTACAACGCGGCGAAAGCGGCCGCGCTGCGCGTCACCGAAGTCCTGCGGCTCGAGCTCGCAGGGGAGCCGATCCGCGTCATCGAGATCGCGCCGGGCATGGTGAAGACCGACGAGTTCGCAATCAACCGGTTCGGCGGCGACCAGGAGAGGGCGGACAAGGTCTACGCGGGAGTCGTCGACCCACTCACCGCGGCGGACATCGCCGACGTCATCACGTTCTCACTCGAAGCTCCCGCACACGTCAATCTCGACCACATCGAGATCCGCCCGGTCGCGCAGGCTGCGGCCTTCAAGGTGATTCGCGGACCACTGAGCCCTAAACAGCAGTAGGGGAGTCGGCGCCTCGTTGGCACGGTGTGGGCGTCCTCGCCTGAACCTGTGTCTAACCTTGCGCAGTGGAAACGACAGCTGACGCTCTCGCCGACGTCTCGAAACGCAACACGAGTCCGGCGTACGAGAAGTGGGTGGGCGCCACGAGTTGGCCGCTACTCGTCGTCGCGCTGATCTTCCTCGTCGCCTACGCCTTACCCATCCTCCAGCTCGGCCTCGAGCCTGGCGTGCGCGACGCCTGCCACCTCGTGATCTGGGTCGCGTGGGCGGCATTCGTGCTCGACTACCTCGTCCGGCTCGCGCTCGTGCCGAGGAAACGGCGGTTCGTCAGACAGAACTGGCTCGACCTGCTGTTCTTGATCATCCCCGTGCTGCGCCCACTTGCGATTCTCCGGCTCGTCACGGTCTTCCTCGTCATCGACCGGCATGCGGGTGCCCGGCTGCGCGCGCGCATCGGGCTGTACCTCACGGGCGGAACCGCGCTACTCGTCTTCGCTGCCGCGGTCGCCATCCTCGATGTCGAACGCGGAGCGCCCGATGCGAACATCACCAACTTCTGGGATGCCGTCTGGTGGGCGTGCGTCACCGTGACGACCGTCGGTTACGGAGACCTCTATCCGGTCACGGGGCTTGGGCGTCTGATCGCGGTGGGGCTCATGGTCGGTGGTATCGCGCTACTCGGAATAGTGACCGCGAGCTTCGCGTCCTGGCTTGTCGAGCTGGTGTCGAAGCCGGGATCTCAGCGCGAGCGAAGCAGGAAAGAGGAGGTGCGTGTACTCCGGCGGGAGGTCGAGACCCTCCGTGCGCTCCTCGATCAGCGCGAAGTCGCCGAGCGCCAGGGCAGGGCGAACGAGCCGCGCTAGTCAGGCGACGAGATCGGGCCTCGGAGACTGCTCGGCGCTTTCCGTCAACGGCGGATCACTGAAGGCCAGGCGGGGAACGAACAGCAGCAGGACCGCCGAGATCACGGCGGCACTTCCACAGACGATCCACACCGTCAGATAGCCGGAGAACGACGCGGCCGTCGCCACGACCCCGCCTGCTCCGGTCGCGAGCGCGACTGCGAAGATCGCAGACGAGAACGTGCCGCCGACGGTCTTGGTCGTATTGGTGAGCCCGGCGGCGATTCCGGTCTGGCCGATCGGTGCTGCGGCCGCGGCGGCCGAGGGCAGGGCGGCGAGAAGTGCGCCGGAGCCGAGGCCGGCGATGACCATGTTGGTGACGACGTGGGTGAGGGTCGCGTGGAAAGGTACGAAGAGGAAGTAGCCGACGCCCACGAGCAGCGATGCGCCGATGAGGGTCACGCGTGGGGTCGCGAGCCGCGTCACGAACGGGAACAGGATCGCGCCGATGATGACGCCGCCGAGATAGACGCCGATGAGATTCGACACCGTCGACGGGTCGAGGCCGAGGCCGTATCCGGCGGCGGGATCCGTCGCGGCGAAAGTCGAGAGCGGCACCTGAGCACCGAGGACACTGATCCCGAACAGGCCAGCGGTTGTCTGGATAGGCCACATCTCGGGTCGGCGCAGCATCCGGAGATCGATCGCCGGATCCTCGCGGCGGAGCTCGTAGAGCGCGAACGGGACGAACAGGGCAAGCCCTACGACGAGGATCGCCCAGACCCACCAGGTGTCGACGCCGTTCAGTCGGAAGAAGGTGAGGGCTGAGGTGATCACGAGCAGTGCGAATCCGAGCAGTACGAAACCGCCGATATCGAGGGCGCGGCCCGAAGTCTCCGGTTTCATCGCCGGGACGCCGAAGAGGATTACGAGGAAGACGAGTGTCACGGCGACCGCCGGCACGACGAGAGTCGGTGCAATGGCGCCACCGAAAGCGGTGAGGAGACGACCTGCGCTCAAGGCGCCGAGGATCGCGCCGAGCTGCAGAGCCGCGATGAGCGCACCCGACGCCCGCCGTGTGGTGGCGTTCGCGACTCCGGTCGCCCGCGCACGGGAGAAGATGATCGCGACTTCGAGCGGCAGCCAGACCACGTAGAAGCCCTGCAACGCCCAGGCGAGCAGGAAGCTCGTGAAGTCACCGGCGACGACCAGCCACCATGACGCCACGGCCGTGACCGCGGTGGAGAAGAGCAGGATCCGCTTGTGGCCGTACATGTCGCCGAGCTTCGCGAGGATGGGGAGCGCGATCGATGACAGCAGCAGCTGCGCGGCTTCGAACCAGTTGAACTGCGCGTCTTCGATGCCGAGGTGCCGGGCGAGCGGCGTCGCGATGGGAATGTAATAGCCCTGAAGAAGTCCGCTCACGATCTCGACGACGAAGAGCCAGCCGACGAGGGCGAGCGTCACGGTGCCGGTTCGCCCGCGGAGTGCTGATGCCATGCTGCATGCTATCGACGGCGCAGCTCGCGGCAACGGGCGACGCGTTCCCCGAGGACGGGTTCGCTCCACGTTTCTCCTTATCCTGACCTGGGGTCCATGGCGGGCTCCGCCCATTTGGCGCTCAGGAGACACTGTCGCGGTCGCGGCTCCGACGAACGAAGAAGCTGGAAAAGATGATGATCAACGGCAACGTCTCGCACTGGTGGGAGCAACTCGGCGCAAGGGCTTCGCGGCAGGAGCTTCCGGGGGATCTGGCTGCGGATGTCGCTGTGGTGGGCGCGGGCTACACCGGGCTGTGGACGGCCTACTACCTGAAGAAGGCGAGCCCTGAGCTGCGTGTGGTTGTGATCGAGGAGCGCCACGTCGGCTACGGCGCCTCGGGGCGTAACGGCGGCTGGCTCACGAACTCGATCACGGGCGGGCGTGAGCAGTACGTGAAGAAGCACGGCCGTGACGCCGCCGAGCGGTTCCAGCGTGCGATGAACGAGACCGTCGACGAGGTGATCCGGGTCGCCCAGGCTGAGGGGATCGACGCCGACATCAAGAAGGGCGGCGAGTTCGGCGTCGCCTACACGCCTGCGCAGGAGTCGCGGCTGCGAGCGACCGCCGCGTCCGAGAAGAACTGGCGCTACACCGACTGGGAAGTGCTCGAGGCTGCAGAGGCGCGGGCGAAGATCAACGTCGCCCGCACGCGCGCCGCGATCTGGCACCCGCACGCGGCAAGGATCCAGCCGGCGAAGCTCGTCTCCGGGCTCGCGGCTGCCGTTGAGCGGCTCGGGGTCGAGATCTACGAGCGAACGCGAGCGACCGAGATCGCACCGCACAAGGTGATCACGACGCACGGGGTCGTGTCGGCCGAGTACGTGGTCCGCGCGACCGAGGGGTTCACGGCGAACCTCAAAGGTCTGCACCGTCTCTGGCTGCCGATGAACTCATCGCTGATCGCGACCGAACCGCTCTCGCGCGAGGTGTGGGACGAATTGCGCTGGAGCGAAGGCGAGGTCCTCGGCGACTTCGCGCACGTCTATATGTATGCGCAGCGCACTGCCGACGACCGGATCGCGATCGGCGGTCGCGGGGTGCCCTACAAGTACGGGTCGAAGACCGACACCGACGGGCAGACCCCGCTCGTCACGGTAAAGACCCTCACCGAAATCCTGCACCGCTTCTTCCCCGCGACCCGTGACGCCGCGATCGACCACACGTGGTCCGGTGTGCTCGGTGTTCCTCGCGACTGGGCGGCCACAGTCGGTCTCGACCGGAGCACCGGAATCGCGTGGGGCGGCGGATACGTCGGCACCGGCGTGACGACGACCAATCTCGCCGGCCGCACCATCACCGACCTCATTCTCGGCAACGATTCCGAAGCAACCGCACTGCCGTGGGTGAACCATCGCGTGCGCAAGTGGGAGCCTGAGCCTCTCCGCTGGCTCGCGACCAAGGGGCTTTACGCGGCCTACGGCTTCGCCGACCGCGCCGAACTAGGGGGACGCGCCACGACATCCCCGATCGCTCACGTCGCCGACGTCATCACCGGGCGTCACTGATGAAATCCCGTGTGATCGTCGTAGGCGGCGGAGCGTGGGGGCTGCCCGCAGCCCTGCAGCTTCAAGACCGAGGCTTCGCCGTTACCCTCCTCGAACGATTCGAGCCCGGCGCGCCCTACGCATCCAACGGCGGCAGCTCGAGGCTGTGGCGCCTCGCGGACACCCAGGTGTGGCGGTCGCGCGCGATGCTCGGCACTCTCGGCGCGATGGAGCGTCTGTCGGAGCGTTTGGATGAGCCGGTGTTCCGGCACACCGGTCTCCTCTGGCGCGACGATATCTCGCTCCCGCGCACAGCCGAAGGGCTCGACTCGATCGGGCAGCGGTATGAGCGGATCGCAGCCGAAGACGTGGGTGACTGTTTCCCGGGGCTGCGACCCGATGGCCGCGACGCCCTCCTCGTCGAGCAGGCCGGCGTCGTGTTCCCGGACCGACTGCTGCAGGGGGCGCTCGCCGCGTTCCTCGCTGCCGGAGGCGACTACCGACCGCGCACGCGAGTGATGTCCGTCTCACCGGGAGCCGACTGGGCGGAGGTGACCCTCGAGGACGGAAGCACGGTGTCGGGCGACCAGGTTTTGATAACGGCTGGGCCGGGTACTCGCGAGCTCTTGTCTGGGCTCGAGTTGGCGGTTCCGTTGAAGCCGTACATCGAGCAGGTCGTGCACCTCGGAGACCCTGACGCGACCCCTCCGGCCCCCGATCTTCCGGCCCTCGTCGACTGCCCGCTCGGTGAGACTCCCGGAATCTACGCCATGCCCGATCTGCGGCGCGGGTACAAGGTCGGTCTCGATGTCCCGCTTCGTGCGCTCGCCGGCGCGACGCTCGGCGATGATCTCGATCGCAGCGAGGACAGCGGACGGACCGAGATCATCCGCGCACGCATCGAACGGGACATCAGGTCGATCACGCCACGAGTCCTCGGCGTGCAGGTGTGCACGTGGACCGACTCAGGTGACGGCGATTTCGTCGTTGGTCGGACCCATCCGTCGGTGGTGTTGGCGTGCGGCGACTCGGGCGAGGGGTTCAAGTACGCGGCGTTCATGGGGGAGTACCTCGCGGACCTCGTCGAGGGCGGCCAGGGCGATGATGAGTTCCAGCAGCACTGGGATCCGCGCCGCTTCGGCAACCGCTCGACTCCGAGGGAAGCCTTCGACGCCGTCGGCCGCCACTGACCGCCCGGTCGACGGTCGTTGTCCCGGGCGTCGATTGCGCCGTATTCGGCGGTCCGGCCCCGCGCGGACATGTTCCGGTTGCTGAAGAATGAACGTCATGGCGATGCACGTGGACGGTCTGTTCGTCTACCCGGTGAAGGGCATGAGCGCCCAACCGTTGAAGCAGGTCAGCCTCACCGCGGGCCGGGCGTTCCCCTTCGACCGGACGATCGCTCTCGCCCGCCCCGGCGGTGCCTACCAGCCGGGCATGCAGCACGGCATCTCGAAACGGGAGTTCTTCGTCCTCGTCGCAGAAGCCCGGCTCGCCGGCCTCAGCACGAATCTCGATCCCGCGAGCGGGAGGCATACGGTCGACGTTCGCGAACACCGTGTCCTCGACGTCGATCTCAGTGCGGAGGACGGGCTCGCGCAACTGCGGACGTTCTACGCCCGCGTCCTCGACCTACCGCCGGGAGTCGAACCCCTCGTCGCCCACGACGAGGGGCGCCGGTTCACCGATACAGCGCACAGCTCCGACCGGCAGATGGAATTCGTCTCGCTCATCAACCTCGCTACGGTCCGCGACTTAGCCGGCCGGGTCGGGCGCGAAGTGGATCCGCTACGTTTTCGCGGCAACATCCACCTGGAGGGGCTCGCGCCCTGGCACGAGTTCTCGCTGATCGGGCGTGAGTTCACCCTGGGCGGTGTCCGGATGCGAGGCACGAAACCCACCGAACGCTGCGCCGCGACCGAGGTTGAACCGGGCACCGGGCAACGCGACCTTCCCGTCCCGCAACTGCTTGCCGAACACTACGGGCACGAGTTCATGGGGATCTACGCCGAAGTCCTCAGCGACGGAGTCGTGCACGATGGCGCCGAGATCGTGTTGGGAGAACTCGTTGGCTGATGTGCTGCGCCTCGTGGTCGCCGAACGTGATGAGCTCACGGCGAATGTCGCTCGGTTCGTGTTGAGAGATCTCGCCGGTGGCCCGCTACCCGGCTATGGCGGAGGCGCCCACATCACCGTGAGTACGCCCGCCGGTCCCCGCCGCAGCTACAGCCTCGTCGACGCCGGAGCCGACCGGCCTGAGCAGTACACGATCTGCGTACGCCGCGACCAGAACGGGCGCGGTGGCTCGACGAGCATGCACGACGACGTTCACACCGGCGACGTCCTCGAGGTCGGCGGGCCGGAAAACAACTTCCCGCTTGAGCAGGCCGAGCGGTACGTGTTCATCGCCGGCGGAATCGGTATCACGCCTATCCGAGCCATGGTGGCCGAATTGCGCGCCCGCGGCGGGGCACACATCGACGTCGTCTACCTCAGCCGGAGCGCGCGCGACACCGCGTTCCTCGACGAGTTCAGCGCGGACGGCGCTTTGCTGCACCACAGCAGCGTCCACGGCCGGCTCGACCTGTGGCCGTACGTCGCCGAACCGGACGACGATGCACGTGTCTACTGCTGCGGCCCGACCGCGCTCATCGATGAGGTGCTGGCTCTCACGATGCATTGGCGGCCGAGCCGCATCCACGTCGAGGACTTCGCGGGAGTCGACGCACTCGGTGGACGTCGCGTGCCGTTCACTGCGGTCTGGGAACCGACGGGCGCGCGGGTCGAGGTCCGTTCCGATAGGTCGCTGCTCACCGCTTTGCGCGCCGAGGGGGTCGACGTGAGTTCGTCTTGCGAGTCCGGTACCTGCGGCACATGCAGGCTTCGGCTGGTCTCCGGCGAAGCCGATCACCGCGACCTGGTGCTCACACAGGAGGAACGCGGCGAGTACGTGATGCCGTGCGTCTCTCGCGCTCTGAGCGGAGCCCTGGTTGTAGCACCCGTCTCGCCCCATACACATCGCGCGGCTCCCGTTTCCTGATTTCCCCGAAGACCGCGACAGAACTGATCCGGAGGAGTAGCGGTCCCGGCAGTACCATCGGCGCATGCCCGTCGACTTCATGGTGCGCCGTGCCACGCCAGCCGACGTCCTCGAGATGGCGCGGGTCCATGTGGACACGTGGCGGGAGACCTACCGCGGTGTGATGAGCGACGAAGTGCTCGACGACCCCCAGCTTCTTCGTTCGCGCGAAGAGTTCTGGACTGCAGCTTTGACCGATCCGCGGTACGAGCGCAACGTCGCTGCCGTGGCGATCAGCGACGAGAACTTGATCGGCATCGCCATGTCCGGTCTGCAGCTGCACAGCGATGCGTCGCAGCAGTTGTACCTCCTCTACACCTATGCCGCTTTCTATGGTTCGGGGGTCGGCACGGCGTTACTCGACGCAGTCATCGACCGATCGACGCCCGCTTCCCTGTGGGTGGCCGATCCGAACTCACGAGCGCAGGCCTTCTACCTCAAGCACGGTTTCGTGGCGGACGGCGCAGTGAAATCGGACGGAGACTTGCGTGAAATCCGTATGGTCCGAACGCCGCTGGCGAGTCCATAGACGAGCGCCGCAATCGCCCCGGTAGTTCGCAACTTTCTCTCGCGCGACGCTAGCGTTCGAGGATGAACGGCAACGCGGAGGATCGACGGCTCGAATCGGTGGCCCGCCTCACGGCGGCGATCGGGCTCGAAATCGAGCGGCGGGACCTCGCAGCGCCGATCCCGTGGCCCACCTTGCCGGACGTCGAAGCGATGGTGTGCCACGTCGGCGATGTGCACCGCTGGGTGACCGAGATACTCCGCACCCGAGGCCCCGTCTCCGAGAAAGAGACGCAAAGCGTGCCAGCCGGCGGGCTCCTCGAATGGTACGAGGAGGGGCGGACGGCTCTCCTGGCCGAGCTTTCTGCTGTCTCGCCGGACGAGCCTTGCTGGGTATTGGGCAGTGCTCCGGCAACGGCGGGCTTCTGGCGGCGGCGGATGGTCTACGAGAACGTCAAACACCTGATGGACCTTCGTGCTTCCGGCAGTAGCGCTTGGACCGCCGCCGAAGAGCTCGATCCTGAGGACTATGCGGACGGCATCGATGAGCTGTTGTCCGTGTTCCTCCTGCGTTCCCGACCGAAGCTCGCGCCGCTTCCCGGCGATGTCGCGCTGATCGCTACCGACACGTCCCGGCGGTGGCTCATCAGTTCCGACTGGACTGTGCGAATCAGCTCAGAGGGCAGCGACGAAGCGACGGCCGCACGCATCTTCGCCCGTACCGGCGACCTCGCGCTCATGGTGTGGGAACGGGCGGATCCTTTGACCGACTCCCGCCGATTCCGTGTTGAAGGCGGCCTCGC
>Ga0210040_10003956_pt1 | contig 19639 bp, 14 predicted proteins | sample CryGeyCG12114_NA_FD_185462 | JGI IMG/M metagenome (GOLD analysis project Ga0210040, IMG submission 185462) | Groundwater microbial communities from aquifer - Crystal Geyser CG19_WC_8/21/14_NA (SPAdes) (version 2) | ecosystem: Environmental > Aquatic > Deep subsurface > Groundwater | place: USA... | reverse complement strand
TCAAATACCGGGTAAAGTACTCCGGCCCAATGCTATTTATGCGTTGGAGTTTGTTTACCGGTACGGCACTAACGAGGAAATACCGGCTGGCCGCGTGGCCTTTAAACCCGGCGAGTTTATTTATGAAGATAAAATGCCTACTATTATCCGGCAGTTTTCCTTGCTCTATTCACCAGAAAAAAATTCGGGAAAACTTTGGGTACAAGGAATAGCCAGTACCTCCAAAAAACGGGAGAAAAGAACTTCCTGGCAGGAATTAGCCCCGGGTGTTATCACTACCTCCAAATTAATAGCTTATAATAACCAGGTTGATTATGCGCCGGACAACCTATTAGCTCCGGCAGATAGTGTTAAAACCTTAACATTTTTCTTCGAGAAAGGTCAAGCTGTCTTAAAAAACACTTTTGGCTCTAATTTACCGTTGTTGGACGATATTATTCAAGCTAATTACCAAATTAAAACGGTTGCTATTACGGCTAGCACCTCTTTAGAACCAGAAGAATTTATTATACCTGATTTGGCCCGCCAACGGGCGCAAGCGTTAAAAAATTATTTTAAAACTAAATATATAAACAGCAATTATACTAACCCAAACGATCCGCTACGTTTTGAGCCAGTTTCACTGCTTGCTCCCGGCGAATTATTCCGGAATAAAATTAAATCTACCGCCTTATCCAAAACCGATCTTCAGCAAATTGACACCTTCCTACCTATTACTACTAACCGCACAGTTACTTTCGAGGAACTTAACAAATTAGAATCGGCCGAATACCTGAAGCAATATGTGTATCCTACTTTACGCTTTGCCGAAGTAAAAATATCTTTTATTCCGGAACAGAAAAGAAACTATGAAATTTACCTGTTATCCAAAAATATAATTGAGAATAAAATTGAAAAAGAAGCGCTTACGAACCAAGAGCTCCGGTATGCCGCTTCGCTCACTCCTTTATTAACGGAAAAACAAAAGATATACGAAACGGCAGTAGCCACTTCCGACGAATGGCAAGCTTACCACGATTTAGGAATTGTATACCTAGAATTAGCCCGACGAGAAAGTAAAACTCCAGCTAAAAATAACCTGCTTACGGTAGCTGTTAAAAACTTACAATTTGCCAGCCATCGCCAGCCCACCACCGAAAACTTTTATCATCTGGCTTCTGCGTACCAAGCAGCCGGCAATTTAAATGAAGCTAACCTAAGCTACGATTATGCCCTGAAAGCGGGCGGTTCAACCAATTTACTCCAACAGGTATTTGCCGATAAAGTGGCACTGGAAATTGAAGCTGGCCAAATTGATGCAGCCTTGCGCAGCTTGCGCTACGCCGGTGATAGTTACCAGAATGCTATAAATAGAGGCCTATGCTACCTCTTAAAAGAAAATTACGATGATGCTGCTATATTCTACGAGGAAGCCTTGCTCATGAAACCCGATGATGCTTTAGCTCATTACTGCCAAGCAATTATTGCGGCTCGGATTAACGATGAGAATCTGTTAGGCTTCCATTTACAACAGGCTGTCCGGAGCGATAAAGCGTATATCCAGAAAGCTATTGAAGATTTAGAATTTCGTCCTTATATCCGAAAAGCATTCTTTCGTTCGGCTTTAATATAGAATAAGTAAGTTTCTCGTGGGTTAACTCATAAATGACGGTATTTTATTTTTTAAATTTAAATAATTGCAATTTGCTTTTTACCTTTGAGTAAGAATTAACAGTAACTAGGATTTATATTTTTTAGAAATTAAACTGATAACAGATTAAATATGCGGACAATACAGTTTAGAGAAGCCCTTCGGGAAGCCTTATCGGAAGAAATGCGCCGGGATGAACGGGTATTTCTGATGGGAGAAGAAGTGGCAGAATACAATGGTGCCTATAAAGTAAGTCAGGGAATGCTGGACGAATTTGGTCCGGAGCGGGTGATTGACACGCCCATTGCCGAACTCGGTTTTGCTGGTATTGGCGTGGGCGCGGCTATGAATGGCTTACGTCCCATCATTGAATTTATGACCTTTAATTTCTCTTTAGTAGCGATCGATCAGGTTATAAATTCTTCTGCCAAACTTATGTCTATGTCGGGCGGACAATACGGCAACCCTATTGTATTCCGCGGACCAACCGGCAGCGCCGGCATGCTTTCTTCGCAACATTCTCAAAACTTTGAAAACTGGTACGCCAACACACCCGGTTTAAAAGTGGTAGTACCCAGCAACCCGTACGATGCAAAAGGCTTACTAAAAGCTGCTATACGCGACGAAGATCCGGTTATTTTTATGGAATCGGAGCAAATGTACGGCGACAAAGGCGAAGTGCCGGAAGAAGAATACGTATTACCCATTGGCGTGGCCGATATTAAGCGGGAAGGCAAAGATGTAACATTAGTTTCATTTGGAAAAATGATGAAAATAGTGTTAGCCGCCGCCGAAGAATTACAAAAAGAAAACATCTCCGCCGAGGTTATTGATTTACGCACCGTTCGCCCCATTGATTATAAGACCATTCTGGAATCGGTAAAAAAAACCAACCGGTTGGTAATCGTGGAAGAAGCCTGGCCTTTAGCTTCCATCTCCTCGGAACTGGCCTTCCACGTGCAACACAATGCCTTCGATTACCTCGATGCCCCGGTAAAGCGGGTAACCTGCCATGATGTACCGTTGCCCTACGCTCCCACATTAATTGAGGCCTCTTTGCCTAATGTGGAAAGAACCATTAAGGCGGTGAAAGCGGTTTTGTATAAGAAGTAATGTCTAATGTTTTACGAAGCAAGAAAGGCTACCACAACTGGTAGCCTTTCTTGCTTTAGCTAAGGTAATAATTTAAAAAGCATTTTTATCCCCTTTAAATGTTTTGAAAATTGTTAAAAATATAATTTTTATATCCAGCCAAAAAGACCAGTGCTCAACATAAAATATATCCATTTTAATGCGGCTTTTCATCTGGTGGGGTTCCGAGGTTTCGCCGCGGTAGCCCATTACCTGTGCTAAGCCCGTAACACCTGGGTTAATTAAATGCCGAGACATGTACCGGTCAATCAAGCTACGATAATTTTCGTTAAGTTTAATGGGGTGTGGCCGGGGCCCTACCACTGACATATCACCAACTAATACATTAAAAAATTGCGGTAATTCATCTAAACTGGTTTTCCTTAAAATGCGGCCTAAATTGGTAACCCGATCATCATTTTTAGTAGCTTGCTTTGTCTCTGAATATTCATTTATTTGCATGCTTCTAAATTTCAAACAATTAAAAGGCTGATTACCTCGGCCATTTCGTTTCTGCACAAAAAATATTGGTCCTGGCGAATCTAATTTTATAAGCAACCCTATAACTGGTACTAGCCAGGATAAAACGAAAATGATTAGAATTAAAGAAAATATTATATCAAAAATTCTCTTAATTATTTGATTATATAAATCATCGAGCGGAATAGGTCGCAAGACCATAATCGGCAATAAATCATAAAAATCAATTTGCATTTTCCGAGCCTGCAACAGATTTGACTCCGGTAAAAACTTTAACTTAACTAAGTTTTCTTCGGAAAAATCAATAAGACGCGTCACTTGGGAACTGCTCAATTCATAAGGCGAACAGTAAATTTCATCTATTTCCTTTTCTAAAACAAACCGCTCAATTTCGCTTACTTTGCCGGTAACTTTATGGTTATAATTTGGATTATCATCAAAAAATCCAAAAAAACGATACCCGTTATCCGGATGCATTTCAAAAAAATCCTTTAACTGCACCGGTCCTTTCCCATAACCAGCAATAATAACTTTTTTATAATTCCCGCCTCTGATGCGATAAAATTTAAGTAAGTAAGTTAACCCAACCCGCCAAATAATACTAAACAGAATAAGATAAATATAAGAGTAAGTTAGAAAAGTACGGGAAAAGAAATAAGTTTTAGTTATATTGAGAGAGGATTCTACTATTAAAATGTATAAAACAACTTGCTTTATGAGGTTGTTAATAATACTAGTAACACGTGTAACGCGTTTTATCTGATAGGCATTTAAAATAAATACAGAGGTGATCCAGGCAAAGTTGGAGTATAATAATAAAGTTATATTTTCAGCATCTAAAAAACTTCTAAGTTCTCCGAATTTAGTAAAGTAACTAGCTAAAGCGGCTAAATTCAATAAAAGAAGATCCCCTAAAGTATTGATTACTTTTATGTACTTTTCGTTCTGGCCCGGCATTAACTTTTTTAAAGATTATCTTATCCAAAATTAATAAATAATATTTTATGTGATAGCAATATTATTATCTAACTAATGGCAGATACCATCCTTTTAGGGGCTAAATATTTATCCTGAACAAAATCTTTTATAGCAGAGATAAAATGATCTTCATCAAACCTAAGTACATTACGTCGAATAAATTCCGGCTCAAAGTCTAAATACAGCTTTTCCATAGCTAAAATAACCTGTAACGAACTTTCAACTTCCTGTTCCTAGAAAAATATAGCCGTACATTTTTTTGGATTTCCGTCGTATGGTATCTAGCACTCCGCCTTTTCCAAAAGCAACTACTGGTCTACCCGATGCGTTTGCCTTTAATGGAATAATTTTACTATTTTCGTAAAGCAGCGTGCAATCATAAGCTCTTATTTTATTGATAACACCTTTATTATCTAAGTGGACAGTTGCCTAACATGGTTAAACATCATCTTAGTTATGCCAAGTACTATATTATATCAAATCGTAGATTTTAGTTAATAAAATTTTTAATTTACTTTATTTATTAATATATACTAAATATAGTTTTTTTATAATTGGAAATTCGGAATCAATTCTTTAAAAAATTTATTGTATTTGTTCTCAACATACACTTTAAATTCTCTTTTAAATCTAAGACGATTAAACTTTTTAGCGTGATTACTAATTACTATAGGATCAAAATCCTCTATTCGTCTTTCAAAATCCAATATAGCCTCACAAAGTGCGGCTTCAGTTTGATAGCGTATGAACACCCCAGTTTTTCCGGGAATGATAATTTCAGCAGCACCACCTAAAAAATAACTAATTACAGGAGTTCCACAAGCTTGAGCCTCTACAAGAGAAATTCCAAATGGTTCACTTGATAAAGATATTAACGCCTTTGCCTTACCTAAGTATTCATTTACAATGTCAGATCCTACAAAACCTAAAAAATTAATATTGGCAGCTGCAAAACTTTTTATTTTTTTTGATTCAGGGCCATCCCCGAGAACAATCAATTTTTTTTCAGGAAGCTGGGAAAAAGCTTTTACAATTACGTCCACCATCTTCCAAGGAACAAATCGTGCCACTACTAAATAAAAGTCTTCTTTATAATCATTCATCTTAAACACTTCTGTATCTACAGGAGGATAAATAACAGCATCAGATTCTATACCATAAATCTTTTTCAGTCGAGTAGCTTGGTATTTAGAATTTGAAATATTGTAATCGGGCCTGCGGCTGGCTCCATAATCCCAATTCCTTATATAATGTAAAAAAAGATTAGCTAGAATTCCTTTGATTCCATTATTAAGCTTTTCTTCTTTTAGATAATAATGAAATTGGTCCCAAGCATATAACATTATATTATTACAATATGAAATATGTAATTGCCCCGGCTGAGTAAGTACTCCTTTGGCTACGGCATGAGAAGAAGAAATTATTAAATCATAGCCTGTAAGGTCTATTCTTTCAATTGCCAGAGGAAAAAACATTAAATATTTTCTGTAGTATTTAAGACCGAAAGGTAATCTTTGTATAAAAGAAGTTCTAAATGGAGCATTTTCTAAAGCAGTATTCTTAATTTCCTCTCTATCTAAAACTAAAGTAAAAATATCAGCTTCAGGAAAACATTCATAGATATCATTCAATACTCTTTCCGCTCCTCCGTATTTAGAAATCCAATCGTGGACAATTGCTACTTTCATTAATTTTGATTTTCAAAAAGATGATATAATTCAATATATTTAGATATTAATCAAGATTGCTCTCCGAATAAAATTCATTAATCAAATTAATTAACTTTTTTGCAGAAGCTTCCCAACTGAATAACTCAGCTCTCTCCAACCCTTTTTTAACAAGTTGTTGACGAAGATCGGGGTTATTGATAAGTTTTTTCATACCATCGGTAATTGATTCCACTTCGGTAGGATTGATATAATGACTAGCTTCGCCGCATACTTCCTTAATAGAGGGTATATCGGAAACTAGCGTAGGACAACCACTAGCCATTGCTTCAAGCGGGGGAATACCAAACCCTTCAAATAAGGAAGGATAAACAAAAAACAAGGCATTCTGATATAAATAAACAAGCTCTTCGTCGGAAACATAACCTACAAATTCAATTAATTTTGAATCAATTGAATCATTGTCTAATTCAAATCCAGCAAAACTTTTATATCTTCCTCCTACTATCACCAATTTAACTGATTGATTGTTTAAATCAAGGAAAGCACGAATCAAAGCAGGAAAGTTTTTCCTTGGATCCAGTGAAGAAACACTTAGAATGTAAGGTATGTCTAGGTTATTTTCCCTTAATAGATGTAAATTATTGTTTTCATTAGGCCATTGTTTTTTAAAAAATTGGGCAACACCGTTGTATATAACTGATATTCTATCATGATCAATCACCAATTCTTGAATAATATCTTTCTTAGAATACTCACTAACTGTAATTATCTTTAAAGAAGTTTTAGCTATTTTAGGAATAAGGAAATTATATAATAAACTAAACTTTTTGTTAAACCACTCTGGATTATGCATAAATCCTAAATCGTGAATACATACTATTTTCTTTTTATAAAGTAAAGGAGCAGTATTACAAAAATTTATTAAAAGGGCATTCGTATACTTGGCACAAAAAATAGGAAGTTCAATTTGTTCCCATATATGTCCGGTTGTTTTTCCAAATATAACAACATCAAGCTTTTTAGCTATATGCTCATTTAGTATACGGTTGGGTGAAACAAATATTACCTGTTTAAAATGCTTTTTTAAAAGAAGACTTAATTCAATTGCAAATCGTTGTACACCTGCAACCTTCTGAGTTAAAAATCTAGCATTTACAATTAATTGTTCCATATTCAAAATCAAAAGCAATAACTAGATATCTCCTATCAGCAAGTAAATGTTTTTATTATTAGAATGGGAAAAGTATCTTCTATAATAATAGAAGCATTACCATTCCAACCTAGATAAATGTAGGTGATAAATATAATTTTTATATAATTAGATAGGTAATAGGCTATAAATTAAGCAAGTCTAAATATTAATTTATATAGTTTTAACAAATTTATAAACATCAAAATCAATGCTTATAAATTTGTTATTATTGAATAATTTTATATTCTATCCGCATTATTTCTAATTTTTATTGTTGACAACTTATGGTGAGAATGATAAATAAACAAAGAATTAAATAGTGTAAAAAAAACAATTCCTTTTTGAGAATTAAGAATAGATTCAGTTATACAAGCAGTTGCTATAAATACTATAAAGTTAAGAAATAATACATCTTTTGTTTTAATAGCTCTGTTAAACGAATAGTAAAATAACAATACTAAAGAAAATAGCCCTAAAACGCCTAATCTTAAAAAAGCATCAAAATAGGCAGAATGTGTGTTAAAGCTTAATTTATAAAGCACATCACTATATCCATTACTTTCATAACATTTATTTAATACATCTTGCATATCGCCGGTTCCGGTACCCAACAACCACTGCGACCTAAGTTCCTGAAAAGTACAAGTTAATATACCAATTCGTAAATTAATAGAATTATGATAGATTCCTACCGGAGGCTTTAGGGCTGTCTCTCTTATCTCCAATATTCTTTGATTAAACATTGGATTATTAAATAAATAATAAAGCATACTTACGATAACAGCTAACGCAACGAAAATAAAAATATATTTTTTTAATTTAATTGAATAAAAAACAGCTGTTATGAAAAGACAAAAGAAAGACGAAAGCAAAGGCATTCGGGCAGATAATAAAAGAGAAAATGCAAAAAAATAAAACACTAGCAATAACCCTACTACTCCTAAAAAGCCTTTGTACCATTTATTGATAAAAACAAGATATATAATACAAAATATAGAAAACAATATGTAAATAGAAAAGTAAGTAGGATGAAACGTTAAAGGTTTAATTAAAAGTTCTCGGTAAGTATTGTATAAAGAAAACTCTTCAATCAAAGCGTTATGAAAATAAAAAACCATAACTAGAGAATAAGTTATACAACAAAATACAGCAAGAACAAAAGCTAGTAATATTTTTTGTAAAACTTTATTCGAATAATCATAACTACTAAATATAATTGGAAAAAGTAGTAAAGAAAATGATTTTGTTAAATAACCAATACCGGCCTTCTGATTTGAGGTATAAAGCATTCCTAATAAGCATACTGCAAAATATAATATAAGAATAATAATAAATTTATTTGAAAAAACCTTTTTAATCTTTACTAATAAATCTCTGTCCAAGAGCCAAACTAAGAGAATAAATATAATAGCTGCACTATTAACCTGTGTTGAAAAAGGAAGTGAAAATGCAATAAGTAATAAGCCGATTACATGCAAATCTTTTCGGCCAACTTTTGTAAAGTTTAAATCCATTTTCTGATTATTTTATTGATTTGATTTAGAAGAACAATTTTATAGTTCTATCTGCGCAGCTTTACTTTCCACTACTGATAAGGAGGCAATAAGGCCCCAAAATACCCATATAAAGAACATTGTATAGGTAGGAAATGCTAATAAATAAAGCATAGTACAAATTAGACCTATTCGTAATGCAGATTTATCATAAACTTTTGTTATTCGATATAAGCGGTATAGAAAGTATAAAAATATAAAAAAACCTATTATACCTAATTCTGAAAATAACTCAGCATAAACATTATTAGGTATACTTTTAAAATCCTGAACAAAAAACCGTTTATCAGCATTATATTCTTTTTGATGAAGGGAATAATTCGACAACCCAACGCCTAGAATTGGATTGTGCAATCCAATTCGAAAGGCTGTAACGGAAGAATTTAGGCGATCAGCTTTTGAAAACTCTGCATTATTAGTTATTGCTTTTGTTTGGCCAAATATTTTGGAATATAGTAAGAACTGAAAATCTTTATTCGATAATAAAATCAAGAAGAGTACAGCAAATCCTATTAAAAAAATTAAAAGTTTAAGCAAGTTTTTCTTCGTAAATAATTTTTTGAAATTGTAAAGTAAAACGAATATAATTCCACATAAAATGCCCATGGAGGAGACTGTGGTAACAATAGTAAACAGTAAAAAATACCCAACTTTTGGTCGGCTAGCATAAAAAGCTATGGCCGCAGCAATTACCAGAAACAGCCCCATATAATTGCCTTCTTTAAAAGTACCACACCGAATAAAGGTCCCAATAGATAAGCCCACAGCCTGAGGCTGAGTATCCATTCCAGGTAGCAATAATACAGGAATCCGTAAAAAACTTCCCAGAAATAAATACCAGCTATAAATGGCAGCTAAAATCGCTCCTATTAAAAATATCTTTAAAAACTTAGATTGATTATAGGCAAAACTTTTCAAAGAAAACAGGAAAGCACTATATGCTAATAGTAGATAAAATAGCTTAAATAGGCTATCGAAGGCATAACCAAAGCGGCTTTCATAAGCATTTAACTTATAAGGATAAATCCACAATAGATTTATGAAAGTAGAGAGTAGGGCAAATACACAAAATAAAGTTAAAAGCTTTATTATTGTAATAGATTGCTTTTGTATTGTAAATTTACCTTTAAAGGAATATAAAAAAATTAAAATAAATAAAGCAATTTCGGATAGTTTTAAAGGAAATCCGATATTAAACGTTAAAGCATAGGTAAAAGGAATAAATAAAAAGAAAATGTTGTTTACAAAATTGTTTGATAAACTCAAATAAAGTCTTGCTGACATGCTTAGAATTATTTTGATGAAATTAATGAATTCAAAATAATTTTAGCAATCATTACTACCCTTTTGTATTGTTTCCTCTTGATTCTGTTAATCATACCACCTATTAACGATAAATAAACCGTAAATAGATAACCTGGATAAAACTTCCGGGTAAATTTAATTCGGTTTTTAACCCCATAAAAGTCAGCTATATAACTTTTGTTTTGTATATTACTATTCCCTCCGGTACTTTGCCCTTCTTTGTGGTAAATTAAACTATTAGCACAATAGGCATAGGTAAAACCTAAAGCTTGGCCCCGGGTTATCCAATCAATTTCTTCGAAATAAAGAAAATAATCTGGATTCATAAGACCTACTTGTTGAATAAACTCTATTGAAACTAACATAGAAGCTCCCACAACGTAATCTATTTTAGGTAATGGCCTTCCATAATCATATTGCCCCACATCTAATTCATTAGTACCCACATGTTTGGTGTAAGCAAACCATTTATTATAAAAACCTCCTATGGCTTGTATTACCTTCCTGTTATGATAATATCTTAATTTGGAACCTACAATTCCTAAACGGGTGCCTAAAAAAGGATTATCCTCAAAATAGTTAATTAAAGCATCTAGGGCATTCGTATCTGCAACTGTATCATTGTTCAGATACCAAACATAAGCTACATCCGAAGCGGCTAGAGCATAATTGGTTCCTATATTGTTACCTCCCGCAAATCCTAAGTTTACCTTAGAAGCAATTAATACAATTTCTTTTGAAACTACACACCTAGCAATACCTGACGTTATTTCGGTATCGACAATATGTTTAAAAACTATTTGCTTTTGATTTACAGCAATCTTATTATTATTTTGGTTTACTAATACGGGTAGCTTTTCCGCAGCCCAATTGATAATTTCCTGTACAGAACTATCAGTTGAGCCATTATCTATAATGATTATTCTAAAATTTGGGTAGGTTAAAGATAACAAAGATTCAACGCATTCAAGCGTATCTTGCCAGCCATTAAAATTAACAAGAATAATACAAACCTCGGGCTTAGCTCCTTTATTATTATTCATAATTTACCGTAACGGTTTAATGAATAATGGTAAATACCTAATATAAAATATTTAATTTTCTTTACGCGGTTATTTTCCATTAAACCAATTTTTATAATTTCTTTAACCTGACACTTGAAATCATGGCGACAAAAGGATGGAAAATCTTTTTTATACAGATTTTGAACAAAAAGCCTGTTTCGGGTAATATAATAACGTCTTAAATAATTATGATTAGATAAGGTAAATTTATGATTAGCAAAGAATTTAGATTTGTGGTCAATTATGTTTCCCAAACTATGTTCCAAAATTACTTTGGTAGCTACTAAAACTTTAAACCCATTTTTTTTCAGCCTTAAACAGTACTCCAGGTCCACGTAATCAATAAAAAGTTTATCCAGAAAGGGTCCTATTTGAGTATAAATATTTAAATTTAATAGATTACCCGAGGTCATGACGGTATCAGCTTCCAATACCGGTTCTGTACTTACTTTGACTAATTCACGAATTGAGGTATCTAACAAACCGTTTTTGAGCATATGTACAGGTGACATAATTCCAATCTTATTGGAATTAGGAAAATTGTTAATTTCGTCTAATAACCTTATTACCATTTGTGGCGGCACTTGGCTATCCTGGTCCATTGTTAATAACCAATAATATCCTGCTGATATAGCCAATTCAGCCCCAATGTTTAAAGCACTAGCAATACCTAAATTTTTACCGTTAGCAATGTATTTTACTTTTGGATTAGAACAAACATTATTTTTAATGTATTCATTTATATAATTCTCGGTATTATCTACTACAAACAAAAAATCCACTTCGGCCAAGTACAGATTAATATTATTGAATACGTCATCTTCAGGTTCAAAGAGGACAACTAAACCAGCCACATTATTTTTTGTAAATACCATTTATATATAGCGCTATAATATTTTTTTTATTAATCTAGCTAGACCGATCAGTATTTTAAAATGATCTATCGATTAGTATAATTAAGTAATTAAAAATTTACTTTTTAAGAAGGAAAATAGCACGTCCACCCTTTTTAAGTATATTTAATTCCTTAGATTTTTCTTCATATTCTTTGATTTCATTATCCGTAAAGTTCAGTTTATATCCTTGAAGATAAGATTTACTCGATGTTAGTGGAATTCCCTTCAAATACTGCTCACTTCCCATAAATTGAAATTTAGTGGAATCATGAATTACATCTTCTAAAACCAAACCCGCTTTTTGGGCCAAAATTTCGATACTCTTAAGTGTGTGCAAAAAAAAGTGCCGTGGAGCATCAAATTCTACCCAATTGGTTTGATATTTTGTAAAAGCATATGAATCAGCTACCGGAATTCTGATTAAACATAAACCACCTTTTGGTAAAAGCTGCTCTACGGCATTTAAAGTTTCAAGTGGATTGGGGATATGTTCAAATGAATGATGAAACGTAACAAGGTCATATTGACCATCTAAATCCGTTACATACTTTTTGAAAATTTTAACTCCGCTCTCATAATATATATCTTTTTTTAAAAAAGGATCAACACCCGTTAGATTTTTAAAACCTAAATATTGTAATTTTTGCAAAAAATCACCTGAGCCGCAACCTACATCTAATATTCTGGCATTTTTGTTCTTAAATTTAATTAAATAAAGAGACCGCATTGCCTCAGAAATTTCGTAAGGAAATTTTTTATATAATAATTTATTAAGCCAACCTTTATTCTTGTATGCAAAAGAATTTAGACGTTTATGTATATTATCAAATATAAAATTAGCCAATCCTTTTTTTAAGGAATGTTTTTTATTTTGTTCAACATCCAAACTGTAATATTTACTTGGATAATACTTTGACATATCAGAAGGAATGTCAATAATTTGAACACAACCACAACCTCCACATTCCAAATAATCAAAGGAATCATTTAAGCCAAACATCATTTCTTTAGCTTTATGAACTTTATTATTCTCATTATTACCACAAACTTTACAAATCATATCAATCAATAAAAATTAAATTTCTTCCTAACCAATTTTACTGTGATAATCCTCCATTATATAGCGTTACAAATTGTAGGAAAGGCCATTAGGGAAAATGTCTTTTATCTTAATTTAAGGTTTAAATTAAATTTTAGGTTTTTAAATAAGGAAAGTTCTTTGTAATAAATTTCTACATAAACATACAAAGATGTTGTAATAAAAAATTCTGTGAGCAAGGCCGATAAAGCGGTTCCTCTTTCAAAAAAATGTTTCGCCAAAAAAATATTGAGCAGCACATTTATAAAAACTGCGGCAGATGTAATAAATGCATAGGGTTTGATATGGTAAAATGCTAATAGACTTTGAGCGGTAGGAATATTTAAAGCGGCTAACAGAGGCGCAAAACTAAGAATCCTTAGCACTACAACTGCACCATATAACATTTCACCTGCTATCCAATACACAATAGTTTCAGCGAATACAAACAAAATTATACAAATTGGTAAAAATGCAACCAAGATACCAATAAATAATTGAACAAGAAAAGTCTTGAACTCATCAAAAGAATTTTGAGCTAATTTACATACACGTGGATACACAACTTGATATAGAAGTGATGCAAAAGTTCTAACCATTATAAAAACCTTTTCAGCAATACTATAATAACCTAATGCAATTGGAGGAGCAAAAATTCCTAAAATAAACAAATTAGAACTGAGCGAAACGTGTATTGTTGCATTCGTCATAAAGAAATGCCACCCTTCCCTGAGTTGAGTTTTAATATCATATATGGAACTTAGCCTTAACTTAAAATCAACGGTTTTAACTAATAATATTATACCAATAATTGTTGAGATAAGACTACCAAATCCATTGATCACGTTTACATAGATATAATCGGAAGGATATTTGATTAATATAAATATGAGTAATGTAAAGACAACCTTTGAAATTAAATTTAAAATAGTTATAGTTTTCATTTTTTCTATTCCCTGAAAAAACCAAATGGGCAAAAAAGTTTGTCCTGGAATAAGTATAAAGCTATAAAAGTATAGCTCTTTATGTTGTGAGAACTTTGGTATAAAGAAAACAATTAAAACTAAAAGCGAAAAGCTTATCAGACACATTAAAGCTTTTATGATGAAGGCTGTATTAATTATACGGTTAATTATTTGATTGTTTTCCCGATTAACAGAAATGTCTCGTGTTGCAGATAAAGAAAATCCGTAATCAGTTAAGACTAAAAAGAATGAAATAAAAACTTGAGCAAATGTTATTAGCCCAAATCTTTCTATACCTAAAACTCGAATCAGGTAAGGTATCGTCAATAGGGGGAAAATATAATTTGCAGCTTGTAAAATAGTTAATGATAAAAAATTTAATAATAATGTTCTAATCTCTTTATTGATTTTTTTAAATTTTAGCATCAGTTAATTAGTAAGCTAATGTCCTTGCTTTATTTTAAGTTTAAAAGCGCGAATATTTTATTTAACTTTTTTATTAATTAATACCAGCTGAAGGAAAGAAAAACACAACTTTTATTCATGGCATATTTGTTTGGCTACAAATATACATTTAAAAATGTAGCTGTAAGGGTTTTTGCCGCCTTTGTGCCATTTCCTTAAATAAGTTTTAGTTTATTTAATTAAACATGTTTATAAATATTAATTAATTATAGATTTTATAGCAAAAGTATATAGCCGAAGAAACAAGTTTTAACCCATAACTGCGGCTTGAGGATAAATAATTAAATCCGCTTGTATCGGTAAATAGGAACAAGAAGAAAAGCGTAAATTCACGGCTGCTTATATAACAAATATTTACGTTAGAAGCAGTTAACGGTAAAGCACCATTGTTCAGTAACCCAATAATGTGAGTTGCATGCACGCTAGATTAAAAACAGTCAGCAGAATTATTTAAGACAAAGGAGAAAAGAAAGTTTTTTACTTATGGGATAACGCGCTGCAGCTTAGCTTCAGTCTTTTACCTGCTCCAACCGTATTGGGTATGTGGTCTTACAACATATATCACTTAATAAATTAAGCTAGCTTAATATGGCGAATACTTTTTAGAACCAGCAGACGTGATTAAACATTGCGGCCATGTTGTGCGCGATCTTCAGATCCCGGATGCGCTTGCAAAGCTGGCTAGTCTATAGTTACACCTGCATTTTACTTTCTGTACCCTAGCTATTCTGACGGGGTCCGACACATAAAAATTAGATTCTCGTTGCTAGCCAATATTTTGACCTATCTCTAATGGAGCAATTTTTAGAAAGAAAAAAACAGAACCAGAACTCTACTCATTTTAGCACCACAACTTTGAAGATCACAACCTAAATTTGTTATTTTTCTAAAATAATAAATTAATTTTACCTGCACATATAATTCTATTATGATTACCCCAGATAAAAAAGATTACATAAAAAAAGAAAATTCTGAGAATGAAATTGATTTAAGTAGACTTTTTAATTCAATTTTAAAAGGAATAGGAAATTTTTTTAAAGGAATATTCCGGCTTTTTTTTCTATTTATTGATATAATTGTTGCTAATACAAAACTCATTTTATCAACTATAATAATAGGAGGCTTACTAGGTTTAGGGTACTTTTTTTTAACCAAACCATATTACGAATCTAGTATGACATTAGGATCGGTTTATTATAGAGGCCAACTTATTAATAATTCAATTGAGAATTTAAATTTACTTTGTAAAGAAGGTAATTATAAATCTTTATCCAAAATATTAAAAATACCCATTGCTAAAGCTAATGATTTAAGAAGCATACAAATAGAACCAGTTATTTCTCCTAACATGAAAATGCTTATAGATTTATATAAGGATACAGAAGGTAATAAACGAAGACTTGACTCTATAATTTTAAAAACGGAAGACACAACTTTTCAAATAAAAGCGCAAGTTTTTGATACTACTGCTTTAAAAGGATTGGATACTTCCTTAGTAAATTATATTCTTACTAACAAATACGTTAAGAAAAGAATTGAAATTGAAAGGTTTAATTTAAAAAACAGAAAGGCAAAATTAATAAGAGAATCAACCAACTTAGATACTTTGAAACGTAACATAGCGCTAAGTTACAGGACACAAGCTGGTGGAAGAACGGGAACTAACAACGTTATTATGGATGATAAAGGAACAAATCCTATCGAAGTTTACCGTGAAGACATGCGCCTTTATGAACAACAATTAAAGATTGACAGATTATTATACCTTAATTCAGAAATAGAAATTATAGACTCTTTTATTGCTTATGGTGACCCCAAAAGTGGTACTTTGTTTAAAAACGTTGTTAAAGGTTTATTAATAGGCCTAATACTGGCCTTATTAGTAGTTATATATAAGATGGTAATTATTGCGATAAAGAAAATGAGGTTAATACTAAAACAGGAAGATTCATTGCAGTCTACCATATACGGATAAATAGCAGAAATACCGTTTATTTTAGCAATATTCTAGTTTATCTGAGTGATTAGAATGTACCTCTTTTAATTTGTAATGTAACTTAAAGTTTAATATTAATCATGTTTGAGAATTTGAAACAAAAGATTAAAACCGGTTAAGATTAAAATAAATTTTAAATTATCGGGTGCTTAATCTTTTTAGAAATAAGAATGGTATAGAAAATAGAAGAAGGATTAAATTATAGATACTTTCAGAGTAATGAAGGATATCAATTTATTTCTGAGGCAAGTAATCTGAACAAGATTTTATCTAATAAATATGGTTTCCCGTTAGCCTCTCACTTTTTAGAACATTGTGCTAATCTGCTTAAAACAATTGAAGAATGGTTAAAAGTTGTAAAACCTAAAGGATATATTCTTTTAATCCTTCCTAATAAAGATTATACTTATGATCATAAAAGACTCATTACATCTTTTGAGCATTTATTAGAAGACTATAAGAATTATATTGATGAAAATGATATGACCCATTTAGATGAAATACTGAATCTTCATGATTTATCATTAGATCTACTAGCGGGAGACATAATCAACTGCAGAGTAAGATTTTTATATAACCATCAAAAGATGTGCTTACATCATCATGTATATGATCTTAATTTATTACATCAAATTTCCGACTATTTTAATATCCAAGTAAAATTTGAACAGTTAAAAAATTTAAATCAAATTATTATAGGACAAAAAAAGTAGGTTTCTAAGTACTATGTATTTATGTATATTTTCTTTATCAAATTTTAGTAATCTGATTGTTAATTGTATTCTTTAGATACAAGTGGTTAAGATTAAAAATGTTTTCTAAGTGCATTTTACAAGATATTACTTAGCAGAGAGCAGTTAAATAAATAATTCTTCATATTGATAAATTACAGAATATACATTAAATATGTATTGTTTATACTTCGTTGTTTGATCTACTAAAGAAATCGAGACACTTAAATCCTGCTATTTTCTTAGACTTAGAAATCTTAATATTTCTAAGTTTGTAAACCCAACTTAGCCAAATACTGATAGTTTTCGCCTTCAGCTACTAACTCGCAAGTATAGCCACACTCGGCGGCATAATCAGCCAGCACATTAAAGTCAATAAACAGCCATTTAAAGGGCTCACCTTTAGTTTTTTTGTATTCCATTTGGTAAGTGACGACACCGTAGTATTCGGCATTTAAATCAATGGCGAGGGCACCTTCTTCATCGTAAAACATGTAACTAATATCCGACGAATCAGCAATAATTTGGGCACCGGGTTTCAGGTTTTTTTTTATTTGTTGCAGAAACTCAGTAAGTCCTTCCGGATTTCCTACTAACCCCAAACCGTTCATCAGCATTAAAACGGTATCGTATTGGCCTTCCCCTAAATCGAAAATATTTTTATTTTGAATCTGCTTTACCCCGCGCTGGTGCATAACGGCGCACGCCCCTACCGATATGTCAAAAGCGGTTACAGGTAAATTCCTTTCCTGAAGTACTAAACTATGGCTACCGGCACCGGCACCTAAATCAGCTACTTCACCTCTACATAAATCTAAAGCCATTTTTTCTAATTCCGGCAGGCCCTTGAAATCCCGAAAAAAATAAGCGGCCGGTAATTCTTCTGGTTCCGTTATATCAGAATGAACAATTAATTTAACGTTGGTTTCGCCGGCCAGGTAATCGCTCAAAGCCTTTCCCAACACATCAACCTTTAATTTATTCATAACACATCAATCTTACTTTAAACTATCCGGCACAAAATAAACCCGGAAGAACAAATTTACATTTTTAATTTAAGTTACCGGCCAAAGAAGACTTCTTAAACAAGAAAGTAAGGTTTACGGAAGCTCTTTAGGGCTTACTTTTTATAAAACTATAACTAAAATATTTCTAAATCTGCTTGACAATAAAATAATTAGGATAAAGTTGTACTTTTTAAGTAAGCGCATACATTCTATAAACTAATTGCTTATTTTTATCAGTTAACATTTATAATTGTCCTAAGGGAGATTAATCCTTATCAGAACAAATTTCAAGTTAAAATTTAAAGACTTTGGAAACCAGCATAACAAGCATTATTCCATTGATAGACAGTTTTAATAAAGATTTTCTTTTTGCTTATTTTTAATTTTAAATGTATCGAATCTAAATAAAAGTAACTTAGAAAACTTCTAGAATAGATTAAATGAAGTTAGGTACAAGCGCACTTACTATTATAATTTTTTTTTCGGAGTAACCCGGTTTATTTATTGGGGCTTTTAATTTTTAAAACCAGGATTACCAGATTACCATAACCATATAATATCATTAAAAATAAAATGTCTGACGAGCTTAAAATCTTACTTGTAGCTGATAAAGTTAATCAGATTCCCATTGAACAATCCCTCAAAAAAGCAAATCTGCCGATTGCTATAAATATTATTCAGCAAGGATTTTTAGGCCTGGAGCATTTGCAACAAAATACCTATCATTGTCTTTTAATCGACTTACAACTGCCGGATATTGATGGTATCTCTTTTATTAAGCTGATCCGGGAACGAGGAATTAGTACGCCCATTTTACTTATAATTCCTCAGAATGAGGTTCATTTAACTACCAGCATACTACGAAACGGCATAACGGATTACGTTTTAAAAGATTTTTTATCAGCCGAAATTATAACCCACAGTATAAAAAATATTAGACGGCTGTATGAGGTAGAACAACAGCGGGCTGCTACTGAAAATGCTTTACAGCTAATTCAGGATAGTTTAAAAGAATCGCAGAAATTAGCAAAGATAGGTAATTGGGAATATAATAAAATTACCGGTGAAATGTTCTGGTCGGAGGAGATTTACCGGATTTTTGAGCTGGATTGGAGTCATAATCCCAGCATTCAGGATTTTATCAGCCGCATTCATCCGGATGATATAGTGGTACGGGAACAGGTGATCCAGGAAGCAATCGAAAAAAGAAAAAATTATACCGTTGATTACCGCTTGATTTTTCCGGGCGACAAAATTAAATATACGACAGCACACGGTACGCCCATTTACAACCAGCAGGATAACCTAGTGGGCTTTATTGGTACTATCCAGGATATTTCGGATCGCATAAATACTCGTATAGCTTTAAAAGAAAGCAAAGAACGTTATTTAATGCTGATTGAAACTATGAACGAAGGCGTTATTCACCTGAATGCCGACGAAATTGTTGTTTATGCAAACAAACAATTTTGCGAAAAGATGGGCTACAAGAAAAAAG
>Ga0210040_10003955_pt1 | contig 19640 bp, 15 predicted proteins | sample CryGeyCG12114_NA_FD_185462 | JGI IMG/M metagenome (GOLD analysis project Ga0210040, IMG submission 185462) | Groundwater microbial communities from aquifer - Crystal Geyser CG19_WC_8/21/14_NA (SPAdes) (version 2) | ecosystem: Environmental > Aquatic > Deep subsurface > Groundwater | place: USA... | reverse complement strand
CCCGTGCGGAACGCTATGATCATTTCATTGTGCCATAGCTTTAAGACTAATGCCTTCCGTATAATGGATGCGTGCTAGGCGTCCCCAACAATCACTTTGATTACTCACACCTATGTGTCCATATTATATCATGCTTATATGTTATATTTTTTATTCTATAATCTCTCGATATAAGTACGAGTACTTGTGTCATTAGGACACATAACGTATCTCTTGATCTATAGCCGTTACTAGTTGCTAGACAACAGGTGATAGCCTAACAACAACATATATATAATATTATGACAGCAGGAGCAAAGTTTATTGGAGCAGGTCTAGCAGCTATCGGTCTTATCGGGGCCGGAGTTGGTATCGGATCAATCTTCTCATCACTAATCGCATCAACAGCTCGAAACCCAGCTATTCGAGGACAACTATTCACATACGCTATTCTAGGGTTCGCTCTAGCAGAAGCTACAGGACTTGAAAAGAATAATCCTACCCAATAGAACTAAATACAGGGACACTGATACAGTAATCTGTAGCCATCTCAGATGGTTCAACGACTAATAGCTAATACTATCTAGAATATCTAAATTTATGATATAGTCTGACCAATAACGGAAGTTATTGATGTAGTAGTACTACGACAACATTGTGTATTCGCCCTTATGGTATCATTCCTAGTTCTATACTCATAGTCTATGAAGAATATTCTTATGCAATCATCGATTGCCTCATTCCCCCTTTCTGCACTTGCCGACCAAAGCCTAAAGGGTAAGTCAGGTGTGTATGGCTTCATCAATCTTACTAATGGTAATTGCTACATCGGATCTGGTGTCGATCTGTGGCTACGGCTACTAGACTACCAACAACGTTGGTACCTTAAGAGTAAGGGTCATCTACCTATCATTCGAGCTATTCTAAAGTATGGTATGAGTAATTTCATAGTCGTTATTCTTGAGTTCACTACACGCCTCGACGCCATTACTGCTGAACAAACTTATATCAATAAGTACAAGCCTGTCTATAACGTTCTACAGGTAGCTGGTAGCACACTAGGATATAAGCACAGTGATAAGTCGAAGCTTAAGATTAGCGAAGGAATGATAGATACCACGTGGACGGATGAACGGCGAGAAGGGCATAGTCAACGGCAAACTGGTTCGGGTAACACCTTTTATGGCAAGAACCACACAGCTGAAGCTAAGGCTCTTCTACAAGCTCAAGCACTAGCTCGTACGACATCACACAAGCCAGCACACCAAGTGGAAGTGCGAGATATCGACACAGGCATTACAACAACTTACGCATCGCTGCGTAAGGCCGCAGATGCGCTAGGTGTATCACATTCACACCTGCGAAAGTTCAATGGCCTATGCTACAATAACCACCATATTACAATTCATAAGGTCTCTAAGCCTTAGTAGGTGTGGTTTTGGTCTGACTATTTGCACTTATGGTTTCATTCCTAGTTCTATACTCATAGTCTACTAGTTAATTGAATCAGCAATACTCCCCCTTCTATTCCCTTATAAGTGTATACAACGAACGTGTTGAAATGGTAGCCAAGATCGTTTTAGGTACGATTGCCGTAGGGTTTGGGAGTTCGAGTCTCCCCGTTCGTAAATGTTAACTAATAATAAGGAATTCGTATCGCCTTTCGTATAATGGTAGTACATCTGTCTTCGGAACAGCTAATGTTGGTTCGATTCCAACAGGGCGTTTTATAGTAGCGAGTATAGTGTAATGGTTATCACGTTTGTCTTCCAAATAAACAATTTCAGTTCGATTCTGAATACTCGTACTTCTACCGACAGTTTTATCCTTCTTTAATAAACTGTCAGCTGCGACAGCGATGCTAGTACTAAGTATTTTTACTCTTATGATGGCCGTAGCGCTTCCTAACGTTCAACTATCCCCTACACTTCTAACTCGGGTGACATCACTAGTACTACTCTACGCCGCAGCACTATCTTATAATGCTCTAGACCTCCGAGGTATCGGAGAAGGTGTTAGCGTTTACAGTGGTCTATTCCAGGTAACATCTGTGTCTCAATCGATCGACACCTTTATCTTTGTTATTGGTGCCCTTATTCTTCTACCATGGGCTCCGGTAACATCTAACCTTGCAGCACACGCACGATCAGTGTTCACTGCTCTACCAACAATTCCAGAATATCCTCTGATTATTCTATTCACAACATGTGGTGCAACATTCCTTGTATCAAGTGCTGACCTTGTATCTGTATATCTAAGCATCGAACTACAATCATTTGGTGTATACATTCTGGCTGCACTATACCGAGACTCTGACACTGCTACAGCAGCTGGTCTAAAGTACTTCCTTCTAGGTGGTCTATCATCAGCTCTTATTCTACTAGGATCAGCACTAGTATATGCATACACAGGTCTGACAAGTCTAGAAAGCATCTTCTCACTACTATCAGTTAGCGGTGTTGACTCTCTAACATCAGATCTAGGTCCATGTGCTATTGGTATTATTATTCTAGCTGTAGGATTCCTATTCAAGGTATCAGCAGCTCCATTCCACAACTGGTCACCTGACGTTTACGACGGTACACCAACTATTGTGACAACATGGCTAACAATTATGCCTAAGCTATCAATCTTCATCCTACTACTTGAAATCCAATCAGGTCTACTATTCAGCGGTGGATCACTAGCTGTACTGCTTAACGGTGTTTCATTTGACGTATGGACAAACCTACTACTAGTGTCGTCACTACTGTCACTTATCATTGGTACAGTTGTAGGTCTAGCTCAAACTCGAATCAAGCGACTATTTGCATACAGTACTATTTCACACGTTGGATTCCTACTACTAGCACTAGGTGTAAGCACAGAAGAATCAATCGAATCATTCCTGTTCTATCTAGTTCAATACAGTGTAACTAACCTAAACACATTCCTGATTCTGCTAGCATTTGGATACATCATGCACTCAACAGTAGCCCGATCATCTGACCACGGTACAGACGTTCAACTTATTGCTGAACTAGCTGGTCAATTCCGATCTAACCCACTACTAGGTCTGGCTCTTACAGTTTGTCTATTCTCTATGGCAGGTGTACCTCCTCTAATGGGATTCTTTGGAAAGCAAATGGTTCTATACTCTGCAACTCATAGCGGATACTACTTCCTATCTATTGTAGCTATTATTGTATCTGTTATCAGTGCATCATACTACCTAAAGATTGTACGAGTAATCCACTTTGACCAACCATATTCAGACACAACATCAGTGTCATCACCTACACAAAAGCTAACATCAGTTCACAGCTTTGTTATCGCTACTCTAACAATGGGAATTGCCCTATTCGCAATTTACCCAGATATCATCCTAAATAGCACTACTCTACTGGCTCTAACACTATACGGTTACTAATGACAACACTAACAGTTCTGTTTCTTTTCGTACCTGTACTGGTAGCTATCCTACTTCTTGTTAATGTTCTACTAGCACCTAGTCGACCTGACGCTGAAAAGGTAACAAGCTACGAATGTGGTTACGCTCCTCTACTAGGTCAAACACGGACACCGTTCAGTATCCAATACTACCTAGTTGGTATTCTATTCCTACTATTCGACCTAGAAATCCTTCTACTGTACCCTATTGCCGTTGCTCTTGGTGACGTTACAATTATGGGATACTGGGTAGCTATGCTATTCGCAGGAGTCCTAACTCTCGGATTTATCTACGAATGGGCAAAGGGATCTCTGTTCTTCACGGACCAACGATCTGCTATCACACCTTCAACACGACCATAATTGTCGTTACTCCCCCCTTTGCTTGGTCCATTGTTAAGATGAGTATAAGTCGAGGACTAGCCCGCTGGATTCCGGCATTGCAAGCATAGCCTCCATCCAGCTACCGCAGTTTTCCTTGGTCAACGGCTTAAATTAAATAAGCAAATATAGAGTTAAAGGACTATTCGAATAGATACTTGCTAGAGAGACGCGTAGCGGGTGAGAGTGCCATCTGTAAGAGGCACGACAGCCGCGTGTCGGCTCAGATACTTCAATAGTATATTAACATTTACTTTTAAAGACTGGTGTTCTTCCTCCTTTTCACCCTGATTATTATCTCTTATATACTCGGTTAGGGATTTTTTTTATAAAAACCCTGAGTATCATGTTTTTTATGAATAGAGGTCTCTAATCGTCCACCTTCTATGTAATATTTAGTAGAGGAGAAGGTGGATTACTCTAGTATATAATGATTGTGGTTTAGGTGAATTTAAAAGTAGCTTACAAATTCATGAAAGTCCCCACTACAGTGAGAATGAATATAATTCACACTTATAATAATCTGGAATGTTAAAAAAATGAGCATCCATAATTTATCTATCTACGGGGGGCAAGTAGTCTTGGTACACTTAAAGCTACAGCTATATTAGGAGTATTGAATACCCTAGTTCACACCACGAAATAGACTTATGTATATATATATAAGTGTGAGTACATGCACCCTTATGCGAAAATACCATGTACACGTTAATTAAACGTTATTCAAGGTCCACTATATACAGTCCACAAAAATGCTTACAGGACTACTACTTATTCCTATTCTAGGATGTCTAGCACTGCTACCTATTAACGGTGACACAGCTGCTGGTGTTGAACGAATCAAGAAGGTAGCTCTAACAACATCACTGATTACATTCGTGCTATCAATGATCATGTGGGGTGAATTCGATTCTAGCGCAACACAATACCAATTCGTACAAGAGTTTAACTCACTATCATTCTGCCACCTAAACATTGGTGTTGATGGTATCAGTCTATACTTTGTACTACTAACAACATTCATGATTCCTCTGTGTCTCCTATCGAACTGGGACAACATCTCATACGGTATCAAGTACTATGTAATCGCTTTCCTACTGATGGAAACACTGCTTATCGCAGTATTCGTAGTACTAGACCTTATGCTATTCTATATCTTCTACGAATCAGTTCTGATTCCTATGTTCCTAGTAGTTGGTATTTGGGGTGGATCAGTAACTCGAATTCGAGCTTCATTCCTTCTATTCCTATACACTCTAGCTGGATCACTGTTCATGCTACTAGCTATTATGGTAATCTACTACAACGTAGGTACAACAGACTTTACTGTAGTGTCACTATCAGATCTAGACGCAGGAGGACAAAAGATTCTATGGCTAGCATTCTTCCTGTCTTTCGCCGTAAAGACACCACTAGTACCATTCCACATGTGGCTTCCACGAGCACACGCTGAAGCACCCGTAGGAGGATCAATGCTACTAGCATCTCTACTACTGAAGCTAGCTACATATGGATACCTACGAATTCTTATCGGATTTATGCCAGATGCTACATCATACTTCTCACCTCTAGTGCAAACAATTGCTATTATTACACTAATCTACTCATCTCTAGCTACACTGCGACAAGTTGACTTCAAGGCTCTAGTAGCTTACTCATCAATTTCTCACATGGCTATCGTAGTGCTTGGACTATTCTCTAACACAATCGTAGGTATTGAAGGGGCTATTGCTCTATCAGTAGCTCACGGTCTGATTTCACCAGCTATGTTCGTACTAGTAGGGTCAGTGCTATATGACCGATTCCATACTCGAGTGATCCGATACTATCGAGGTCTTACTGTGTACATGCCAGTATTCTCTGTGCTATTCTTCCTAACATCATGTGCTAATATGGCTGTGCCTCTATCACTTAACTGGATCGGTGAACTAATGTCACTAGCAGGTACACTGCAACGATCTCCAGTTATTGGTGTACTAGGTGCTTCAGGTATCGTACTATCTGCATGTTACACTATCTTCCTGTTCAACCGACTGGCATTTGGTTCATACTCACAATACCTGTCATACACAACTGACATTACACGACGAGAATTCATGCTACTATTCCCTATGCTATTTACAGCATTCCTATTTGGTATCATGCCTAACATCATCCTAGACGACCTACACGTATCAGTTACACAACTACTGTACTCATTCGAATAGATTCGTTACTCCCCCTTTGATAAAAGGTAAAAGAGAAGCTTAAGGGGATGTAGTATAGAGGTAGTACCCTGTGTTTGCATCACAGTGGCCCGGGTTCGATTCCCGTCGTCTCCAAAATAATAGTTCATAGTGGCGGTAGCTCAACTGGTCAGAGCACGGAACTGAAGCTTCCGAGGAGTGGGTTCAAGTCCTGCCCATCACATTATAATAGGAATTATGTAAGCTTTTAGTATATGTGTGTTTACCATTGCTAAGCAAAAGAGGATGTACGTCTAATTGGTAAGGCGACCGACTGTAAATCGGCAGAATAATATTCACTGTAGGTTCAAGTCCTGCCGTCCTCAATATTATAGGTGATTTTAGCTCAATGGTAGAGCGCTTCTTTGTGGCAGAAGATATCTCAGTTCAATTCTGTGATTTCACCCATCATTATATAAGCACGTATTACTTGTCAGTTGTCAAGAGTTGAGGCAATAGCCCGGGAAAGGTCCGAGACCAATTTATGCATGATATATACGACACGAGTCGTGGTAATGGTATAAAGATAACTGATAATATTTCTGATGTATTTATTATCGTGACACATACTCCTCATGCATGGTCCTTATTGTATATAGACATTATCAACTCCATTCTAGACAAGATTCGGCCTATATGACAATCTGATGGATAATGCGTTTAATGCTGGTATAGTTTAAGGGTAGAAATCTACCACTCATAACGGTAGTAAGTGGGTTCGAGTCCCTCTACTAGCTTATTTACCGAAATAGTCATGTATCTCGAGGCATCGGAATCAAAATTATCATATATCAACTAAAAAAAAAAAATGAAGGATATTCTCTCAAGCAGCCTAGCTAAGTATTACCTACCTAGCGGCAACACAACTATTACAGCTCATAGCTTTGATGGTGGTGTAAATTCAACAGCATATCTACATGCTACACGACATACTAACACACTTGTTAGCCAATTCTTCGAACCAATCGACGTACTAGCTTCAAAGCCAGTTATTGATGTTACACCAACAACAGTGACAGTAACTGTATTCTATTACATGGTACAAGAACGAGCTGCACTTAACTCTAACACTATCAATGCACTAGGAGAAGTACTGAGCACAGTATGGGGACGACCAGTTGAACTACGACTAGTTAAGCTACATTACCCATATCTGAACAGCGACATTCTAGCCGCATTTATCGTAAAGAACCTAGAACATGATCGATTCGAACGAGTTGTATCAAAGATCTTTGGTGTAACAACACCAGTACGACATGTACTAGCAGAAGATAGCAATCTACCTTCACATATTATCGGTATTAAGATTCGACTAGCTGGTCGACTAACTACTGAAGCATCACGACCACGAGCCACTGTACAATCTGCACAAATTGGATCTTTTAAGAAGAGTACACGAACTCTGATTGAATCAGGACGATGTACATCTGTTAACAAGAAGGGTGCTCTAACAGTGCAAGTATGGATGGTGCAACGATCTACAGCTATCTAAAAAATAATCTATATAGATACGTTTACTCCCCTTTTTAGGTAAATTTTTTAATATAAGTACAAATGTGAGCGGAAGAGATAGGATTCGAACCTACAAGGGCATAGCCCGTCCAGTTAGCAACCGAAGCCACCTCGCCAATAGCTGTGCTCTTCCTATAATAATGTCTTTTTGTGTGAGAACAATAGGATTCGAACCTATGACAGGCTGATTAAGAGTCAGCTGCTCTACCACTGAGCTATACTCCCGTCTTAGCCTATTATCATTATGTGATTAAGTAACTGACCCCCCGTGACTCGAACACGGACGTCTTCTCCGCCAAAGGGAGACGGGTTACCATTACCCTAGAGGTCATATCATCTGCCCACGAGAGGAATCGGACCTCTGCCTCGGATTTACAAGATCCACGTTCTACCACTAGACTACACGGGCTGTCAAATGATTATATTAAATGACAATAATTATACGGATGAACAACGCTAGAAGGAATCGAACCTTCGTTACCTGCGTGAAGGGCAAGAGTATTAACCACTATACGATAGCGTCTATAAGGATTAAGCGGTAAACGCGAAGGAGGGAATCGAACCCACGATACCAGACCATGAAACTAGGGTGTTACCATTACACTACCTCGCAGAAAACTATTCTGTTTGTAACCTTATTCTCAGTACATATGTTGTACGCTTATAAAGGGGAGTAAGTAATAAGATGAATTATGCTCGTGGTCGTAGACATAGAGCGATAGGTCCAACCATAGCTAGTAGTAGAATGATGCTAGCTAGAAGTAGCCATAGTGTACCGTATGTATATAGTCCTTGTCCTACAGCTTCAATTTGTAGATATGGTGAGAATCCTGTGTCAGCGTTAGCACCTGTGAAGGCCATGTGTACGTCAGAGTTAGTAATAGCTGTGTTAACACCTAGTAGTAGTCCGTTAAGGTACGTGAATAGACCTAGAGGTAGTTCACCTGCTTCAGTTGTAGCAGCAGGGATAACTGATAGAATTTCAAAGAAGAATACTGTTCCAACAACAAATCCTAGTGGTAGGTTCTTTGTGTATTCTCGACCTACAGATACGATTTCTGAGATAGATACGTTAAGCATCATAACCACAAATAGGAATAGGATAGCAATAGCACCAACATACACAATAAGGTATGAGATACCTACAAATCCAACACCTAGTAGTAGTAGATATCCAGCAGCGTTAACGAATACTGAGATAAGGAATAGCACAGAGATTACAGGGTTTGCTGATGTGATAACAAGAACACCTGATAGTACAGCACCAAAGGCAAGTAGATCTAGTAGTAGTGTGTTCATAGTGTTAAATTAGATATAACGGCAACATATAAGCTTTATATGTCCAACTAGCTATTTATATATAGGGAGTTGATTAAAGATGCCAATAAACAAGAGGTCGAGTAAAGACTGCCTCGAGTAGGATAATACCATAGTCGCTAGAAGGAATCGAACCTTCTTATCGATATTAACAGTATCGCGCTCTAGCCATTGAGCTATAGCAACGAAGATCATTATTTAAAAAATCTGCATCAGGTGAGCAGGGCTCGAACCTGCACAAACTCGCACCCAAAGCGAGCGTCCTACCAAATAGACTTCCACCTGTTACGCACTTTTAGTAATCTTTGGGGAGTAGCGATCAGTAATAACAATGATGATTATGATGATGATCGTGATGATGTTGATGGTAGTAGTACAAGTGCTGACAGGTATACTAGTACTAGTGATAGACCGTAGCTGTCGAACACAGTATCTGTTGTTCCGCTAAGTACTGGTGCGAACAGTAGGAAGATCAGTGACACTAGCCCTAGTACAATGTATAGAGCGTATGATGTAATAACACCTGTGTCGTATGAACCTACATTTCGTCCTGTACCTGTTAGAACTGTGCTAAGACCGTATGGTCCAGCTAGTTCGATAACTCCACGGTCAATAACCTTAGAGATAGTTAGACCTTGTCGTAGAGCTGCGCTGATAATGAAGCTGTTGATTAGAGCATCCCAGTACCACTTGGCGTTTAGGAATGAGTAAACAGCATGTCCTAGTCGTCCGTTAGTTAGACTAATTGTAAATGCTGGTACCACATGGTATAGATATAGAGCTAGACCTGCACCAAATAGGCTACCAATAGCTGGTAGTAGCTTTAGTAGTAGAGGTAGACCGAATTCAGCTTCAATCAGAGTGATGTGGTCAGGGTGTTGGAACAGAGCTGTTGATAGGAAGTCTGTACCTACTCCTACATACATGTCCTTTGCAATGTAACCGAATACAATTGACATGATAGATAGAATTACCAGAGGAATCACAATGATCATAGGTGCTTCGTGAGCGTGTAGATAGTCACCCTTAGGTGCATTAGGTGTTGTGAAGAATGTCAGTGAGATCAGCCGGAATGAATAGAAGGCCGTAAACACAGCTGAAATTGTACCGAGCCAGTAGGCAATTGTACCTGATACTTCGTATTGTCCTAGTGCTACTTCAAGGATTAGATCCTTACTGTAGAACCCTGTCATAAATGGCAGAGCCATCAGTGATAGAGATCCAATTAGGATTGCTGTGTATGTGAATGGTAGGAAGTTCACTAGACCTCCGAGTCGTCGAAGATCTTGTTGGTCAGCCATACCGTGAATTACAGCACCAGCAGCAAGGAATAGTAGTGCCTTAAAGAAGGCGTGATTTACTAGGTGGAACAGAGCTACATTGTATTGTGATAGCCCTACTGCCATAAATAGGTATCCCATTTGTGAACATGTACTGTAGGCAATAACTCGCTTTAGGTCGTTTTGTAGTAGACCTGTTGTAGCAGCGAAGAATGCTGTTAGTGCACCTACCCATGTGATTACTACAAGAACTGTAGGTCCGTATTCGATGATAGGAGATGACCGTAGCATCAGGTAAACCCCAGCTGTTACCAGAGTAGCAGCGTGAATTAGAGCTGACACAGGTGTAGGTCCTTCCATAGCGTCAGGCAGCCACGTGTGAAGAGGGATGTTAGCTGACTTAGCCATGGCACCGATTAGTAGTAGTAGTCCAATAACTGTAATAGCTGTTTCGTTGATGTATGGTGCTACTGTGAATACAGATGCGTAGTCAACGTTACCGAATACCCAGAAGATAGCAAAGAATCCTACTGATAGGAACATGTCACCAACTCGGTTAACTGTTAGAGCCTTCATACCAGCCTTGTTAGCTTGCATTCGTGTGTACCAGAAGTTAATAAGCAGGTATGATGAGATACCAATACCTTCCCATCCAATGAATAGGATTAGGTAGTTGTCACCTGTTACTAGAACTAGCATAAAGAATGTGAACATAGATAGGTATGAGAAGAATCGTTGGTTGTGAGGGTCTTCTGCCATGTATGAGATAGAGTAGAGGTGTACTAGTGATGATACAACCAGCACAGGAAGAAGCATAGACACTGTCAGGCTGTCAAATAGGAATCCCCATTGAACTAGCATGAATTCAGAGTCGATCCATGTACCTAGTACGATAGATACAGGTGATCCTGATAGCCCAACTTCGTAGAAGGCTACGATAGATAGAGCTGCAGATGTCATAAGACATCCTGTTGTGATGATGTGTGCACCTGTTACACCGATAGATCGACCTCGAAGACCAGCAACGGCTGATCCGAACATAGGAAGTGCAAGAATTGATAGATACATTATGTTCGTAGTGTGATGTTACCTCGTAGTCGGTAGAATGCTACTAGAATACCTAGACCAATAGCTGATTCGGCTCCAGCAATAGCGATAATATAGATTGAATATGTTTGTCCAATAATATCGTCGAAATTGTATGAGCTCACCAGTACCAGTAGTGTTACCGCTAGGAGCATTAGCTCAATAGAGATAATCATTAGAATGATGTTCTTTCGGTTCATGATGAAACCTAGAATTCCAATAAGGAATAGTACCAGAGCAAGTGTCATTCAATACTGGTGATTAATAACGTCAATGCGTTGTATATGATGAGCAGGGTCTATAATGGTAGACAATCCTATAATATAGGACTTTCTGATTGCACAAGATACCTTGTGATATGTCAATAACTAACCAAAGACACTATATTTACGATGTGCATTATGCAGACACTATGATTAGTATAGTATAGTCATCTTACCATTCGAAGATCGATACGTAAGGATTGCATAATGTGATTTGACGAGGCAGAGCGGGTTCGAACCGCCATAACCCTCCTTGACAAGGAGGTTCATTGCCAATTATGATACTACCTCTGGCTTGCTTTTAAAGGGGAGTAACGCTAAGCGTTGTATAATGTGATGTGTCAACCTATTAGACTGGTCGTACCGGTGAAGGTGTGTTTGTACCGTCGGCTGATGAGTTTTCCATCATACCGATTAGAGGCACAAGCATTACGAACCATAGGAAGTATGCTAGTGTAGCAACTGCACCAACTGTAATGTATGGTTCTTCGGCGTGTTGGCTTCCAAGGAACATTAGTAGGAAGAAGATACCTACAAATACCCAGAAGGCAATTCGTGATAGAGGTCGGTGTACGTCTCCTCGAGCTCGTCCGTCGTCTAGTAGTGGCATAGCTAGAAGGATTAGCAGTGAACCTAGCATTCCAACAACTCCTAGTAGCTTGTTAGGAATAGACCGTAGAATTGCGTAGAAAGGTAGTAGATACCATTCCGGTACAATTGATGGCGGTGTTTGCATAGGGTTAGCTGGGATGTAGTTGTCACTGTGTCCTAGTAGGTTAGGTGCGTACATTACGATAGCTGTTAGAGCGATGAAGAACAGGAAGATTGTGATAAGGTCCTTAAAGATGTAGTATGGGTGCATTGGTGCCTTGTCTGGGTTTGAGCTAATTCCTTCAGGGTTTGAGCTACCGTGTGTGTGTAGTGTGATCATGTGCATTACTGCTAGAGCTGCTAGAACAAATGGTAGTAGGTAGTGAAGTGAGAAGAATCGATTCAGTGTAGCGTTGTTTACAGAGAATCCTCCCCAAATGAATTGTGTAAGGTCTGTACCAATCCATGGGATAGCTGATAGCATGTTTGTAATTACTGTAGCTCCCCATAGAGACATTTGTCCGTAAGGAAGTACGTAACCAAGGAATGCAATTGCCATCATAAGCACAAGGATGATTACACCAATTGACCATACTAGTGTTCGTGGTGCCTTGTATGATCCGTAGTATAGTCCTCGAGCTACGTGTAGGTATACGAAGATAAAGAAGAATGAAGCTACGTTCGCGTGAATGTATCGAATTAGCCATCCGTAGTTAACGTCTCGCATAATGTGTTCTACGCTAACGAAGGCTAGATCTACACTAGGTGTATAGTGCATAGCTAGAAGTACTCCAGTAACGATTTGTGTACCTAGACATGTAGCTAGAAGTGATCCGAAGTTCCAAGCATAGCTAAGGTTTACAGGTTGTGGTGAGTCACCTACATAGCTGTTAACGATTGAGAGTAGTGAATTGCTCTTAAGTACTCGCATAGTAATCGTCAATAATAGGGTCTTATAGTCTTACCTCAAAGGCTTTAATATCAATTAGCGGTCTCTGCGCTTTTTTTATGTACAAAAAGTACCATAAGCCCAAGAGGACTTGAACCTCTACAAACACCGATATCAACGATGCGCACTACCAATTATGCTATGGGCTTAGTAGTCGTCTGCTTATAATTATCCATTTAAGACGAGAAAGGGGAGTAATACGTAGTAAACTACGTCATAGGAATGATGTCAAATGCTACTAGGATACTTGGGACTAGTACAACCAGTGCGATAGCAACTGGTAGCATACCTGTCCAACAGAATACCATTAGGCCATCGTATCGCATCCGAGGCAGAGTAGCCCGGAACCATACGAATAGGAAACAGAATAGACATGTCTTAAGTCCTAGTACAATACTTTGTAGGTTAACGAAGGTGTCGTTGATAAATAGCTCTGGCATGTTGTAACCACCAAAGAATAGGATGGCTGTCAGTGTTGACATTAGAACGATTGAACAGTATTCTCCTAGGAAGAAGAATACGAAGATCATACCACTGTGTTCTGTAAAGAACCCAGCTACTAGTTCTGATTCCGCTTCAGGAAGGTCAAATGGTGTACGGTTAGTTTCCGCTAGTGCTGAAATAAAGAATACGATAAACACAGGTAGCAGAGGTACTACGTACCAAATGGCTTCTTGGTTTTCGATAATTGTAGTAATGTTAAACGATCCTGTTAGTAGAATTACTGTCAGAATAGCTGAGCTTAGTACAAGTTCATATGAGATCATTTGCGCTGTTGATCGTAGTGATCCTAGGAATGCATACTTAGAGTTAGCAGACCATCCAGCGAATAGAACACCATAGATACCGATAGACGAAATAGCTAGTGTGTAGAGGATCCCCAGAGGGAAATCGGAGATAGCAAGACCAGCTCCGAATGGGATAACACCCCATCCAAGAAGACTGAATACCAGTGTAATAACTGGTGCTAGGAAGAATAGGCTAACAGTAGCCTGTGCAGGCACAACTGTTTCCTTAACTACTAGCTTCAGGGCGTCAGCGACCTAAAATTAACATTGTCGAGGACTTGTATAGTAATAATGACCCTTATAGGCCTTGCCCGTGTTGAGCTTACCTGTTAGTGTTGTAGAACCCATCTTCATGTTTGTGGCTGCTTGTCGAATGCTTCGGAAAGGAGAGCCACGAATAAAGGATGATTCCTCGTAAACGTACACCTTAATACCATTAGCTTCCGCTGCGGCATCGAGCGTTACCACATTAGGCCCCACGCCATAGTTGTGGTTCTTGGATCCCTTAGATCCCTCACTCTTGCGTGCACGTACTTCATCAGAGTCCTTACGTCCAAATAGTGCTAGACTAATCTTAGACCGAGTTAGGTTAGAAACAGTATTGCTACGTGGATCCGTATATGCTTGCGTTTCGACATTGAGAAGTGGATTAAACGTCGCTAGGTAGTAGTCCTCTCGATCCTTTAGTTCATTGCGAGGACACACCTCTACAACTGTAATACTAAAATAGCGCCAACCGAAAGAATTAATGAAGAGGGCTAGGAAATTACTAGCCTTACCACTGTTATAATAGTGGTACTTGAATCGTTGACCAAGGTTAACTGATGAACCATAGTATGTAAATAGGCGGAAAGGAAGAAAAGTGATCTTGTAAATACCACTAACTCCCCACCACTTACCATAGAATGATGCAATGTTACCTAGTACAATAGGACAATGGTCTACGCTCTTGTGCTTCTTAAATCGGTTGATTGAAGGCCAAGACTTGAAACGGATAATGTGAGAGTAGAGCTTACCCGCTTCAGCAAAGCTAAAAGGCACTACTGAGAAAGAAAGGATGTACTCCTTGTTAATAGATAGGATCATTATTACCATGATTAGTCCTAGTAGGATAACGACAATAGACAAAAAATCTCTTTTTTGTTTAGATCATATTATCATCAAAAGATGCAGAACGTATGATCGTTGAAGATTCTTGTGTAGTTACATAACTATACACAGGTTTCCTGCTGATTGCCCTATGTTAGGGTTTTCCAGCAAAATAGTTCTGTTTACATTCCTAAGAATGACAACCACTCGCTATACTTAATGGTTGCAGTACCCCATAGTACCCTACCTTGTTCGGTCCAACACGTCGTTGCATTGCAGCTAGTACCTTTCGTTCGATGATAGTCATAAAGGCTACCGATAGTAGAATAGGCACTAGTACAATAAGTACTTCCAGAAGGTTGTATAGAGTTGTTAGAATTGTCATGATGTGTAGTGATTAAGTAGAGTTGAGGTACTCGATACCATGGATAAACACCTACCAATAGGCAAAACCTAAGTGGCGATGAATCATACATAGTAGAGTCTATGATTGTGAGTCAAGCCAGCTAAGGTACTTGTCTAGTGAAACAGCTTCAACACAAATAGGCATGAATCCGTGGTATACTCCACATAGTTCTGAACATTGTCCGTAGAATGTACCTTCTCGTTGTGTTAGCACTGATGTTTGGTTAAGTCGTCCTGGTGTACAGTCAATCTTTAGTCCAAGTGATGGAACTGCAAAGTCATGAATTACGTCGGCTCCTGTTACTACAAATCGTACGTGTGTGTCTACAGGTAGAACAACTCGGTTGTCTACGTCTAGAAGTCGAAGTTGTCCGTCTTCTAGGTCTGAGTCAGGGATCATGTAGCTATCGAATTCGATTGATTCTCCGTCTTCGTTTACGAAGTCGCTGTATTCGTATGACCAGTACCATTGGTGTCCAACAGCCTTAATTGTCATAGCAGGTGAAATAACGTCGTCCATAAGATATAGAAGCTTGAATGAAGGGAACGCGATTGCGATTAGAATGAACGCTGGAGTAATTGTCCATACTAGTTCGATAAGTGTACCGTGGTTTGAGTACTTGTGTGAGATAGGGTTAGCAGTGTTGCTGTAGTTGATAACTGTTGATCCCATTACCCACATTACACCAACGAAGATAAGAACTAGATAGAAGAAGATTGCGTCGTGTAGTTCTGTAATACCTTCGAATGTAGGGCTTGCACCGTCTTGGAATCCGATTTGCCATGGTTCTGCTGCGTCACATTGAACGAAGACTGACCAAAGAAGTGACCATAGTGAGTTGGCCATTGAGCTGACCATGTGAACTAATCACCCATACCCCTTTCTTAACATCTGATTAGATATAAAGTAACCAGAGTCTCAGCACTTTTTCATATATTTATCAATTTGATAACTATATAGTGCCGACAGTGGGTGTCTATTGTTACTATTAAATATCATCAAGGTACAAGAGACGATCTTGATCATGATGTATACATAAGGAATAGTTGAATCGAACAACTGCTACCATTGTGTAAGAATGGGGGTCTAACCACTGACCTAATCCCTTACTGTTACTGCTATAACACACTTATATTACCGCTATATTAGGGATGAGCGGAATCGAACCACTGCCAGAGGTTTTGGAAACCTATATACTAACCGTTATACGACACCCCTATAGTTATTAATAACTATAGCAATAAGAGAATTCATAGGGAGTCGAACCCTAGCAGTACAGAGTTGCAGTCCGTCAGCGAGTAACCGCTCGTGAACTCGTTATAATTATCTAAACTATAGACGCTCAAGATATGCTATACTAGATGTCTAAGGTTATACCTATGCGCTTATAGCAATGTGTACAACCATGTATAGAGAGCTATAATTAAAAATGCATGTTGTGTAGTGTGACCCAGAAAAAGAATATATACCACTAGGCTATCATTAGAACTTTTGCGCTTGAATGGTTTCATAAATAAACTACTTTATAGCTTTACCTAGAGGGGAGTAAACTAAGGAATTATAGAGATGTATTAGAATACACCGTCTGATCCCCAGATGTATACAGCTGCGTATAGGAATAGCCATACAACGTCAACAAAGTGCCAGTATAGAATTGATGCTTCAAATCCAATGTGGTGGTCTGTTGTTAGGTGGTATGCGTAAATTCGATATGCACCAACTGCAATAAATACTGTACCAATGATTACGTGGATACCGTGGAATCCTGTAGCAAAGTAGAAACATGTACCGTAAACACCGTCACCGATTGTGAATCCGGCGTTTGCGTATTCGAATCCTTGTAGTCCTGTGAATACAACGGCTAGTACTACTGTTAGTACTACACCTAGGATTGTTGCTCCTCGGTTACCGTAGATAAGTGCGTGGTGAGCGTATGTCACTGTAGCACCGCTTGATAGTAGTAGGATTGTGTTAAGTAGAGGTACAGCGAATGGGTTTAGAGCTTCGATACCTGCAGGTGGCCATTGAGACCCTAGTTCAACTGTAGGTGCTAGTGATGAGTGAAAATATGCCCAGAAGATGCTTACAAAGAAGAATGCTTCTGTAACGATAAATAGTGATACACCCATTGTTAGACCCTTTTGTACGATAAGTGTGTGGTCTCCTAGGTATGTACCTTCTGTTGTAATGTCTCGGAACCATAGTGAGAATGCGAAGATCACTGATAGTAGTCCTAGAACTAGTAGTTCTGTACCGTATTGGATTCCGTTAAAGTAAAGAACTGCGCTAACAAGCATTGAAAGAACAGCGTTAGCTGTTAGAAGTGGCCATGGTGATGGTTCAACCATGTGGAACGGGTGGCTTTGGAATTGCGGCCGTGGTAGTGATAGTGCTGTCATGGTTATAAATATATATATTTTACTAGATATGCACTAATGCATTAATTGGTGCAGGGCTAAACCACTGCTAGCGACTCTGAACGTAGAATTAATCCACTTCATTTGGCTGTGCTTATAGTTGTAATAGCTCTTAACAAAAACTAAACTATAGACACCTAGTGGTGTATATTATAAGCTATAAATATTGGTACTAGGAGGTGGACGATTCGGCCCTATAAATCCAGAAATTATGGATGCTCATTTTTTTAACATTCCAGATCATTATAAGTGTGAATTATATTCATTCTCACTGTAGTGGGGACTTTCATATTTTGAACAGCTAGGGGCAAAGAAACAATTACAATAAAGGTTACTCTAGGAGGGTAGGGGCTCGGTACCGTAATTTGATAAATCATGCTTACTCGGGTTTTTACAATTCCAGAAAAAAGTACCTAAAAAAGGTCTTGGGTATAATCTAATTTCCTATGCGTGTATTATTATAGATGCCGACACGCGGCTGTCATGCAATGATTTATCAGAGTGACCCTTAAGCTCTTTACCTACTTTACCAAAACCGCCTAGTCTTAATACTGACTAAGGAAACTGCGGTAGCTGGATGGAGGCTATGCTTGCAATGCCGGAATCCAGCGGGTTAGGTGGTATAAGTGCTAATTCATGGAAATAACATAACCTATGGTAACCATTCAATGTTGCCTAGTGCTTAGTATTCTATCTCTCTAACACGATATCTGTATTGTTATCCCTTATGCCTGGGGGAGTAAAGCAAGGTGCTGGATTAGTGTAGTTCCAGTGCGTCCTTAATGTAGCTACATGTAAGGATACAGAATACATATGCTTGGATTACTGATACAGCGATTTCTAGTCCGATAAGAGCTACGAAGATAGCAAATGGAATTAGTGTTACAACAGCTACAAGGATACCTGATGTAAATAGTTGTGCTAGGAACGTTGACAGGATCTTAAGTAGTGTGTGACCGGCAACCATGTTACTAAAGAGTCGTACTCCTAGTGACACTGCTCGAGCAAGGTATGAAATTACTTCGATAAGTACTAGTAGAGGTACTAGTCCAAGAGGTGTACCTGATGGAATGAAGTATGCGAAGAAGTGGATACCGTGAGTGTATAGACCTAGAATTGTAACACCGATGAAGATAAGTACTGACAGACCAATAGCAACCATGATAGATGTTGTAATTGTGAATCCGTAAGGTACGTTACCGTTCAGGTTAGCGATGATAATGAAGAAGAATAGGCTGTAGATAAATGGTAGGTAGATTTCGTTAGCTGAACCGATTTGGTCTCGTACCATACCGTGTACTGATGCGTAAGCGCTTTCTAGTGAAATGCTCCATGCGCTAGGTACTAGTGAGTGAGAGTTGTTACCAATAATGTGTAGACCTAGTACTAGGAATACAGTGATAAGTGCGTATAGCCCTAGGTTAGTCAGTGATAGGTTAATGTCACCGATGATAGGAGCTGTTACGCTAAAGAAAGGAACCACTTCGAATTGTTCTAGTGGTGATGAGATGAAGTGTGTCATAGACAAACTAAATTAATAAGTAGATATACCTTAGTGCCTAGTAGTATGTTAATTATAACAAGTACTAGGTGTTCGACAAACGTCGTCTTATATTACCTTTACAGAAAAGGGGGATTATGTATTAATTATCAATCAGCCGCAAGTTCCCTTACGGCTACCTTGTTTCGACTTCAGACAAATCAATGTCTACCATCTCGCAAGTGAGCTTGCTATTAACCTGACAATCTGAAACAGATAGATTACCTATAAGGCAATGAAATTAATCTCAAGTAAAGCATTTGTCACTACTTCGAAGGTTAACATCTCTGAGCCCGTGACGAGCGGTTAGTACTCCCGTGAGATTTTGCTTCACCGCGCCGTGCTGATGCGCGATTACTCGGAATTCCTGCTTCATGAGGGCGAGTTC
>Ga0210040_10003954_pt1 | contig 19641 bp, 16 predicted proteins | sample CryGeyCG12114_NA_FD_185462 | JGI IMG/M metagenome (GOLD analysis project Ga0210040, IMG submission 185462) | Groundwater microbial communities from aquifer - Crystal Geyser CG19_WC_8/21/14_NA (SPAdes) (version 2) | ecosystem: Environmental > Aquatic > Deep subsurface > Groundwater | place: USA... | reverse complement strand
CACCCAGTACTTGGCCCATGTTGCCACCGAGCAGACTACCCAGGCCGCCACCGCCAGCGCTACGCGGTGCCGAGTTGGGCTGTTGCCCCAGGCCGCCCAGAATAGAAATGAGGGAACCCAGGCCGCCACTACCAGCGTGGGAGCCTTGGCGGGGTAAGGAACTGGTATCGTAGGGACTAGTTACGTCGCTCATGGAGCCGCCCAGCACGTTGCCCAGCAGCGAGCCACCCATCAGGCCACCCAGAATGTCGCCGAAGCCACCACCGGAGCCCGTGTTGTTGTTCATCAGGCCGCCTACTGTATCTGAACCCGTTGCGCCACCATTGTTACGGTTCATCACTTTCGACAGAATCATGGGAGCTACCACGCCCAGCAGACCCGAGAGCAGGGCACTCTTCGGGATGCCTACGCTGGAGAGCTTATCAGAAAGGCCTCCCAGGAAGTTCTGCTTGGTAGGGTCATGGGTATCATGCGGCACTTTTTCGGCTTGGTCTACCACCTGCTCCAATACCTGCTGCTGCCCGGCATTTATTTGCAGGTAAGAAGAAATCTTGTTGATCATGATTTCCTCGTCGTTGGTATAGGCACCGTCTGAGCGAGCAAAGCTGATGAGGTCGGTGATGAGAGAAAAGCGCAGGTCGCTGCCTCGTAGGCCGTCTAGGTTCTGCTGCACGCTCTGGTTGGTAGCGTCTTTGGATGCCGACAGTACACGCTGGGTAGCGGCTTCGCCCAGGCCAGCAGCTTGGGCAAGCTGACGCAAAAAATCCTGTTCAACGGCCGACGCCTCGCGGTCGGCGGAAGACAAACTGGCGATAACGCCCAGATAAGCAGCCTTTTCCGACTCAGGATAGTTTTGCAGAAGTTGAGAATTGCTCATGAGAAAACGAAGGGATAGAGAGTAACAGGGAAAATCCTTGCTATCCTCAAACGGGAATGTTCAGTTGTCAGTTGTGATGCACCTGTCCTTCTGATAAAAGACAGACCTACCCCTACTAATTCTGCGCAACGACCACCTGAGTCCCCTTTCAAAACTCAAAGTATTCGCCGGGCTGGGGTTGAGCGGCGGGTTTAGGCGTTGGTTTTTGAGTTGAGGGAGACGCGCGGACTTCAGCCCCACCAGTGGTTTGCAGCAAGCGACCCAACAAGCCCGACCTTGGGGCGGTGGAGCGCGGAACCGTGGGGGCCGGGGTGCTACTGGCCGGAGTAGGCTGGGCGTCGGTAGCCAGTTGGCCACGGGCGCGGTCGTAGCGCACAGTAAAGTTCTGCTCATTGCCGCGTACGGCCAGCAGCAGACGCGGCCCCGTGGGCGTACCCCCCGCCGCATCGGGGCGGCGTAGCAGGCCCGGCAGCAGCGGAATACTCAGGTGGTAGTCCATCTGCTGATCGAAGGTGTGCGTGCCCGTCACCTGAATCAGGGAGGCCGTGCGCACGTTGGAGCGAATGTCCATCTCCGGAATATACACCGTCCGGCTCTGTACATAAAGGCTGTTGGTCAGCTCGGCAAAGCGCAGGTGGCGCAGTTGCTCCCGGTTGGCTACCATCGACAGCTTTTGCAGGGGCGCAAAATTATTTAGCTCACCATTGCGCACGGTGGCTTTCACTTCGGCCTCCAATCGGTCGGTAAGGGGGTAGAGCGCCCCATCGAGGTACACATCGGACTCGATCTGGGCCGTGAGCTGGCCACGCAGGTGCCGCGCCGTGATGAACTGCTGCCCAAAATCCTCGAACACGTAGAACAGGCTATCCAGTGGCACTTGCGTGCAGTTGGCCGTGGTGCTCACCTTCACCAGATTAGGCCGGCGCGCATCCACCGTACCCCGAATGCTGGCCTGCCCGCCCGCTGCCCGCACCGCCAGGGCCGGCGAAGACACAATTTGGTTGCGTAGGCGCACGGTACCGCGCAGCTCGCGCCCGCGCAGTCGCCGGAAGCGCACGTGGTGCACGTTGGTTTGCACATCCAGCGCCAAGGTAGCAGGCAGCTCCAGGGCATAGTTGCCACCGGCACGGGCACCCCGCTTGGAGGTAGGGGTAGTGATAGGCAGGCGCAGCAGCTCATCAAAATCCCACAACTCAGATTTCATCTGCGCCTGAATCAATAGTGTTTGACGGGGCGTCAGCAGCCAGCTCATGGCATTGCGCAATGTGCCCGTCACCCGAAAATCGGAGCGGCCCAGGTAGCCGGTTAGTGGCTGCATGGTAATGTTGTTGCCACGCAGCTCCAAGTGGCCGTTCAGGCGGCGCAAGGGCTGAGAGTAGGCTCGCAGCTGCACGGCCACGTCGCGCAGCGTCAGCGCCCCTTGTGCATTGGCTACCCGCCCCGCCCGCAGCTGCGCTACCGGCCCAGCTATTTGCAACGACAGTTGCGCCGTGCCAGTAGCCCCACGCACGGCCGCCACCGGGAAAAACCGCGTGGCCTGGGCCACGTCGAGGTCGGCCAGCAGGCGCAGCTGCACACTGGGCTCCTGAAAATCAGTATAACGCAGGGAGCCGCTAAACGGCCGGCCGCCCAACTGCCCACGCACGCCGCGCAAGTCCAGCACAGCCGTGCGTACCGAGCGGGCAGCCCCGTTGGTGAAGGAGCCCGTAAGGAATACATGCTCTACCTCCTGTCGGTACTCTGGGTGGTAGAAAGCGGCGTCGCGGCAACCAAACCGGAAGTCGAGCCGAGGGTTGACCTTCGTGGAAAATTCCCCACGTACGGTGCCCCGGAAATATACCTCGCCCCGACTACGGTAGCCCGCTAGCCGGTGGTTTAGGCGGGGTGGCAGCAGTGCCAGCAACGACTGCACATCCGTCTGCCTACCCTCCAACCGCAGATCCAGATCCGTAGCCTGATGATAGCCAATAGTGCCGGCAACTCCGTACGTGGCCGGCCCAATACGAATTTCAGATGGCAACACGGCAATTTGCTGCGTCTGGCGGTTGATACGCAGGTGTGTGGTCAGCGCCAGATTTTTATCCTGAAAATAGGCATCGTCGACCACGCGCAGAGCTTGCACGTAGGTTTCCCCCTCGGCGCGTACGGTCACTTCCTCGCCTTTCAGGCTGAGCGTGGCCCGCATCTGACGCGTGCGCCCCGCAAACTGCTGGTGGCGACTTATATCTGCGTACGTAGCCGCTATGCGTTGGAGTTGAATCCCTTCCAGGTCGAAGGCAAACGGCTCGTTGGTAGAGGCAGCGGTGGTATCGGCTTGCAGCACATCATAGTTCGGCCTACCCTGTGCATCTAGGCGCACGGCCACTTCCCCATCGGTGAGCGTAACGGCACGCACGCGGTAGCGTCGGGCCAGTAGGTCCCAGGCATCGAAGGCGAAGTACAGGCGCCGGGCGCGGGCCAGGGCGGTAGTATCGTGAGGTAGAGAGCCGCTCACCACCACGCGGTGCATAGTAATGGCCACGCGCGGAAACTGGTCGAACAACGACAACTCGATTTTATCTACCCGCACCGGCGTGCGTAGGTAGTGATTGGCTTGCTGCACAAACAGACCGATGATGCGTTCTTGCCCCCACCACAGGGCCGCTGCCCCGCCGCTCAGCACCAAAAAGCAGCTCGCAAACAAAAAAAGAAGAAGTTTTTTCAGGCGAACTGACACCACAAATTTTCTGACAATGAATAGCTTGAGTGTTTTATTAACTCAGAACTCAAAAAAATCTTACCCAAAGTTCTGCAAATATGTTGTGTAATCGAAAATGACCCTACATATTTGCATCACCAAACGGCACAACGCCACTAGGGAGATTAGCTCAGCTGGTTCAGAGCATCTGCCTTACAAGCAGAGGGTCACTGGTTCGAACCCAGTATCTCCCACCAAAAAGGACAGTCATTTCTGACTGTCCTTTTTTTGTTGATACACATGCGGGCTTTATCTATAGCTATGTATGACGCTGCCGTTGCAACCGTTGCCATACAATCAGCGGAAACAGCAGCAGCGCCGGCTCGGCGAAGAAGCGCCACCGGAAGCCGGGGAAAAAGACTAGGCTCAACAACCACACAACTACCAGTGGCGTGAGCAGCAAAGCATCGCGGCGCTCGAAACGCAGGCCCCGATAGCGCACCAGGGTAAGCAGCAAGGCGCCAAAAAACGCCAGGTGTGCCAGAGCCGTGAAAGGATTCCAAGGAGTTCGTGGCGCATCGGCAATGAAGTTTTCGGGAGAAAAGAACAGGAGCGTTTTGCGCACCAGAAGCCGCGCTTCGGGGCCGGGGTGCTGCCGTAGCCACTGCTTCGCCAGTTGGGCACGAGCTTGGCTTTCTTGGTACTGATCCAGGGAATCCAGCTGCGGAATGTAGGCGCGCACGAACTGATCGAAGGGTTTGTCCCGCTCGTCCCAGTCAAACATAAAGCGGCCTTCCGTCACGGAGTTGTGCCCCTGCAACAGCTCAAAACCGGCTTGGTTGCTGAGCGTGTAGGCGCCAAACATGCGGTGGTTTTTGAGCAGGATAGGTACGTGCGCGGCGCTGGTAGCCAGCAGTACTCCCACGCTCAGTGCCCAGGCCTGCCAGCGGCGCGAACCAGGTAGGCCACGGCGGGGAAACGACACCAGCAGCAGAAAAACGCCAAACAACGTACCATAAACAGCCAGCAGGTAGCCCCGCAGCAAACACGACAACACCACGGCCGCCACTGTCAGCAGTCCATCGGGCCACCGCAGCGCACGGCCGCCGTATAGCCTCAGCAACTTGTATATCACCATAATAAGCAGAGGCAAAGCCAGATTCTCAAACCACCAGAAGGCCCCGATATAATACACCACGCCCGGCGATACAGCCCACAGTCCCGCCCCAAGCCAGCTTATGCCGGGAGCTACCCCAAAGTAGCGCAGCGTGCGTTGCACATACAAAGCACCCAGCAGGTAGCAGCCCGCGGCGGCGGCATATACCAACAACGTGAGGTAGTGCTTGGGTAGTCCCAATCGGCTCCAGCCCACATACACAAACACGGGGAAGGTAGCGTGAAAGGCATCGGGGCGTAGCTGGTGGTGCTCGGGCACCGTGCTCACGTAGCCCAGGCCGGCAAGGTAGTTATCGGCAATGCGGCCGTTGCGGCGCTCGTCGTAATTCCATTCCAGGCCAGGGTTGAGGTGCAGGTTCAGGAACAGGCGCAGGGCCAGAAGCAGCCCGGCCACGGGCCAGACAAAGCGGGGAATGGTACGCCACACGGCTGAAAGAGAAAGATGTTATGGCTGAATTATCGAATTTAGCCCGCTAAACCGAATTTCGCGGCCGTTCAGTTTTTTCACTTCGGGTTATTGCCTCTATATCTTTTGCTAGTCGACTACTTTGCACGCTTGCTTCGCACACCCCGACATGTTGTGCCGGCTGCTTTTTTTGGGCTATTGTTGCTGGCGGGTGTGCTATTGCACCGTGACTACGGCGTGTCCTGGGACGAGCCGACGGACCACCTCAATGGCATGGTCAACGTGAAGTATATTGCCGAGATACTGGCGCCGGAGAAGGTTGCGCAAGACCCTTCGGCCCGACTTATCCCGGGTTTCCGGAACTACCGCGACAATGACCATGGGGTTCTGTTTGAGATTCCGGTGACGCTGCTCAGCTACGCGTTCACGCATCACGACTCGCGGGCATACTATTTCCTGCGTCACTTCTGCATTTTTCTGGTGTTTGTGCTGGGCGTGTGGGCCATCTACCGCATTGGTACTCGCTGGCTGCGCGACTGGCGTTGGGGGCTGCTCGCAGCGGCGGCGCTGGTGCTCTCGCCCCGCTTCTTTGCCGAGGCCTTTTTCAACGGCAAAGACATTGTGTTTATGAGCTTGTTTGCCCTGGCCGTGCACACCCTGACGCGCCTGATAGAGCGCCCTACCCTGCCGCGAGCCGTCTGGCACGGCATCGCTACCGCCGCCGCCATTGATGTGCGTATTCTGGCCGTTATCCTAGTGCCTTATACGCTGGGGCTACTATTACTCGCTGCCACGCAAGCTGGTTCAAACCGCCGCCTAATTCAGGCGGCGGGCGTGTATTTGCTGGCTACCAGCATAGCCACCGTAGTAGGCTGGCCGTATCTGTGGGCAGATCCGGTGGGTAATTTTCTGGCAGCTTTCCAGAATCTCAATCACTACCCCTGGAAGTTCACCAACCTGTACATGGGCCGGCTGCTGACCATAGCAGAGCTGCCGTGGCACTATGCTCCCGTCTGGATTTTCATTACAACACCCTTGCCCTACTCGCTGCTGGCCTTGGTGGGGCTTGGCGCAGTAGGCCAGCAGCTGTGGCACGGCGGCTGGCGCAAGGCAGGCCTATTGCCAAACCGCCTGAATCTGCTACTGATAGGCTGGTTGCTCGGGCCGCCCGGCATCATCATCGTGCTCCACTCGGCCTTATACGATACCTGGCGACACCTGTATTTTGTGTATCCGGCATTGGTGCTGCTGGCCGTGCGGGGTGTGCTGGTTTTTATGAGTTTGATGAAAGCGCCCCGCTCCGTGCTGGTACGGCGACTGGCACTGGCCCTACTCGTTGTTGCGGGCCTCGAAACCGGGCGCACCGTCCTACGCATGGTGCGCCTGCACCCCTACGAGCATATGTACTACAGCTTTTTATCGCCCAATACCGTAGAGCGACAATTCGAGCGCGACCATTGGGCCTTGTCGTTTCGGCAGGGGCTGGAGTGGCTGCTGACCCACGACCCTTCTGCGCAGGTAGGAGTGAGCATCACGTGGCCGTTAGTGCACCCACTGTACAATAATGAGCTGATTTTGCCGGCCGCGCAACGTGCCCGCGTTGTGTATGTACCAAAGCCACAGCGCGGATGCTATTACCTTACGGGCTACCGTTGGCATCCCCAGTCGTACGCTGACAGCCTGGGCCGGGAAATCTATTCCATCCGGGCCGAGGGCATTAAGATTTTATCCATCTTTGATACCACTGCCCGCTAAATGCACCTCTCCTCTTACGTGGTACGCCCCCGCCGGGAACAGGTAGTAACAGGCCTGTTTTTCGCGCTGCTGCTGGTGCTGGGGCTATGCGTATACCGCGACTATGGCGTGTCGTGGGACGAGCCGGTGGACCGGGAAAATGGCGTGGTCAACCTGAAGTACGTGGCCGAGCGCCTGGCTCCGCAACTGGCGCGGCAGCAGGCCGCCTACGCAACTATTCCGCCCCTGGCCGGCTACCCCGACAATGACCACGGCGTGGCCTTTGAGCTGCCCCTGGCCGCTCTCAGTATGATCTTCGCGCGCGGTGATTCTATTGCGTATTATCACCTGCGGCATCTACTTATTTTTGGGGTATTCTGGGTAGGCTGTTGGGCGTTGTATGGATTGGCGCGGCAGCGCTTCGGCAGTTGGCTATGGGCACTGCTTACGGTGGGGTTACTGGTACTTTCGCCTCGTTTTTTTGCCGAAGCGTTTTTCAATGGCAAAGACATTGTGTTCATGGCATGCTTCACGGTGGCTATGTACACGCTCATGCGGCTGCTGGCAAACCCTACCACAAGCCGCGTGGTGCTACATGCTCTGGCTACGGCGCTTGCTATTGATGTGCGGGTGCCGGGCCTGCTGCTGGTTGGCTTCACAATAGGAATGCTGGGTTGGCATTTTATAGAGCAACCCGCCAAACGATGGTTACAACTAGGGAGCCTATATGTAGCCCTGAGCGCCGTATTTGTCGTCATTGGTTCGCCCTACTTGTGGGAGGCCCCGGTGGCTAACTTCTGGTGGGCCTACCAACGCCTGAGCCATTACCCGGCTGATACCCAGAATATCTATTTTGGCCAGCTCATCAGTAGCCGGGTGCCGTGGCACTACTTATTGGTCTGGATAGGTATCACCACACCTCTACCCTACCTACTAGGCGCACTGGCAGGACTGCTCATTAGCGTCGGTAGGCTTCTACGACGGGGCGTAAGACACAGTAGCTTTGTCAGTCAACTGGATGTGCTGTTTCTAGGGTGGCTACTGGGGCCGTTGCTGCTCGTCATCGGGTTACGCTCTACCTTTTATGATGGCTGGCGCCACCTGTATTTCATCTATCCGGCGATGTTGTTGCTTGCCGTGCGGGGAATTCGCTGGCTGGTGGGTGTAGCTGGCCGGCCACAGCCCGTGCGCTACCTGGCGCTGGGGGCGCTACTGCTGGGCAGCGCCGAAATAGGGCATACGCTCGTGCGCATGGTGCAGCTGCACCCCCACCAGCAGGTCTACTTCAGCTTTCTACCCGCCCGCACCGCCGAGCGCCTGTTCGACCGCGACTACTGGGGCCTGAGCTACTACCACGGGTTGCGGTGGCTGCTTCACCACCAGGCCGCCACCACGCCCGCTACCGTCAGCGCGCCCGTTTCTACCCCACTCATCGCCAATAGCCTGCTGCTGTCGACCGCCGAGCAGGCGCGTTTGCACATTTTGCGCGCTCCACAACAAGGGCGCTACTTTATCACCAACTACCGCTGGCACCCACACCCCTATCCCGATAGCCTGGGCAGGGAAATTTATACCATTCGGGCCGAAGGCCTCAAGATCCTTTCCATCTTTGATCGGGAAGCTGTGCCGACCGATAGTGCACGATAAGCCTTTCTCCCCGATTTTTGTTGTTTCAGTGCGTGCGTAGTTCGCACTTTTCGCCAAGCTTTTTGCCGATGCCTTTATTTGAAGTACACAATGCCCGGCAGGTACGCCAATTCCTAGACCTGCCCGTTCGTCTCTACGAGCAGCACCCACAGTGGATTTCGCCGCTCGATAACGAGATTGAAGCCGTATTTGACCCAAAGAAAAACCGCCTGCTGCGCGAGGGCAACGGCGAGGTGGTGCGCTGGGTATTGACCGATGACGCTGGTACCGTTGTAGGCCGAGTAGCAGCCTTCATCAACACTGCCCTACCCCAGGAAATCCCTAACCTGCCGGTGGGCGGTATGGGCTTCTTCGAGTGCATCGATGATCAGCAGGCTGCCAATACCCTTTTCGATGCCTGCCGCACCTGGCTGGAGGCACGCGGCATAATGGCCATGGATGGTCCTATCAACTTCGGGGAGCGGGACCGGTTCTGGGGGCTTCTTGTGGATGGCTTCACTGAGCCCAACTACGGCATGTTCTACCATCCGCCCTACTATCAGCAACTATTTGAGGAGTATGGCTTTCAGGTGTATTTCAAACAGTACACTTACGATATTTCGACCAGTATTCAACTGCACCCCAACTTTGCGAAAGTAGCCGACCGCTATGCCCGTGAAGAACCCGATTATCGTTTTGCCCATGCCGACGCCAGCGACCCGGAGAAGCTGGCCCGCGATTTCCATCACGTCTACTCCCTGGCCTGGGCGCGGCATTCTGGCGTTAGTGATATGTCGCTGGAGCAGGCGCGCAACATCGTGCGCGAGATGAAGCCAGTGCTTGACGAGCGCCTGCTGTGGTTTATCTATTACCGCGACGAGGCCGTGGGCTTCTTCATTTCCCTACCCGAGCTGAACCAGATTTTCAAGCACGTGGGCCGTAAGCTGGATGCCTTGGGAAAGTTGCGCTTCCTGTGGGAACGGCGCCAGTACCAGCGCCGCCAGCCGAAAAAAGCCTTTGGGGTAATTTTTGGAGTAATACCCGAGCACCAAGGCAAGGGCGCCGAGTCGGCCATGATCAAGCATGCCCAGCCCGTTTATCAGGCCGCAGGCTATACCAGTCTGGAAATGAATTGGATTGGGGACTTCAACCCTCGTATGATGGCTGTATGCCGCTCCATCGGGGCGCGCATTGTGAAAACCCACGTCACCTATCGTCTGCTTTTCGACAAAACACGTCCGTTTGAGCGCTGCCCCATCATTAGGTGAAATAGTGAACTGGTGAGATGGTGAGTTTGACGTTCTGCCTGCGCCACTTGCGCTAATAAAACATCAAACTCACCAGTTCACTATCTCACCATCCACCCGTAGCACCTGCGGGATGAGTAGGTGCGCATCATCATTGTAAATCACGAAATCAGCACGGCGGAGCTTTTCTTCTTCGCTGAGCTGCTTGCCGATGATGGCCTGCACGTCCTGTGTCGTGCGGTGCGGGTCGCGGCGTAGCACGCGCGCCTCCCGGATAGCTTGCGGGGCAAATACCGTGATAATACGGTCTAACTGCCGGTAGGCCCCCGATTCGTAGAGGAGCGCGGCCTCCTTGAGTACGTAACGATGGCCAGCCTGGGCTTGCATGGCGGCCCACTCGGCAAAGTCGCGGCCCACGTGGGGGTGTACCAGGGCGTTCAGACGGGCCAGCTGGGTAGGATTGTGGAAAGCCAGGCGGGCCAGGTAGGGCCGGTCGAGTTGGCCATGCGCATCGAAGGTAGCCGCCCCAAAAGTGGCCAGCAGCTCGGCGCGCAGGCCGGGGTCGTGGGCCATTACCCACTTGGCGCGGGCATCCGAGTCGTACACAGGCACGCCCAATACCTGAAACAGGCGACACACTACGCTTTTACCTGACCCAATGCCGCCAGTGATACCAATCTTCTTCATCAGCGTAGCATCGATACTTTCACTTGCGAAGTCACGATACGAGCGCCCCGCGCTTGTTCTGGTGCTTCAACCAGCATGGGTATCAACACCGAATCGGGCCCTACCAGTTGCCCAAAGTAAAGTGCCACGCGGAGGTGATGCAGGTCGAGGGCGGCAGTGTCTTCCGGGAAGCTCTGAAGCTGCACCTGCACCGTAGCTGGCTGCAACCGAAACCGCTGTCCCGCCGGAAAGTCGCGCAGTTCGGGCATCGTCCACACCGGCACGGTTACTACCGGCCGGGGGCGTAGGCGCACGCGCACATCGCGCACATTCGCTTTCACCAGCTCTGGTCCGCCAATGGGTACGCTGATGCTACCGGAGCTGCTGCCCGCTGGCGCCTGTGGCAGGTGCACAGGGTAGGGACTGGCTAAGGCATTTACTACCTTAGCAGGGCCTTCAAACAGCACGTTAGCCGGCTCAAACTGCGCCGCATAGGGTAGCGCCGAACCATCCGTGGCACGACTTAGTGTGAGGGGTACGCGCCGGCGCACCAGCCTATCAAACTCAATCCAAAGCGTATCGGAGAGGAGATAGTTGAGCTGGAGGCCGTCCATGGCGTTTTGCAGAGCCGGACGCAACGAGGATGCCAATACGTAGCGCTGATTGGGCAGGCGTGAAAGGCGTACCTCGGCGGGGCGCACATCGGGCATAATGTTTTTGCGCAGCAATTTCCAGCCCCTACCCGTCACGTTTATGGCCACTTCCGGAGGCAGCTCCTGTATAGGTATGTAGCGAGTTGCGTCATATACCCACTCTATGGGGTAGGAAATACGCGTGGTATACGTCTTGTTGAGTGCATTGAGCACCCAAATGGTAGAAGCCGCCAAAAAACACACCAGCACCGGTCGCCAATAGCTCTGCTCCGTCCCATAGAAAGGGCGGGCGAACCAGTATAGCAGGCGTTGAGGGCGAGTGGTCTTCAAGGTGCTTTTAGATTTCGGTTCTTAGTTGCTTGCTTCTGACTAGCGTCACAAAGAGTCTTGCTAGCTACTACTGAGAATTAAAAGCAAACAACTAAAACCCAACTGAAACAGCTTATACCTGCCGGGCAATGGCAGTGCGGTCGAACGTCAGACGAACGCCTTTATCTATTTCTAGTACGACAGAATTCTCCGCCACATCTACGATTTTGCCGTGCAGGCCCCCGATGGTTACCACATTAGCCCCTTTGGTAAGGGATTCGCGCAGCGCTTTGGCTTCCTTGGCTCGCTTCTGCTGCGGCCGGATCATAAAGAAATACAGCACCACAAACATGGCACCCAGCAGCGCAAACTGCATAATGCCCCCGCCGCCGGGAGCCTGAAGTAGGAGAGTGAGCAACATAAAAAAGGAATCAGAAAAGAGAAAAAGGCTTTAACGAACAGGAAGCCGCCTGGGGTAGTCGGCACCTATATAGTACCTGCTCGCCCAAACGGCTTCCCGCGCCAGCGTAAAAGGAGAAGTACTACCGCACTGGGCCGTTGGCCCCGTCCGACAAGATATTGGCTTTGATGGCAATCTGAGTGATGCTGGGCTGGGTGTTGGCGCGGACAGCCACCTGCTTGTTCTGCATCCCGGTTTTGCCGTGGCTGTCGAACTGCACCTGCATGGTGCCTTTGGCGCCGGGCGCTACGGGCTCCTTCGTCCACTCGGGGGTAGTGCAACCGCAGCTAGCCTGAGCGTTTTCAATCACCAGCGGTGTCTTACCGGTGTTAGTAAACTCAAAGGTATGCTTCACCACATCGCCGGGTTTGATATCGCCGAAGTCGTACTCCTGCTCCGCGAAATTCATCACCGGAGCGTTGGGGTTCGGGGCTTCGGTTTCGCCCATTACATTGGGGTTATCAACGGTAGGGTTGGCGGTAGCGTTGGCATCGGCCGCGGCGGCGTTCATGCCCTCAGTGCCTACCTCAGTTGGTTTATCCTGACTACAGGCACCAACCAGCAGGGTAGCAGCCAGCAAGGCAGTCGAAAAAAAGGTGCGTTTCATACAAGTAAATACTAGCTGACAAGCAGCTTACAGAATGGTTGTGAAACCAAAAATACGACTTTCTTCCGGCATTTGGCAGCTATGCCTCTGCCTCTAGCCTTAGGCCAGGTTGTCGATAATAGTTTGCGCAAACTCGCTGGTAGAGGCCTTGCCGCCTAGGTCACCGGTTAGATTTTCTGGCTGTTGCAGCGTCTTATTCAGCGCGTTTTCGATACGGATAGCATGGTCCTTCTCCCCTAAGTGATGTAGCATCATCAAGGCCGAGCGCAACAGGGCGGTAGGGTTGGCTTTGCCCTGGCCGGCAATATCGGGGGCCGAGCCGTGCACGGCTTCAAAGATGGCCGCATCGTCACCGATGTTGGCGCCTACTACCACGCCCAGACCGCCTACCAGACCCGCGCACAAATCAGACAGGATATCACCAAACAAGTTGGTGGTTACTACCACATCAAACTGCTCCGGCCGGATAACCAGCTGCATGCACATGTTATCGATAATTTTATCCTCGTACGTAATGTGCGGATACTCAGCGGCTATTTCCTTGCCTGCGTCCAGCATCAGCTTACCCGCCAGCTTCAGAATGTTGGCTTTGTGCGCCAAGGTCACCTTCTTACGGCCGTTCTTATCGGCATAGGCAAAAGCAGCCCGCACAATCTTGTGGCAGCCCTCCACGGTCACGCGCGAGATGGAATCGGCAATACCCAGGCGGTCATCGTAATACTCTAGCCCTGAGTACAGACCTTCGGTATTTTCCCGAAACAGCACCAAGTCTACGTTCTCGTAGCGCGATTTAATACCAGGCGTAGTTTGCGCCGGGCGCACGTTCTGGTACAGGTCGTACTTCTGGCGCAGCGTAATGTTGATGCTACGGAAGCCCTTTCCTATCGGCGTCGTGAGCGGGCCTTTTAGGGCTACACGGGTTTTGTCCAGCGAGTCGAGCAACGCCTGTGGCAGCAACTCGCCCGAGGTTTCGAAGGACGTAAGACCGGCATTGTGCTCTTCCCAGGAAACGGGCACCTGCGCGGCCGCGAAGATGTCGGTTACAGCTTTGGTGATTTCGGGTCCAATTCCGTCGCCGGGGATAAGGGTTACTGTGTGCATCAGAGAAAATTAGGTTAGCAATAGTAAGTCTGTCGGCCCGGCGGGTGGTTAGTCCGTCGTTGGGGTAGGCCGGGCAGCCTTACCAGGTTAGGGGTAGATACAAAGAAAGAAGGAAGCGGATGAAGGAATGAGGAAGGCGGAAAATTCTACCGGTTTCTCATTCTTTCATCCGCTCCTTCAAAGGGGTAGGCGCTTAAATACCTTTGCGCGAGTTTATCTGATTAATCAGCTGGTCCACATCGCCCAGAAGCTGTTCAGCCTTGGTTTTGGCATCCTGAATCACGCGTTGACCTTCCGATTTGGCAGACATCGGTCCGGCGTCTACTCGGCTGGTCACCAAATTCTCGGTGAGGTCGGCCAGAGTTTCGCGGTAGCGCTCCAGTTGGTAGCTAAACCAGCTACGCACCTCGCGGCCTTTCTCGGGGGCGTATAGCAAACCGAATACGGCGCCGGTGAGGGCACCGCCGGCAAAGCACAGAATACCAGTGGTGGTTTTACTGCTCATATTAGGTGAAAAATTGGAGTAGTAGGGTGGAAAAAGCAGCGTTTTGCTTCCAGTTTGTACGAAAAACGTAAACTTAACGATAGGATTTCGACAAAAAACGTGCGCTTCTTGCTTTTTTAACCCTGCTTAACGGAATCTATTGGTTATCAAGCAGGCCCCTACCCGACTTACGAATGGCGCCACTGGCCGTGAGGTCTTGCGCCAGTTTGTCGAGAATGCCGTTCACAAACTGCTTGCTCTTGGGCGTGCTATACAGCTTGCTGATTTCGATGTACTCGTTGATGGTCACCTTAACCGGAATGCTGCGGAACAGGTGCATCTCGCACAGGGCCATTTTCAGGATAATCTTGTCGAGTAGCGCCACGCGCTCCACATCCCAGTTCTGCACCGATTCAGCAATGAGCTTTTCGTAGCGCTCATCCTCATCCAGCGTGTGGCGGTAGAGCGTCTGAGCAAACTCCTTGTCATCCTGCCAGTTAGCCGACAGCGACATCAGCTCTAGGTTCTCATCGGCGGCTTCGTCCAGCATTTTCACTGTCTTCAGCGTCAGGTTTTTCACCACCGGGCGGTTTTCTTCCCAGTTCAAGTCGTCCTCTTCTAGCTGGCGCGGCAGCTCCTCGCCCTTAAACACGAAGGTTTTGTAGAGGTATTTCAGGAATTCCTGATCAGCGGCGTAGTCGGTGGCCGGAGCAGCCAGGTAGCGCAGCACTTCCTCGTCCTGCTTCATCTCGTTGCGCCATGCGGTGCGCAGCGCCTCCATTTCTTCCTCGCCATTCCACAGCAGCTTGCGCCGGATGGTCAGGTCCTGAAGCTGCTTGTTCTCGCTGAGCTTCTGCACGGCTTGGTTCTGCTCCAAACGAGTGGTATCCAGCGGAGCATCTTTAGGCGCCGTGAAGCGACGGTTGCCGCGCTCCTGCTCATCTTCCAACACGCGCAGCAGGGCGGCGGGCAGGTTCAAGAGGTGAAGGTATTGGTCGTGAATGCTCTCGGCATTGTGCACCAGCTGGCCGCCGTAGAATTTACCGTCCTTGGTTTTCTGCTGCTGGTAGTACTTCATGGCGTCTCGCACGGCCTCGTGCACGTCGGCATCGTCGGGCTGCTGCTCCGGCTCGCTGCCGGTTTTGTGCCACTCTTTAAAGATAACTTCGGCCAGCTTGCGCTGCCCTTGCAGCTTGCGCCGGTCCTGGGGCTCAGGCGAGTTCAGGTCGGGCGCGAAGGCCTCCGCAATGCGGTCATTCGCCAACAAAAAATCAGAGCCTACTGCCTGATGGTAGGCATACAGGGCCTGCATGACTTTAATGCGGAGCGTGCGTCGGTTGAGCATTGTATGAAAATGAAATCAGCACCATTTATGCTGATCTTGATGAGGTTGAGAAGCTAAGCGAAAAGCGGGGCAGGGTTGGTATCTTTGAGCAGTGAACTGCCCGGAGCATATAACACGACGCCTACCGAAATCGTGCGGCCGTCTGCCCCTAAGCAAGGTAGCAAACGTACGTAGCGTGGCGGTAGGGGCAGCCCGCAATTCGGGCGCAAAAGTACCGGTTTTTTCCGATTAAGGCTAGTCGACGCGTATCTTTCCTGCCTCTTTAGGAGTTTGGCAGCTAGCCGGTTAGCACTGGTTCTATCTTACCTAGCTCGCTTCCCGAAAACCGTTTGCCTGCTTTTTAACTTTCTACTACTCAAACTGCTAAACCACTTCCTTCCTACCCCGTGAGTGCCCTCTCCGCTACCAATAAGTATCTGTTTCGCTATAAATGGCATTTCCTCGGTGGTGTGCTGTTTGTGGCGCTGAGCACGCTGCTGGCCATTTTTCCGGCCCAAATCGTGCGATACGCCTTCGACCTCGTGAGCGAGGGCATTGACCTCTACCACCTCTATGCCGGCACCGAGGCGCAAAGCAGCGTGTATAAGCTGTTTGGGCGCAATGTGCTGCTCTATGGCATTCTGATTATTCTGCTGGCGGTGTTGCGCGGCATCTTTCTGTTCTACACGCGCCAAACGCTCATCGTGATGTCGCGCCTGATCGAGAACGACCAGAAGAACGAAATCTTCCAGCATTATCAGTCCCTACCCCTCTCCTTCTACCGCCGCCACAGCACCGGCGACCTGATGTCGCGCATTTCTGAGGATGTGGGGCGCGTGCGCATGTACATCGGGCCGGCTATCATGTACTTTTTGCAGCTCGTCATCCTATTCGTGCTCATCGTACCGCTCATGCTGATGGTGAACGTGAAGCTGTCTGTGTACACGCTCCTACCCCTACCCATCCTGAGCGTCAGCATCTTCTACATCAACAACATCATCCAGCGCAAATCCGACGAAATCCAACGCTCCCTGGCAGGTATGACCACCTTCGTGCAGGAAGCTTTTTCGGGCATTCGGGTACTGAAGTCGTTTGTGCGCGAGGAAGACTCGCACCGGCAGTTCACTGTAGCCAGCGAGAACTATAAGGAGAAGTCGCTGAGCCTGAACTTCGTGAACTCGCTGTTTTTCCCCTTGATTCTGTTTTTGGTTGGTCTCAGCACCATCATCACCGTGTGGGTAGGCGGGCAGGAAGTAATTCGTGGCACCATCACTACGGGCAGCATTGCGGAGTTCCTGATTTACGTGAACCTGCTGACGTGGCCCGTGACGGCGTTGGGATGGACTTCGTCGCTGGTGCAGCGCGCCGAGGCCTCGCAGGCCCGTATCAACGAGTTTATGGATCAGAAAACGGACATCGTTTCTCGTCGCGACGTGCAGCGCGAAATCCAGGGAGACATTGTATTCGACCACGTTTCGTTCACCTACCCCGATACTGGTATTCAAGCCCTTCGTGACGTGTCGTTCCGCATCCGGCCGGGCCAGACGCTGGCTGTTATCGGCAATACTGGTTCGGGCAAAAGCACCGTGGCTGCCCTACTTTGCCGCCTCTACGATGTCACTGAAGGCGATATTACCGTGGATAGCACCGACGTGCGCGACTATTCTCTTACCTCACTGCGCAGCCAGATTGGCTATGTGCCGCAGGATGTGTTTCTGTTTTCCGATACTATTCGCAACAACATCAACTTTGGCCTAAACGACCCCAGCGAAGCCCGCATGAAACAGGCTGCCCAAGATGCCAACGTGTACGACAACATCGTACAATTCCCGGAAGGCTTCGACACCAAGCTGGGCGAGCGGGGTATTACCCTTTCGGGCGGACAAAAGCAGCGCGTAAGCATTGCGCGGGCGTTGGTGAAAGAGCCACGCATCCTAATTCTGGATGATTCGCTTTCGGCAGTAGATACCAACACCGAAAACGCCATTCTCAACAGCCTGCAACGCGTGATGGAGAACCGTACCAGCCTCATCATCTCCCACCGCGTGAGTTCGGTGAAGCTAGCCGATGAAATTCTGGTGCTAGATGACGGCCAGATCGTGCAACACGGCACTCATGATGCCCTTATGGCCGACACAGACGGCCTCTACCGCGCCCTCTACGAGCGGCAACTACAGAGCGAAGAAGCGTAGGGTGAGGTTGTGAAGTAAAAAGCGTGTGTCGTCCTTCGTAAGATCTGGACGACACACGCTTTTTACTTCACAACCTCACAACTTCACCCTATTGCCCCAGCTGCACACGGCGGACGCCGCTTCGTTCGCCGCTGGTGCAACGTACGATATAGAAGCCAGAGGGTAGGCGGCTCACGTCAATGTTGGCGGCTTTGTCGCCGGAAATCATGTCTTTCGTAAGCACAGGGCGGCCTCCATCGTCGTTGATTTCCACTCGTACTGGTCCTGTCACGTTCGTACGCACCGTTAGGCGCTTGCTGACGGGGTTTACTTCCGCCTTCACTTTCACTATATCGGAAGAGACAGATGGTGCGTCCATTTTATCCGTTACCAAGGCAACTGGTGCGGGTTCAGCCGTGGTAGTAGCGCTTGGTTTAGGAGTAGTAGTTTGGGCATTTGCAGTGGTAGCAAGCAACCAGCTGCATGCTACAGCAAACATTGTTATAACTATTTTCATATCCCGTCTATGGTTAAGATGACACAAGCACTGAATATGGCAAAAATACAAATTGTATTTATTCGTGTCACAGTGCTTTAAACTCAGTAGCAAAACCATTGCCAATAATAAGATGCGCTTAACTCGCTCATTATCAGCATTTGGTCAAGAAAGTTGATTTTAAACGCTGAGACGTCCTTTTTTCTTCGCCAGAATTGCATCAATATCAAATCTTCTCTTACCTTTGCAACTCAATTCTATCGGGGTGTAGCGTAGCCTGGTATCGCGCCAGCATGGGGTGCTGGAGGTCGTAGGTTCGAATCCTGCCACTCCGACAGAAGAGCTTTAGGCTCGAAAAGCCGCTGAACTTTGGTTCGGCGGCTTTTTTCGGCCAATAGCGAAAATATTCTTGATGGGTTGAGTGCTCAGGCTGCACCAACAACTCGGGGTGTAGCGCAGCCCGGTAGCGCGCGTCGTTCGGGACGACGAGGCCGTAGGTTCGAATCCTGCCACCCCGACTTTTCTTTGATTCATGCTGAAATAAACGGCCCGCTGAATAGTAGTTTAGCGGGCCATTTGTATGTCTGGCCGCGGCCATGCAACGTTTTTCGGGCCTTTGTGCTCCTCCTGCTACCCTACCCTGCCTCTTATTTCCTCTTTTTTATTCCTTTCCCATTCTATGAAAAAAGTTATTCTTAGCTTGGCTTTGCTGGGTGCGGCTTTTGGCGCTGAGGCGCAGATTGCCGCGGGCACCAAATTGCTGAGCGGCAGCATTGGCTACAGCCGGCAGCAAAACAAACAACAGAACTCGAACTCGCCCTTCAACAATCCTGATTTCACGGCTCAAACCGTGAATCTTACCCCGACTGTGGGCTATTTTGTGGCCCAAAACCTAGCCGTGGGAGTTAACCTGAACTTTACGGCCAGCAAGATCAGCGGACAGGAATTTGGCTACGTGTATGACCCGGCTAATCCCAACTTTCCTACTCCAACCTTATATGATGTCAAACGCAAGTCGCGTACCATCAATGCTGGGGTGTTTGCGCGGTATTATACGTTTGTGGCAGAAAAGGCAGCCTTTTTCGGGCAAGCAGGGGCTGGCTACAGCAACGTGTATACCAACACCACTACGAGCGGGCGGCCACAGGGCTTCTACGGCAATGTGCTGCCCGGCTTTGCCTTCTTCCCCACCGATAAGTTTGCGCTGGAACTCACGTTGCGTGGCCTGTCGTACAACCGCGTGAGTGCCCGCGTTGGCAAGAATGGGGATGATAAAGTCAGAAACGTTCAGAACAGCTTTGACTTGGGCGTTGGACTACAAGACTTACGTTTAGGTGCGGCTTTTTACTTAGGACGGTAGTCGCACGAAGTAAAAACATAAAAGCGGCGCGGGCTTCTGAGCCCGCGCCGCTTTTATGTTTTGAAAGGTAGACGCGCCAGGCTACTTCACTACCCCCAGCACTTCCGCTGGCGCGTTGGCCGGAAATTGTTCTAGATAGATTTTGGCAGAAGTCAGCTTGTGTTCCTCCATAAAGTTTTTCACACCTGAATAAAGTTTGTCCGGCGCCACCATGTAGCTGGCCTCTAGGCGTGCCTGCACCACGCGCTGCCCGGTAGGGAACGTGCG
>Ga0210040_10003952_pt1 | contig 19652 bp, 23 predicted proteins | sample CryGeyCG12114_NA_FD_185462 | JGI IMG/M metagenome (GOLD analysis project Ga0210040, IMG submission 185462) | Groundwater microbial communities from aquifer - Crystal Geyser CG19_WC_8/21/14_NA (SPAdes) (version 2) | ecosystem: Environmental > Aquatic > Deep subsurface > Groundwater | place: USA... | reverse complement strand
CCCGCCAATGCCGAGGATACGGCCGATTGCTTCGCTGAGGTGATCCACGACCTTTCCTCGCACGTTCGCGGTCTGGAGCAGGACCTATACGGGCGCTCTCACCCGCAGACCGTGTCGCTCTACGGGCCGGAGCTTCGCCTGAAGCCGCATTTCAACCTGCGCGACCCGATCTTCCGCCACCCGGATCTCGATTTCGCTACGCTCCACATTTATAAGGAGCGCTCGATCGACGACCCACGTGACACGGTGGCGCCCGCGCTGGCGATGGGCGAACTCGTGCGAGAGTGCATCGCCGAGACGCCTGTCGGGCGCCCGTTCCTGGATAGCGAGCACGGACCGATCCACAGCTTCAAGGACCGCAAGAAGACGCTGCCAGAGCCTTTCGACGACGAGTATTTCCGCCACATGGCCTGGGCGCACCTGGCGAGCGGCGGAGCGGGCGGCGGCATGCGCTGGCCCAATCGCTCGCCGCACGTGCTGACGCGCGGAATGCGCGAGGCACAGCGGGTGATGAGCGCGTTCGTGCCGATGATCGACTGGCTGCGCTTCCATCGCAGGAGCTGGAACGGCGAGGCGCGTGCGCCCGGCTTCCATGTGTTCGCCTGCGGAGACCAGCGCCAGGCGGTGGTGTGGCTGCTGCGGCGCAATGCGCGCGGGCCTGACGGCCTGCTGCGGCGTGACCTGCCTCCGCGTGCCGCAGAGCTTCGCCTGCCGATGATGAGGGTGCGCCTGCGGCTTACGGAGTTCGACACCGTGACCGGGACGGTGGTGTCCGAGAGGGAGGTCCGAGTGAGCGAGGCCGGGGGGATCGCCACCTCGCCATTCGCGGGTGACCTGGCGCTGGCGATCCGCGCCCTGGATTAGCGGCCTGCCGAAGCCTTGGCAGGTTGCGGCTCAGGCGAGCTGGATGATTGCATCCACTTCGACCGCGGCACCGAGCGGCAGGACCGGCACGCCGACCGCGCTGCGCGCGTGGCGGCCTGCCTCGCCGAATACTTCGGCCATGAGATCGGACGCACCGTTGGCGACCTTGGGCTGGTCGATGAAGGCGGCCGTAGAGCTGATAAAGGCGCCGAGCTTCAGGATGCGCTCGACCCGATCGAGCAGGCCCGCCTTCGCGAGCTGCGCCAGGATCATGAGCCCGCAGGCCCGTGCAGCGGCAATACCCTGCTCGATCGTCACGTCCTCACCCAGCCGCCCGGTAACCAACTCGCCGTCGAGGAAGGGCAGCTGGCCCGAGACATAGGCGGTGCTCCCGCTGACCACGACCGGCTGATAGCTGGCGACGGCGGCGGCTGCCTCGGGCAGGATGATGCCGAGTTCGGAGAGGCGGGTGGTGGCGGTCATGGCTTTTCTCCGTGCAGGTTCTCGAGGATCCAAGGCAAGGCCTCGGCCCAATTGTCGATACGCGCGTGGGCGTGCCCGGAAGTCAGCGCGCAGGGAACGTGCGGCGCGATCGCGGGCTCCCCGCAGAAGTGCAGGCGGCGCACGCGCGGCAGCGTTTCGGCTGCTGACTCATGATGCTTGGCGATATCGTCGATGAACACCGCGCGCTCAGCGCCGTGTTCCTCGACGATGCGCCGCAGGGCCGCACCCTTCGGGCCCTGGTTGGTGAAGACGGGTGCGGCGATGCCGAGATCGCGCAGCTGCCGCACGCGCGGCTCGTTGCGGTGGTCCATGAGGTTGGTGAGCACCACCACGTCCGCATCGCGCTGCAGCTCTTGGATGGCAGCGAGGGCGCCCTCGATCGGCTGCTGGACGTGCATCTGCGTGTCGAAGAACAGGTTGAGGAGGCCCCAGACCTCCTCTTCGGCCATGGCCTGTGCGCTGTCGCGGCGGCGCATGGCCTGCAGGAAGGGATCCCCTCGAAGGGCGAAGTCGATGTCGTGCTCGGCGTCGAGCCACTCGCGGAAGTGGCGGACCATGTGGAGCAGGACCTCGTCGCAATCGGTGACGACCAGCGGGCGGGGGGCGATCGCAATCGCAATCATCGGCCAAGCTTCCGGCGTGCCTGGATGAACTCCTCGGGCGGGATGGCCAGCGCGTCCGATGCCGCGAGCAAATCGGGCTCGTGTCCGCACAGGAAGTCGAGCACCGCGCGGTGTGTCGAAGGCTCGGCGGCAGCAGCGCGCAGATCGGCGGGAGCCAGGCCGGTAAGGTCGAGCAAGCGCTGGGCCCTCGGCTGATCGGCGAGGATCCAGGCCAAGGCTTTGAGCGCGGTGACTTGCGGATCGCGCGAGAGATCGTCTAGCTTTTTGATAAGGGTCCAGTCCAGATGAGCCATCGCCCGGGGTGAGGCGAAGGCGCGGGCGGTACATGGCAAGGCCGGTCACGCTTGTCGAGTGAAGCGGTGCTGGCTGCACCTTCGCGTAGCTGCGAAGCGGCGGCACCACGCATTTCGCGCATGTGGATGCTTGACAAGCGAGACCGCACACCGCTTTTCGGCCTTATTCGCGTGGCAAGCCGCGCGCGCAAGCTGGTCCAACCGGACCCGCGCCTAGGTGGATTCGAGCATTCATGGACCGCGATGTCGTCGACAGCCAGATACGGACTCTCATCGAGCCGTTTAACAAGAAGCATGTCGAGATTACCGATGGCACTACCTTTGCAGGTGACCTCGAGTTCGACAGCCTGACCGTCATGGATTTCGTGGCGGCCATCGAGGACGAGTTCGACATCATCATCAGCATGAATCAGCAGGCCGAGATCGAGACCTACGGCCAGCTGGTCGACACAGTGTGCAGGCTCAGCCAGGGATGATACGAGCATGAGCGAGGGTGTGAGCCAGGCCGACCGGCCCGCGGTGCGCGAGGGCGCGGCCGTCGACTTGTTCGACAAGTTCGACGAGACGATCCGCATGCGCGAGCGGCTGCTGGCGAGCGGGGTGGAAGACCCCTTCTCGCTGGTGATGGAGAAGGTCCTCTCCCCCACCCGCGCGATCTGCAACGGCCGGGACACCATCCTCCTGGGCACCTATAATTACATGGGCATGACGTTCGATCCGGACGTCGTTTCGGCCGGGCAACGGGCGCTGGCGGATTTCGGCTCGGGCACGACAGGCAGCCGCGTCCTGAACGGTACCTATCAGGGCCACCGGGATGTCGAGCAGGCGCTGTGTGAGTTCTACGGCATGGACCATGCCATGGTGTTCTCGACCGGCTACCAGGCCAATCTCGGGATCATCAGCACGATCGCCGGCAAGGGCGACTACGTGGTGCTCGATATCGACAGCCATGCCAGCATCTGGGACGGCTGCGCGCTCGGTAACGCGGAGATCGTGCCCTTCAAGCATAATGATGTGGAGGCGCTCGAGAAGCGCCTGCGCCGCATTCCTGCGGGCGCCGGGGTGCTGGTGGTGCTGGAGGGCGTCTATTCCATGATGGGCGACGTTGCCCCGCTCAACGAGATGGTGGCGATCGCCAAACGGCATGGCGCGATGGTGCTGGTGGACGAGGCCCATTCCATGGGGTTCATCGGCGAGCGCGGACGCGGCGTGGCCGAGGCGCAAGGGGTGATCGGGGGCGTCGACTTCATCATCGGTACCTTCTCCAAATCGGTTGGGACCGTGGGCGGCTTCTGCGTCTCGAACCATCCCAAGTTCGAGATCATGCGCCTGGTCTGCCGGCCCTACGTGTTCACCGCCTCGCTGCCGCCGAGCGTGGTTGCCACGGCCGCGACCAGCATTCGCAAGCTGATGCAGGCCGAGGACAAGCGGGCGCACCTGTGGCGCAATTCGCAGCGGTTGCACCAAGGGCTGAGGGAACTCGGCTTCACGCTGGGCACCGAGGAGGCGCAGAGCGCGATCGTGGCGGTGATCATGCCGGATCTGGAAACCGGTGCGGCGATGTGGGAAGCGCTGCTGGGTGAAGGTCTCTACGTGAACCTGGCGCGGCCTCCGGCAACGCCTCAGAACATGACACTGCTGCGCTGCTCGCTGTGCGCCGAGCATTCGGACGAAGAGGTCTCGACTATCCTTGGCATGTTCGAGCGGGCGGGGCGGGCCACCGGGATCATCTGAGCGCAGCGGCTGGCAGAACGATCTCTCCGGCTGCTAGCTCTGAGCAGCGGTCGGCGCGGCCGTGACGCAGGCGCTCTCTGGCTCCTCCTCACCGCCGCCGCCCAGCAGGGTGAGCGCCAGGAAGCCGCCGACCACCAGCACCACGAAGCCGGCCGTCACCCAACCGAGGTACTTGTCGATGAAGCGCTTGATGGGCGCTCCGAACAGACGGAACAGCACGCCCACGATCATGAAGCTGATCGATCGGCTGACTAGGCTGGCGATGATGAACCAGAGCAGCGGGAAGGCGAGGAAGCCTGCCGTGATGGTGAGGATCTTGAACGGGATCGGCGTCACCGCCTTGGCCGCGAACAGGCCGACCACCGCGAGCGGCTCCTCGCGCAGCAGGCACCGTGCAGTCTCGACTCCATCGGTGAGGCCCAGCGCGCCGAGAAGCGGCCCGCCCAAGGCTTCATAGAGGAAGTAGCCGATGGCATAGCCGAGCATCCCGCCGGCGACCGACGCGACCGTTGCGACCATGGCGAAGCGGATGGCCTTGCGCGGCTCGGCCAGGCACATGAGGCCTAGCAGGGGATGCGGCGGAACCGGGAAGAAACTCGCCTCCACAAAGCTGAACAAGGCGAGCCACCAGGAGGCACGGGGATGCGAGGCCTTCTCCATGGTCCAGCCGTAAAGCGCGCGCAGCATGCTGCAATCGGTCCTTTTCGCAGTGCAGCATTGGCTGGTAGGCGAAGGTTAGCCGCTGCGCAACTTGCATATAGTAACCTATATGGGTCGTTTGCGTTGACGTCGCCGCGAGTCTGGTTGGAGAACGGCGAATAGCTAGCGTACAGACCCACTGCTCTGGGCTGGCAAAGCTCCATCAACGAAGCCTCACCATGCGAGTACTTTCTTTTCTCTCCTTCCACGACGAAGCGGACGCTTTCGAGTACCTTGAGGGCATCGTGCAGTAAGATGGTGTGACCTGGCCGTATTGCGGTGTGAAGGGGAACCGGGCTTATGATCTGTCCGGGCGTTCGTACGGAGCCTTCCGCCAAGAGCCCAAAGGGAAAGGTCCTCCGCTACGGCTTCATGACGTGTGGCAATTGCCGCAAGCAGTTCACCGCAAGAGGGGGCACTGTGTTCGAGCACGCCCGTCTGCCCCTCATGAAGATGCTCTCGGCCGTGCACCTGATGGTGTCGAGCAAGAGGACATCAGTCACCAGCTCTCTCGCGTGCAGGACTCCGGTCATGACACGGCTACCGCCATGCTCGCGTGAAGCACGGCGCGGCAGAACATGCTACTATGACTGAGTGATGGACGGGCACATTGGGGGAGGGAGCAGCGCCATCGATTTACCCGCTCCTCGTGGGACATCAGCAGGCCGCGCATATCGCCTGGCGCTTGCAGGGCATATAGAACCTATTCGGTTAGAAACCTGTTTCCTACAGTGTCACGCTTAATGTAGAGATTCGCTCAAGATGGTCGAATCGGATCGAGACGAGACGCTCTCAATCAAGGCTCACCAGGCGGCGTTTCCAAGGCCTTCTGATCGGGTCGTAAACTACATAAGCGCCTAGAGAACGTGAACAGCGGCTTGTTGCGATTGGCCGCTGCCGCCCCCCCCCGCTCGCTGCTTAGGAGACCCGCCTTGTCCGAGGCTGCAAAGTCGCGCCGGCAGAACCTGGTGCGAATGGAGGCCCCGGTCGACGAGACCGGCAACCATAGTGAAGAGACTCGCAGCTGGCGGCCGACGTTCCTCGAGGCGCTGGCTCAGAGGTCGAGCGTCGCGGAGGCGGCAGCGATTGCAGAGATCAGCGAGGGGGCGGTCTATAGACTACGCCGGAACGATGCCTCCTTCGCTCGTGACTGGCGCGCGGCGGTCCTCGAGGGATACGAGCACCTGGAACTGGAGACCCTTCATCGCCTGAGAATGGGCACTGGCAAGGACGATCCCAAGTTCGATATCGCCAATGCACTGCGCCTGATCGCCGTTCACAAGGAGACGCTGACTCAGGAGCAATCGGGGAAGGGCGAGCGCGACGAGGAGGCGATCATCGCGTCGCTCGATGCAAAGCTCGCCCGCATCCGGGCGCGCGAGGAGAACGTGACTCGCATGCTGCATGAAGAGGGGGTGAGTGCGCCGCGGTTGTCGAGCGCCGATGACTGATCTTCGCTGGCTGGCGCGGCTGAACGACGCGCGCCTGCGCGGGGTAGTCGAGGAAATCAGCGACGAAGAGCTGGAAGAGCTTCGCTTCCACTGGCGTCTTTGGGCCCGATCCGAACAACTAGCCCCTGCGGGCGACTGGGGTTGCTGGCTGATCTGCGCGGGCAGGGGCTTTGGGAAGACTCGCACCGGTTCGGAGTGGGTACGCGAAATTGCGAGGAATCATTCGGAAGCGCGGATCGCGCTGGTCGCCGCGTCCATCCCCGAGGCGCGCGCGATCATGGTGGAGGGCGAGAGCGGCATCCTGAGTTGCACGCCGAGCAAGTGGAAACCCGACTTCGAACCTTCGCTGCGGCGGCTCCGCTGGCCTAGCGGAGCACAAGCGTTCCTTTATTCGGCCGGCGAACCGGAATCGCTTCGTGGGCCGCAACACAGCCACGCCTGGTGTGACGAAATCGCCAAATGGGATAACGCAGCGGATCGTGCGATGCGCGCCTGGGACAATATGCTTCTCGGTCTGAGGCTGGGCGACATGCCGCGCGTGCTGGCGACAACCACGCCGCGGGCTGTTCCGCTGATGCGGCGTCTGGCCGATGAGGAGAGTAACGGATCCGTCGCTGTCACCCGCGGCAGCACGTATTCGAACGTAGCGAACCTTCCTGAATATTACATCGAGCGGATGCGCAGCCAGTATGGCGGCACCGCGCTCGGACGGCAGGAGCTCGACGGCCATCTTCTCACCGAGGTCGAAGGGGCTCTGTGGAGCCGAGCCATTCTGGAGAAACATCGTGAACAGTTCGCCAGCGCAGCCCTGGCAAGGGTGGTGGTGGCGGTGGACCCACCTGCGAGCGCGACGGGCGACGAGTGCGGCATCATCGTTGCCGGCCTCGGCGAGGACGGCATTGCCCGCGTAGTATCGGACGCCTCCCTGGCCCGGGCGAGCCCCGAGCGCTGGGCGAGAGGTGTGGCCTCCGTAGCGATGGCCTGGAAAGCCGATCGAGTGGTGGCCGAGGCCAACCAGGGCGGCAGCATGGTGGAGAGTGTTCTGCGAGCTGCGGACTGCCAAATGCCGATCCGCCTTGTTCATGCCAGCCGCGGGAAGGTGGCGCGGGCGGAGCCGGTCGCGGCGCTGTATGAAGCCGGGCGGGTACGCCATGTCGGGCTGCTCGCGCGACTGGAGGACCAGCTCTGCGGCTTGATGGCCGGCGGAACTTACGAGGGGCCGGGTCGGAGCCCTGATCGAGCCGATGCGCTGGTCTGGGCCCTGACCGAACTGATGCTGGGCCGGCGGGGTGACCCGCGCGTGCTGCAGATCTGAGCAACAAAAGGAACAGGCATGTCCTTCATCGACACGCTTCGCTCGGCCTTCAAGGGCGGAGGCGGGGCTCGCGTGCCGTTGGGCCGAAGCTTCACTTCGCCTTGGTCGTGGACCATCGAAGGCGACGGAGCCGCTCGCACGCCGTATAACTACGATCGCGCAGTGCGATCCGCCTTCCTCGCCAATCCGGTAGCCCACCGGGCCGTGAGGATCGTTGCCGAAGCTGTCGGTGGAGTGCCGATCAAGCCGGTCGATCCGCAAGCCCGCCAACTGGTGCTGGCGACCAGCGCAGGCCAATCGCTGCTCGAGACCCTTGCGGCGCACCTGCTGCTGCACGGCGACGGCTTTGTGCAGATCATGCGTGATGCGGAGGGGCAGCCTATCGAGCTGTTCGCCTTGCGGCCCGAGCGGGTGTCAGTGGTGCCGGGGCCCGACGGCTGGCCGGCGGCGTACCGGTACAAGGTGGGCGAGAAGACGCTGACAATTCCGCTCGAGGATGAAGACGGCTGGCCGGCCATCATCCACCTCAAGGCCTTCAACCCCGTCGACGACCATTACGGCGCGGGTTGCCTTAGTGCCGCTGAGCAGGCGGTGGCGATCCACAACGCCGCCGCGGACTGGAATCGGGCGCTCCTAGAAAACGCGGCTCGCCCGTCAGGTGCCTTGGTGTTCGACAGCGGCGCCGATGGTGCAGGGCTGACGACCGACCAATTCGAAAGGCTGAAGGGCGAGTTGCTGCAGGCATTCTCTGGCGGCGGCAATGCGGGTCGTCCCATGCTGCTGGAAGGGGGCCTGAAGTGGCAGTCCATGTCGATGAGTCCGGCGGACATGGATTTCGCCGAGCTCAAGGCTGCTGCTGCACGAGACATCGCGCTCGCCTTCGGTGTGCCGCCGATGCTGCTGGGTCTGCCGGGCGACAACACATACGCCAATTATCGCGAGGCCAACCGCGCCCTTTGGCGCCTTACCTTGCTGCCGCTGGCGGGCAAGATCTTCGCCGGCATCTCCGAAGGGTTACAACCCTGGTTTCCCGATCTTGACCTGGCGATCGACCTCGACGGGGTGCCCGCGCTGGCTGAAGATCGGGAGAAGGTCTGGGCCCAAGTCTCCTCCGCTGACTTCCTCGAGGCCGACGAGAAGCGTGCCCTGCTCGGACTGCCACCGAAGGGAGAGGTTAAATGATCCGCGAGGACATGCTTGCCAAGCTCATCGCGCAGGCGCGAGAGGAGGGCAGCGAATTGGTGACCTTGCGCGCCATTGTGGAAGAATCCTCGGAACTTGGCGCCGAGCGCATGCTCGGCCGGCTCGGGCTCAACGACGAGTCCGCGCAGGACGATCTCGATGAGTTGCGCGAATTGCTGAGCGCCTGGCGCGCTGCCAAGGCGAGCGCTTGGAAGGCCGTGGTCGACTGGCTGGTTCGCGGCGTAATGGCAGGATTGCTGGTCGGCATCGCCGTCCGGCTCGGCTTCGCGGATTTCCTGCGGTGAGGGTGCCGGCGATGCGCTTCGCGGGTTACGCGGCGCTGTTCGATCGGGTGGACGCGGCGTGCGACATCATCCTGCCCGGCGCATTTGCCCGCTCTCTGGCTGAACGGCGGGAACCGCTTCCGCTGTACTGGCAGCATCGACCAGACCAGGTGATCGGCCTCGTCGAGTGGGCCGCAGAGGATCGGCGCGGACTGCGCGTCATCGCCCGCCTAGACAATCCTGCCAGCCGCGCCGTCAGCGCCTTGCGGACGCGCGCAGTGAGCGGTCTGAGCTTCGGCTACCGAGCTCGGCTTTACCGCGTAATCCCCGAAGGGCGTTTGCTCGAAGATGTCGACCTCTTTGAAGTGAGCCTTGTCACCCACCCGCTGCAACACGGGGCCAGGGTACATCTCGTGCAGTAGATAAGCCGATCACTCCGTGAGTCCCCACCAGCCGCCTCCAAGGCGGCTTTTTTGTGCCCAGTTCGTAGGAAAGGTAAGTTTCTGATGGAGAAAGATATTCAAACCGATGCAATGGCCGCGAGCTTCGATATCGTGAGCCGGCAGGACGACGCCGAGAAGGCAATCGCCCTCCTGCGCAGCGACATGACGGAAGTGAAAGGGCGCTTGGAGCGCATCGGTCGTGCTGCGGCTCGGCCGGGTCTTTCCGGTGGCTCGGCCGTCGACGCGGAAGTGAAGGGCTTCGTCGACGGTTACCTTCGTCGGGGTTCGGCAACGGAGATCAAGTCGCTCGCGGCAAACGTCGTGAAGGATGGTGGCTATGCGGTCCCTCGCGAGATCGACGCCCTTATCGCTACGCAGGTGAAGGATTACAGCCCCATCCGCCAGGTGGCGCAGGTGGTGCAGGTTGGCAGCTCCGGCTACCGCAAGCTTGTGGCGGTTGGCGGCACGTCATCCGGCTGGGTCGGCGAGACGGTCGCCCGTCCGGAGACAAACGCGCCGGAATTCGCCGAAATCGCTCCGCCGACCGGTGAACTGTACGCCAACCCCGCCGCCAGCCAGGCGATGCTCGACGATGCCGCATTCGATCTTGAAAACTGGCTGGCGGCGGAAATCGCCATGGAGTTCGGACGCGCTGAAGGAGCGGCCTTCATCAAGGGCACGGGCATCGATCAGCCGCTGGGCTTTCTCTCGACACCCATTGCAAAGTCCGGCGATGCGTCGCGCGCATTCGGGACCATGCAATACCTTGCCTCCGGAGATGCGGAGGGGTTCAGTGCCAACCCCGAAGCGCGACTCATAGATCTGGTCCACCAGCTGAAGAGTCCTCTCCGGCAGGGGGCGAGCTGGGTGATGAACTCGACCACGCTGGCCGAAGTACGCAAGTTGAAGACCGCCGATGGCTCGTTCGTTTGGCAACCCGGCCTTGTTGAAGGCCAGCCCGACAGGCTGCTGGGGTACCCGGTCTTGGAAGCTGAGGACATGCCCGATATCGCGGCTGGCAACACGCCGATCGCTTTTGGCAACTTCAAGGCGGGTTATCTCATCGCCGAGCGAAGTGCGACGCAGATCCTGCGCGATCCGTTTACCCACAAGCCGTTCGTCCACTTCTACGCGACGAAGCGTGTGGGTGGGCAGGTCCTCGACAGCCAGGCAATCAAGCTGCTGCGCATCGAGGCCTAGTCCCGAGTTCGCCTGTCGGCGGGGAGTGGCTCGCCACTCCCCGGTGCGCCCGCGTTTCAAGACCAAGTTCTAGCGCGGCGCGGGCGCGCCTTCCCGAACTTTTTATGAACGGAGACCGCCATGAAGCGGGCAATCGTCGTTCCGGCGATCCTTGCCGGCGCGGCCCTTGACGAGCTCAAGGATTGGCTGGCCATCACCACCACCCGCGACGATGCGATGCTCGCCGCCCTGCTCCATTCGGCACTCGACCTGTGCGAGGCCTTCACCGGACAGATGCCGCTGGAGGCGCTGTGCGAGGAAATGCTGGCGCCGAACACGGCCTGGCAGCAGCTCTCGACTAGGCCCGTGATGGCCGTGACGGGAGTTGACTGTCTCGCGCCCGACAACTCACGCTCGGCGCTCCCGAGCGAGGATTACGCTTTCGAGCTCGAGGTTGACGGCTCGGCTAAGGTCCGGATCCTGAGGCTCGGCCAGTCTCGGCGCTTTGCCGCGCGTTTCACAGCGGGCATGGCGACGGATTGGGTGCATTTGCCTGACGGATTGCGCCAGGGTGTTCTGAGGCTGGCGGCTTACCACTATCGTCAGCGCGACGAGGCGGAGACGCGGGCGGTACCCCCTGCTGCAGTCGCGGCTTTGTGGCAGCCTTGGCGCCGGATGCGCCTGATATGATCCGAGCCGAGATAAAGGGTTTGGCCCAGCTGGCCGACCGCCTGACGGCTCAAGCCGCTCGCCTTGCTGAAGCGGCAGCCGATAACCGGTTACGTGCAAAGCGATCCGATCCGATCCGCTGGCGCCGACCCGAGCTCCTCTGGCCTCTATTCTCGAAGGGCGCCTGACTATGGAAACACAGCTGCGTGCAGCGTTGCTAGCTTGGCTGCGTGCAGACCCAGCCCTGATCGGAAAGCCCAACGCGATTGAGGAGGAAGCGCCGGTTCGCACAGCCATCCCGTGGCTCGGGGTGGCCGCGAGCGCGAGCGTCGATTGGAGTACCAAGGAGTGTAATGGACGCGAGGTGCGTCTGGCGCTGGAGCTGCATATGCGCGGCGATGATCCTGCCACGGGTGCGCAGACGATCGCCGCGGTGGAGAACAGGATCGAGACGATCCCGGCAGCTCAAGGCGGGTTTTCCATTGTCAGCGTCCGCTTCCTGCGTGCTCGCGCCGAGCAACGCACAGGCAATGTGCGAGCGATCCTGCTGGAATATCGCTTCCGACTTCTCGAGGCCTGAACGAACTACTGGAGTTATAAGACATGACAGCACAGCGAGGCTCTGCCTTCCTCCTAAAGATCAGCGACGGCGGCAGTCCCCCAGCTTATCAAACCGTAGCAGGGCTGCGCACAACCCAGATGTCGATCAACGGCGACAGTGTGGTCGTCACTCACAAGGGTTCGGGCGGATGGCGCGAACTGTTATCGGGCGCTGGAACACGGTCGGTATCCGTGAGCGCCGCCGGCATCTTCCTCGGAAGCCAGGCGGAAGCCTCGGTTCGGACTCATGCACTGGCAGGAACGCTCGACGAATACGAGTTGTCCTTCGAAGATGGCGAGCGACTGCACGGCCGCTTCCTCGTGCAGCGGCTTGACTACGCCGGCGATTTCAATGGCGAGCGCAACTATACTTTGCAGCTCGAAAGCTCCGGCGCCGTTGTCTCGGCATGAGTGGGCAGCAAGCAGCCAACAGCATACGCGGCGAAGCCTCGATCATTGTGGCGGGTCGGCCCCGGACCCTCCGACCTACCTTCACGGCGCTGGTTGCGGCAGAAGACGAGTTGGGGTCTCTCTACGCGCTTGTCGACAGGGCGGGAGAGGGCAAGCTGCGAATAAGCGAGGTAGCGACGCTTTTCTGGCATTGCGTATCTGATCCTAAGGATCTCACGCGGGAGCAGGTTGGCGAAGCCCTTATCGCCACAGGACTTGCGGCACTTTCCGGCCCGTTGCGCACGCTCCTTTCCCAAATTCTTCAAGGTCGCGTGTGAGCGACACGTTTGGGCGCGACGCTTACCTCCTGGTCGGCATCATCTGCCGCGAACTCGGCTGGCGCCCGATCGATTTCTGGAATGCCACTCCGGCCGAAATCGCGTCGATTCTGTCCCGAGAAAATGGCGACGCTCAAAACGCGCTGAGTCGCGGCGAATTCGACATGCTTATGGAGCGCGAGCGCAATGGATGATTCTCTAGACTCGCTGCTCGTAGAGGTGAGGGCGGGTACCAGCGGCTTCAAGACAGATATCGAAGGTCTGCGAAGTACTTTCGATTCCACCTTGGTCGACGGCTTTGCCAATGCAGGCAGTGTCTTGGAGCGCGGCCTGCTCTCGGCCATTCGACGCGGAAGCCTGGGATTCGATGATCTCAAGCGCACGGCTTTGCAAACGTTGAACGAGATTGCTGCCAACGCCCTGCAGTCCGGCTTGTCCGACCTACTCGGCAGCCAGGCGGGGGGAGGAGCCGGCTCCTTGGTTGGTAACGCGGTGGGTGCCTTGCTCGGCCTACCCGGCCGAGCGACCGGGGGACCGGTGTCGCCCGGCCGAGCCTATCTGGTCGGCGAGCGAGGCCCTGAGGTGTTCGTGCCGACCAGCTCGGGCCGCGTCGATGCAGGCTCATCCTCACGGGCCGAAAGGAACGTGAAAGTTTCTATCAACCTCGCCGCACCGCGCGGCAGCGATGCTCCCGTCGCCTTGCGCCGTTCGTCACGTCAAATGGCGAGCGCGGTCGGCCGGGCTCTCCGGCAGTATTGAGGAGGCAAGCACATGCCATATTGGCTCGCTTCGAAGCGAGGCGGGCAGACATTCGACTACATCCAGCGCTTCGACCCGCGCTTTTGGACTGTCGACTTTCCCCGTCCAATGATGGCGTCGGTCGTGACCACCGCCCCCGATGCCCTGCGCGTCGATTTGGAGTACCACCACTCCGACTCTCTAGCTGGGCTCATTTGGGAAAGCACCGACCGGTTAGACCATCCACTGCTCGCCTACCAAACCGACTGCGATTACTCTCGTACGTTGCTGAGGTTTCGCTGGCGGTCGGCGGGCATCCTCCCCTTAGATGAGGTAAACGGTCCGACTCTGACGATCGAAGGTCGCGATGCTGCTGGACAGGCACGGTCTTGGTACGTGCGCCTGTGGAACTATGCCACGGGAACGCCTGAAGACGCCCTGATCAGCTTGCCGTTCTCCCAGTTGTTTGATGGCTGGGACATTACCGGAGGAATTAGCCTCGTCCACCCGGCGGACATCGACCGGATGTTCATCTCACTGGCCCCGCGTGGCTTTTCACCTGCGGCACATGAACTGCTTCCCCAACGGGTCAACGCGTGGGTGGAACTCAGCGGCATTGATTGCGATGGTGAGCGTGGGCTGCTCGAGATCGGCGACGTCTTGCTTCCCGCACATGACTTGCGGATGGCGACGGCATACGACGACGGTTACAACCAAACGCCCGAGCGGATCGTTCGCTCGCTCCGCGGCCTCGGCTACCGGGACGATGTCGTCCACTATGTCGGCATGAGCCACTACTTCCGCTTGGCACCTGATCAAAGCGGAAGGATGATCGTCGAAGCTTCAGGCGAATTTGCCAAGCCGTGCACGGCATGGCACGCCAGCTACCTGCAGCATTGCGTGCAGGCAGGCTACCGTACAATTCTCTCCTTATCGTACGAGTTGTTCGACGAGCATTGCCCTGACACTTGGAAGCAGCGCTTCTTCGACGGAACCCCGGCCCTGACTGGCTGGGCTCCGCCTTCGACACTCCTATCCCCAGCGCATGACGAGGCGATGGATTACCTCCGCGCGGTTGCCGAGGGCTTCGTGCGGCTCGCGATGGCTGCAGGAATGGAAGTGTCGTTTCAGATCGGTGAGCCATGGTGGTGGCAGGCACCGGATCGGCGAGTGTGCCTCTATGACAGCGCGTCACGCGGCGTACTGCGCAGCCGCCTGGGCTTTGAACCGCCCGACATCGGCCATCTGACGGATACGCTTACAGAAAGCCAAAAAGCACTTCTCGACGAGGCGGGGCATCTGCTTGGCACCTCCGTTTGTTCGATCCGCGATCGGGTTAAGCAAGTTGCAGGCCCAAGTGCCGAAGTGATGGTCTTGCTGTTCACGCCGACAATCCTCGATGCTGCGACAGCCGAGGCATACCGCGCGAACGTGCCGATCGAGTGGGCGTGGCCTGCATTCGACCGCCTCCAGCTTGAGGATTACGACTGGTTGACGGAGGGAGCGGAAGCGCTTCGCCGGCAGGCTTATCAGGTCATGCAAGGAAGGCTGCAATACCCGCTGGCACGGCAGGACTACCTCGCCGGCTTTGTCCTGCAAGCACGGGATGCGGCTTCCTACTGGAGCCTCATAGACGCCGGCATAGAAGAGGCGGCGGCGCGGGGCGTGAGCCGGCGCTTCGTTTGGGCGCTGCCGCAGGTCGCACGCGACGGATACACGCGTCTTCCGCAAGCAGGAGATGAGGACACGATGCAAGCATTTGACGATGTGCTCTACCCTCTCGCATTAGGTCGAGACGCTGGGGTCAGCCCTGAGTTTTCGACGTCAATCTCGGTTACCGCGTCCGGACATGAGCGCCGCAACAGCCATTGGGCAGACGCGCGGCTGAGGTTCGATGTAGGACCAGGCATCCGGTCCGAGGGCGAGCTGGGCGTCCTGATCGAGTTCTTCCGCGCACGCCGCGGAGCGGCTCGCGGTTTCCGGCTGAGCGATCCGTTCGATTGCAGTTCGCACGGTATGACTGGAACGCCGCTGCCGGACGACCAACTGCTGGGCCTTGGCGACGGCCATACCGCGACATTCCAGCTGGCCAAGCATTATGGCTCCGGTTCGGAGCCGCAGGTTCGGCAGATCACGAGGCCAAGAGCAGACAGCGTGCGGGTGGCAGTGAACGGTGTGGAGACGACTGGTTTTTCCGTGCAACCTGGCGGCAAAGTCACACTCAGCGTAGCGCCGCCTGCTGGCGCTCAGGTGACAGCCGGTTTTCTGTTCGATGTGCCAGTGCGGTTCGCGGAAGATCGCTTGGACATCACGGGCGCTGTCTTCGCTGCCGGAGAGGCTCCCTCCGTACCCCTGGTCGAAGTTAGAGAAACTTCGTGAGTCGCGTCTTTTTCCAGAAGCCGCTTGAAGGTGTGGCGACCTATTGGCGCGTGGAGCGGCCTGATGGGGTGACCCTGGGCTTCACCAGTCACGACCGAGACCTGGAGTTTGACGGCCTGCGCTTTCGGGCTGCGCCGGGTATGGTTCCTTCCGCCATCCGCCGCACGGCCAGCCTTGATCCCGATAGCGCGGAGGTTGAGGGCGCCCTTAGCCATGACGCCATTAGAGCCGAGGACCTGAGTGCGGGCCGTTTTGACTACTCAAAGGTTGAAGTTGGGCTGGTCGACTGGGAAACGCTTGAGAGGTCTAGCCTCTATCATGGCGAAATCGGGACCATCTCGTCGGACGCGGGCAGTTTCGAAGCGGAACTGCGTTCCATAAAAGCAGATCTCCAGAGGGACACTGTACCGCGAACGAGCCCAACCTGCCGGGCGGTCTTCTGTGGTCCGGGATGCGGTCTCAGCTCCCATCGGTTCACTCATCACGCTGATGTAAAAGAAGTCGATCAGAGCACGAGCCGCGTGATCTTCAATTCCTCTGCTTCTCACGCCCAGCTGCGTGGTGGATGGGTTCGTTGGATCGATGGCCCTTATGCGGGGCTGAGAATGGAGATCTTGGATGCAGCGGACGATGGTCTTCTGCTTGACGGCGAAATCTCCGCCTCCCTCGTGGCCGGACATAGGGCGCTTCTGAGAGAAGGCTGTGACCACACGTTGTCGACGTGCGATACTCGCTTCGGAAACTCGGTGAATTTTCAAGGCGAGCCGTTTCTTCCGGGCAACGATGCCCTGGTCCGCTACCCGACGAGCTCGAGTTGATTTCCAGAGGCTCCGAACTTGCAGAAGCCGCCACTAGATTCGTAGGAACCAAGTTCAGGTTACATGGACGGGATCCGCGCACGGGCGTCGACTGCATTGGATTGCTCCTGTGCGCGCTTCGGGCCGTCGGCGTGGAGGCAAGCGGGCCAGATGGCTATGCGCTACGCAATTTAGCCGTCGACCAACACCTTGACTGTGTCGAAGGCATGCAACTCTCGGCGGTTTCTGGGAAGTGCCAGACAGGCGACGTGCTGCTTTTTAGATTGCGTGCTGCTCAGTTCCACTTGGGCATTGTCTGCTCAGATGGTTCGCTCGTTCATGCGCATGCGGGCCTCGGAAAGGTCGTGCTCACACCGGCGCCTTTCGCCTGGCCCATCGAACACCACTGGCGCTTGTCGCATCGCTGAGGAATGGTCGGATGGCTACACTGGTATTCTCGGCTGTCGGCACTGCCATCGGCGGACCACTAGGCGGTGCGCTTGGCGCTTTGATCGGCAACCAGCTCGATCGCGCAATTGTCGGCTCGCCAAAGCAGGAGGGGCCTAGGCTCAAGGAACTTGCCGTCACCACCTCCAGCTATGGAACGGTTATTGCAAGGCATTATGGTCGAATGCGTGCGCCCGGCACTGTGATCTGGGCGACGGATCTGAAGGAAACCGAAGAAAAGAACGGAGGCCAGAAGGGTAGCCCCTCGGTCACCACCTACGCGTATTCCATGTCGTTTGCAGTGGCTGTTTGCAGCCGTCCCATCCAAGCCATTGGCCGGATTTGGGCAGATGGGAATTTGCTGCGTGGTGCTGCCGGTGATCTGAAGGTCGCAGGCCAGTTCCGCCTGTACAATGGACATGGCGATCAACTGCCCGACCCGCTGATCGTGTCTGACCGTGGGGCTGCATGCCCGGCGTTTCGAGGCCTGGCATACTGTGTCTTCGAGGATCTACAACTTGGCGAATTCGGCAATCGACTCCCGAGCCTCACATTCGAGATCATTGCCGATGACGGCACGATCTCGCTTACGCAGATGGTGACCGGCGTCGTTCGCGGCGTCTCCACCTCTATGCCACTCCCGGGACTTATCGGGTACAGCGATGAGGGCGGACCGATCGGGGCCACATTATCGACGCTGGATCAGCTCTATCCAATGACGTGCGACGGCAGTGGGGGTTTACTGATCCTGGCTCCCTCCGAACAGGCTCAGGGCCCGTCAGCTCGCCTCCCCGAGCCCGCCATTGATGCGGAAGAGGACAGCTTCGGAAGGCTGTCAGGAAAGCTCGTTCGGCGGTTGAACGAAGAGCGCGAGGTACCTGACGGTCTCCGGTATTATGATGTCGAGCGGGATTATCAGGCCGGCATGCAGCGAGCGGAGGGCCAGGCGCGGCCGGGCCGCACGCAAACGATGGACTTCCCGGGCGCTCTCTCCTCCGTGACCGCGCGGCAGCTCTGCAATTCGGTTGTGCAACGTGCGGCCTGGTTGGGAGATCAGCTTCTCTGGCGCATCGCTGAATACGATCCCGCAATTGTCCCTGGGCGGCTCGTCTCGGCACCAGGCCACCCTGGCACCTGGCGGATCGAAAGCTGGGAATGGCGTACCGCCGGCATCGAACTCGAGCTTCGGCGTGTACCTCCGGGTCCAGCCCGTGTTTCGCCTGCCGATGCAGGCACCTTCCTTCCGCCAAAGGATGCAGTGGCCACTCCGACCATCCTGATTGCCTACGAGCGTCCTTGGGATGGGACGGGCTCTCCAGATGAGCGGCAAGTTCACGCCGCCCTGAGCTCTTCGAGCGATGGTTGGAGAGGTGCGGCAGTGTATGCCGTGGAAGGGACAACGCTAACTTATCTCCAACCTTCCGGATCACGCAGGAGCGTCGTTGGCGCTTTGGCAACGCCTTTATCGCCTTCCCCAGCTGTGTTGTTTGACCGACATGCCTCTATGCAGGTTAAGCTGGCGTCCGACACCTTGGTACTTGGCAGTACGACCATGCAAGGCCTCGCGGATGGGCGCAACCGCGCTCTTGTCGGTGATGAGGTGGTGCAGTTTGCTGCGGCCACCTCCCTAGGGGCCGGTCTCTGGCAATTGGACGGCCTGATGCGGGGGCGAGGTGGAACGGAGTTCGCGGCTCAGAGGGGGCATTCGGCCGGCGAGGTGTTCGTGCTCCTCGACGAACGACCTATCCTTCTCAATGCCACGGAAACCGCGCTTGCGACCACGCAGGATATCGCCGCAATTGGCCTGGCCGATGACACGCCAGTGATCTCCAGGATTGCCAACAGCAATCTTAGTCGCAAGCCACTCGCTCCTGTCCATGCAAAGCGAGTTCGCCAGTCGGATGGATCTTGGCAGCTCACTTGGACGCGACGAGCGCGGGGCTCGTGGACCTGGCCGGAAATAGGCGATGTGCCGATGATCGAGCAAGAGGAGCGGTATGTCGTGGGCGTCGGCAGCACCGATGCTCCGACGACGAGCTGGCAAACAACTGAACCGTCGATTGTATTGCAAGCTGGTGACGTCGCGATGCTTTCAGCCGATGCCAAGCTTTGGATCCGGCAGGTCGGATCGTTCGGCACATCAGACCCAGTTTTCATCCAAGCTATCGATTGAACCCGGGCACAGGACAACATCATGAGTGATCCGATTGCATTTACCTCTCGGACGAGTCGGTTCGGAATCCCATTTCTGTTTTCTGGTCAGGCGCAGAAGGAATTCTACATAAACGAGGCCTTTGCGCTCGTTGATGCGCTTCTTCAGCCAGTTGTCGAGGGGCTGGCGAACTCGCCTCCAGTCGAGCCGCTTGAGGGCTCCTGCTGGCTGGTGGACGGCAGTCCAGCCGACGCATGGAGCGGCCATGCCGCGGATATTGCATGCTACCAGGCAGGATCCTGGCTCTTTGCTCCCGCGGCCGAAGGCATGCGGGTCTTCGATCGAGCGAGCGGTGCCTACTTGCAGTTCCGCAATGGGTGGTCGAGCCCGGAAACTATCGCACCACCATCGGGCGGATCTAATGTGGATATTGAGGCGCGAGCCGCCATCGCTTCCTTGATCAATGCTCTGGGAGCCGGAGGGCTGATCATCCAAGGATGATCCCTCGCCGGCCAGCGTCAGGTTGACAATCTTCAGATCGGTGGAACGGCGGTGCTGAGGTTGATGCGCT
>Ga0210040_10003950_pt1 | contig 19657 bp, 20 predicted proteins | sample CryGeyCG12114_NA_FD_185462 | JGI IMG/M metagenome (GOLD analysis project Ga0210040, IMG submission 185462) | Groundwater microbial communities from aquifer - Crystal Geyser CG19_WC_8/21/14_NA (SPAdes) (version 2) | ecosystem: Environmental > Aquatic > Deep subsurface > Groundwater | place: USA... | reverse complement strand
CCCCGCGTCGATCTTGCGGCGCAGGTAGGAGATGTACAGCTCGACGATATTGCCCTGGCCGCCGAAGTCGTACTGCCACACCCGGTCCAGGATCTGTGCCTTGGACAGCACCCGCTTGGGGTTGCGCATCAGGTAGCGGAGCAGCTCGAACTCGGTGGCGGTGAGCCGGATGTCCGCACCGCCGCGGGTCACCTCGTGGCTCTCCTCGTCCAGGGTGAGGTCGCCGACGACCAGCAGGCCGTCGTCGGCCACGACCCGGCTGGTGCGGCGGAGCAGCCCACGCAGCCGCGCGGCCACCTCCTCCAGGCTGAACGGCTTGGTGACGTAGTCGTCGCCGCCGGCGGTGAGCCCGGCGATCCGGTCCTCCAGCGCGTCCTTGGCGGTGAGGAAGACCACCGGGACGAGGGGGGAGTCCGCGCGCAGCCGGCGCAGCACCTCCAGGCCGTCCATGTCCGGGAGCATGACATCCAGGACGACGGCGTCCGGGCGGAACTCCCGGGCGGCCCGCACCGCGTCGGTGCCGTCGTGGGCGGTGCGCACGTCCCAGCCCTCGTAGCGCAGCGCCATGGAGAGCAGCTCGCAGATGGAGGGCTCGTCGTCGACGACCAGCACCCGCAGGGCGCTGCCGTCCGGCCGGGTGAGCTGGGCCCGGGAGCTGGATGCGGAGGAGGCGGTCGTGGTCATGAGCCGACTGTGCGCCGCCATCCTGCGAGTTCCCTGTGCCCCGGCCAGGAACTGGCTGGGCGCCGGCCCAGGAGGCCGAGTCGATCAGGTGGGGTGGCCAGGGGCGGGGTCGAACCGCCGACCTCTCGCTTTTCAGGCGAGCGCTCGTACCGACTGAGCTACCTGGCCCCAGCGCCGGACCAGTTGTGCCTGGTGCCGGATGGCGACCCTGACGGGACTCGAACCCGCGACCTCCGCCGTGACAGGGCGGCGCGCTAACCAACTGCGCTACAGGGCCTTGCAGATCGTGCAGGTGGTGCTCGTTCGTGCTGGTGGTGCGTGCCCCCAACGGGGTTCGAACCCGTGCTACCGCCTTGAAAGGGCGGCGTCCTGGACCGCTAGACGATGGGGGCTCGTGGTCGCCGGAGGCAGGCAGAACTCTACATGGCCCCGAGAGGTGCCCTCGCACCCGGTCCCCCCGACCGCGTGGCGCACCGTCGAGCCGGCCCTGCCGTGCCAGCATCGCGGGGTGCACAGCAGCCGTGGACCTCGAGTGACCCGCTCCGCCGGGCTGGTGCTCGCTGCCCTGATGCTGGCCGGCTGCGGGACGCAGGCCGGCACCGACACCGAGGATGCCTCCGCCACCGGGCCGGCTCCCTCCAGCAGTGCGGCCACCTCGACGGCCGCCGCCTCCTCCAGCCCCGAGTCGACCCAGGACGGCGGGGACGCCACCCCCTTCCCGGGCAACACCGACACCGACGTCGCCGAGCCGGTGGACCCCGAGGGGCTGACCGTCATCGCGGTGCGGGCCGGCCGGCACGAGGGCTACGACCGGGTCGTGTTCGAGCTCTCCGGCAGTGGGACGCCCGGCTGGACGGTCGAGTACGTCGACAGTCCGTCCTCCGAGGGCAGCGGAGCCGCGGTCGACGTCCCGGGTGAGGCCTTCCTCCAGGTGACCCTGCAGGGCATGACCTACCCCTACGAGTCCGGTGCGACCGAGGTCCCTCGGGGCGAGGTGTCCGTCTCGGGCACCGAGGCGGTCTCCGGCGTGGTCTACGACGCGACCTTCGAGGGGACGTCGGTGGCCTGGATCGGCACCGCGGCGACCACGCCGTTCCGCGTCTACGCGCTGACCGGCCCCTCGCGGGTCGTGGTCGAGGTCGCCGACGCCCCCTGAGCGGGCCGGCTCAGCCGAGCTTCGCGGTGAGCTCCAGCGAGTCCTCGGTGATGGTCGTGCAGGTGATCGACAGCGGGCCGGCGGCGACGTTCTCGCCCTCGCTGCAGGAGACGCTGTTGTCCCCGACGGAGAGCGTCGCCTTGCCGTCCTCGGTCCCGGCGAAGACCAGGTCGTTGCCGAGGATGCTCGCCTTGGCGTCCTCGCCCTTCAGCGTCGCCGTGCAGGTGTTGCCGGAGCAGGAGACGTTGTTCGAGGTGAGGCTGCAGGCGGTCAGCGGCAGCAGGGCCAGCGCCCCGGCCAGCAGCCCGGCAGCGGTGCGCGCGGGTCGGTGCAGGAGATCGGCCATGCCCGCAGCGTAGGGCGACCGCGACCGGTCAGCGGGCCGACCCGACGGCGGCCCGGGTGCTCACTCCGAGCGGGTGGCGGGGGTGAAGACCCAGAAGCGCAGCGCCACGAACCGGACCAGGCCGATGGCTCCGGTGACCAGGCCGATCAGCAGCAGCTCCTCGAGGGTGCCCACGTCGCCGATGAGCGCGTGCACCCCGGCCAATGACAGCGAGGTGGCCAGCAGGCCGATGACGGCGAGCCCGCCGCCCTCCCACTGCGCGGTGAACCAGGAGACCCGCGCGCCGGCGTGGAAGGTCAGCCGGCGGTGCATCTCGTTGGCCAGCAGCGTCGAGGCGACCGCGCCCACCAGGTTGGCCGCCTGCTCACCGAAGCCGGACAGGCCGATGAACAGCAGCGCGTAGACGGCGCTGGAGACGCCACCGACGACGACGAAGCGGGCGAACTGCGCACCGGCGTCGTCCTGGTGCAGGCGGGCGCGGACGGCCGCGAGGCTGCCGGACACCCGGCCCAGCTCGTCGGGGGTGCCGTGCCCGGCTGCGTGCGCGCCGGCGCTCGTGGCGCGGCGGAGCAGGGACGGGCAGGTCACGGGGTCCTCCATCAGCTGTGGCACGAGTGTGGACCCATGCTCCGGCAACAAGGTGGTGGTGTGCACGTGCATTCCCCTGCGATTTGCCCAATCTCCGTGAACTCGGTCACGCAGAGTGGTCACGGGAAGGTCACAGTCACACCGCAGGGTGTTCGCGGGGCACGGCGGAACGGTTCGGTCATGAGCGGAACCGACTCCCGTCTTTCGTGGCTCTACGACCCGGCCCTCGGTGGGGTGCTGGTCCGGGCCCACCGCCCCGACGCCGTCGGTGCGGCCGGCAGCGTCGTCTCCGACGTGGTGTGGAGCGACGTCCTCCGGGTGCTCCGCTGGGCCGAGGCCACCGTCACCTGCCGCCCGGACCTGGCCTCCGGCACGGCCTGGCGGACGGCGTCCGCTGCAGCGGCGCTGCTGCGCCGGCTGCCCGGCCTGTGCGGCGAGGTGGGGGTGCCCTGGCCGGGCCCGCTGCCGGCGGACGCGCCGGCGGGGCTGCCGCCGCGGGAGCGACTGCGCACTGCGGCCGACCGGCTGGCGCTGCGGCTGTGCGCGCCGGAGGAGGGGCTGCCCGACGTCCTCGGCGGCCTGGCCCGGGACGTCGACGAGGTCGGCGCCGCGGCGATCTCGGTGCTGGCCGCCGGCACGGACTGGACGGCGGTGGACTGAGTCGCCGTCGCTGGTTCCGGTCGCGCGCTCCGGGTATGGGCCCGTCCATGAGCCTGTTCGCCGTGCTGGACCGTCTGTCCGAGGTGTCCTCCTTCGACAAGCCGCTGGAGGCCGCCCGCACCGCGGTGGACAAGGTGCTGCGCCCGCAGGCGGTCAAGGACCTGCTGCACGGCACCTGGCTCGGCCACCCGCTGCACCCGGTGATGGCGCAGGTCCCGGTGGGCACCTGGGTCTCCGCCGGGGTGCTCGACGCCTTCCCCGCGGGCCGTCCCGCGGCCGCCCTGCTCATCAGCACCGGGATCGCGGCCGCCGTCCCGACCGCGCTGTCCGGTGCGGCCGACTGGTCGGAGCAGGACGACGCCGTGCGGCGGCTCGGTGCGGTGCACGCGATCGCCAACACCGCCGCGCTGGGGCTGTACGTCGGGTCGCTCGTGGCCCGGGCGAAGGGCAACGGCACCCTTGGCCGGGTGCTGGCCTACAGCGGCCTGGGCCTGGCCGGGGGATCGGCCGCGATCGGTGGCCACATGTCGTACGCGCAGTCCTCCGGGGCCAACCACTCGGTCACCGACGCCCGGCAGCTCACCACCGACTGGATCGACCTCGGCCCGCTGGACGACCTGCCCGAGGGGCGCCCGACGCTGCGCACCGGCCAGGGTCAGGGCACCCCGGTGGGTCTGGCCGTGGTCCGCCGCGGGTCCCGGGTCGACGCCTTCCTGAACAGCTGCGCCCACGTCGGCGGCCCGCTGGCCGAGGGGACCGTCGAGGACGTCCGCGGAGCCGACTGCCTGGTCTGCCCGTGGCACGGTTCGGCCTTCGACCTGGAGAACGGTCAGCCCCGGCGGGGCCCGGCCGCCTCGGCGCAGGAGAAGCTCGAGGTCAAGTACGAGGCCGGGCGCGCGTTCGGCCGGCTGCCCGACCGGCACGTCACGAAGTGACCCCCGGGGTTCGGGGCGCCGCCGCTCGGGCAGGGAGTGCGGGTGTTCCTCTTCACCAGCCGGTTGGGCTGCCTCGGCTCGCTGCTGGTCTCGCTGCTGCTGACCGCGCTGCTGTTCATCCTGTTCACCGTGCTCTGACCAGGCGCAGCGTCACCTCTGGAACACTCGGCGGGCCGGGCCTCTAGCTCAACTGGCAGAGCAGCGGACTTTTAATCCGCGGGTTGTGGGTTCGATCCCCACGGGGCCCACCGCACTGACCCGCAGGTGACCGGGTCTGCGCTCAACAACGGCACCCATTCGTCCGATACCCCCTGCGTGATCGATGTGCGCAGCGGGGTGTCGTCAGTTCCTGCGGTCGAGGTCCGGCCGGTGCTCGCCGCCGGCGGGGCCGACGCCCTGCTCGGCGAGTACGGCCTGCCCGAACACGCCCCGGTCGAGCAGCTCCGCACCGTCACCCGGGTGGCGGCCACCGTCGCCGGGGTGTCGATGGCCGTGGTCAACCTGCTCAGCGACTGTTTCCAGCACCAGGTGGGCGAGGTCGGTGTCGTCGGCGGCTCGTCGCCGGTCACCGACTCGATGTGCGCGGTGGCCGTGCGGGACGAGCGGCTGCGCTACCTGCCCGACGCCCAGCTCGAGCCCGCCTTCGCCGCCAATCCCTGGGTGGACGGCCGGCTGGCCGCCGTCGGCCTCTACGCCTCGGCGCCCATGGTGCTGCCGGACGGGCGGGTCCTCGGCTCGCTCTGCGTCTTCTCCGAGGAACCCGGGAACCTCAGCGCCGTCCAGCTCGCGGCGCTCACCGACCTGGCCAGCCAGGCGGTGGCGCTGTTCGAGCAGGCCAAGCTCACCCGCGAGGCCGCCGAGCAGGCGACCCGCTTCCGCGCAGCGCGGGACCAGGCCGAGCGGCGCGGAGCGCTCACCGCCGCCGTCCTGGAGACCATCGACGTCGGGATCGTCGCCTGCGACGCCGACGGGCGGCTGCTGCTGTTCAACCGCGCGGCGCGCGAGTTCCACGGCCGGTCCGAGGACCCGACCATCAGCCCCACGGACTGGGCCCGGACGTACGCGCTGTACGACGAGGACGGCGTGACACCGCTGCCCGCCGAGCGGGTGCCGCTGATCCGTGCCCTGGCCGGCGATGCGGTGCACGGCGACCTGATCGTGATCGCCCCGGACCATCGGGCGCCGATCGAGGCCCGCTGCGACGGCCAGGCCATGCGTGACTCCGCCGGGCGACCGCTCGGTGCGGTCGTCGCGCTCAAGGACGTCACCGACGCCCGTGGGCAGGCCCGCGAGCTGACCGAGGCCCGCGACCAGGCGCTGGCCTCCACTCGCGCCAAGACGGCGTTCCTCGCCGCCGCCAGCCACGAGATCCGGACGCCGCTCAACGGCGTGCTGGGCATGCTGGAGATCCTCTCGCTGGACGAGCTCACCCCCCGCCAGCACGAGTACGTGCAGGTGGCCCGCCAGTCCGGGGACGCCCTCCTGCACCTGCTCAACGACGTGCTGGACCTCTCCAAGGCCGAGACCACCTCCGTGGCGCTGGCCAGCGAGCAGTTCGCGCCCACGGACGTCGCCGGCGACGTGGTCGCCGCGCTGGAGCCGGTGGCCCGCCGCAAGGGCGTGCAGCTGCGGCTGACCGGGAGAGCGGCCGACGCGCTGATGGGGGACCCGCGGCGACTGCGCCAGGTGCTCATGAACCTCGTCGGCAACGCCGTCAAGTTCACCGACTCCGGTGCTGTCGCCGTCGATGTCACCAGCGCGGTGACCGCGCCCGGCGCCGGCCGGTTGCAGATCGCCGTCCGCGACACCGGAGCGGGGATGACGGAGGACGAGCTGCGCGGTCTGTTCCAGCCGTTCACCCAGGGCGCCCAGGGCGATCGGCACGGTGGCACCGGCCTCGGGCTGGCGCTGAGCCGACAGCTGGTCGAGCTGATGGGCGGCCGCATCGACGTGGCCAGCCAGCCCGGCGCCGGGTCGACGTTCACCGTCGACGTCGAGCTCCCCCTCGCGGTCCCGGCGCCGGTACCGACCGTGGCTCGGGCTCCCCGCGTACCGGTCAGCGGCCGGCCGCGCGTCCTGGTCGCCGACGACAACGACATCAACCTGCTGGTGGCCGGCGGGCTGCTCGCGGCCGAGGGCGCGGACGTCGTCACGGTCGGCGATGGCGCTGACGCGGTGCGCGCCCTGGCCGCCGGCAGCTTCGACCTCGTGCTGCTGGACCTGCAGATGCCCGGGATGTCCGGGCTGGAGGCGGCAGCCGCGATCCGCGCCCTGCCGGTGGGCGTCGGTGCCGTGCGCATCCTCGCCCTCACCGGACAGTCGGTCGAGGAGTCCGCGGCCGCCTGCCGGGACGCCGGCATGGACGGCGTGCTGGCGAAGCCGATCCGCGCGGTCGACGTCCGCCGGGTGCTGGACGAGCTGCGGTCCTGACTCCTCCGACGGAGCGCCGTCCGGCCGGCACCACGGCCGGGCGGCGCTCCGTCGTGGATCGGGCGGTCGTGGATCGGGCGGCTCGTGGGTCGGGCGGCTCGGGGACGGGCGGGGGAGCGGCGGCGCGCCGGCTGATCGGTGCGCCCGGCCGCTCCCCAGCCGTCAGACGCCGACCGGCCGGTCGGCCAGCAGGAGCCGGACGGCGGTGGACACCCGTGCCGCCTCGGCCGGCAGTGCCGCCAGCAGGGCCGACCGCTCGGCTGCGGGCAGCGCGTCGATCCCCTCCATCTGCTGGCACAGTGCGGCCAGCTCGGTGGCGCCCAGCGAGGCGCTGCTGCCCTTGAGCCGGTGCGCCAGCCGGGGCGCGGATCCCTCGTCGTCGGGACCGGCGCCCGGGCCGGGGTCCGCGGCAGCGACCAGATCGGTCACCCAGGTGCCCAGGTTGTCGGCGAAGCGGGTGTACACCTGCCGGAAGCCCTCGTCGCCGAGGTCGCGCAGCTCGTCCACCACCTCCGGGTCGAGGGCCTCGTCGGCCGTGGCGGGCTCCGGAGCCGCGGCATCCCCGCTGCCGGCGACGTCGGGGAAGCGTTCGCCCAGGGCCGCCTCGAGCACGGTCAGCCGCACCGGCTTGGTGAGGAAGTCGTCCGCGCCGGCGGCCTGGAAGGCTGCCCGGTCACTGGCCAGCACGCTCGCCGTCACGGCGATGACCACCGGCTGGTGCCCGGGCAGGGCCCGGATCTGGGCGGTCGCATCGGCCCCGCCGAGCACCGGCATCTGGGCGTCCATCAGCACCACGTCGTAGCTGCCGGCGCGGACGGCGGCGACCGCGGCCTGCCCGTCGGCGACCCGCTCGCTGCGGTGGCCGAGCTGGCGCAGGTACAGCTCCATCAGCTGCGCGTTGACGTCGTGGTCCTCGGCGACCAGGACGGCCAGGCCACCACCCTGGCCGACGGTGCCGGCGCGGCGTGGGCCGCCCGGCTGCGCGGCGGTTCCGGCCGGTTGGAGCGCGCCGCAGACGGTCGTCAGCAACCGGTCGGGGTGCACCGGCTTGTGCAGTCGGGCGTCGAACAGCCCCGCCGTCCCGGCCGAGACGGCGGTGACGCTGCTCAGCAGCACGAGCGGCATGGGCGGGATCGACGGCGTGGTCCGGATCCAGCGGGCCAGCTCGTCGCCGGACATGCCCGGCATGTGCTGGTCCAGCACGCACAGGTCGAAGACCTCGCCCGCGGCGAGCAGCTCCGCCCCCCGGGCTGGGGTGTCGGCGAGCACCACCGAGGCGCCGGCCCGGGAGAGCTGGTGGTCCAGGATGTCCAGGTTCGTCGGGTTGTCGTCGACCACGAGCACCCGGCAGCCGTGCAGCGAGACCGACGGCGAACCGCCGTCCGTCACCGGCACCGGGCCCAGCGGGACGGCGACGGTGAAGGTCGACCCCACGCCCGCCTCGCTCTCGACGGTGATGTCCCCGCCCATGGCCTGCGTGATCCGCTGGCTGATGGCCAGGCCCAGCCCGGTGCCGCCGTAGACGCGGGTGGTGGAGCCGTCGACCTGGCTGAACGACCGGAACAGCCGGTGCATCTGCTCCGCGGGGATCCCGATGCCGGTGTCCAGCACGGCGATGCGGAGGTCCAGGCGGCCGTCGGCCTCCTCGGCCCCGGTGACCCGGACGACCACGTGACCGCGCGGGGTGAACTTGATCGCGTTCGCGACCAGGTTCATCAGCACCTGGCGCAGCCGCGGCCCGTCACCCACCACCGGGCGGCCCTCGGCGGCGCGGATGTCGACCAGCAGGTCGATCTCCTTGGCGGCGGCCTGCCCGGAGAACAGCTGGGCCACGTCGTAGACGAGCTCCTCCAGGTCGAAGGGCGCCTCGTCCAGGTCCAGCTCGCCGGCCTCGATCTTGGAGAAGTCCAGCACGTCGTTGATCAGGGTCAGCAGGCTGTCGCCGCTGCGCGACACCGTCTCCAGGTGGCCGCGCTGCACGTCGGTCAGCTCGGTGGTGAGCAGCAGGTCGGTCAGCCCCAGGACGGCGTTGAGCGGCGTCCGGATCTCGTGGCTCATCGTGGCCAGGAACGCCGTCTTGGCCTGTCCGGCACGCTCGGCGACGTCCCGAGCGGAGACCAGCTCCTCCTCGCGGGCCGCGACCAGCTCCCCGCGCGCCCGGAGGGCGTCACCGAGGGTGTTGACGTCGGCGGCCATCTCGCGGAGTTCCTGCGGACCGCTGGGCACCACGCAGCTGCCGGCGTCGGCCCGGGCCAGCCCGGACAGCTGGTCGCGCAGCCGCTGGATCGGCGGCAGCATCTCATCGCCCACCCGTCGGTTGGCGCGCCGGACGACGAGCGCGGCGGCGACGGCCACCGCGATCCCGGCGACGGTGCCGGCCGTCAGGGCCACCTGGGTGTGCCGGATGGCCGCCTGGCGCCGGGCGGTCAGCACCTCACGCGCGCCGGCCTCCACCTCGCGGTACCGGTCGAACAGCGCCTTGCCCTGCTGCAGGCTCGCGGTCAGCGCCGGTCCGTCGCCGACTGCCGGCTGCGTCTGCAGCATCGGCTCAGCCCATTGCTCGATCCACTCCTGCTCGGCGGCGTGCAGGCGGTCGACCCAGACCCTCAGCTCCTCGTCTCCCTCGGACCAGGCGCGGATCGTGGCGTCCAGGGCGCGCAGGTCGGCGGCACCCTGCTGGTAGGGCGTCAGGAACTGCTGGTCCCGGGTGATCAGGAAGCCACGCACGGCGGTCTCCTGGTCGAGCATCGCGACGTGCCCGGCCTGCAGCGCGACGACGGCCTGCCCGGCGCGGGACCAGTTGGCCATCAGCACCGCCAGCACGACGACGTTCACCGCGACGACGGTCGCGGTCACCACCAGCACGGCCGCCAGCCCGACCCGCACCGGTCGGCGCATCAGTGCCTGCACCGACCGCGGGTCCCCGGCCGGACGGGATCGCGGGGATCGCACCTGGTTCCCCGACCGACCCGCCGTGGTCCGCGCGATGTGTGCCATGCGACTGACTTCGGCCGATCCGGTCCACGTCTTGAGTGCGAAACGGGCCTTCAGTTCCCGGCCCGACGAGCCGATCACCGGTGTACCAGCCCTCTGATCGGAGCTCCATGACCCGCGTCCTCGTCGTCGACGACGACCCCGTGATCGCTGACCTCGTCGCCTTCCGGCTGACCCGGCTCGGTCTCGACGTCTCGGTCGAGACCGACGGTCAGGCCGGCCTCGCCGCTGCCCGGCAGCTCCGCCCGGACCTCGTCGTCCTGGACTGGATGATGCCGCGGATGAACGGGCTGGAGATGTGCGCAGCCCTGCGCGCCGACGCCGACCCGGAGCTCGCCCGGACGCCGGTGCTGCTGCTCACGGCCAAGGCCCAGGAGCCCGACCTCGAGCGCGGGTTCGCCGCCGGCGCCACCGACTACATCGTCAAGCCGTTCAGTCCGCGGGAGCTGGCGACCCGGGTGACCGCGGCGCTGCCGCCGGGGAGCGTCTCGTCATGACCCCGCCGGCCCAGGCGGCCGCGGTCGGTTCGCTGGTCCTCTCCGGACTGGTCGTCCTCCTGCTCGTCGCCGTGGCTCTGGAACACCTGCTGCGCACCCGGCGCCTCGCCCGGGAGGCCGCCCGGCGGGCCGAGCTCACCCCGCTGGTGCACGCCCTCCTCGACGGCGAGTCCACCGCGGAGCTCGCCGGCGCGCCGGCCCTCCTCGACGAGCTCGTCCTCGACCTGCTCCCGCAGCTGCGCGGCGCCGACCGCTCCGCCCTGCAGGCCGTGCTGCTGGAACGCGGCGTGGTCGGCCGGGCGGCCGACCAGCTCACCGCTCGCGGCGCGGCCCGCCGTGGCCGTGCCGCACTGCTGCTGGGCAACGCGGCCAGCGCCGAGCACACCACCCCGCTGGTGCACCTGCTGTCGGACCGGACCGCCGAGGTGCGCAGTGCAGCCGCCCGCGCGCTCGGCAAGACCGGCGACCCGGCGGCGGTGGGCCCGCTGCTCGCCGCCGTGGCCTCCCGCCAGGGGGTGCCGCCCGGCGTGGTGGGCATGGCCCTGCTCGACCTGGGCACCGGCGTCCTCCCCGCGCTGCGCACTGCCCTGGACGCCGGCCGGCCGGTCACCCAGGCCCTGGCCGCGGACCTGATCGGCGTGCACGGCGACCCGGCGGCCACCGACGCCCTCATCGCGCTGGTCGGCGATCCCGGCCGGGATCCCGACGTCCGGCGGTCGGCCGCCCAGGCGCTGGGCCGGATCGGCTCGCCGGTCGCCACCGCGACGCTGGCCGCCGCCCTCCGGGGGAGTGGCGAGCGGCCGCTCCGCGGGGCGGCGGCCGAGGCGCTGGGCCGGATCGGTGATCCGGCCGCGCTCGACCCGCTGACCGCCGGGCTCCGTTCGGCGGACGCGGACGTCCGTGGCGCCTGCGCCGACGCCCTCACCCTCTTCGGCGAGCCCGGCCGCCTCCGGCTCGCCGCGCACGCCGTCCTCTGCGGTCCCAGCGGGGACGCGGCGCGGTCCGCGCTCGACGTCCTCGAGTTCACCCGCCGGCCCGGTCGACACGCGGCCCGGGCATGATCGGCGTCGCGACGTCCTTCCTGGCCACGGTCAGCTGGACAGTGCTGGGCTACATGATCCTGCTCGACCTCTGCATGCTCGTGCTGGTGGCCTTCGGGGCCCGCCGGGTGCTGGCCAACCGGCGCTGGACCGGCGCGGAGGGACACGACCAGATCTTCGCCAGCCCGCTGACCCCGGGCATCTCCGTGCTCATCCCGGCGCACGACGAGGAGGCCGGGATCCTGGACACCCTGTCCGCGGCCCTCGCCCAGCGCTACCCCTCGTTCGAGATCATCCTGGTCGACGACGGGTGCACCGACCGCACGTTCGACCTGGTGGCCGACCGGTACCGGCTCACCCCGGTGACGCCCCGCTGGACCGCGGACCTGCCCATCGACGGCGCGGTGCTCTCGGTGCACCGGGCCACGACCGGCGACCCGCTGACCGTGATCCGCAAGGCGACCGTCGGACGCCGCTCGGACGCCAGCAACGTGGCGCTGAACATGGCCCGCCACCCGCTGGTGTGCATGCTCGACGCCGACTCGCTGCTGGAACCGGAGGCGCTGCTGCGGGTGGCCCGGCCCTTCGTCGAGGACCCGCGGAACGTGGTGGGCGCGGGTGGCGTGATCCGCGCCGTCAACGGGTCGCGGACCGACTCCGGCGCGGTGCTCGAGCCGCGGCTGTCCAAGCGCTGGCTGGTCCGTATCCAGGCCGTCGAGTACCTGCGGTCGTTCCTCCTCGGCCGCACCGGCTGGGCCGACGCCAACGCCATGCTGATCATCTCCGGCGCGTTCGGGCTGTTCCGCCGCGACCTCCTGGTCGAGGTGGGTGGCATGGACCCGCACTCCCTGGCCGAGGACGCCGAGCTGGTCGTCACCCTGCAGGAGCACCTGCGCCGGCAGGGGCGGCCGCACCGGATGGTCTTCGTGCCCGAGCCGGTCTGCTGGACCGAGGTGCCGGAGACGTGGTCGGTGCTGGGCCGCCAGCGGCGGCGCTGGTCGCACGGTCTCGGCCAGCTGCTGTGGAAGCACAAGCGGATGATCGGCAACCCCCGGTTCGGCGCCGTGGGAGTGCTGGCGCTGCCGTTCTTCCTGCTCTTCGAGGCGCTCGGACCGGTCGTGGAGGTGGTCGGGCTGGCCTCGGTGGTCCTCGCGGCCGGGATCGGCGCCCTGGACTGGGGCTCGGCGGGGGTGATGGTCGGCTTCGCCCTGCTGGTGGGCACCGTGCTGTCGACCGTCGTGGTGGCCGTCGAGGAGTTCACCTTCCACCGCTACCGCAGCGGCCGGGACCTGCTGGCCCTGCTGGCCGCGGGTGTGCTGGAGAACGTCGGGTTCCGGCAGGTGCACGCCTGGTACCGCCTGCAGGGCCTGTTCGCCGCGATCACCCGACGCACCCCGGTCTGGACGGCGATGCCCCGCACCGGGTTCGGCAGCGCGGCGCAGGTCCCGGCGGACGCCGGGTCCACCGCGGCCGTGCCTGCCTCGGCCGTGCCTGCCTCGGCCGTACCCGTCTCGGCCTGACCACGGCGCTCGGTCCGGTGCTGCACCGGGGTCGGCGGGCAGGGCCGGTCATCCGGACGGGTGACCGGCCGCGCACTGGCCTGTAGGAGCGTGCTCGTGCCGCCGATGAAGACCGGGTGACCCATCTGTCCGACACGCGGCCCCGGAGCCGGTGGCGCCGCGGCGCCGTCGCGGCGCTGCTGCTGAGCCCCCTGCTCGCCTGGTCCCTCGTCATCCCGGGATCGACCGCGCAGGCGGACCTGCTCAACTGGAGCGGCGTGCAGGCCGTGACCACCTCGACGGCGGCCCTGGCCCCGGGTGAGTCGTCGTGGCTGTCGGTGGCCTGGACCACCCGGGCGACGGTCACCGACTGGTCGACCACGGTGACCGCGCCGGCCGGGGTCACCGTGACCTACCCGACCACCCGTGGCGGCGCGGACACGTCGCTGTACGGGTCGGCCACCCTCGCCGGCGGCACCAGGGACTTCACCGCCTTCAAGCTGTCGGTGCCCTACACCCAGCGCACCAGCTTCACGGTCACGGTCACCTCCACGTACATGGGGTGCACCGGCCTGCTCACCTGCGTGGACACTCTGCTCACCGGCGACCGGTCCCTGTGGGCGGCCTTCGGCATCAAGGCGAACACCCTGAGCACGACCGTCACCGTGCCCGTGCTGCCCGCGGTGGGCGCGCCGTTCACCCAGAACACGACCCAGGTCGCGGTCGCCGCAGGCAGCGACGCCTTCTCCACGATCTCCTACACCGGCGGCCAGACCGACCTGGCCGGCTTCACGGTGAAGGCCGGCGTGCTGCCGGCCGGCCTGCGGGTCGGCTACCCCGCGGACGGCTCCGCCAGCACCCTCAACGGCGGCAGCACCCTGCGCGGGCGGGCCACCGACTACGTCGCCCTCCGCTTCGGGACCACCGGCGTGGCACCCGGCACCTACGTCGTGCCCCTGACCATCAGCTACACGGCCGCTGCACCGGTCACCACGGTCGGGGCGGTGACCCTTGTCGTCTCCTGACGTCCGGCGGACCGCGCTGGGGCTGGCCGCTGCTGTCCTGCTGCTCGCCGTCGGTGGCTGCACGTCCGCTGCCGCGGACGCGTCGGCCGAGGCGACCAGCGCCGCTCCGTCGGCCGCCGCGACCGCCGTGCCCGCTGACGAGCTGACGGCGCGCATCGCGGCCGTGGAGTTCGCCCGGCAGTGCGCGGTGACCGAGACGGCCTTCGCCGAGGAGTCCGCGATCACCACCGACCTGGACACCCGGCTCGCCGCGACGGGCCTCACCCACGCGCAGTGGAAGGACTGGCACGACGCGCTCGCCGGCTCACCGGAGCTGGTCGCGCAGCTGGCCGAGGTCAGCGCCCCCGGCTGCGCCTGACGTCCCGGCCGGGAGCGCCCGGCCGACCGCACGCGGACGCCGTCCGGGCCGCCCGCCGAGGCGGGCCGCGCACGCGTTCCGACGGCCGTGTCACATTCTCGGGCCGGGCGGTGCTGTAAGGGCATGGACCTGGTCAGATCCGGACGCGCGGGGCCGGCGGTCGCCCTCGCGGGTGCCGGCGTCGTCGCGGGACGGGGCGAGAGGACGGAGCACGTGGCGCTGAGGAGTGCGGCCCGCGGCGCCGTGCGGGCCGACCTGGACGAGGTCTTCCGCCGCGACTACCAGCGGGTCGTCGGCGTCGCCGCCCGCGTGCTGGGCTCCCGCGATCAGGCCGAGGACGTCGCCCAGGACGTCTTCCTCTCCTTCAGCCGCAGCTCGGTGCCGGCCGCGGAGGCCACCGGCTGGCTCGCCGTCGCCGCCGCGCACACCGCGCTGAACCTGATCCGGTCCGGGCGGCGGCGCGCGTCCCGCGAGGAGATCGCCGCCGCCGCCGAGGACACCGTCGTCTCCGACGTGGCCGACGCGGTGGTGACCCGGGAGGAGCGCAGCCGGGTCCGCGCCGCGCTCGCCCAGCTGCCCCACAAACAGGCCGTGGCCCTCGTGCTGCGGCACAGCGGCCTCAGCTACGCCGACGTGGCCACCGCCCTCGACCTCTCACCCGGCAGCGTCGGCACCACCGTGCGACGCGCCGAGTCCGCCCTGCGCAAGGAGTTGAACCGTCATGCGTCATCCGACTGAAGGTGTGCTGCGCCGGCTGATCGACGAGCCGGCCGGCGTCGCCGACCCCGACCGGCAGCACGTCGCCGGCTGCGACCAGTGCCTCGCCGGGCTGGCCGCCGCCCGTTCCGACGCCACGCTCGTCGGCGCGGCCCTGGCCACCGAGGCCCCCGTCGACGTGGACGCCGCCTGGCGCCGGCTGTCGACCGCGGTGTCCGCGGCGGCTCCCACGCCCGTCACCGCCCCTCGCCGGTCCGGCCGGGTGCGGGCGCTGGTGCGCCGTCCGGCGGTCGCGGCCGTCGCCGTCGCCGTGGTGCTCACCGGCGCCGGCACCGCGGCGGCCAACGACTGGCTGAAGGTCTTCCAGACCGAGCAGATCGCCCCGGTGGGCTTCAGCACCGCCGACCTCGTCGCGCTGCCCGACCTGAGCGCGTACGGCGACCTGGAGATGACCAGCGACCCCGGCGTGCACGAGGTGTCCGACGCCGCCGCCGCGGCGGCGGAGTCCGGGCTGGACGTGCCGGTGGTGACCACGCTGCCCCGCGGGATCACCGGCGAGCCGCAGACCTCGGTGGGCGGTCAGGCCAGCGCGACCTTCACCTACTCCGCCGACCGCGCCGCCCGGGCGGCAGCCGAGGCGGGGGAGACGCTGCCGCCGGCACCGCCGGGGCTGGACGGCAGCTCGGTGCGGCTGGTGGCCGGCCCGGGCGTCGTCCAGATGTGGCAGTCCTCCGTGGGGGCCCCCGGGCTCGTCGTCGGCCGCGCGGTCGCGCCGACGGCGTTCTCCTCCGGCGTCCCGTTCGAGACGCTGCGCGACCACCTGCTCTCCCTGCCCGGCCTGCCGGACGACGTGGCGGCCCAGCTGCGCACGTTCACCGCGGACGGGTCCACGCTGCCGCTGCCGGTGCCCGCCGAGCAGGTGACCAGCTCGTCGGCCGACGTGAACGGCGTGCCGGCCACGGTGCTGGCCGCCCGCGACGGGAGCATGGCCGCCGTCGTCTGGGTGGACGAGGGCGTGGTGACCGCCGTGGCCGGCTCGCTGGACGGCGACGAGGTGCTCGGCATCGCCCGGGCGCTGCGCTGACCGTGGAGACGACGCTCGGGGACGCCGCCGCCCGGCAGGCCGCCGCGGACCTGGTCGCCGGCCTGCCGGCGGCGCCGGCCGCCTGGTGCACCGGGCTGCGCAAGCGGTACGGCAAGCGGGTGGCGGTGCAGGACGTGTCGCTGCAGGTCGGCCGGGGCGAGGTGGTCGGCCTGCTCGGCCCCAACGGCGCCGGCAAGACCACGGTGATCAAGATGCTGCTGGGGCTGGTCCGGCCGGACGCCGGCGAGGTGATGCTGCTGGGCCGCCCGGCCACCGACCCCGCCGCGCGCGTCCGGGTCGGGTACCTGCCGGAGCTCTTCCGGTACCAGCCGTGGCTCACCGCGGCCGAGGTGCTGGCCCTGCACGACCGGCTGGCCGGCGTCGGGGTGCCGGTGGCCGAGCAGCGCGAGTGCCTGGCCCTGGTCGGGCTGGCCGAGCGGGCCGGCGACCGGCTGGGCGGGTTCTCCAAGGGCATGCAGCAGCGGCTGGGGCTGGCGGTGGCGCTGGTCGCCCGCCCGGAGTTCGTCGTCCTCGACGAGCCCACCAGCGCACTCGACCCGCTGGGCCGCGCCGACGTCCGGGACATCGTGCTGTCGCTGCGCGAGCGGGGCGTGGCGGTGCTGCTCAACTCGCACCTGATCGGCGAGGTCGAGCGGGTGTGCGACCGGGTGGTCATCCTGAACTCCGGGCGGGTCGCCGCGTCGGGCACCCTGGCCGAGCTCCTGGGCCAGCGCGAGGTGCACCTGCACCTCACCGACCTGAACCCGGCCGCCGAGGAGCGGCTGGCCGCGGTCGGGCTGGTGGAGCGGGCCGGCGAGTGGTCCACCGTCGCGCTGCCCGCCGACGACCCCGGCACCGCGATCCCCGACCTGGTGCGCGACCTGGTCGCGCTCGGCACCCGGGTGCACGCGGTCGAGCCGACCCGGATCAGCCTGGAGGAGCGCCTGCTCGGCATCCTGCGCGACGGCGCGGGGGAGCAGCGGTGACCGGGACGGCCCGCACCGTGCTCACCATCGCCGCGCTCACCCTGCGCGAGGCCTCGCGCCGGAAGGTGCTGCGGGCGCTGGCAGCATTGACGCTCACCTTGCTGGTGCTCAGCGGCTGGGGCTTCTCCCGGCTCGCGGCGGAGTCCGACTTCGGCTCGCTGACCAGCGGCGAGACCCGGCTGGTGGCCTCCCAGCTGCTCAACCTGGTGATGTTCGGGATCAGCCTGATCGCCGCCCTGGGGACGGCGTTCCTGGCCGGTCCGACCGTGTCCGGGGAGAGCGAGTCCGGCATCGCGCTGGCCATGCTGGCCCGGCCGGTCCGCCGGTCCGCGGTGCTGCTGGGCAAGTGGCTGGGGCTGGTGGCGTTCGGCAGTGGCTTCCTGGTGCTGGCCGGCCTGGCCCAGTGCCTCGTCGTCCTGGTCACCGTCGACTACTGGCCGCCGCAGCCGGTGGCGGCCCTGGCCCTGCTCGCCGCCCAGACGGTCGTGCTGCTCACCCTCGGGCTGCTGCTGTCCACGGTCATCTCGCCGATGGCCTCCGGCGTGGTGGCGGTGGGCCTGTTCGGTGCCACCTGGATCGCCGGGGTCGTGGGCGGTGTCGGCGCGGCGCTGGGCAACGAGGGCGTCGAGCGGGTCGGCGCCGTCTCCCGGATGCTGCTGCCCACCGACGGCCTGTGGCGCGGGGCGATGCACGCCTTCCAGGACCCGGCCGCGCTCGCGCAGTTCGGTGCGGAGATGGCGGGCTTCCCGTTCCTCAGCGAGGCGCCGCTCACCGCCACCTACCTCGGGTGGGCGGCGCTGTGGGTCGCGATGGTGTGGGGCCTGGCCGCGGTCTCCTTCCGGCGCAAGGACCTCTGACCGCGGCGGAGGGCTGCGGTGGACGTCGGGGTCGTCCTGGACCACTCTGTGCCGGACGGCAGCTGGGCTGCCGACCCGACCGTGAGGGGACGCCCGCGATGACCTCCGTCGAGGTGGTTCCCTGCCATCGCTGCGGCCACGGCTACGGCATGCACCGGCCGGCCTGCACGTCCCCCGCCCCGGGCGGCTGCGACTGCCCCGGCTTCCGCTGGGTCGACCCGGCGCCGATGCCGGACGCCCTGGGCTACCACCGCCCGGACGTCGACCGCTGACGCCCGGGGCGCGGTCCGGCCCGACAGGCCGCCGGTACGACCCCGCCCGGCGGCCATCCGGCCGCGGCGGGGCAAAAGCCCAGGTCGCGGGCTCGACCATGTCGACAAGGCGGCCGTTCGCCGGCCGGTGACCGACCCGGGCCGCGCGCTGCACAACGATTGGGTGACGGGCGCGCTCGAGCCGCGCCGCGCGTGCCGGTCGCGGGCCTCCGGGGCCCTACCTTTCGACGTGTCGCGGTACTTCCCCCGCCGCGATCGACAGCACCGAGGAGCCCCGCGTGACCACGCCCTGTGACCTGGCGCCCCACCCACGACCCGTCCCCGACGACGGCGAGCTGGGCCTGTCCGCACTGCTGGAGCTCTTCGTCCGCGAGGACGCCGAGCCGACGGCGACCCGCCCCTCCCTCCGTTCATCGGCAGTCCGGGTCCTCGGTTGGACCAAGGACTCGTCCCGTCGCGCGGCCCGCTGGGGCAGCGTCGCGGGGGTGTCGCAGTGATGCTGATGTGGCCGTCGATCGCGCTGCTGGGGTTCGTCCTGCTGGCCGCGCTGGTCATCTCGCTGGGCACCCGCTCGACCGCGCGCTACGAGTTCGACCGCAACCGCGTCCAGGGCCAGCGTCAGGCGGCGGCTCCGGTCGCGGCGGCGCAGGTGCCGGTCGCTGCCACCGCCGACGCCCGCCCCGCCGCGAGCCAGCAGGGCCCGGTCCGCGAGGCCGGCCCGGCGCCGCGCGAGGTGCGGGACCAGGCGGCCGGCATGGCCGCGCACCCGGCCGGCACCCGGCTCGCCGAGCGGGAGCTGACGGCGGCGTGGTGGCTCGTCGACGAGGGCGACGACCAGTCCGGTGAGCGGGTCGTGGCCGGCCCGTTCGCCGACCGGATGGAGGCCAACTGGGCGGGCCTGACCGTGCCGCGGACCAATCCGCAGCGGGTCATCTACGGGGTGCAGCGGGCCGACGGCGGGCTGGGACGGCGCCAGTCGCCGGAGGAGCAGGCATGGCTCCGCGAGCTCGGCGAGCAGCTGGACCGGCTGCCCGAGGACTGGGACGGCGAGCTGTCCGATGACGACGCGGACGACGACGCGATGGTGACCCTGGTGGTCGAGGTGGCCGCTGCGCTCGTCGAGGCGGGCTTGAGCGTGCACGACTGCGCCGGCCAGGGCACCGCGGGCGGCGTGTGCCTGACCCCCGAGCCGAGCCGGAGCGGGGTGCTGATCAGCTGGCACCAGCACGAGCGGATGAGCCGGGACCAGGTGCGCGGTGCGGCCACCGACGCCGCCGTGCAGGACACCATGAACGCCGCGGTCGCCGACTGCCTGCGTCAGATGGGCTTCGAGCTCGAGCCGTTCGGGCTGACCGGCTGCTCGCTCGTCGTCGCCGCTCAGCGGTGGTGGTGACGGGCCGGGGCTAGTCGGCGTCCGCCCAGGAACGGACCACGGAGACGTCGAGGGGGAAGTCGACCGGGAACCCGCCGAACAGCAGCCGGCCGGCCTCGGCCGCGGCGGCCCGGACGGCGGCCACGACGTCGTCGGC
>Ga0210040_10003949_pt1 | contig 19659 bp, 14 predicted proteins | sample CryGeyCG12114_NA_FD_185462 | JGI IMG/M metagenome (GOLD analysis project Ga0210040, IMG submission 185462) | Groundwater microbial communities from aquifer - Crystal Geyser CG19_WC_8/21/14_NA (SPAdes) (version 2) | ecosystem: Environmental > Aquatic > Deep subsurface > Groundwater | place: USA... | reverse complement strand
AAAAATTCTAACATTACGGCTTCAACTATCATAGCGTCTAGAGTCCAGTCTGTAAAATTGTAAAGGTCTATATTAATTTTGCGTGTAATAAATAATTAAGTGCAATTAAACTACGCCTAGTTTTTTTTTGCATACAAGCCGCATCAAGCCTTGCATCTCTTCCTCATAAAACTAACATCTTCGTCACTCACACACGACACAACTATTTATGAAATGTAAATTTTGCAAATACCTTAAAGTTAAACACATTTCCTAGCAATTATACTCGTCAAAACTGAATAGGCTTCATAACGTTTTCATCCATAGAAGTTTATTTATGTTAATGAAACTGATATTGCTTTCTGCAAAGGGTTTTGTGCTTTACATTAGTAAATACTGATTGCATGTTTTTTAAATATAAGCAATAGTTCTGGTCCATCAAATAAACGTGCTGCGAATGCTTTGTTTTATGCTTTGTATATCCCTTATCCGCCATGTTAATTGAAATGGACTCATTTGTTGCGTATGGATGACTATGGACGCGTGAATTTGTTAGCAAAAAAATAGTGTTAAATTAAATTTTCGTTTCATTCATTTCATAGAAACATTATCCTTCCTATGACACTGGGAGAAAGAGAAAGTGGAAAGAAATGTCACAAATCCTGAAAGGTCCAGCAAATGGTCCAAATATAAAGCAAATCGAAGCACTACGCACCACTTGACACGCAATAACAAAAACAGGTCAAGGGAGTCTTGGAGGAAAATCAACCAAATCTCTCTTTTATTGCATTCATAATATTAAGAAAAACTCGTGCACTAAATCGAGCGTGAAAATACCTTTCACGTGATTCCATTCATTTCCTTTGTATAATCATCAAAATAGAAAACCAAAAGTTGAGAAACGTTTTTTGTTTACACATTATCCTACTAAATTAAGACCAAGGTTGAAAAGTATTGTACGAACTTCATTTACATAAACACAATACAAAATTCTTCTTGCTTCCATCTCATTGCTGCTTAAAGTTTTTGTCCGGACAAACATTGCAACAGGGAATAACACAGTCAATTATTCTCGCGGTTCCTGCTGAAATTGGATAAAATCTGGCTAATGATCTTCATGCTCCGAAATTGGATGATACATGTATTTGCAATATAAAATTATTAATATATAAATGGGAGGGATCGCGCTTTTGGTTTCTGTATACTATCAAACCACTAATATGCATATCAAGTTAATGAATAAGAAACAAATGTTGAAGAATTATTGTATATCTGCAGTTAGTTAAATGGTGTTACTACCCTGAACTTGGCATCCTTTCCAAAATTAATTTCTACTCGTCCTCCTTCTTATACGCACACGTTAGCAAAGGAGTCTACATCTACAAGCTGCACAAGGAACGTGTCAATTTATCGATGACTTCATGCTCATCCATGTCACCATTAAAAAATTAAAGTGTAGTTTACTTTTTTTTGTAGAAACGCCTATCATTTATTTCACCTGAAGGCTAAAGAACATTACTTGCATTCTTAACTATATGTTTCCTTAAATCCCAATGATTTTGTACGATCAACCCTACTTGACAACAATTGCGACGCATTCAATGGAAGCAATTGATTTAAATAAGTTTAATTGGAATTAAAAGAGTCTATGGTAATTAATTAAGGAATGGAAAATAGATTGCATAGAATATACTGAACCACTTATTTGTAAAAAAAGAGAAATGGAGAAGGTGCAGCATGATTATGATAAGAGATGCTGCTCATCTTGACCGAAATTAGAAAAAAGCGATAGGAAGGAACCATGTACATGCAGAGCAGACAGTACATGACAGCAGCACTCACAAATGGGCGTTTTTAACTGCTCAACATTTGCTACAAATGGAAATGTTAACAGATTTGCTTATCTTGTTATGCAAGAAAAAATTGTGACAGTAATATATTATATTTGTTACAGTCAAGTTATTCAAATAATTGATAAAATAAGATGAAAGTGATTGATACGAAACAAATACAAAGAATGTTATCGAATCGCCCTGCGCTTTAATCGCAAACAAATGCATCATGAAAAAACCAATTGATTTTATTTACTTAAGGTACGTCATGAGTAGTTCATTTTTCGGATTGGCTTTGGAACTTCTAAAAACAATGCATTGCTATTGCTGGTGATGAAGGTGCAAAAAATAGTTTTATGTTGCATTCTGGGGCTTTAGGCAAGTTTGTGAGAGAGGAGGGAAATTCACAAAAATATTTTATGCTGCGAATCTATTTTATCAAGTTAAATTTTTCTGTTTTGAAAATATTTGGATTTACATATCTTCGTCACATTTGTACATTAGTCTCACTTTGCCCGCATCAATTTGGCTGATGCGAACTCTTTGTCCAATTTCCACGCCAGGAATCTAAAAAAAATAGTACAAAATATTCAGTTGAATCTAGAGTGTCTAGAGGACACGATTTTACAGGTGCAAATATAGCTAGAAATTAATTGAAGTCGAGAAGTTTTCTCTCCATTTACCGATTGCAAGCAATTCAAAAAGTTATTGTTTTCGTGGAGCTCGAAACTCAATTCTTCGTTAACTTGAATTATTTTTTCAGAGGATTTCAACTGGCTCCTTGCTTGAATTGGATTTATTACCTCTACCTCTTTATTTCTTATCTCCTAGTTTTAACTAACTATCTACGTGTCTGCGTCAAACAGGAATTTAGGTCACATCTTAACCCTTTTCCAACTGGAAGATACAACTAACGCTAGAAAAACTATTCCCTTACCACAGCTCATGCTGTGATGTCTTGAATTTCTCGACAATTTATCATTATTTCTCTTATTGTTAGCTTAACTGAAAATGGTTTTTTAACCTCACCTTAGGAACAATGGTGGCATTGCCATCAATAGAGAATCCATAGGCTGAGTAATGAAGAATGCTTCCATAGTCATATGGGGCTCCAAATGCTGTCACTTGTTCCTCGCTCCGTTTATTGAAGTTATGTTCCTTACCTGTATCCAAAAGCCAGTGAAATAAATATGGAAAGCAAGAAAATCAATCCTTTTTCTTGAAACATTATTACCTGGCACAATTTTGTCTTCCACGATTGTCACGTAATCATCTCTATCAGGACGACTTTGCTCATGATAAAACCCAATGGTGTGCAACATTTCATGGACGAGTGTTCCATGTCTGGGAATACAATTTGGAGCCAAGTTCATATTCTGTGGATGGAGTTTATCGTATATTTTAGAGCAATAATTCACGACCGCTGCGGTAGCGGGTTATGCCGGTATTCCAACAACTTTTTTCCTTTCTGTGCATTGAAAAGTTACCTGGGTACGTCGTTACTCTAAGCCTCATCAATACCCAAGTAAGAAGTGGAGAATATTTCCACATAATTCTTAATGTTTTGTTCTAAACAGCTAAGCCCTTAGAAATGAAACTTACTTGTCGTCCAATACGCAAGTATCCCACGTTAGAAGAGCATCCGGAACCATCCAAACCGCGTCGAATGAAAACATAATGCACTTCTTGGTCTCGTGCTCTGAAGCGAATGCAAGTAGTCTCTGCGATTTCGTCTAAAGCAGCCATGATTTTCTCGACTTCCTCAGTGTCTGCGAGCATGTACCGTTTGTTTAACTCCCATATTTGTTTCAAAAAGGTGACGAAAGAAGACTATGGGTTCAACAAAACTTTTGGAATTTGCATGTGTGTAATTACCGAATTGGGGATCCAATTCATAAATTACGGTATTGTCGGGCCATCGGTATGACTCTCCAATCAGCCCATTTCTGATGTTGCTAGGGTGCAAAATGATGTCTCCTTCGAATAAGTCAGGGACTTCTTCCAGGTTTTCTTTCAAATCAACTGCGTAAGATATTTTAGCCAATTTTTTGATGAAATGGGTAATATAGACCGAACTTATCTCTTGTTTTCCAGCGGTTAATGATAGTTAGTTACGAATTCATGTTGTAATAATATATCTAAGATAGTGGATTGTTAGTACCAGGACTAGTGCAAGTTGAATGTGATCCATATTGTAACTTATTTATATCAGCTCATGTAAAAGTAAAACGTTGTCATTGTACGAATTGCACAATTTTTAAGATTGATGTATGCGATGACGTATATAAAGTAATTATGTAATTTTTGTGAAGTGAGGAGCCGTATGTAGACTTTTTAGTTTAAGTTTAATTTATTGTTTAATTATTATGCTGATTGTCAGTAGTTATATGAAGTCAGGTCAGTTATAAGCGGCCGCAGGCCCAAGGCCTTACTTTTATGATATTAAGAATTATTTTCTGTTCTCCGGTGGAGTATCCGATTGAATTCAACAATTTCTTTAATGTAAACTTACAATTTGCCGTAGCTGCAGCAAAAATAACAGCCAAACAAAAAATCACGGGAGTAAATTTCGCCATTTTGATTTTGTGAGCCTTACGTTTTTTGACTTGACTGTAACTTTGCAACTCTGTTTTACTACTGCAATCGATTGGGCTTCAAATCGCTTTAAAATCAATGGACAAGTGACGTAAGGATTAAAAACCAAAAGACGGAGACAGAACGACATTTTATTATTGAGTTGATTTACATAAATGTAAAAACATATCAACAATGCTTTTGCAATGAGTAAGATGAAAATATCACATTGTGGTTTTGACATTCTGACAGTCAAAGATAAGTGCACTGGCGTTTTATGATTTAGTCAATGCATTGGGTTTTAATTTAACTAATATCAAGGTTCAATGGCAACCTCGAGATCATGCAAGCATGTCATTTTCAAATGCCTTAATGACAGTGGAAAATCCACAATTTATAATTATAATAAAGATAAAAAGAGATTCGAGACACAGAAATCTATTCTCAGGCAGAAACTGTTAATTAATAATACTGCCACCTTTATTTACGTTGTCAAAATATTCAAAGTTAAAAACCTCGTCATTAGGCACATGGACGGATGGAAGTATCTATCTAGTTATCGATAATTACATGAATCCATGATTGTGCTTGGTCACATTAAACAATATCTGTTTTTGTACAAGAAAAGACTTAAAAAACTGTAAAAACATGGATGGCCATAACATTATCAGATTTAAATACATTATGCTCATATATCATAAAGACTTTCGAGTGACTTTGATGCGCATAGATTTATTGTTAGAATTATTCCCGAGTTGGGGTGCCTCAGTCTTAAGAATACAAATTTTTCCCAGCAGTGGCAAATGTCGAAGAGCGTCCAGACAAAATTCCGCAGCCTATAAAAAATCAGTAAAAACATTCATGGTCAGAAAATCTCTTCAATAGTTAGTCACTCACATTTCTACTAATTAACACTGCAGACACTTTTAGATATATTTGAGCTCAATTTTTTAAATTAAATTCTTTGCCTGGAATTTCAGACATTGCTAAAATTCTTTCTTTTAAAATTAGCCTGCTAGACGAAGCATGTTAATAACCTTAACTTACTTTAAACTGTATATCTATTTAATTTCAGTTCATGTAATTTATTCACCTCACGAACGTGATTGTCCATCGATGAATTGCATTGCTGTAATAACCTCCAAAGCTTAGAGCAATGCTTCCTGATTACTAGTTCTCTAGTGCGGTTGGAGTGGACCGCAAGATAACCTAGGGCGCGTAAGACGCGGGCTTGAATTTTAGGATTAGAATGCTGCAGAAGTTGCCAAAACTCGGTCTGTTTGTCACCATCTGGTTCTCCAGCATCATTCACTGTACAAAATAAGGCTTAAAAAGCTAATATTCAAACGCAATCTAAAAAATCTTTAAATGAATAATCAATTACCCAGAAAAAGCTCCTCCAGAAGATTAACATTTGTAGGAACAGTTCTCATTATGTGACAAAGAATAGCCACAGTTTCAGCTGCCAGTCGACTCTTTCTTCTATCCAGTTTGAGAAAAACCCTTAACAATGCGAAAGCCCGTAGCACACATATGCTGTCACAAAATTGTGTTACAAAGTCCTCTTCAGTGTGGACCAGAAAACAAACCTAACAAAACCAAATGTAACACCTAACACAGCTACACAACATATTACGATTACTTTAGGAACTAAAAAAAACGTTCACGTACTAATCTAGAGCACTTATCCAAAGCGTCCAGATCCTCCACAGTCAGTATTGAGGAGATTTCTGATAAATCATTAGCGTTGCGCTCTAGTCGTCGACGTTGCAAAATTAATTTGCATGCGTATAAAAGATTCGGTAGCACTTTATTGTCGAGATAGGTTGTTTTGAGCATTTCTATTATGTCTTCTTCCCCATTTTCACTATCACATTTATCTGTTGCAAAAGGCACAGAGAGTAAGGTTGCAATTTTTTCCACCACTTCAGGACCAGCTAAATGGTTCCGTAAAGGAGCCACTACAACTGTGAGAAAATGCTTTTCACAAAGACACTTTGGGTTCTCCACGACTTCCTAAAGAATTTTAAAAAACGTTATGTGAAAACTTAGTCTGTAAAATAATTGCACATTCCATAGTGTCAAAATAATTGAGTTACCTTCATCGTTTTGAGAATGAAACTAACCCATTCTTCGCTCATTATAGGTTTATCATCTGAACCGAAACTATGGATTGTAAACAGTCCAGTAGCACTCCGCCAGATATTATTGGATCCAACTATATCGCCGTTAATTCCGTTCCCTTTGAACACTTGCTTACCTTCTAGACTAATATTTCCAGAATCACAAGCCCCACCATCTTTATTCTTGTTCAAAGACCTATTACTACCACCTTCCTCCATGATAACAGTATTTCGATCTTCACTTTCATCCGTTCCTGATTCCGAGTCAGAGCTTGAGATTGTTTCACAAGACGAGCCACTGTCCCATTCTTCCTCCTTTCTACAAATTTCCACTTTCTCTTGAGTTATATTTTCCCGAACTGGTTCTTTATTTTGAAGCTTTAGTTCAGACAAGTTCTTGATTACTGCGGCAGTCACTTCATCTTTAACTACATTCGTCGCCTTAGCATGGTCAACTGCTAAATTATTTGCATTGGCTATAACTGCTTGGCTCCGCGGAGAAGAAAATGGAACGGGAACTCCAGGCGCCACTTTAAGAACATCCTTGCTACACTTCTTAAGTCTTCTTTGAGTTTCCTCATATTTCTTTTTTGCTCTTGCTAGCATACTGTAATTTAATAAGAATGTAAGATTAAATAAATGCCAAAACTAGAAAGAATAATTTTGAGACAGGTACAACTGAAATAACATACTGTGAATAATTAGCTAATTTACGCTCCAAATTCTGCCGCTGGTGTTCTTTAGCTAATTCCTGAGACGGGCTCAAAACTCTTGTCAGAGAAAATTGATCGTTCTTGTTTTCTACTTTTACTCCATCCTTCACAAATGCGTGGGTCAGAAGGTGAGGCCAACTCAATCTCTCTTCAGGCGTTTTCATCAGCAGTCCCTATTAGCAATGATAATGAATGAATCAATCAAATAATTTTTCAACCGGAACGAATCGACAAAAAAATGCACGCACCTTCAGAAACGACAGACAATCTCCTTGAATGGAGTCAGGCCAAAATATATCACAAGATTTTACTTTCTGGCACAGTTCTATCATTTTTTCAGCTGGAAATGGCGGCTGCCCAACCACAAGCTCGTATAATATGCATCCCATTGACCTAAATGGTACACAAGCGCATGCCTTGAAACTGAATAGTTACCAAAAGATTGCCAACCCCATAAACTATGTTTTACCATAAATCAGCATTGTGGTCATATGGCTTTCCTTGTATGATTTCCGGAGCCATGTACAAAGGTGTTCCCTTAAATGAAGTTAGCATGAATTGATCTACACTCATTGTACGGGCAAATCCAAAGTCGCAGACTTTAGCAGTACCATCAGATCCAATGAGAATGTTTTGAGGTTTAATGTCACGATGAAGAATACGATGAGAGTGCAAGTAATACAGGGCGGATACTAGATTACAAGCGATTGATCTGACCCTTTCCACTTCCAGAAGATGCTCCTTCGCGAGATACGTGTACAGATCCATAGGCGCATATTCGGTGACAACAATCACCTGCCAACAAGAGAGCAAACAAAATATTGAATTGATAAGCGTCACAGAAAGATAGTGATAAATTTGTAAGTTAGAATTATACCTCCTTCTCCGTTTCAAATGCTTCCAACAAATGTACTATATTTGGGTGCTTCAAATTTTTCAAAATTTGATACTCTTGCCCCATACATTTTAAATCGTAAAGTCTTCCGTCTTGTATTCTCTAAGGGAAAACCAAAACACAACACTTTGAAAGATGGACTCATCTAAAATTTACTCAACTCAATTACAGTTGGTTAAACTGATTACTACCTTGATGATCTTCACAGCCACGATAATATTGAGATGTAGACTCTCCGCTTTGAATACTACTCCGAAAGATCCTTTCCCAACTTCTTCTAAAATTTTGTAGCGCTCCATTTATATTTCTGGTTAGAAATCCTAGCACAATATAGTCTACTGAAGACAATAACAGCTTTTTTATCAGCTAAACCAAAGTATTCAAAGAAGTGTTCTCTCCGGTCCCCCAAAACACTTCATTGTGATTAGAAGTGACTTTTAACGGCAAAAACATTGGGAATAATTAAAAACTCAAAAACAGTGACACGGAAAACACTTTCTTGAGACCTGATCATAAACAAGGAAAAGTAAATAAAAACACTGACTAAACTAGCAAAACTAATGAAATCAAAACATAGAGTCACTGGAATTGGTGGGCAATAAATTCAATGGCTTCAGGATTTCCGTTGTAATGAACAGCATTGGTGGTTCAAAAAACCAAAAGCAAGATTGACCATTGACTGACGCCATTTTCTATCGTCCATGTTTCTAGTATTGCTCAAATGTCGCATTCCATAACGGAATAAAATTTAAGCGAGATCTATTATCTTTTTCACATTTAGGAATATTTTTATCTTTGAGTCCAATGAATTATTCTCGAAGCAACACTTTTGGTATTCACTTTTTTTAAATTCTTCGAAGGAACATAAAATTACTTAAATATATAGAAATTGTGTAGTTGTCGTTAGTTTATGAAAACTACATCAATAAAATGCTGATTACAATTGCTTTACAGTAATTTATCGAGCAGCGTTAAAGTCGCATTCAAGCAGTTTTAGTTGGTGTAGCCAAATATATTAAACACTCGTTCACATTATATGATATGGAGTAATTGAATGACATTATCTTATGATAAAATTCTTTGGCTGTTAACCACGTTTGCATTCCGAGAAACCATATTTCTGGTAAGTAGTTAGCTAATGTTTTGGCTTTCAAGCCAATCGAGGTTTTGTGAGCCACTGCACACTACATATGTTGAGATCAAAAATATGAATCATGGTCACGGTTATCTGGGACTGGAACATTCACCTATTCTTAGTCAGTTAGTCACTGATATGAGAAAATCCTGTATGATTTATGTTTCATTGATGAAAGAATAAGGGATACGGAAACAATAATAATTTATTTATGTACACTCATTATTTTACACAATGCAATATTCCACGTACGTTCGTTTTCAAGGTAATTCAGGCTTAGCCAATTAGATATGCATGTTATTAATATATGTCAGTCCACATACTGGAATAAAGACTACTGTACAGCCAACGTAACTTTTACTTATCATTAATATAAATCCTGTGTGAGTTTAAAAAAATGAAAATACTTCGAAAGATTAAATGCTGAAATAAGTTTCCTACTGTGTGACTCAGATCAACAAATGGGCAAAGGAAATGGAGGAGGGTGCTCCAAAGGCATTAAACAAGTCGCCGAGACAAAAAATTCTAGAAAAAGGATAAGTGATGATAGTGAAATTTCTACAGAGATCTACAAATCGACGGCAGAAGAATTTTCACGAAAACCCATCAGTGGACGAAGAGTGACATTTTCAGACATTGAAGAGAATGTGATTCCAGTCAACAGTGCAGTTTTTGAAAATAAACCTTTTGACGAATCTGATGTGAATATGGAAGTTGTTGAACAAACAGGACCAATTCGATTGATTTTGACGGATACGAGTGGAAATGAAAGAGAAATCGATGACGAAATGCTTGTAAGAAATTAAATATAGATTCATTCTGTATATTAAACTAAGAAATGTGTAATGGACATTATGTTTTGAATTTAATTGCAGGATATTTCTCAAAATCATTCAGCACTGGCTTGTAAGTTTTTAAATGGAGCTTGCAGACTTAAATTTGTATATTTTATTGTTCTATGAAACGACTAAAACCTGTCTTTGTTTTTGAAGTACTTTTGTAATACTTTTTTTCTTCTGCTTTCTGGTATTTGGCAGCCAATGAAGATATGGAATGCATTCCGCTAGAAAAACCATCGCCTGCGTTCAAAACTACATGTGTTCTCCATTTGAACCTAATGGAGATTGAATTGAAAGACTACTTGGGAAGCTACATTGTGCTTATATTCTACCCTTATGATTTGTAAGACCTAAATTATGTCAACTTGAAGCAATAGTTTGTAAAAAATCATTCATAATTTTTTTCTGATAAAATTCTTTACGCAGTGATATAGATCGTTCAGTGCAGGCTCAGCTCAAAGCTTTCTCTGATTCAATAGAAGACTTCAGAAATCTTAATTGTCACATTCTAGCTTGCTCTTGTGATTCTCAATACTCTCACTTGGCATGGTAAGCTCTTTTTTCTAGCCTTATATTAACTTTGCAGCGATCTGTACAAGTACACTTCAATACTGTGCTGCATTTAAATCCCAATGACTTGGTTATCAGGTTACGGACACCTGTAGAAAATGGTGGAGTAGGTGACATAAGATTTCCCATTTTGGCTGATAAGACAGGAGAAATTGCAGAAAACTATGGAGTGCTCGACGTAAGTTTAAAAACTTCTCTCACTGAAATTGGCTCAACTTTCTGTTTGTGTTCATGCCACGATCTCAAATTTTTTGTGACAGGAAGAAAAGTTTGTTGCAGTTCACAGCATATTCATAATTGATGATAAGCTTATTATGAGAGAAGCTTTTAATAGCAAATCAAAAGGTGAAAATGTTGTGCAGGAAACTTTACAACTCGTCCAAAAATACCAATCTATTGATAAAGAGAATGAACCATGAAGACAACGAACGTGTTTAACATGAGTTATGGTTCTAAAATTAAGAAAACGATTACTTTTTTGCTTCATATTTTTTAATCAACTTTAGAGTTGGCAGTAAGTATAGTTTAGATTGAAGCTTCTATATTTGATCGCTTTGTTCATCATTGTTTGTATGATTATTTTTGGAATGTGTCCAGGTTAACATAGTGCAAATAAAACGTTAAAAAATTTCCCAATTAGCTAATATTGCATTGGTCACACATGGCTAAACTAAATACGAGACCGAAGATGCATGCTACATTCTGACGAGCTGCCCTCTGTACAACCAGTCCCATAGCACCCATGATAGCTACCAATGTCCTCACTCATCCATAATAATTATATAGAATGTGCATGTAAAAACACAACTTGAGAGAACTGGAATTTACTATTCAACACATTTCAAACAATGTTAAAAATAAGAATGTTTTTGAATGAATTTTAATTCACTTTATAATTAAACTTAAGATCGTTTGAATTTAAATTTGTTGTATCATGAAATTATTGAGCAACCGTTGAAGTATACTCAATAAAATATTTTTTCTTCTGTATAGAGCTAATATTTTTACCGATGAACTGTAATCAATGTAACATACGTATCATTCATGTTTGACTGCAAAAGTTACGATGAAAAAGTGCTATTCAATTATATTATTTACATTCCTCAAAAAATTACTTCTGAAATAAATTACTCCTAAAATACTTTGACATAAATTTGATTCATTGAATTGCTTCTCATGATCATTTGAATATAAGAAGACTAACAGCATGGCAAATTGATGACACGGGCAATGCATGAAAAAACAATGGAATTTTATCTGACATTTTGTCACTCACATAATGAAAAACAATGTTAAAAATAAGAATGTTTTTGAATGAATTTTAATTCACTTTATAATTAAACTTAAGATCGTTTGAATTTAAATTTGTTGTATCATGAAATTATTGAGCAACCGTTGAAGTATACTCAATAAAATATTTTTTCTTCTGTATAGAGCTAATATTTTTACCGATGAACTGTAATCAATGTAACATACGTATCATTCATGTTTGACTGCAAAAATTACGATGAAAAAGTGCTATTCAATTATATTATTTACATTCCTCAAAAAATTACTTCTGAAATAAATTACTCCTAAAATACTTTGACATAAATTTGATTCATCGAATTGCTTCTCATGATCATTTGAATATAAGAAGACTAACAGCATGGCAAATTGATGACACGAGCAATGCATGAAAAAACAATGGAATTTTATCTGACATTTTGTCACTCACATAATGAAAAACAATGGAATTTTATTTGACATTTTGTCACTCACATAATGAAAAACAATTAATATGAAGACACCAGTGAAAATAACAAGCAATTACATAAAGTACAGTTGTCGCGACTGTATAAAATGCATGCAGAGCTTTGAAATGTTCAATTCCTTCCAGACCCTTCCATCTTAAAGTCAACCATAAAATTTTTCATTTTAATTAAACGGTGATACAATGAGATCATTCTTGGCAAGTTACTGCCTGGCAGTTACAATTTCTATAGTTGCAGGTACTAAACATTCATTTTGTGCTGATTATTTACAAAATTTCAAATGCTTTTGAATAATAATGCAACAAAATTTAAATCCTGTTAGGCCAAGCGTTTCCTGGAGGTGTATTTCCTGGATCCACGCAATCTTGCTACACAACTTCTGCAAACGGTGACTTGGCATTAGCTCCTTATATCAATTGCAAAACAATAACCTTAATCTCATTATGCACAAAATCTCATGCATTGCAAATACCATTTAGGACACAGCGGAGGCGAATGCATTCAGGATGATTGCTGTGCAGGGGAAACCTGGATTTCAAACTTGTGTCCAAATTACGGCAACAATGTAAGATGTTGCTATTCCAGTAATTCCTGTACTTCTTCTTGTGGTAATTACGATCCTTTAAATCGTACATTAATCCCATAAGACTATCATTCATGACAGCATTTAAAGGATAGACTCATTGCAGGAACATGCAGTGATTCGGTTGCCAAAGACTACGCTTGCAAACTTATGGCTATGCAAGAGACGGGAAAAATTCGATTGAAACCAGACCATTTTAGCTCTGCTGGGAATAATCCATACGATGGAGCCAGCTCTTTGTCCAATATTAGAGATACTTGCTACGGTCGACAAGCTAAACGATCAAGGTGAGTAGAGTGCTCAACTCCCACATTTATCACCGTCACTAAAAAACTGGTTAGTTCCAGTCATACTGGGTTCAATAATGTATGATCATATTCCAGTTATTGCTCAACGACTGTTGGAGGTTGTGTCTGCCTTCGAGGATCTATGGTGAAAGGACTGTATGAATATGCATCTGCTTTTTGGGCCCAACATGGGCGACCCATAGATGTGAATTCATTGGCAGGCTCTTGTCATGGTCAAAATTCTTGGCATTATCAAGGAAATACTTTTGATGTATCTTGCACTACACCTTTGTAAGTTTTATTGGCCGCTAAGGGTCGCAGTTTGTATGCTAAAATTTTATATTTAGTCAATTTAGTAGTTAAAGCATGTCCCTAGCGCAGAAGATATGCTGCTAGCGGGCTAAAATGTTTATGAATGTTTATGTTTAAATATTTGAAGCGTAAAGCTAGATATATATAATACTCTGAAGATAAATATTTTGTATTGCAGAAATCATTGTTCCGCTCTCACCAACTGGTGCCTCAATCAAAATATTGTGGAAGCGTGCTATCCTGGATCATCTTGTGGTGGACATGACACATGGGTTCATTGTGCATTTGCTTGATTCAGATTTCAGCATACTTTTAAATGAGTGCAATAAAAGATTCTACATTCATTTTTTGAGCGTCTATATTACAGTGTTTTAATTTGGTATTTGTTTTTTGAATTTATGAACAATATTGTTACGAGAGATTTTTATATTACCATTCACCTTTCTAGAATTTTAAACTCCACTCACATGCACAAAATGTAAACAGCCGGACTGAATGCAAAAGCAACCTATTTTTTCAGGTGCCATCCATGGAAAAATAGAGGAACACTCAAGATTTTGTAGGGCTCTTCTTACTGTACAACATGAAACAAAACACAAAGAAATCATTCGTACTTTTTTATTGCCGCACATGTAGGTTGTATAGGCTCACAAAACTGTTCTCCCACACACAATACACAGTAGTTTACATCAAAAATTGCAGATGTTTGTAAAGGCATACTTAATTATTCACTTTTGGCTTTCTACGTTTAATGGTTACTGGTTCACAGTTGCACAAGTTGCGTTTGGCTATTGACTCCATGGTTTCCGTTTCAGACTTGTATGTTGATCACTGTTTCTTTGCGAAGTATGGTATCTAATAAGTACTTGTTCAGTTTTGTACTTGTATCATTGACTAATCATCAAATAATTTAATAGAATATCCAGCCCGTGCTGCATTGTCAATGAGCTCCTGAAAATGTGGGCATATGTAATCCTTACCCGCACGGCTGCCGTAACAAGTCTTATCTTTATAATAATTCAGCACCACGGGCCACAATGAATGGTCTGCTCTAATTGGCGTTCGACCCAACTTGCCAGCTTTTTTACGTTCAGCAGTTTCACGATGGTCTACAAACAATCATCATAGGATAGTTTACATTTACTATTTATAACCACTTTAGGCTGAGTATCAAACTTTTCTATGATCGTATAATGCTTCTAAGGCTATTGTCTTTGTTGTATAATATAATATCTTTATTATATGCATACATCTTTGACTATATGACTCCCCAGGTCGGAATATTTTTTCTAGTCGAGCTTTCTCTGGATCTTCTACAAGAGGGCCTGGCGAAGCCGCTGGAGGAGAAGATGTCTTTTCCCTAACTACGGCACCAGGTTTCCGTTTGTTTATTAACCTTCCCAGTAGATCCTTTGTGATCTTTTGTCTTTCCTCTTTGCTCACAGGATTTCCATTGTTATACAAGTTATCAATTTCCACTGGGTCGGTCAGGCGTCTACAAACTTCTAACTCAGGTATCTCAGACTCGTTATCAAACTCATTGTCAGATTCTGCCTTGGGTAACTCAGATTTTTCTTGAGCGGTGGATTCAGTTTTATTAATCCGGTTATTGTCCAAATTGACATTTCCACAACGAGGACAAGGTGTGCGAAGTATCTCTTCAAGTGCTGTGTAGACAAATGCAAGTTATAGCCTGATGTATGCATGACCTAATAAACTGTAACTAAAATAATGACAACTCGTTTTTGGTTTACTATCTCTTACCTGAAGCAACAAATCTATTGGAGCATGGAATGCTGCAGGCCTTATGAGGGATCCAAGGTGCAAGCGATGGTCTTAGGTCATCGCCAGAAAAATTCCGGTAGTTCCGATACCTTCCATTAGTTGCGATTTCTGCATTGAAATCATATGAAAGTTAAAAAACCAGTGTATATGAAAGAAAATATCATATCTCATAATCATATAGGCAGTTTAATTTTCAAAATAGGCTAGAAGCAAATATGAATCTGTGACTAACCTTTGAATGGATATGGTATATCAGTTATGAATCCCCGCGGGGGTCCATTGCGTGTTGTGTTGGGGGGGAAACATTTTTTGCAGAGTCTCCAGGGATACTTGTCTAGTTCCGAATCATTTTGAGCGGCTGCATCAGCTTTAGGGTCCTTAGAGGGCATTTCCTCACGGATTTCGATACTGCTATACAATTTTTTCAGAAAACTACGTTCTTTCTGTCGCGGACTATCCTCTTTAAACGTTACTTTTTTAGTTACTACTTCTTTTCCATCAGGTTTCTGCTTTTTCATGGTTCTTAAATTCGAACAAGGAGCTAATTACTTGACTACTACAACAATGTGATGTTCTTAATAAACAAACAATTTAAACTTTGAAAAAATTTTAACGTAATATAACAAATTTATCAATTTAAACACAGTTTTGCCAAATATTGTCGGAGAGATTACGGGCGTGTCCGTTCTGTTTGAAATTCGAAAATGATCTGAGGATTGCAGCCTTATATTCAGTCAGCTCTTTGCATTATGTTGACAAACAAGATGATCCGAGAAAGTCACCTTAGCAACATAAAAATGTGGTACGTCCAATGCAATTTTCCCATCAAAACTTACTAATTTACGCATGTTAGCATCCCAAATATGTCCAACACTGACGGTTTTTCACCATCAACTGTTTTAGCATCATGTGTGTATGCATTCTAATATTCTCAGTGCGAGCAAAAAATATGCCCATAGCCTTAATTGCTTCATTTTCTCAATTTATCGGCGCTTTTTTTTAATGCGTCTATCAAACTAATAAACGCGCTTAGTAATAAAGTCAACAATTTTATGATTGCTTTTCATTTTTTAGTTTTTTAAGGTTTCAAACGTAAGCAAAGGCCCTATTGTTCAGAACAGATCTGCGAAGGCGTAAGGCAAAAAACAGCTTACTTACACCTACGCTACACATAGGCAACTGCTTGGGACATAAAACTCTCAAGTAATACCCTTATGTTTATTAACTAAATATTCATTTGCCAGCATATGTAGGAATCCATGAGGAAGAAAGAGTCGTATTTGGGATTAGATGTTTTGCATGCTTAGCATATGACAATATGGCAATGAGCTAGCTATGATGATGAAAGTAAAAGTGAGAGGCAAAATGAGTGGGCAGAATGTGTATAGGCGAATAGTGTGACCTCTTTTTATGAATAGTGGATATTGAGGAGGCAGATTTGATTTGGACGTAAACCAATTGTCCTGCTCCCAAATTTAGAAAATATTTTTTTTAATTTTCGGTTTTTCATTCTTGTTTTGCCTTGTTACTAGTTTGCAATGACTTCTCCCAGGTCTAAATCTCCCAGACCAGTCACACCCAAAACAGGGGATAAAGATGAATCCTTTTGGGACAAGTTTGGCACACTAGGGCGTAAAAAGCGAATGAAAGAAGGTAAATTAAAAAGGTTGGCAATTATTGTAATTGTCTTATTTTTACTCAATTCAATTTGTTGTATTCAATACTTTAGTTCAAGCCTTTGAAGAGGAAGGGAAAAATGCAATCGATCTGCCTGGTATGGCCATGCCATTCGAAATATCGCCAGATGAGTACGATTTAGGTGAGGAAGTCTGCGTCAGTTTGCTTAAGATGACACAGTATTTTTAAAAAGTTTTAAATTGTAATGCTCCCTGATTTTAGCGGAAGGAGAAGAGCGGCTTTTAATTGAGAAAAGAAGTTTCAACGACGAACGTCTTCATTACTTGATTCGGCTGCTACTCGATTGGATCAACGATGTATTAGCCGATCAGCGAATTATTGTGAAGAAGTTGGAAGACGATCTATATGATGGACAGGTTTTTCAAAAACTTCTCGGTTAGTTTCCTTTATCTACTGCTTGCTCATTCACTTCATATCGATAAACCCTAAGCCGATGTAATGGATGTTTGATTTATTGATTTGCGTTATGATATTTTGTGTAGAAAAACTTTCCGAACGCAAGCTAGAGGTGGCTGAAGTGACCCAATCAGAAGAAGGGCAACGACAAAAGTTGAAACGAGTATTGAATGAAACAAACCAAGTCCTAGGCCTCCCGAGATGGTCTCAACAAAAATGGGGAGTGGATTCAATTCATTCAAAGAGTTTGGTGGCCATTCTTCATCTTCTGGTAGCGCTTGCACGTCATTTTAGAGCCCCACTACGTCTTCCTGAAAATGTGACGCTGTCTATTGTGGTTGTAAAGGTACAGACCCTAAATATTTATTTATTTGGTAATCATGATTATAATTCCCATTGGTTTTGGTCACCTTGATCAGTCGAATAATATAGTCTGACTTGTTTTAAAAAGAAACGAAATGGAAAACTTGACTACCGACGTGTGACCGAAGAAATCACTTCTACCTATGATGAATTTGGAATGCTATGCGAGAAAGATGCTTTTGACACTCTACTGGATCATGCTCCTGACAAACTTCAAGTCGTGAAAAAGGCAAAATAATATTTTTTTAGTTTCCTGTTATCGTTTTCTTTCAAATATTTTCATATAGTCAATCTTTTTTATTGCTTTCTATTAATTTTTTATTTTATTTATGTAACAGAGCCTCTTAACGTTTGTCAACAAATATTTGAATAAGATCAATCTGGAGGTGTCGGATATTGAACATCAGTTCAGTGATGGAGTTTACCTTATCTTCCTTATGGGGTTACTTGAGGGATATTTCGTCCCACTCTCCGAGCTCCATCTTACTCCAAAAGATTTCGAGCAAAAAGTGTTTAATGTGTCATTCGCTTTTGAGTTAATGCAGGATGCCGGTCTTGCTAAGCCGAAGGCTCGCGCGCAAGGTATGATATAGATTTATTCTCCAAAACTGTGTTGTCACATAGTATCTTGATTGATGTATTGTAACAACCAATTTAATATTTAATTTTTTCTAGACATTGTCAATGAAGATCTAAAGTCAACTCTCCGTGTGCTCTACAACCTGTTTGCCAAGTACAAGAATAATTGAAATTCTACTTCCTGATTATACCGGACAATCGTGGTTAAAGTATTTCAGTATTGATGCTCGTCTAAGCTTCTAAAACAGTAATTTTTGTTAGCCATAGCTAACATGCATAATGTGCCATTACAGACTACTTTAAATATTTATTTGACATAAATTACTGTTCCTAATCCTAATGTCCAATAACTCTAACTAACCATATAGACCATAGCAAGAAATTACTAGTACCAATAATTTTACTAATTTTAGCTAATATACGCAATATTACGAATCTTTATATAATCCAGCAAGAAACTGCCTTAAATGTAACAAATAGTGTCTTCTTTTCTTGTAGACTACCATTATGAATGATATTTCGCATTCTTCAAGGAATGATTGTGTACGAGACGTTTATTACCCTTTGAGATAGACTATCAAGTCAAAACGCAATTAAAAGTATTAACACAAAAACGGATGTCTAATTTATTTCTCTACATGCATAAATGAAGTATGAAGTACTTATTACTCACTGTCAGATTAGACAGGGAACATAATACAAAATGAACTCTGTATCTGCATAAGAACGCATTATATTTAATCCAGTACACGCATATTTTAAGCTTATAATTGTTGGGCTACAATTCAAAGAAAAACAATCAAATCCATGTTCTGCATGTCAGAGCATAAGATTACTTACGACCGGGACTAACAAGCAATCTGCAATCCATTCTCAAGTGTAAAATATATTTAAAATAGTTGTTGAATAAATTTTTCCAAATGCGTATTGTTATTCGTTAATGGAACTAATATTTAGCAGTGCAATATAGTTAGTTTCCTCTTTCCTTTTTTCTTTATAGCTTTGCATTAGATCTCTATATATAATTATGTGTACCGTGGATGAATATAATGCTATGGATTGTCTGGGTAATGTGGAGTTATCAGGCAGAATGTGTGCATGATGAAATATAAATAAATAAACCTCAGCAAGAGGGTATTACGACGAAGCCGGGTTAGGAATTATTTATGTTAATATTACAAAAAACCAGTAATAATAATTAGGGGTTTTTATCGTTTTTCGGTAGTCTCATCAGCTAGTCTT
>Ga0210040_10003948_pt1 | contig 19662 bp, 27 predicted proteins | sample CryGeyCG12114_NA_FD_185462 | JGI IMG/M metagenome (GOLD analysis project Ga0210040, IMG submission 185462) | Groundwater microbial communities from aquifer - Crystal Geyser CG19_WC_8/21/14_NA (SPAdes) (version 2) | ecosystem: Environmental > Aquatic > Deep subsurface > Groundwater | place: USA... | reverse complement strand
GTCGCTGTTCACCGAAAGCATCTTTAACGCCAGCTTCGGCATCCACATGCCGCGCTTCACCGGCACCATCTACGAGATCCTGTCGGCGCCGCTCTCGGCGTTCGAGACGGTGCTCGGCTATGTCGGCGCGGCCGCGACCAAGGCGATGACGGTGGCGCTGGTGATCTTCATTACCGCCCATCTGTTCGTGCCGCTGACCGTGCTGCACCCGTTCCTGGCGTTCGCCTACCTGGCGCTGGTGGCGCTGACCTTCTGCATGTTCGGCTTCATCATTGGGATCTGGGCCAAGGGGTTCGAGCAGCTGCAGGTGATCCCGCTGCTGGTGGTGACGCCGCTCACCTTCCTTGGCGGCGCGTTCTACTCGATAGACATGCTGCCGCCGGCGTGGCGGCAGATCACCCTGTTCAACCCGGTCGTCTACCTGATCAACGGGTTCCGCTGGACCTTCTTCGGGACGGCGGACGTGTCGTTCGGGACGGCGCTGGCGGCGACGGTGGCGTTTGCCGCCGCCTGCCTGGTCGGGATCTGGTGGATCTTCCGGACGGGGTACCGGCTGAAGGCTTGAATCCCACTTGTCCTGAGCGGAAACCCCGAAGGGCTGTAGTCGAAGGGCGCCCTTCGACTACGCTGCGCTTCGCTCAGGACGAGCGGATAGGTCGGGTCAGATCGCGGCGAAGCGCTCCTGCACCTTGTTCCAGTTCACCACGTTCCACCACGCCTTGAGGTAGTCCGCGCGGCGGTTCTGGTAGTTGAGGTAATAAGCGTGTTCCCACACGTCGTTGCCGAGGATGGGCGTGCCCTTGCGCTCGGCGACGTCCATCAGCGGATTGTCCTGGTTCGGGGTCGAGACCACGTCCACGCCCTCGCCCGGGGTCGCAATCAGCCACACCCAGCCCGAGCCGAAGCGGCCGAGGCCGGCGGTGTTGAACTGCTCCTGCAGCGCATCGATCGAGCCGAACTTGGAGTTGATCGCGTCTGCCAGCTCGCCCTGCGGTCCCGAGCCGTTGCCCGGCCCCATGATCTCCCAGAAGAAGCTATGGTTCCAGTGGCCGCCGCCATTGTTGCGCACCGGGGCCGGAGCGGAGCCGGCGCTGCGGACGATGTCGTCCAGGCTCTTGCCTTGCAAGCTGGGGTCAGCGTCGACCGCCTTGTTGAGGTTGTCCACATAAGCCTGGTGATGCTTGTCGTGGTGGAGGCGCATGGTCTGCGCGTCGATGTGCGGCTCCAGCGCTTCGTAGGCGTAAGGCAGCGGGGCGACTTCGAAGGCCATGGCGTCAACTCCTGTTGGTGAACCGGCCATGTGGTCCGGCACCTCCGGAGTGTCAACGCGGGCTCAGGCAGCCTCGCCTTCGAGCAGCTTATGTCGCTTTAGCGCATGGCGCAGCTGGTCGTAGCTCAGCGACAAGGCGGCGGCGGTGGCGCGCTGGTTGAAGCGGTTGGCGCGCAGCGCTTCCTCCAGCAGGGCGCGTTCGTAACTATGCACGGCCGCGCGGAAGTCGGCGGTGGAGGTGGTCGGCATGGCCGGGACGCCCGGGATGGCCGGCGGCGCCTCGGCCGCGACTGGCACCGGCCCGACGGCCGGAGCGATGGTCTTGCCCGGCGCCCAGGGCGAGGCGAACGGATCGAACTGGATCGCCGCGATCGGCCGCTCCGGGTCCTCCCACCGATAGACCGCCCGCTCCACCACGTTGCGCAGTTCGCGGACATTGCCGGGCCACGGATAGGCCTCCAGCTCGGCCAGCGCCTCCCGCGAGAAGCTGGGCCAGCCGGGCCAGTCGAGTTCCACCGCCATCCGGCGGCCGAAATGCTCGGCCAGCAGCGGCACGTCCCCGATCCGCAGGCGCAGCGGTGGCAGGTTCACCACCTCGAAGCATAGCCGGTCGAGCAGGTCGGCGCGGAACCGTCCCTCGTCGACCATGCTGGGCAGATTCTCGTTGGTCGCGGCGACGATCCGGACGTCGACCTTGATCGGCTTGGACGCGCCGATGCGCGTGACTTCGCCATATTCGACGGCGCGCAACAGCCGATCCTGTGCCGGCGAGCTCAGGGTCGCCAGTTCGTCCAGGAACAGGGTGCCGCCGTCCGCTTCCTCGAACCGCCCGTGGCGGGTCTTGGCCGCGCCGGTGAAGCTGCCCGCCTCATGGCCGAACAGTTCGGCCTCGATCAGGTTTTCGGGCAGTGCGGCGCAGTTCATGGTCACCAGCGGCCCGGACCAACGAGAGGACAGGTGATGGAGGCGTTCGGCGATCAATTCCTTGCCCGTGCCGCGTTCGCCGATCACAAGGACCGGGCGATTGAGCGGTGCGGCCCGGCTGGCCCGCTCCACCGCGTCGAGAAAGGCGAGGCTCGAGCCGATGAAATTCTGCGTCCGTTCCACCCCATCAGTTGGTGGATTCCACGCAAGCTTGGCAAGCTATTTCAAACCGGACCGGGCACGCATCGGAGGTGAGTTGCGGGAATTGGCCGCTTTCGATAGATTGGCATAGTGCCTGCATAGAAGAACGCAGACAGGGCCTATCAACGGTTCACGAGGGTAAGCGATGAGCATATTTTCCCGTACGCGGGACATCATGGCAGCCAATTTCACCGAGCTGCTCGACCGGGCGGAGGATCCCAGCCGGATGATCCGCATGATCATCCTGGAGATGGAGGAAACGCTGGTCGAAGTGCGCGCCTCCGCCGCGCGCTGTATCGCCGACGCCAAGGAGATGCGGCGGGCGATGGTTCGGCTGGACGGGCTGAAGGACAGCTGGACGGAGAAGGCCGAGCTGGCGCTGAGCAAGGGCCGCGAGGACCTGGCCAAGGCCGCGCTCGTCGAGCGGCAGAAGGCGGCCGACATGGCCAAGGGTCTGGAAGACGAGATCGCCGTGATCGACGGCACGCTCAAGACCTACGAGGGCGATATCGCCAAGCTGCAGGGCAAGCTGCGCGAGGCGCGGTCGCGGCAGAACGCCATTTCCATGCGGATCGAGACCGCCGACACCCGCGCCCGGGCGCGGGAACTGCTGAACGGCAGCCGGACCGAAGACGCGTTCAGCCGCTTCGAGCTGCTGGAGCGCCGCGCCGACTTCGCCGAGGGTCGCGCGGATGCGCTTGGGATGACGGGCCCGAAGAGCCTGGAAGAAGAAATTGCCGAGCTGAAGTCCGAGGAGGCGGTCGACGCCGAACTCGAGGCGCTCAAGGCCCGGTTGGCAGCCAAGGGAAACTAGGCCGTGGAAGATATCATCGTTCCGTTCATTGCCATCGTAGTGCTGTTCATGGGCCTGCCCTGGCTCGTGTTCCACTACATCACCAAGTGGAAGACCGCCGCGACGCTGTCCGGCTCCGACGAGAAGCTGCTGGACGAACTGCATGAATTGTCGCGGCGGCTGGACGACCGGCTGTGCTCGATCGAACGGATCATGACCGCCGACAATCCCAACTGGCGGCAGCAGTGCACCCCCGAACAGGCGCGCCTGCCGGTCGAGGAACGCAGCGTAGAGGAAGAGCTGGCTCGCCTGACAGCCCGCAGCCGCGCACGGGAGGTCCGTTAGATGAGCACGCAGCCGCCAAGCCGCACCAGGTTCTACAAGGACAAGCGCAACGGCAAGGTGATGGGCGTTTGCGCCGGCATCGCCGACTACACCGGGTTCGACGTTACCCTGGTCCGCATCCTCCTGATCCTGGCGGTCGTCATGGGCGGCGGGGCGTTGATCCCGGTGTACCTGCTGGCAGGCTGGATCGCCCAGGACAAGCCGAGCGAGTTCAGCGTTCAGGATCCCGAGGACCGGCGCTTCTGGCAGGGCGTCCGCCAGTCGCCGGCGCGAACCACCCGCGACATCCGCTCCCGCTTTCGCGAGATCGACCGGCGGCTGATCGAGGTCGAGAGCTACGTGCTCAACAGCAACCGCAGCCTGGCCCGCGAGATCGACGAGCTGCGCTGATCAGTTTCAACGATGACGCCTCGCGCACCAATGTCCAGGAAAGGTCGTAACGATGACCGTTGTTGATGAAGACCTGTTTGCCATGCTTCTGATCGCACTTGCGGTTGTGACCGTCTACGCTGCCTTCCTTCGTCTGTTCACCGTCCGCCGGCTGCGCAAGCGGGTCGACCGGCTCGTCGACGAGCGGCTGAGCAAGGCGCCCGAGCAGCCGATCCAATCCCAACCGGCCCCCGCGCCGGCCAAGGAGGCGGAGTTCGCGCGGGTGCAGCAGCGGGTCGCGGTGCTGGAGCGCATCATCACCGATGGCGGCCTGCAGACGGCTGCCCAGATCGAGGCGCTGCGTCATTCCAACGAGCGCCTGGCCCAGGAGCCGGCCCGATGAGCGATGTCTCGGACTGGATTTGGATATTGATTCCCCTTGCTGCGATCGGCATCGCGCCCTTCAAAATGTGGCTGCGGATGAAGGAAAAGCAGCTCGACCGCACCAGCGAGCTCACGGCGGAGAAGGCTGCCCAGCATGTCACTCGCGTCGCCGAGCTGGAGCAGCGCGTCCGCGTGCTGGAGCGGATCATGACCGATGGCGGCATCCATACCGCCGCGCAGATCGAGGCGCTGCGTGACCTGCCCGCCTCCAGTGCCATTATCGAGAAGGTCCGATGAACCCGTTAGAATTCGTCCTGGTCCTGATGGCGATGATCTTTCTGTTCACGCTCATCAAGCATCGCCTGCGCCACAAGACACTGTCGCACGGGCGGGGCACACTGACACCGCAGGAAGATGTCGAAAAACGGCAGTTGGCTGACGAGGTCCGTCAGTTAAAAGAGCGCATCCAAGTGCTGGAGCGGATCACCGTCGACAAGGAGAACAGCCTTGCGCGGCAGATCGAGGAGCTGCGCGACCGCCCCTGAGCGTCAGCGGCCGAACAGGTGGCGCGAGGTCTCCGGATTGCCGCGCCGCCACATGACGCTGTCCATGAAGTAATGATGGACGTTCACGCTGATCCACCCGACGAACACGAACAGGGTCGCACCGAACAGTTCGGGCCGGTAGGCGAAACGGGCGCTGAGCGCGATTGGCAAGACCCAGAACAGCACCGCTCCGAGCAGCAGCCCCGTGATGCCGAACCGCAGGATCGCGCGAAGTGGCTTGGCCGGCTCCGCTTCGCCCGCGACACTCGATTGGAAGCGATAGACCACCGCCAGATACTGCATGCTGTGCAGGGCCGGGACGACCAGGAAAACCAGCGGGTTTGCGGTTCCGAACGCCGTCCACACGTACAGCGTGACGCCGTAAGCAGTCAGGCCCGCAATGGGCAGCTTGCCGCCGCCGCGCAGCCGCCTGACCAGCATGGTGAGGACCGTCAGGCCGCTCGCCCCGGCAATCACGCCCGCAACCAGGGCCAGCCAGTGCGGCACGGCCAGGCCCATCGTGCGGACACCCCAATAGTCGCTCGCCTGCGCCGCCCCGTTGAGCTTGACCCAGGCGAACACCCACACCGCGTAGGCGTTGATCAGCGGCAGCCTTTTCTCGTCGTCGTTGAAGAAGCGCCGCTTCAGCGCGGCATCGACCATCAGCATGCCGTAGCCCTGCTTGACGTAGTGCCAGCCGACGAACAGCCCCATGATGTCGAAGCCCAGACCCACCATGCGCAGGTCCGCCCGCCACAGGCCGACGCCGAAGTAGGTGGCCAGCAGCAGCGGGGCGACGATGCCCGCCCCCGCATAGCGCCAGCGCATCGTCGGCTCGCCGTGGGTCAGCTTGGCTCGGAAGCCGCGATAGAAGATCTGGTAGCTATGGGCGAAATGCGGATGGTTGATGAAGTTGGCCAGCACCATCATCGTCACGGCCACCGTTGCCTGCCAGCGCTGGGTCGGCAGCAAGGTAAGCAACGGCAGGATGATCAGCGAGCTGCCTCCCAGGAGCAGCCAGTCCACCAGCGGGCCGTGGAGGTGGCGTTCCGGAGCAACCGCAGGCGCGAATTCGCTACGTTCGGCGACCGACTCCGCCCACCCCTGCACGTCTGCGTGGCTTGCCATGCTCCGACCTCTCTTGACGGAGCGGGACCTAGGCCGAGTTGGTTAACAATCCGCCAGCATGCGGTGATCGGATGGTAGCGGAGGAGGGACTTGAACCCCCGACACGCGGATTATGATTCCGCTGCTCTAACCAGCTGAGCTACTCCGCCCCAAAGCCTGTGAGGCCACCGCATGAACAGCGGCGCGGGCGGGCATATAGGCGGGCGTCGTGAGCCGGTCAACGCGCCCGCGGCCGGTGTCAGTAGAGCCCGTAGATCAGGCGGTAGCGAACCCGGCCGGCATAGTCCCGGTACGCCTCGTCGCGCCGCAGCCAGCGTTCCTCCTCCCGGATCCGCAGCAGCTGAAAGGTCCAGGTCGTCACGTAGATGGCGAGGTTGAACAGATTGGGGAACACCAGCAGGAAGCCCAGGTGGGTGACGGCATAGCCCAGGTACATGGGGTGGCGGATGAAGGCATAGATGCCGCGGCTCTTCACTCCGCGATTGGCGGCGATCATGCCGAAGCTGCGCGCGAGGCTGAGCTTGGCCGAGACGCTGATCGCGAGGCCGAGCCACATCAGCACGGCGCCGGCGGCGATGGCTGGCGGTCCTTCCGGTGCCTTCACCAACAGCGGCGCGAAGGTGCCGACCAGCGCCACCACGAACGCCCACGCACTGCCGGCGATCGGCCCCGGCCGCCGGATCAGCAGCAGCAGCACCGTCAGCATCTCGGCCAGGATCAGGCCCAGGATGTAGGGATCGGTCCGGAGCGCATGTCCGAAGCGGAGTATGAACGGCAGTGCCAGCACGATCAGCAGGAAGCGCTCGGTCAGGTCCAGCGCCACGCGCACCCGGTGTTCGCCGCTGCCCGCGTCCATGCCGCTCTCCGCCTCGTCCGCCTCCGTCATGCCACGCTTTCACACGGAAATGGTTAACGGGTCGTTGCGAGCGCTTTCCGGAACCGGGCAGTCCGGCTCTCGTTGGGGGACGAAACAGGAGAATGACCGATCATGGACCCGCTCACGCCCCTCGATACGCTGTGCCGCATCATCCTGCGGGCGCGCGAATATGAGGCGCAGACCCCCGGCGAGTATGACGAGGGCGAAGGTGCCGACAACGTCGACGACGAGGAAGAAGGCGCACTGTCCGTCCTCGAGGACGACATGAACGACGGCGTCGAGGAAGAACTGCAGGCGGCGTTCGACGACCTCGGCGAGGACCAGCTCGCCGAGGTGCTCGCCTTCTGCTGGGTCGGCCAGGGCACCTACGACGTGAGCGACTGGGACGAGGCGATGGAGGAGGCGACCACCGAAGTCCGCAGCCGCACCGCGATCGAAACCCTGCTCGAGATGCCGATGCTGGCCAGCGTGCTGGAAAGCGGCATGGCGAGCTTCGACCTCACCTGCGAAGGCGTCGGCGACCTCAGCTGAGGCTCAGCTGCGGAAGGTCCAGCTGCCGAGCGACTCCCACGGCCCGCCGAGGTAGCGGTGCAGTGCGAGCCCGGCGACCTTGAGGGCGCGCGGCGCGAAGTCGCGCTCGAGTTCGCTCAGCACCTCGCGCGCGGCGCGCGGCTCGGCCTTGTTCATGACCGTGACGTGCGGCCGCCAGCCCTGCCCGTCCTGCGCCGTCAGCAGGCCGTGGAAGTGCTCGGCGATGGCGCGGCGCACCTCCTCCAGCTCGTCCGACACGATCCGGTAGGCGACCCCGCGGCCAAGGTTCATCAGGCCCGCCACTTGCGCGCGCGGGGCCGGTCGCGCCGTTTGGCGCTTCAGCTCCCGCCGGGCCTCCTCCTCACCAGAGGGCGGCAGGGCATGGAACATGGTGAGGTGCGCAGACAGCTGATTGCGCTCCGGCGGAAAATAGCGGCGGCGCTGGCCATCCAGCCAGGCGAAGTCTTCCGCACCAAGCTCGGCAGTGACGATGAGAGCGCTCATCGGCCGGGCCAGTCGTCCTTGGCGAGTTCCGGCAGCCGGCCGAACGCGTCCGCTTCCAGGGCCGTGGTGACCGCGCCGTCATGGACGTGCGCGCCCTGCCACTCCACCCGACGGAAGGTCTCCCCCACCCCGGCCAGGCCGCCCTGGGCGACCACCAGGTAGCTCAGCCGGCCCGAGCCGCAGCCGACCATCGCATCGACGCAGGTCCCGAGGTCGACGCCATCCCGGCCCTTGAGCTTGGCCGACACCAGGGTGGACGCCGGGAACAGCGTCTCGCCCGGCAAGTCGCGGCTTTTTTCCGCCGCCTTCTGGGCACCATCCTCGACCTTCGCCTGCCGCCCGAGCCAGCGGTAGACGCCGAACAGATTGAGCATGGTCATCACGGCGTTGGTCCACATCAGCGCGGGCTGGCCCGTCAGCAGGCCGGTGGCGAACCAGGCGATCGAGGCAATGGTGAAGAGAATGAAGCCGTAGCCGGTGATGCGGCTGCCGAGGTTGGAGGCGGTCAGGCAGGCGGCGAGGATGGTGGTGCCGGTGGCAATCCAGGAGGCGAGTTGATCCATGAATAGCGGAATGCCGGAGATGCCGGGAGTATCCCGGGCCTAGATCTCGACCTGGCTTCCGAGCTCTACGACGCGATTGGTCGGCAGCTTGAAGAATTCCATCGCGCTTTCCGCGTTACGCAGCATCCAGCTGAACAATTTCTCGCGCCAGATCGCCATGCCTGGCCGCGACGAGGCGATCAGCGTCTGGCGTGCAAGGAAGAAGCTGGTGTCCATCATCTTGGCGCGCGGACCGCAATTCTCCAGCTTCTGGAGCTCGGCCGGTACGTCCATCTCCTCCATGAAGCCGTAACGGAGCATCACCCGGAAGAAGCCGGCGCCATAATCCTCGGTGGTCAGCCGCTTCTGGAGCGTGACGTAGGGCACGTCCTCGATCCGCACGGTCAGCAGGATGACCCGCTCGTGCAGCACCTTGTTGTGCTTGAGGTTGTGCAGCAGCGCGTGCGGCACGCCTTTGGCGGCGCTGGTCATGAACACGGCGGTCCCCGGCACGCGTGTGGCGCTGGAGGCGGCCGACTTGATGAACACCTCCATCGGCAGGCTGGCTTCGGCCATGCGGTCGAGCATCAGCTTGCGGCCCTTGGCCCAGGTGGTCAGCAGGGTGAAGGCGATGGCGCCGATCAGCAGCGGGAACCAGCCGCCGTCGGGCACCTTCAAGAGGTTGGCGCTGAAATAGGCCACGTCCACGATCAGGAACAACGCCAGCAGCGGCACCGACTTCCACGCCGGCCAATTCCATAGGGAGAAGAACACAACCGACAGGAGCAGCGTGTCGATGAACACCGCGCCGGTCACCGCGATGCCGTAGGCCGCGGCCAGGTTGGACGAGCTCTGGAAGGTGACCACCAGCAGCAGCACCATGACCATCAGCGCCCAATTGATTGCCGGGATGTAGATCTGGCCCGCGGCCGTCTCGCTGGTGTGCTCGATCCGGAGGCGCGGGATGAAGCCGAGTTGGATCGCCTGCTGTGTGACCGAGAACGCCCCACTGATCACAGCCTGGCTGGCGATGATGGTTGCGGCGGTGGCAAGCAGCACCAGCGGAAGCCGGAAGGTGTCGCCGGCGAGGAAGAAGAACGGGTTCTTGACCAGCTCGGCCGCATTCGCCGGCTGGTTCAGCAGCATCGCGCCCTGGCCCAGATAGTTGATCAGCAGGCACGGCAGGGCGAAGTAGAGCCAGGCCGTGCGGATCGGCCGCCGGCCGAAATGGCCCATGTCGGCGTACAATGCCTCGGCGCCGGTCACCGCCAGCACCACCGAGCCCATCGCGATGAACGCCGGCAGCGGCTCGGCCACGAAGAATAGGGCCGCGTTCAGCGGATTGACCATGCCCAGAATGATGCCGGGGTAGTCGATCAGGTGGTATATCCCCAGGCCCGCTAGGACCAGGAAGTAGATCACCATGATCGGTCCGAACAGATTGCCGACGAGGCCCGTCCCGCGCGATTGGATGGCGAACAGCCCCACCAGGATCCCGACCGCGAGCGGCAGGACCAGCGGGGCGAAGGCCGGGCTTACCGTCTCCAATCCCTCGACCGCCGACAGCACCGACATGGCCGGCGTGATCATGCTGTCGCCGTAGAACAGGGCGGTGGCGAACACGCCCAGCATGACGATGCCCGCGGCCCAGCGGCGCTTGTCGCTGGTGGAGCGGTTGATCAGCGCCAGCAGCGCCAGGCTGCCGCCCTCGCCCTTGTTGTCCGCCCGCATGATGATGGTGACGTACTTCAGCGTCACGATGATCATCATCGACCAGAAGATGAGGCTCAGCACCCCGAAGATGTGCAGCTGGTCGGGGACCAGCCGGTGGTGGCCGGCGAAGGTCTCGCGGAAGGCGTAGATCGGCGAGGTGCCGATATCGCCGAACACGATGCCGACGGCGCCGACCGCAAGCTTCGCCAGCGAGCCCTGCGGCGCATGGCCGTGGGCGTGCTGGGTGTCCGTTACCTCCTGGTTGGAAGCAGGTACGGCGGCTCCGGTGGCGGTGATGTTCATGGAAGGTGGAGGCGCGCCGTAGCAGGAGCGTTACGCGGCCGCAATCGGCTGGCATTCGGCAGGCAAGCCGGGCTATAGGCGCGCGCGATCACACCCATCCAACAGCTACCGGAAAGCGAGCGTTCCATGCGCATCGGCGTGCCCAAGGAAATCAAGAACCACGAATATCGCGTCGGCCTGACTCCGGCGTCCGTCAAGGAGCTGGTGAGCGCGGGCCACGAGCTGTTCGTCGAGACGGCGGCCGGCAGCGGCATCGATTGCCCGGACAGCGGCTACCAGAAAGCCGGCGCGACCATCCTGCCGACGCCGGAGGCCGTGTTCGAGTCCTCCGACATGATCGTCAAGGTCAAGGAACCGCAGCCGAGCGAGATCGCCATGCTGCAGCCGCGCCACCTGCTGTTCACCTACCTCCACCTCGCCGCCGACAAGGCGCAGGCCGAGGGGTTGATGAAGTCCGGCGCGACCTGCATCGCCTACGAGACCGTCACCAGCCGCTCCGGCCAGCTGCCGCTCCTGAAGCCGATGAGCGAAGTGGCGGGCCGGATGTCGGTTCAGGTCGGTGCTCATTACCTCGAAAAGGAACAGGGCGGCCGCGGCGTGCTGCTCGGCGGCGTTCCGGGCGTGGCGCCCGCCAAGGTCGCGATCCTGGGCGGCGGCGTGAGCGGCGTCAACGCGGCGCAAATGGCAGTCGGCATGCGCGCCGACGTCACCATCTACGACATCAACATGGAGCGGCTGGCCGAGCTGGACATGTTCTTCTCGTCCCAGATTAAGACGGCCTACGCCTCGCGGGACGCGATCGCCCGCGCGGTCGAGGAAGCCGAACTGGTGATCGGCGCGGTGCTGGTCCCGGGTGCGGCGGCCCCCAAGCTGGTCACCCGCGACATGCTCAAGACCATGAAGCGCGGCAGTGTGCTGGTCGACATCGCCATCGACCAGGGCGGCTGTTTCGAAACCAGCCATGCGACCACCCACGACGATCCCGTATTCGAGATCGACGGCGTGATCCATTACTGCGTCGCCAACATGCCGGGCGCCGTGTCGCGGACCAGCGCCTTTGCGCTCAACAACGTCACCCTGCCCTTCGCGCTGAAGCTTGCCGGCCTGGGTGCCGAAGAAGCGATGCGGCAGGACCCCCACCTGGCGATGGGCCTCAACGTGTCGGGCGGCAAGATCCGTCACGAGGCCGTTGCCGAAGCGCTGGACCTCCAGTTCGAACCGGTCCCGTAAGCGGGAACAAGACAGGAACGCCGGCGTTGTCCTGCCAACCTCATCTAGTTGAGAAGGCAGGACAATGACCGACAAGCCCGACGACAATCCCAAGGCCCACCCGACCGGCAATGCGGTCAAGGACCCGGACACTTGGACCACCGGCGGCGAGCCGATGACTGGCGCGCAGGCGAGCTACCTGCAGACCCTGTCCGAGGAAGCCGGCGAGGAGTTCGATCCCGAGCTCAACAAGGCCGACGCGTCCAAGAAGATCGACGAACTGCAACACGAAACCGGCCGCGGCGAGTAAGCCGCACGTCGAAGTCCAGCCAGCCTAGCGATGGTTCTCGGCTGGTTGGGCGCTGGCGTTGGCAGGGGCGCTTAGCGCCTGGATGCCGCCGGCGATGATCGGACGATAGCTCGCGTCCGGCGGCGTCAGCGCCAGCGCCTGCCGCCACAGCGTGAGCGCCTGTTCGGGTTCGCCGCTGCGAGCCAGGGCCAGCCCTTGGAAGAACGGTGGTGCGGGATGGTTGGGCGCGAGCTGCCGGGCGCGCTCGAAGGCGATGGTGGCGGCCGGGGTCAGCATGCCGGCGTGGTCGATCAACGCGTTGCCCAGTCCGACGTAGAGCGCGGCGTCGCGCGGGTGCTTGCGCAAGGCCGAGCGGATGATCCCTACCGCGCCTTCCGTGTTGCCCCGGCGTTCGAACGCGTCGGCCATGATCAACCACGGCTCGGCCGGGGTGAAGCGGCCCAGCATCGCCTGGCGCGGCTCGCTCAGCGGTAGCGGCGGAGCGCGGCGGCCCGCTTCCTTGGCCGCACCCGGCAGGGACGGCCGACCCTGCAGCGCATAGCCGGCGCCGCCGAGCATCAGCGCCGCCAGCACCAGCTGCAGCGCCGCTCCGCGCAGTTTGCCGAGCCACCTCAGCCCACCGGCCGTGAGCAACACCAGCAGCAGGAGCCAGGCGTAACCCATCACCGGCTCCGCTTCAGGCGCCGGGCGGCGAGCAGCCCGCCGGCCAGCAGCAGCAACAGCGGCGCGGCGTACAGGAACAGCGTTTCCGGCCCAAACACCGGCGCATAGCTGACCCAGCTGCCGTAGCGCTCGATCAGCCAGTCGCGGATCTGGTCGGGACTCTCCCCCGCCTTGATCCGCTCGCGAACCAGGCTGCGCATGTCGCCAGCCAGCTCCGCATCGCTGTCCGCGATCGACTGGCCCTGGCAGACCAGGCAGCGCAATTCCTGCATCAGCGCCTTGGCGCGGGCCTCCTGGCGCGAGTCCTCAAGTTGTTTGTAGGCGTAGGGCGACGGAGGCTGGTTGCTGTCGGCCAGCAGCGGGCTCGCCACGAGCAACGACAAGCTCAGCACCATGGCGCGCTTCACCCCACCTTCTCCCACTCGGCCATGACCTCGGGCAGGTCCTGCGGCATGATCGCTCCGATATGGTGGTAGCGGATGATCCCGCGACCATCGACGATGAAGCTTTCCGGCACGCCCGACGCCCCGAGTGCGATCTGCGCCTGCCCGTTCGGGTCGGCGCCGATCCGGGCGTAACCGTCGCCGCGCTCGCCCAGGAACTTGGCGATGTCCGGCGCGGTGTCGCGGATGGCGATGCCGTCGATCCCTACGCCGCGCGCCTTGAGTTCGGCCAGCACCGGCGCTTCGGCGATGCACGGCACGCACCAGCTGGCGAACAGGTTCAGCAGGCGCGGCTGGCCGCTCGCCAGATCGGCGGCGCCGAACCCGGGCTTGGTCGCCAGCGCGGGCTTGAGCGCGAAGGGCGGCACCGGCTTGCCGACGAGCCTCGACTCGACGGTGGTGCTGGGCGGGTCGGCCAGCCGCCACAGCGCCGCCCCGACGAACAGCGCGAAGACGACCAGCGGCAGGGCAAGCCACAGTTTCCGCGTCATGCGAACGCCTCTTCGGCGCGCCGTCGCCGCCGTCCGCGCCACAGCCGGCCGAGCAACGCCAGCGCGCCGCCAAGCGCGATCAGCGCGCCCCCGAGCCAGATCAGCGTCGCCATCGGCTTCCACCACAGGCGCAGCTGCCAGCGGTCGCCCTGGCGGTGGCCGAGCACGGTGTAGAGCTGCCCGTCGAGCACGGTGTCGATCGCCGCTTCGCTGGTCTCCGTCGGCGGGTCGGAGAAGGTCCGGCTCTGCGGGTTGAGGCTGATGCTAATGCCGCCGCGCGTGGCGACGAGATGCCCTTCGACGGCGGTCCAGTTCGGGCCGGCCATCGGATCGACCCCCGCCAGGCGGACCGACCATGGGCCGACGCTCAGCACTTCGCCCGGGCGTGCGGCGGCGAGCGTTTCGCGGGTGAAGGCCGTGTCGGACGCGGCCCCGGCGAGCGCCATGGCCACGCCGAGGTGGCTGACCACCATGCCCCAGGTCGCGAGCGGCGTGCGGCGGAGGTTGCGGCCGGCCAGCGGCAGCAGCGACGCGACCGCCAGGCCGGCGGCGAACGCCAGGCCGAGCCGCGCCAGGACGCTCATGTCCGCCAGGAAGGTCGCCGCGAACGCCACCACGGTTACGACCAGCGGCAAGGCGACGCGGCGCAGATTCGGCCGCCGGTCGCGCCGCCACTTGAGCAGGGGCCCGATGAACAGCAGCAGCGCCAGCAGCAGCGTGATCGGGCCGGTCACCGAGTTGAAATAGGGCGGACCGACCGAGATCTTGTCGCCGGTCGCCGCCTCCACGAAGATCGGGTAGAGTGTCCCTACGAACACCACACCGAGCAGCACGGTCAGCAGCAGGTTATTGGCGACCAGCGCGCCTTCGCGGCTGACCAGCTCGAACCGCGCGCCTTCCCGCACCGTGCCGACCCGCGCCGCGAACAGTGCCAGGGCACCGCCGACATAGAGGACCAGCAGGCCGAGGATGAAGCTGCCGCGGCTCGGATCGACGGCGAAGCTGTGAACGCTGGTGAGGATGCCTGAGCGCACCAGGAAGGTGCCGACCATCGACATGGAAAAGGCGACCACCGCCAGCATGATCGTCCAGGCACGCAAGCCACCGCGCGCGGCCAGCACGTTCACGCTGTGCAGCAGCGCCGTGGCGGCAAGCCACGGCATCAGCGAGGCATTCTCGACCGGGTCCCAGAACCACCAGCCACCCCAGCCGAGCTCGTAATAGGCCCAGTAGCTGCCCGCCGTGATGCCCAGCGTCAGCAGCACCCAGGCGCCCAGCACCCACGGCCGCATCGCGCGGGCCAACGCCGGCCCGACCTCGCGGGTGATCAGCGCGCCAACCGCCAGGCTGAACGCAACCGACAGGCCGACATAGCCGAGGTAGAGCGTCGGCGGATGGAACGCCAAGCCCGGGTCCTGCAGCAGCGGATTGAGCCCCTGCCCCTCGGCCGGCGCGGGATAGAGCCGCGCGAACGGGTTGGACGCGATCAGCAGGAAGCCGAAGAACCCGAGCGCCAGCGCCGCCTGCGCGCCAAGCGTCGCGCGGATGGTCTCAGGGGGCAGCCGCCGCTCGACCAGCGCCAGCCCGGCCCCGGCCACCGCCAGCACCGTCACCCACAGCAGCATGGAGCCTTCATGGTTCCCCCACGCGCCGGAGAAGCGATAGATGAACGGCTTCATCGAATGGCTGTTGGCGGCGACCAGCTGCACACTGAGGTCGGTGCGGATGAACAGCCAGATCAGCATGGCGAAGGCGAACAGGGTCAGCAGCCCCTGCGCCACCGCCGTCGGCACGGCGATCGCCCGCACATCACCGACCCGTGGTCCGGCAATGGCGGCGCCCAGCTGCAGCAGCGCGAGCGCCGCCGCCAGCCACAGGGCGGCGAGGCCGGCTTCGGCGATCACTTGGCGACCGTTTCGCGCGTCTTCCGCTCGGCAGCCAGATTGCCCATCTGCGGCGGCATATAGCGCTCGTCATGCTTGGCCAGGATGGTGTCGGCAACGAAGGTACCACCCGGCTCCAGCCGCCCTTCCGCCACCACGCCGCCACCTTCCTTGAACAGGTCGGGCACGATCCCGCGAAAGCGGACGGGCACGTCGGCCGGGCCGTCGGTCACGACAAAGGCGATGCTGACACCGTCGGGCTGGCGGACGATCGAGCCCTGCTTGACCATGCCGCCCAGGCGGATCGGCTCGCCGACATGCGCCCGGCCGGCGGCGATGTCCTGCGGCGTCCGGAAGTAGGCTGCGCGGTCGCTCAGCCCCCACATGGCGAGCAGGGCTGCACCGACCAGCGCGGCGATCGCGAGGATGACGAGCACCAGTCTCTGGTGCTTGGGCGCAGGCTTCATCGGCGCTTGCCCAGTGCCTCCGCCTTGGCCTCGGCGACCCGCATCGCCGCCCAGCTCCAGGCAACCAGCCCGCCGGTGCCGCCGGCCATCACCGCGAACGCCGCGATCACGAACGCCCACTGGTTCATGCTGCAGTCGCCATTCGCCTGAGCCGCATCTCGACCTTGGTCTCGGCGAGCTCCGTCCGCATGCGCATCAGCACGACCGCACCGAACAAGGCGGAGAAGCCAAGGGTCGTGAGCGGCAGCGGCCACAGCATGGACGGCGCAATCGACGAGCCCGCCATCGAGATGCTTTCGCCCTGATGCAGCGTGCGCCACCATTGGACGGAGAAATGGATGATCGGCAGGTTGACGATGCCCACGATGCCGAAGATCGCCGCCGCCCGGCCCTCCGGTCCCCGCTCCTTCTCGGCCGCGGCCAGCGCGATGTAGCCAAGGTAGAGGAAGAACAGCACCAGCATGGAGGTCAGCCGCCCGTCCCACTCCCACCAGGTGCCCCACGTCGGGCGACCCCAGATGGAGCCGGTTACTAGGCAGATGAGCGCGAAGGTGGCTCCGACCGGAGCGATCGCGCGCGCCGCCACGCCGGCCAGCGGATGACGCCAGACCACGGTGGCGATGCTCGACAGGGCAATCCCACTCCAACCGCCCATGCCCAGCCAGGCCGCCGGAACATGGATATGAAGGATGCGTGCGGTTTCGCCCTGCAGATAGTCGGGCGGGATCAGGAACAGCGCCCCCGCCATCCCCGCGACACTCAGCACCAATCCGATCGCCAGCAGCCAGCCGGTGGCCGGACGCGCGATCTTCAGGAAGCGGGCGGGGTTGGCGAAGCGGTGCATGGTCAGTCCGCGGCGTTCTAGCGGCTAGGACCGCCGGAAGCCACTAGGGACAATGCCTTAGCCCCAGGTCTCTAGCGACGCCCGATAAGCTGCTGCGCCATGGCGTCGGCCACCGCCGCCGGATCGCGGCCGGTCTCGGCGCTGTCGGCCCAGATGCGCTCCAGCCGCTCCGGAATGGCCTCGATCCGCTGCCGCACGAGGCTGGCGTCGCCATCCTTCACATATTCCGTCGAGACGTTGATGATCCCGCCGGCGTTGATGACGTAGTCAGGCGCATAAAGGATACCACGTGCCATCAGCCGCTTGCCATCCTCGCGGGTGGCGAGCTGGTTATTGGCGCCGCCTGCCACGACCGGCACGCGCAGCGCCGCAATCGACTCCTCGGTCAGGATCGCGCCGAGCGCGTTCGGACTGAGCACGTCGGCTTCCAGCGTCATGATCTCGGCCGGATCGACGATTGTCGCGCCCGTCGCCGACGCCAGCTTCTGCACGCGGCCCGTGTCGACGTCGGCGATCGACAGCTTCGCGCCTTCGGCGGCCGCGTGAGTGGCAACGCCGCTCGCGACGCTGCCGGCACCCTGCATGGCGATGTGCAGGCCCTTCAGGCTGTCCTTGCCCAGTGCGCGGCGAACCGCGGCCTTGATCCCCAGGAACACGCCCAACGAGGTGTGCGGGCCGGGGTCGCCGCCGACGGCGCCCTGCTCGACCGGCAGGCCGGCGACAAACTTCGTCTGGCGGCTGACTTCCAGCATGTCGGCGACGCCGATGCCGACGTCCTCGGCCGTGACATAGCGACCGCCCAATCCGTTCACCGCCCGGCCGAAGGCGGCCATCAGCTGCGGCGTCTTGGACCGGTCGGCCGGCGCCAGGATGACGGCCTTGCCGCCGCCCATCGGCAGCCCGGCCATCGCATTCTTGTAGCTCATGCCCCGCGACAGGCGCAGCGCGTCGGTCACCGCCGCATCGTCCTCGGCGTAGTGCCAGAAGCGGCAGCCGCCGCCGGCTGGGCCGAGGTGCGTCGAGTGGATGGCGATGATGGCCTTGAGGCCGCTGGCGGGATCGGTGACGAAGTGCACGTCCTCGTGCGCGTCGAAGTCGGGCAGCGCCCAGATGGCGGTCATGATCGCTTGGTCGTCCGTCGATGAGGAGGAAAATGGGGCGACCGACGGGACTTGAACCCGCGACCCCCGGTACCACAAACCGGTGCTCTAACCAACTGAGCTACGATCGCCATTACCCGAGCTCCGGGCGCCGGTCCCTTACGGTTGAGCGGCGGGGATGGCAAGAAGGGTGGCGACAGGAGAGATGCGATGCCGCACGAAACGCTGCTGAAATTCGGCTACCCCGACACGCTGCTTCGAGAGGGCCACCACTGGGCACTGCTGCTGCGTCCGGCCCAGCCCACGCTGGGCAGCCTGGTGCTGTGCGCGACGTCCGAGACCCGGTCGTATGGCGAGCTGCCGGCCGAGGCCTTTGCCGAACAGCGCGAATTCGTGGCGGTCGCGGAACGCCTGCTACGAGAGTTCGTCGGCTACGAGCGGATCAACTACCTCATGCTGATGATGGTCGACCCGCACGTCCACTTCCACGTCATCCCCCGCTACGAGGGTGTCCGCAGCTTCGCTGGAGCGGAGTTTCCGGATTCGGGCTGGCCCGCCCTGCCGGCCCTCGCCGACTCGCGGCCGGCCCCGGCCGGCCTGGCGGAGGAGCTCCGCCGCCGGCTCGCCTGAAGCTCGCCCCTCGGCCCGCGGGGACGGGTTAGAACGCCGCCCAGAGCCGCACGCCGGCGACCATGATCCACCGCTTTACCGGACCTACCCCAGCAGCCTTGAGGGCGTCCGAGAAGGCATCGGCGGCGCGCCTGTCGCCGACTGACAGCATGTAGTCGTGCAGCAGCGCCGCCTTGGCTGCCTTGCCGCTGATCGGCAGCAGCCAGCGGGCAAAGCCGGGAATGCTGGCGAAGTCGGTCACGAACCCGGCCGGCACCAGCACCGTCTCGCCAGAGCCGAGAAAGCCGATGTCGAAGGTGAACGGCGCCGCCAGCTCGAACAGGCCCTGCCCGTTGCGCTCGTCCGCCAGCACCTTGACCAGCAGGTCGTCGGTAAAGCTGCTCATTCCCGTTCCTGCGTCGACGTCGTTATTCCGCAATCATGCTCCGCGGCGGATTCATGCCGTGAAAGAATGCTTTGGATGCAGGTTGGCCCGAGGCTGCGGCATGGTGGGCGCGGTAGGGATTGAACCTACGACCCCACCCGTGTGAAGGGTGTGCTCTACCACTGAGCTACGCGCCCATGCCGGGGGCGAAGCGGCGGATAGAGAAGCCGGGCAAAGCTGTCCAGCCTCTCACGTTCCTTACTGCACCGCGTCCTTGAGCACCTTGCCTGCCCGGAACTTGGGGGTTGCGCTGGACGGGATGTCGAGCGGCTCGCCGGTCCGGGGATTGCGGCCGGTGGAAGCCTTGCGGCGGGTCACGGAGAAGGCTCCGAATCCCACCAGCCGCACTTCGTCGCCGCGCTTCAGTGCGGAGGTCACCACCTCCAGCATCGTCTCAACGGCGCGGGACGCGTCGTTGCGGTTCAGGCCCGCCCGGTCGGCGACCTGGGTGATGAGTTCCTGCTTGTTCACCTAACCTGCTCCTCCACGGCCGTGCCCTGAGGCGCGGCCGGCTACGCTTACTAGTGCCGGACCACGGGCTGGCCCCCGGCCGCCAGCGGCGGTTCGGCGGCATGCTCGTCCGTCTCCGTCCATTCGATCGGCTCGAGCTTGGCGGCCAGCGCCTCGCTCAGTACCTCGTCGACATGGGAGACCGGCACGATCCGGAGGCCCTCCTTCACATTCGCGGGCAGTTCCGCAAGGTCCTTCTCGTTCTCCTTGGGGATGATCACCGTGGAAATGCCGCCGCGCAGGGCCGCGAGCAGCTTTT
>Ga0210040_10003947_pt1 | contig 19667 bp, 12 predicted proteins | sample CryGeyCG12114_NA_FD_185462 | JGI IMG/M metagenome (GOLD analysis project Ga0210040, IMG submission 185462) | Groundwater microbial communities from aquifer - Crystal Geyser CG19_WC_8/21/14_NA (SPAdes) (version 2) | ecosystem: Environmental > Aquatic > Deep subsurface > Groundwater | place: USA... | reverse complement strand
CTAACAACTCGTGCAGAAACCGCCTTCCCTCCTTGTACTCCGACCTGACGGTGCAGAAGACCACCAATCCAGAGGGGTACGCGGCGAACGTGGCAGCATGGCAGGCCGCGTTGACCCGCGCTGCACTCGCGGGACAATTGCCGACGGAGCAGAGACTCATCCTCCAGACGTCGGACGAGCTGCTCAATGCCCTGGCAAGCCCCCAGTACGGCAGACCGTCCGGCTTGGGCAACGTCATCGACGACTGTGTGCGTAGTGGGAAGATGATGGATCTGAAGGAATTCCAGGCTGCGGAGAAGAGCATATACGCCCGCAATTGGATACCGAGCCCGTGGACTGTACTCAGGTGGGGCTTGAGACAGGCCGGCGTCGTGGGCAGTGGGAGCTACGACGTGTCGGGTCGTCTGAGGGCAAGCAGGCTCGTGCTGGTGCAGGCGCTGGAGGAAGTGTCGAAGGAGGTGCTGGCGGCGCAGGAAAAGAAGGGCCAGAGCATGACGGATCGTCTCATGACCAGGGAGGCATTCTCTAAGGAACTCGCTGCTCTCAGCGGATCGCCGCTGTCGGATCAGGATAGCGGCGTTCTGCTGCGCTATCTCTCCCGGGACAAGCACGCGTTGTCTTACGACGACAAGACTGTCAAGTTCAAAGCACCGGCGTCAGCGGAGCCGGAGGCTCTGACCAGCGAGGACGGCACGGTCGCGAATCTCAAGTCGTTGATCGCAAGCCTCGAGACGCAGATTGCCGGACTTGAGGCTAGGATCGTAGCACTGCAGGTCAAGGCGCAAGCGTCGGTCAAGTCTGGCAACAAGGCCGCCGCGCTTTCGGCGCTTCGTTCGAAGAAACTCGCGGACAAATCCTTGCAGCAACGTACGGATACTCTGCAACAGTTGGAACAGGTCTACACCAGCATCGAGCAAGCCGCCGATCAAGTCCAGATCGTGCAAGCCATGGAGGCGAGTGCCGGCGTATTGAAGGGCCTGAATAAGCGTGTCGGCGGTGTGGAGAGTGTGGAAGATGTTGTGGAGAATCTGCGCGAGGAGATGGGCAAGGTGGAGGAAGTTGGCCAAGTCCTGCAAGAGCCGCTTGATGGCAAGGTCGTGCTGGACGAGGCTGATGTTGACGATGAGCTTGAGGCGATGGAGAAGGAAGAAGGAGAGGCCAAGGAAGCGCGCGAGGCCGAGGCCACCCGGAAGAGGCTTGCAGAGATTGATCAGGTGAAGAAGACGAAGGAACGGGAGGAGAGAGGGCAAGAAGAGCCTGGGACGAGTGCGGATATGCTGGAGAGAATGAACATTGACGAGCCTACGAAGGACGCGAATGCAGTAGTCCCTCGGTCAGAAAAGGTGGTCGAGCAAGCTTAGCCTAAGCGCATTTTGCGCAACCAACCTGACATTACCGACCACCGATCGAGCAGTTATGACACGACATGCCATGGAGCGACCTCGAGCGCTGTTGGTCGTATAGCCATGTCCATCTCTATCATAACCAGCATCGTGACAGCGGTGCTTATGGGTATCACTGATTTACATCACACGAACATCCGAGCTCTTGCATGCTCCTTTACGCCATCTGATTCCTGGCCTACAGACTGTTTGCCTCCCACATCCTGATTCTTAGGTCCGCTGGCCGGAGTCTTCGCAGGAGACGTCAAGTCCACGATCTCGCCATTCGGGTTCTCTGGTGTAGCAGTTTGGGTATGGTCAGGCTCATGACCATTAACGAGGCTTGGACCGTTCGGCAATTGTGCACCGTTCATAGAATGGTCAAGCTCTTGCCCTCGAGGCAGGGCACTATCAGTTTGCGGTTGAGCCTCCGTATGATTTATTGTGGAAGGAGTGTCCGGCCCTGACCGGTTCGCCGACTCTGGGTCCTGACCAGCTCTTCCCGTATTTTCCAACGCCGATGCACGCTTCGCTCTTGCCTGGGCGATCAAATCGTCGAAATTGTTCTTGTTCGACTTTGCATAACCCTGCCGGTCAAAATCTTTGATCATGACCCCTGTCGAACCCCGATCGGCTTGCCGGCCCAACGTCCTTTCCCATATGTCCAGATCGTGTAATAGTTTGCTTTTAGAGACTGGATTTCTTGAATCACAATTGGCATTCCACAGATTCATCCATTCTGTGTGTCGTTTTCGCATCGAATCTTTGGAGCCGTGATTCGGGATGCCGAGCTCCTTCAATTTCTTCCGCAGTGCGTTATCATTAAGTACTGAGTAATTTATGGTTGGTAATCGCTCCTTTTGCTGTGCCGGTTTAGGTTGTGTATAAGCGATAGTGCTGGGTGCGAGTCGCCCATTTATAGGTGGAGGCGATGAGAGATCCGGTGTAGGCGTACCTTCACCATTAATACACCTATCCAAGTGAGAGTTTATGACTGTTTCCTTCATCCTGCGACCGCAGCATGGACACGCAACCAAGCCATCATGTGGTTCGGTGACTTGTGTATGGCTCGGCGCGGGTCGTTCATCCGCGTAGACGCTACCCTCATCACTATCCGCAACCTCCTCTTGAGTGGAGGGGAGGCTCTGGTTCACCTGCTCGGTGTGGCGCTTGCTCTGACTCCTGGTGCTTCTCCGTCCGGCCCCATTGACCTGGTCTCCTGCCACTCTCCGCCTTTTCCTCGGCCTTTCCGCCATAAGATTTTGATCCTGTTGATTCCGCACAGCACCCCTGGCGAAACCCAGTAAGCCATCCCGTGAACTGACGAAATTGGTAACCAGTTCCTCAACCACCCAATTCCTCCTCAGTTTCATTTCTTGGTCGGGCTCTCTGCAAGCGGGACACTTGCCCTCCTGGGAAAGGAACCGCCGGATGCATAGGCTGCAGAATGTATGGGAACAACTCGTCATCATGGGTGTTGTAAAGAAGTCCTTGCAGACTTGACATCGTAATGAGGACTCTAATGGCGCCAAAGCAGCCAAGGGAGTTGGGAGCCAGTCGGTGCTGTCGGGCAGTGCGTCTAGGAGAGACATGGTCGGTCAGAGAAAGTGTATGCCTTCTGCGGAGGTTTGGCCCTTAGGGTATGTACCCACGGCTGGGAGTACGACAGAACGTCGTTCAGAACAAAGAAGATCGCGACTGCGATCGGCGAGATCCACACACGATCACGCTAACACACGTCATCTTGGCATGATGCAAGCTCTATCACTGCAGTCCAACACGCCCATCGACGGAGGGTCTGCCTTACATTGGAAGGGCCGGTTCTACAGTAAAAGGCCTTGAAGGTTATTAGAACTTTCTAGCATTGAGTATATCATCCATTCATTCAAAATTGTCATCCGCCTTTGTCAACAGCGGATTGTCTCTGTTCCTGACCGGACTCAGTGGTACCGGCATCTCAAGTGGATTCATCGCGCCCATGAGGCTCCTTCTCCTCTGTCTGGTGTCGTGAAGCTGCTCAATGTCGCCTTCCGTAGTCTCTTCGACCTCTGTCTCCACGTCGTCGTCGTTACCTACGAAGGATGGCTTGGAAGCAGCACTTAGGCCTCTCTGTCTGGCCTGACCGAGCTTCATCCTGACAGCAAGCTGCAGTTGATGCATAAAGTTCGCGAGTTCCTTGAAGTCATTGATCGAGTCACCCCTCTTGATCTCACTATACAACTCCTGCGCTTCGTCAAGCCTGGTGGAAGCGAACTCAGCTCTACCAAGCTTCATCCACTCTTCCGCAGTCATAACACTCCACAATGCCGCCTTCCTCTTCCTCGTGCCCCAGGCAGCATTGCCTACTCCAAGCTGTGTCGCTAGACAGCTCACCACACGCTCACTGACTAGTACATGGCCGATACTTCCAACGAGCCCTGCGTCAAGCACGCGGATCGCCCATTTGGTTGCAAGCTCGTTGGCTGCACGACCACGGACCTTCAATAGCTCGACGCTGAGGACCATACACCGTAGGGCCAGAGCCGGCTCTGCACAGCGCGTTAGATAAGAGTAGCTTGCAGTCTCCAGCATCTGGTCGAAGTTGTCGACTTTTATTTTTGCGCTCGCGCCACTCGCTAGCGGATTGAGAAGATTGGATATGCAGCACATTTCGTTAGCGCCTGCGAGATACTTCCAAGCTTTATCGTTTGCATAATCCCCTCGCAGCAGCTCATATGTCGAAGCTGCAAGCTTGTAGTCTCGCAGCATGAAGGCATAATCAGCCAACTTTCGCAGCAACGCTTCAGGTGTGTCGTAGCGATAGAGGCCTTGGACACCATCATAATTCCCGCTCGCACCTGAAGCAGCCACGTTGGTGGCTGACGATGTGCTTCGCGAGAGGCCACCAACACCTGCCCAGCGCTTGGAGAGAGACATGAAGCGCCCTGAGATACCACGGCGCCGAGAAGCAATTTGTTCGTTCCAAAGTGCTATGCGTTGCTCCATGTGTGGGATAATAGATTGCGCTACGAGCTCACGCACAAAGGTTCGGAGTGCCGTAGCATCGGTCGTGTGTATGTATGATGTTGTTGAAGAGCCGAGATCAAGCAAGCTGTGGCTATTTTCTAAACGTGACAGATCCTCTGCCGCCGACAACCATTCTGGAGCGGCCGTTTCTTCGCTGTCGTGGTTGGAAGGAGAGCAGGGTGAAGATCTTAGACGGAGCAGGTGACAATGTAAGCCAAAATGACGTTTCATCTGGTCAAACAGTGCCGATGATTTGGAGAAATCGTCTCGATCCTCATCGTGGACAAGCACGTAATAGCGTAAGTATTCTGGGTTAGCATAAGGTGGTAATGCACGAGTACCCTGCGCCGTCTGCGAATAGAGGCCTCGCAAAGTCTCTATGGGGGCCGGAGTCGCAGAGCAGATTGCAATGACTGTGGCAACCGGATGCTGAAATGTTTCGTGAGGACTTGTACTCTGCGAAGTCATTAGACGGCTTAGCAGAAGCCGGTAATATGGCGACATCTCAGTAAGGCCATTGGTAGGTTCATCCTCTGGGGAGACGTGAGTAACATACTGTTCGAGAAGCTCCTCGAGGTTTTCCAGAGGACCGTCGTTCTTCCTTGGAGGGGTGTTTTGTACAAGCCCACCAAGGTCGTGGAAGTGTACACCAAAGTCCTCCCAAGCACGGCTAGCACCAGTACTGTCGCGAACCACCACCTTGCCAGTGATTCGGTCACCATACGGTCGCATTAAGTCGACGAAGCCGTTCTTGATCCCCTTGCGTCTGGCCAAACCATCTGTTTCCGGAGAGGCGTAGACGGCGACCATAGGCGAGAATGCTCGTACCAGCAACGAACGTGTGTCATCGTAGCTCTCAGAAGGGGTTCCAAGCGGACTAGCTACCGACGATTTACCGAATCTCGCCAAAGAGAGCGAGAGTCTGCCATTTGGTGAGCTGGAGCGGGATAGTGCACTGGTAATAGTGCTTGCTCGAGACGTGAGAGAGGGAGGGCTGCCGGATCGGATCGGTAGGCTCGTCGTAGATGTATCTGGTGACTCATCTCTTCTGTGCGATCGCGTCTTCCGAACATTGAGGACCGGTGTGGAGGCAAGGCTACGTGGCTGCTGAAGAGGGTCTTCATCTGTAGGCGATGTCATGGACCGGACTCCTGACTATGTATGCTGAGGGTTGGAAATCGCGATGCATGTGCCGGCGCTGGCGACGAAAAACTTGCAACTGTAAGACTGGAGTGTTTTCAAGCATATCAGACTCGCTCAAGAGGCACCTCGTCTTCGCAAGCATGGACTGTCGCAATTAATAGATAGACAGGAACTGCGCAGTAGGAGGCCGTAGTTGGCTGGCTACCGTCATGCTTGGCGTGTCTATCAAAAGTTGCGCCAGGGAGTATAGCAACCGTGACTGCGAACTCTCTCCGAACAACGAATCGTGCTCAGTTCATTTCCGAAACAACCACCTTCGCGATGGCGCATCAAAGCAGTGCGCAAGCCTTCCTCGGGCTTGCACGGAGCTTCAAACGGTTGACCGTGTCTGATCCGTTGGCAGTAAGTTTGTGAAGATTGTTCTTCGAGCATACACTCACTGATTCTAGCAATGCCTCGCTCCACGACTGAGGCGTGACTTCGCTTCTGGAACGAGCCTTCTTACCACCGAGCTTGCTGAGCAAATAGCAGACGAAATCACAACATCCGATGGTACCTTGGCTACCCCTTCGACTTCCGACTCGATACAATCTATATCACAGCCGCCAGACGCGGCCTCCAACATTCTAACAACGCTTTATTCATGGCCTCAACTTGAACCTCGGCGGTTTGCATGGTACAACTCAGACTATCTGGGAATGCCACTAAGAAGAGATATATTGCACCGAGCTGTAATATTTGAGGCCGATGCGACAAGACGTGGCACGGCTAGCACAAAATGGCGTGGTGACGTCCACGGAAGTAACAGAAAACTGTATCAGCAGAAAGGTACAGGTCAAGCTCGAGTAGGTGACAAGAAATCCCCCATAAGAAGAGGTGGTGGCGTTGCGTTTGGTCCGAAGCCAAGGAGTTTCGCAACAGATCTACAAAGAAAAGTGTACGACATAGCATGGAGAACCGCTCTGAGCCATCGCTACCGTAAAGGAGAGCTCATCATTTTGGATGAGCAGATAGATATCCCAAAAAGCGCAGGTGGACGGTTACTCTCGAACATATTTGAGGGTAACCAGTGGGGAAGAGGCTACGGCCGGAGTCTTCTCGTCACCCGTACTATCCGGGATCACCTGTACGATGCAATGGCTGGGGTTGGTGAGCATGGGTTGATCAAGGATATCGAGGACGTGGATGTGAAGGATCTTCTTGAGACTGGCAGAGTGGTCATGGAAAAGGATGCGTTGAACGCCATTCTGGCCTCCCATTCGAGCGACCTGGGCTTCAAGGGAAAGGATACACCCAACTCGAGGTTCGTCCAATATGGTGACATGGTGAGCGGATGAGACATGGCTTGAAGAACTGGAATCGTGAACCACAGGTTCCTTGTTTGAGAAATTGTGCTTCTACACGTGCCTCCTGTATATTGGGTTCTGCTCGTTGCAAGGATATAGCACATGTCGACCGTGTTGGTCTCACTTTCTAAACAAGCAAGGTGGACATCCCAAGGCCGTCCTATTCTAGTGGCCATAGAACATGTATAGTACATAAGTGGAGACTAGAAACATTTTAGAAGGGTACGCTGGGCTTGAACTCATTATACAAACGCAAAGGTCGCGGATATCACTGGTTTTCATTGACGGGTAACAATTACAGGAATTGTATACCTAGCACGCCTAGATACTGACAAGGCTGAACCACAGCCTCGGCGGAGATCCAGAACCCCACATGCTGCAGTGATCGACCAAATTTTGGCTGCGGCTCGATTTTCTCCAGGACTTTGCCGTAGACTGAATTGTCGGACTTTTCACGTCAGTTCCCAATCCCTCTTTACAGCGGCGAGATTGTTGGAAACGTCAAGCCACACGTGCTTGTACTTGGTCGTATACATACGCCCCGAGTTTTGTGACGCGAAAATGGCGATAGAGAAGAAGCACGGCAAGGGCCGTCTCGGTAGGTATCTGCCACAAGGCAAGTAGGACTCCATTGCTGACTTGACACAGATAAATGGTATCAGCTCGCCAAAGAGAAAGGTTATCGTGCTCGAGCAGCCTTCAAACTGATCCAGTTGAATAAGAAGTATGGCTTTCTGGAGAAGAGCAAAGTCGTCTTGGATTTGTGTGCTGCACCTGGATCATGGTGTCAAGTTGCCGAACAGGCCACGCCTGCCCACAGTCTCATCATTGGTGTTGACCTTGCTCCTATCAAGGCCATACCAGGAGTTATTACTTTTCAAAGCGATATCACGACCGACAAGTGCCGGGCAACCATCAGGCAACATATAAAACATTTGAAGGCGGATACCGTCCTCCACGACGGTGCCCCAAATGTCGGTGTAGCTTGGGTACAAGATGCATTTTCACAGGCAGAGTTGGTCCTTCAATCCATGAAGTTAGCCACGGAGTTCTTAAAAGAAGGTGGTACATTTGTAACGAAGGTCTTTCGGTCGAAGGACTACAACGCGCTCTTGTGGGTCTTTAAGCAGCTGTTCACTTTCGTTGAGGCTACGAAGCCCCCATCCTCCAGAAATGTGTCTGCCGAAATCTTCGTCGTATGTCGTGGATACAAGGCACCAAAGAAGTTGGACCCGAAGTTCTTGGATGCACGATACGTTTTCGCTGAGGTGCAGGAGCCCACCCCTAACAACGAAGCCAAAGTGTTCAACCCGGAGAAGAAGAGGAGAAGGCGTGAAGGTTACGAAGAAGGGGATTATACGCAGCACAAAGAAGTGGCTGTCAGCGAGTTTATTCACACAACCGACCCTATTGCTATATTAGGTTCAGTCAACAAGCTCAGTTTCAAGCAGGACGGAAACGGTGATCTGGCACTCGCAACCTTGGACAGATTACCGGAGACGACTGACGAGGTTCGACGATGCTGTGAGGATTTGAAGGTGCTCGGAAAGAAAGAGTTCAGGACTTTGCTACGATGGCGACTGAAGATTCGAGACAAGTTCGGTATGTCTGTCAAAGCGAAGAAACAGCAGGAGACGGCAGAAGAAGAAGAGGCGGTAGAGGTGGCAGAGGTTGAGCCAATGGATGAAGAATTGAAGTTACAAGAGGAATTGCAGAAGCTCAAGGAGCAAGATAGTAAACAGAAAAGGAAAGAACGAAGGAGAGAGAATGAGCGGAAGCAGAAGGAAGTCATCCGCATGCAGATGCATATGACTACCCCGACCGACATTGGCCTTGAGCAGTCTGGTCCGGCTGGGGAGGGTGCCATGTTCAACATCAAAGCTGCAGACAAGGCCACCGAGAACGTCAAACTTTCGAACGGCCGTATGGATGTGGTCGAAGAATCGGAAAGCGAAGAGGATGTAGAGGAAGACGAAAGTTCGGACGATGATGGTGATCGTCTGGACAGGGAACTCGACTCTTTGTATGACAGCTACCGAGAGAGAAGGGAGGAGAGGGATGCTAAAGAGCGAGCAAAGAGGGCAAGGAAAGAAAAAGAAACTGATGACTGGGAAGGCTTCCAAGCAGAGGTGGAAGGAGACCATGCAAGCACCGATGCAGAGACCGACGTCGAAGACTCGATGTCAATGAAGCCGCTACCTCGCCAGGAAGGCTTGTCCACTAAAGCAGCCATGTTCTTCGATCAAGATATCTTCCAAGATCTTGGTATAGCCGACGAAGGAGAGGATAAAGACAGTGCGATCGAGATGCAGGACGAATCAGACGAAATGAAACCTACTTCAGTAACCACAAAGAAAAAGGTTCAGATTCAAGCACCAGCGGAAGAAGCTTCTGATGACGAGCCTGAGACCATTGCCACATCACAGCCCAGCACAAGTGCACAAGATGACCCTCGCAAACCCAATGGTCAACTCGACATCGACATCATTACAGCCGAAGCAATGACTCTTGCGCAATCGCTCGCCTCTGGCGAAAAACGTACCTCCGATTTAGTCGACGATGCCTTCAACAAATTCTCCTTCCGTGACGTCGATGGACTTCCTGACTGGTTCCTCGACGATGAGGGCGAGCACTCCAAGCCCGTACGGCCGATCACCGCCGCCGGGGCTGCAGCCATCAAAGAGAAACTCCGTGCGTTGAATGCCCGTCCGATCAAGAAGGTCCGCGAAGCCAAGGGACGCAAGAAGTTCAAGGCGGCGCAGAAGCTGGAGAAGTTGAGGAGGAAGAGCGCCTTGCTGGCAGAAGACGAGGGCATGTCGGAGAAGGACAAAGCGAACACGATTGCGAAGATGATGGCGCGGGCCGCGAAGAAGAAGCCCAAGCAACAGGTCAAGGTTGTCGTGGCCAGGGGCGGCAACAAGGGTATCAGCGGTAGGCCGAAAGGAGTCAAGGGTAGGTACAAGATTGTGGATGCTAGATTGAAGAAAGACGTTAAGGCGTTGAAGAGGTTGAAGAAAGCGCAGAAGTAGAGGTAGAAGGGTCGTGCATAGTGTATAACGAGAATATGACAGGCATGTTTGTGTGCACTTGTAGATTCCGCACCGTGGCCGGTACGTGGCCAGGCTTTCAACTTTCCGACATTGCTATTGTATGCCATGTCTAGCCAAATCCCAAGCAGCCGTGGCTTGCCACATGCCAAAGCTGTCGTTCCTGAGCAAAACTCTGAGTCTCCTCAGGTTACAACAGCTACTGCCTGCAAAACGCCTCGTGCGGATGCTTCTCCCTGCTTCTCATGCGCAGGGCCAACTCTGAGAGCCGCAGGGTAAACCAACGTCGTCGAACCCCTATCTCAGGTCGAAGATCCTCAGACGGCGGAGTCCCCACCAGACGCAGGATAGCCACTTCGTCCCCCAAAAGATCTGTGTTCTTTAGTCCGGTTTTCTGCCCCTCGATAACACTTCCTGCCTTTGTACAGCCTCAGGATGGCCCTGTGGACATCGCAACACGCTTGTTTCGTATTGAAGCATTAGCGCAAGCGTCGTTGCGTGCCGTGATCATATTGAAGTTGTCTTTATCTTTCCGAAAGCGAGCCCTCAGCCACCACCATTAGCTACCTGGATCCAAGTCTTGGCTCTGCTTCGGTTTGTCTTCATTTTTGTTGCCCCGGAATCGAGTCCACCAAGATCCGAACTCCTGATCGAGGCCATTGTCGACTTCGTCCAACTCAGTGCCATCACCTGAATAGCCAATACGATCTCTATTGTCATCGATGATCCTGCCATACTCAAGCAACAGCCTGAACATATACACCTCGATGTCGTCCCTCCTGAGTACTTTGTTGGCCCACTCCCGCCCTTGTCTGGCCATCTTCTTCGCCTCTACTGGATGCGGGGCAACGTGTACTGTCGGATTGGGCTCTCCACTGGCATCAGATTCTGGGTTGTACCCAATGAAGTATGTGAGTAAGCTGTATAGATCGTCATAGCGGTTGTCGACAGGCACGAAATGCCGCCAAGCGAAGAGACGACTGTCGTGCCATTCACGGAATATCGTGGCTTTGAATCCCAGACTCTTGCTTTGCAGGAAGGCGTGCCAGCGACCAGAGAAGGAGTGGCCGTCCACGTCGACGAGGTACTTGTGTCTGAACTGGGATGATAAAGTTGTTTGTGGTTTCCAGCTGAAGACGGTGTCGTAGAAGCTGCAATCTGGGACGCAGCCCCAGGCCTCAACGAAGCCTATGTCGCTATGCTTGTCCGCAAATTGTGATGGTTGGAAGTGGTTGTAGTCTTCATACGTAATGTTGTCAAAACTGCTCAAACCAAGCTTTTCGGATAAAACGTCGACTTCGCGGGCAGCTGTCCGCATGTACGTCCCATTGAACAACTGTACCAGCCGTTGGCGATGCATTGTTTGCCAGTTCTCTGCTATCTGTGTACCACCTGAGGTCACACCACGCCAAATCATGGTGTCTGATTTCTCCTTCCAGGGCAAGTCCTCTTCGGGCGAATAATCGTAACGCTGGTCATGCTTGTAGTACATGTTTGCTGGGAAGAGGATGTCGTTGTTAACAGATACCTTACATTCGCCGAACACGGGGACAAGTGTGTGCGATGCCATGATACTGCTCGCGGAATAAAGCATACCGTGCAAATCTTGCACTATTGGTCCGACCGTGCAGAGATCAGAGGAAAGGTTGAAGTTGTTGATAAAACCACCTAAAGGCTCCTTGTACATTGCGTCTGCTGTTTGAGTACTCGAATTCATTCGCGCGGGCGATTCAGGAGGACATGCTTTGTGCGCAATCTTCATATACTGCTGTCCGGGAGCATTGAACCATCCTGCGTCGAGTCTGGTAGAGTTGTCCTCCTCGACAGATTGGGAACTTATGTTCCAAAGATAAGTCTGTTGGCTTGTGAAACTATCCATCGCATCTGGTGGGATCACCCTGGTAGTCGTCTCGTTCTCCAACATCTCCTGCAACTTCTCCCACGGGACCACCACACGTGGCTGGTCCATTCGGTTCATGGGAATGTCCATATCCGGTAGATGCTCGATGAATGGTTTGATCATCCCTTCCATAACCTCCGTTCGCCACATGTCGTTGTGTACCTTGACCACCTTGTGGTTCCTGATGTGTATCACAGCCAGGCCGTGTTCAGGATTCTCCCACATATGTGCAGCATGCGCTCTGATGTCTGCAGCACTGACCGCCCAGAATGGCCGTAGATCGTCCATAACCTGATCGAAATCATCAATATTGAAAACGTTCCTCTTGCGCGCAAATTTGTACCACTCCTTGAAACCTGGTGGAGGGTGTCTGCCATATCTGCTGCGGTACTTGTCGACGGTGTTCCGGAAGGTTCGTGACCTGCTGCCCTCATATAGTCTGAAGGCAGCGTCGGCTTCCTGCATCAATCGCGCAATGGGATGGAGGTCAGCCCGTGTGGTGGACGTGTTTGAGATCTCTGAGGGCACAGAAACCTCTGGGCCATCCCAGACCTCGTCGGGATCGATCAAGTCTATAGGAGGTTTTGGAGTGGAGGGACGTCCAGGGATAGGTATTTTCGACACCCGATCCCGTAACTCATTGTCGGTGAAGAAGACATTGCCAATGAGGAAGACCAGCAACAGAACGGCGACTACGAAGAAGGTGATGCGCCGCCGGCCAAACTCGATAACCGCCATTGGGAATAATGTCCTAACGAAGCGCCCTGTAGATAGTTGTCCCAGGTCGAGGATGTCAGTGATGTAGCGTACGCATATTCGAAAACGACGAGGTACAGCTGAGTGATACACAGTACATCACAAATGTCCTGTGCCTAACTTAGAAGCATTCCCCGTGGGCGCAGTCAGGTAACCGAGCGCGCCGAGTCCCCTTTTGTCTCTCACAGTGCATCACGCCGCCGTGGCGATCATCTCCAAGCCTCCAAACCTTGGCACTCATACTCGGCTTCAGGTTTGACATTGGAAGCTGTCCGCACCCAACCATCAGCCACCAAACAGTACCATCGTAATGCCTCCCCGGCTTGCACTGCGCCTGGCGCAGCCTGTACCATCCTCCACCGTCTCGACAACCATACCGTCATTTCTCCTACCCTTCCTTCACCAATCCCGCAATGCATCTATTCTGAGCTCTCTCGCAGACCGACCTGGAGCGTATAACAAGCCCATTCGACGTGGTCGCGGTCCTTCCTCAGGGAAAGGCAAGACATCCGGTCGAGGTAGTAATGGCCAAAAGAAGCATGGACAAGTTCCCAAAGCTTTTCAGGGTGGTCAGACGCCTGAATCTGTCGTACATGGGAAGGAGGGCTTCACAAATGTGTATGTCTTCGCTATATCCAAAGATCCCCCTACGAATGTCTCTAACAACTCTCCACCAGTCACGCCATAGATATGTCACCTATCAACCTTTCGCGGATACAAGAGTGGATCGATGCAGGCCGCCTCGATCCCTCCTTACCAATCACCCTCAAAGAATTGACCAGTACGCGTGCCATTCACGGCATCAAAGATGGTGTCAAACTCCTCGCACGCGGCGCGACGGCGCTTACCACCCCGATCAACATCGTCGTTTCGCGCGCTTCGCAATCCGCCATCGCCGCCGTCGAGGCCCTTGGCGGCACCGTAACCACCCGTTTCTACACCCCGTTGGCTATTCGACGGATACGTAACTCCGAGATGCATCCCTACGTGAGTATGCGCTGGGACCAAGCCGCCTTGAACAAGCCGGTCCTTGCCATCGAAGGGGCAGACAGTCCAGAAGAGAAAGTCAAAGGGTTAGGCTTCGAGTACAGGCTACCGGACCCGAGCGGAAGAAAGGAGATCGAGTATTACCGTGATATCAGAAATAGAGGCTACCTCGCCCACACGGTCAAAGAAGGCGAAGGGGCCAGTTTGTACTTCAAGCTGCCTTTGACGCCAGAGGAACTCAAGAGAAGGCAACAGAAGGGGGCCAAGAAGGGCAACGACGCGAAGAAGAAGGAGGAGAATAGGCTGTGGTAAGAGTCTTGCATTTTTGCTTCTGCGGCAACAAATGGGAAGATTCACAGTTGTGCATGGAAGAGAGTAAGTCCATCGAACCCACTGGGAAGCGGTGGGCATCTCGATGAGAGCCAAGGAGGAGTCAAGTTCTCGCGTTTTGACGGTCTGGAGATCATTATTCCGTGGTAATCCCTGTCCTCACCAAATTTGCAGTACAATGTATGGATTTGAAGAGACAACATCACGGCAAGTTTGGTATCGCACTCTCGCGCAGAAACTACTGAAGGGACCGGAAAAGTGTAACATAATGGTATCGTAACGACAGGGCTTTCAGGAGCCACTGTATATTAGTTCATTCTGTACAAAGCGCCGATAACTGAGCTTGCGAGGGTAATGTGATACACGACTTCCTCCCTGCTCCCAACGCTGCCTTGACCCGTCTATCCAATCCATTATGCCTTCCAGACCCAGAAAAGTTCAACTTCGGCTCGCCCATCGTACATTTTCGAATGTTTCGTCGGCTTCGCAAAGAAATTGTTTGATCACGATGGATGACGGCATACTTGAAAACTGCTCAACCGAGCCTTGTCCTTTACTCTCGTGACACGTCACGTCCGAACAGGTTAGCCTTGACCCAATCCATGGCCACAAGAACACGATTTCGAGCTATGGTATGTTAGCGCTTGATCGGTTTACGTTGAAAGACATAAACTTACTGCTAAAACACATGCTCAAATAAGCACTCTTCCAGAAAAGATAGGTCATGGTACCGCCAGAAGCAATGTTTCCAGCAAACCAATTGATGTCAGCAACAGCTTTCTCCGCACCGATGTAAGCGAGCGAGCCCTGGTGGGAGTACTGGAATGGGCCGATCTGCTTAGTTCGTCGCAGCTGCTTCTGTCTAGCCTCGATCTCTTGGAAGATCTTGGTACGCTCTTCAGGGCTTGCGGTACCTTGCTTGGCGGAGAGTTCCTTCAATTCGAGCTCGAGAGCATCGGTCTTGGCCATGGTGTTGAACAGGCGTGCAAGGAATGCACCTTCCTGAGCAGCAACTTGTGCGGTTGGAGCATAATTGGCGACTGCACAGTCACCAACAGCCCAAACATTTTCGGCTCCGTTGACGACAAGATACTCGTTGACCTCGAGACCACGACGTGCTTTTGCTTGCGCCGGCAATTGAGACATGAGATCCTTGACGATAGGTCGGAGAGCATTGCCAGTAGCCCAGACAAGGAGACCATATGGCAGGATTTCGAGCTTCTTTGAGCCGTCTGGTAGTGTGGTTTCAGCTTCGATAGTCTTGTCAGTCACCCGCTTTACCATGGTCTTGGTACGGATGTCAATGTGCTCCTGTTTGAAGGAATTTTCGGTGTAATCGATGAGCTGCTTGCTGAACATGGGAAGCACATTGGGAAGGGCCTCGACCAAGGTGACATGGAAATCATCCTTGATCTGAGGGACCCATTTCAATAGATCTTGCTGGAAGAAATCTTGCAGTTCGCCAGCGAACTCCACACCTGTTGGGCCACCACCGACAACAACCATGTTTAGCAGACGCTTGACTTCCTCGGACGACTGGTCCTTGAAAACAGCAGTCTCTACACAATCCATGATCTGTTTGCGGATCTTCTGCGCATCCCCAACCTCTTTTAAGAAGCACGCGTGCTCACGCACGCCGGGAATACCAAAGGTGGCGTTCTCAGCGCCGACACCAACGACAAGCATGTCATAGTGGATTTCTGTGTCCACATTCTCACCCTTGATTTCAGAATCGTCCTTGGCGTACACAATCTTCTTCTCATGGTCGATCTTGGTGGCCTCTGCTTCGTAGTATTTCACGGTGCCTTTCTTGTGACGAGTGATGTTACGAATAGGTTCCATGATCGACCGGTGCTCGATCAAACCAGTGGTACAGGAGGGGAGTAACGGTGTGAACAGGAAGAAGTTCCGAGGTGACACGACGATAACATTGTAATTTTCGGTGTCAAGCTTCTTGAGAAGGGAGACGGCACCCCAGCCAGTACCTGCACATGTCAGTTGGGTTGGATAACACACGAGACGAAATACTAACCAAGGATAACGAGTGTCTTCATGCTCGCGTCAGGCTCGACTTGATCTTCTGGGTTTTTTAAGTCGTAGACTGTGTATGCAAGGAATGCAGCGCCGCCTATGGCCGAGAGATATGCTATCCTCCATACCCATCTGAAGAACGTGAACCGCTTTTTCGGCTTGGGAGCCGGCGACAATTCCACTCTCGGTGCAGAAGATTCGGCGTAGGCTCGACGGAAAGATTGATCAAGGGAGGATCGAGGGATGGCGACAGATCGCTTTGTAAGGATGGATGTGACGGGACTTCGTACTGATGCCATCGAAGAAAGAGATCTGTGAGCCACAGGCGAGAGTAGCCTGGGCATACGGCAAGACGCCGGAGAGCGCAACATCATGCTCGCCATCACGCCTGCCTGTAGGGAGGAAAAATAAGATAGAACGACGATTATCGCATGAATAATTAATGTCAGGAGGGATTATCCAGGATAACAGCGCAAGAAATAATTTGGTAGCGCGGCAGTCCAAGCTCTAAGCTTTTAGCCTCCAGTCCGATTTAGTGCCCGTGATTTGTGGATCTGTTTCTAGATAAGAGCCAGCGGAACGAGACACTAATAAGCCCGGTTTCAGGGAAAAAGGATTTCTCAGCTGGCGAAGGACCGGTGGTGAGGCCGTGGCGAGAAAGAAAGGCTTGACGTTTGGTATGGCGAACACGGCCAAAAGGATAAGTCAGTATTGATCGTACAAGCCCTGAGGATGAATGGATGGGTGGATGGATGAATGGATGAATGGAGTTGAGCATGCGAGCAATAACTTAATGTCACGATCAACAGAAACGAAAGGGGGGCGCGGTGCAGTTAGTGCCGTGCACCTGCAGTGCAGCTTGTTACTCAGACTGGCAAGCTTCGAGGAATAATACCTAATACCTAAGTTACCAGGAGGTAAGTTCCGAGTCCCCGAAGACTCGTACTCGGATGTCTTGGCGTACCAGTTACTTGGCTGACGATGGTTCTTGTACCCCTCAAGCCTGAGCCTATCCGGGCCCCTGACACAACTTGAAATCTGGACTGGGCAATCGGAGCAGGTAGCATTCTGGAAGAAGGATGCGAGACGAGCCTCGTTAGGGAGGTCATCATCAAGCGGATGTTAAGAACGCTTGTCTTGCTGACATAGTCTCGCCTCACACATCGATGTACGCCTCTTCCACTCTTCGTGAGAACGTAAAACCGTCTTGCATCGGTGGGCGGATAGATTCGAACCTGTGGTCGTCTCTCGACTACAAACGCTGTCCAATTCACTTTAACAGCCTTCCGATGAACTGCACATGACCTTCAGTTGGCAAGTCATGCTCAAGCCTTCCACCATGTCATCTAGAGTATTGCTCCTAGTCCGACACTTGGTCCATTAGCATAACCAACACCGTCGACACGCAATCCTGACAATGCAACAGGCGCAGCTGGCCGAGCAGCGGCCCAATCAACAGCACTACGACTGGTCATGACTGTGTTAATAGCTTGATCCTTCCAGATCAGGGCCATCATGTTGCTCATGAGGGCAAGGCAGAGCTGAGCGAGGTCAAAGCCACTATCCACTTCGCTGCCTGTCAGACATAACCTTTTCAGCTTCCAGCTTGCCCTCGGGGGTCAACTCGGGTCCTGGTTCTTGGTTTCCTTCGTCTTGTTCCCTGATAACCATGCGATTCAGCTCTTCGGTGTCGTCTTCTGATATTGCTGCGCCCTCCGCAGGTAAACCCGAGTGTCTCCTGGCCTCTCCCACAATCATATCTGCCTCGCTTATAGCCCCTGTCTCCTTCGTTGCGTCAGACTGCACTCCGATATCTAAAGTAGTATTTGCTTGGAGCTTTTTCGGATCGAAGCGAACCACCATAACCGAAAGATTGTCTGTCGAGAAGCGAGCAAGGGCATGTTCAACCAGCATTTTCGAAGCTTCTTGAGGTGATTTGACATTGCGGACAAGATCAACAGCCTCTTGATCGGAGCAAACATCCCATAACTGCAAAAATTTAGCTTCAATCATCATCAGGTTTATACACGTGACGTACGCCATCGCATGCGAGTATGAGAAACTCATCTTGATCAGGTTGGATAACGGTCTCTGTCGTGTATGGATGTCCCGTGACAAGATCTTTCAGATAGGAGTCGCCCAAAGCGCGTGTCACGGCGAGAACGCCATTAACACGGTTGTTGAGGATGAGTCCTCCAGCTTTCGCAATTCTTCTGCCTTCATTTTCATCCAGACCTTTGTGATCATAGGACAAGCGCAGTGCTTTGCCATTTCGGCAGAGTACGATCCTGGCATCACCTACGTTGGCCGTGTAAAGTACCCGCTGTCTCGTAGCTTTTTGGCGTGCTTCATTTATGGCTGACGCTACGGAATCCATGGACGGTTTAACTTCATTCTCTTTAACTTCATTTGGAGGAACATCTGTTTTCTCGTTGTCGGAAGCCTTCACTGCTGCTGCAGCTAACGGGGCAATCGCTGTAGAGCCAGTCGCAGAGTTACTTGTTGGAACACGATCTTCCCATCTGAGAACAGCTGTGATCGCCGTGCACCCACTGTTCTTCAGAGGAAGTTTCTCCAGTTGGTTGTCCGCGGACGTGTATGCCTGATCGAGAAGTTCGGGTACTGGAGTGTTAGGATTTCTGCGCATTAATTCTTCCAGCAGGACATGAAGTTTCTTGCCACACCATTCCGCTGCGAATGTACCAGCATGACCGTCGAAGATGGCGAAATATCCATTGTCCGTTTCCACAACATGCTGCGCTGAATCGGTTGAAACTGTGGTGAGGCTCGACTTGTCGTCCAAAGATCGCTTGCTTTTGAGCGAGGGGTCTGAGGGCAGGACAGGGGCTGGTGTTCCCAAAAAGTTGTAAAGATATGAATGCGTGTCTTCCATCGTCCTTCTGCACTTCTTGTTCTTGTCTTCGGTCACACCGACTGAGAAGGACGAGTGAGGTGTTGGATGAGATTCACCAGCCGAATTGTTTAATGTGCCCTGTGGCACGCTGAGTGCGGCATCGGTCTTGCTCAATTTCTGCATGGGTGTTTGAGGTCCGTCCTTGTCCCCGTGTATCAGCGAGTTCTTTGCTTGCGTGAAGATCTCTTTTGCCTTGGTAGTACTGCTACTTCTGCGCTTCTTGGTCTCGGTTGGTGAAGCAGTAATGTCTTGAGCATTGCGAGATGGACTGCCAGGAGTATTGAAGTTATTCTGGTCTGCCGTCTTCACGGTAGGGCCTCCTGGAGACGCTGCAATAGCGCTACCGTCTGTACTTGAACTTGGTGCTGTTCCTTCATTCTCTGTCTCTCTGTCTTTCTTAGAGCCAAAGACTCGATTGAGGAAAGAGCCTCCATGAGTGGAGGCCCTCCTGTCAGAGTTGGACGCCAGCTTGTCGTTTGGTTTGCTTTTCCGAGCTGCTGTAGCCCCAGGGAGGAATCGCCGAGAGCCACTGAACAAGTAATTGGACGTTGGACAGGCTAAAGATGTTCGAAGGAGCGGGCTTCAAGTGAGGTGGGCGCCGTGGGGGCCTGTCAGGTCAATAGAAGTTGAGTTGGTGTGGAGATAGAAACAAGCAGAGGTAAGTGGATGTGTGTTTGTGGTAGCAATAGATGTGTGTTTGTGGTAGCACAGTGTAAGTCCTGGCTGTTTGTGTACGTACGTAGAACAATGATGGAGTACCAAAGTGCGAAACGTATAAGGTAGGAACAATGACAGTGTAGGTTGGACACGGGCGGGCGTGTGGGG
>Ga0210040_10003946_pt1 | contig 19669 bp, 20 predicted proteins | sample CryGeyCG12114_NA_FD_185462 | JGI IMG/M metagenome (GOLD analysis project Ga0210040, IMG submission 185462) | Groundwater microbial communities from aquifer - Crystal Geyser CG19_WC_8/21/14_NA (SPAdes) (version 2) | ecosystem: Environmental > Aquatic > Deep subsurface > Groundwater | place: USA... | reverse complement strand
GCCGCTGCTCTTCTGCCCGACCGACTGTGACTCCTCGCTGGCCAGCCACTTCTCGAGCTCGCCGGCGGTCATGTTCACCGCCTCGCCGAACTCGCGGCGGATGGTGTCGGCGTCGTACGCGTCCGTGCTGGCCATGCGGCTCTCCCCCTCGTCGGCGCTCTGCTCAGGGGTACCGCGGCCGGCGGGGGCAGAAACCGGCACCGTCCTAGGCTCGGCGGCCGTGACCACCTCCGGGAGCCCCGCGTGTCCGTGACCGTCGTCGGCAGCCTGAACGAGGACGTGGTGGTGACCGTCGACCGGCTGCCCGGGCGGGGCGAGACGGTCATCGGCTCCGCGGTGGCCGTGCTGCCCGGCGGCAAGGGCGCCAACCAGGCCGCCGCCGCGGGCCGGCTGGGCACCGGCGTGCACATGGTCGGCCGGGTGGGCGACGACCCCGCGGCCGGTCGCCAGCTGGCCGCGCTCGCCGACGCGCGGGTCGACGTCGGCCGGGTGCAGCGGACGGCGGGCGTGCCCACCGGGACGGCGACCATCCCGGTGGAGGCCGCGGGCGGGGAGAACCTGATCGTGGTCGTCCCCGGGGCCAACGCCCAGCTGACCGCGGCCGACGTCGACGTCGACTCCGTGCACCGGGCCGGCGTCCTGCTGCTGCAGCTGGAGGTGCCGCTGGGCACGGTGCAGGCCGCGGCGGCCGCCACCCGGGGCACCGTGGTGCTCAACCCGGCGCCGGCGCAGCCGCTGCCCGCCGAGCTGCTGGCCGCGGTCGACGTCCTGGTGCCCAACGAGCACGAGCTCCGCCGGCTGGCCGACCACCCGGACGGCGCGGCGGCCCCGGCCGAGCTGGCGGCGCTGGCCCGGGGCCTGGCGGCCCGGTCGGTGGTGGTGACCCTCGGCGCGCGTGGCGCGCTGGTCGTGCCGGCCGAGGGCCCGGTGCTGCTGCAGGCACCACCGCCGGTCGAGCCGGTGGACACCACCGGTGCCGGCGACTGCTTCTGCGGCGCGCTGAGCAGTGCGCTGGACCGCGGGGTGCCGCTGGCCGAGGCGGTCCGCTACGCGGTCACCGCGGCCGCGCTGTCGACCACCGGCCCCGGCGCGCGGGGCGCGCTGCCCGACGACGACGCCGTCCAGGCGCTGCTCCCCCGTACGCCGGAGGCCTCGGCGGTCGGCTGAACGGATGGTTGCCGGTCCGGTGGCGCGGGCACCGGACCGGCATGAGCGAGAGCGAATCCCAGACCCCCCACCCCGTCGAGCCCGCCGAGGGCGACACCGCCCCGGGCTCGGACGAGTCCGGCCGCACCCCGCACCCCTCCGACCCCGCCGAGGGCTCGGAGGCCGCGGGCGCGGAGGCCGCTGCCGCAGAGGGCGTGGACCCGGAGAACCGGGTCACCGGCGTCTGACCTCAGTCCGCCGGGTCGACCGGCTCCGGCTGCCGGTCCTCGCCCGATCGGCCGTCGCCCGGCCGGTCCGGCGCCGGCCGGTCCGGCGCCGGCCTGGCGCGCTCGGGCCGGGGACGGCCCGGTGGGGCCGTGGGCCTGCGCACCGAGGTGCGGCCGGGCTCGATGGGCACGCGGCTCAGCCGACGGCCGCGGCGGACGGCTCGGAGCCCACCGGCGCGGAGGCAGGCTCGGTGCCCCGACTGCCCCACCCGGTGCGCCGCCGCCGGGCCGAGACGGCCCGGCAGACCAGGTAGATGGTGAACGAGATGGTGGTGACGAACGGGCTGATCGGGATGGTGCCGCCCAGCGCCAGCAGGATCCCGCCCACCGCGGAGACCAGCGCGAAGACCGTGCTCAACACCGGGGCGAGCACCGGGGAGGCGGTGACCCGGAAGGCGGCGGCCGCTGGGGTCACCAGCAGGGACAGCACCAGCAGCGCGCCCACGACCTGCACGGCGAGGGACACCGCCAGCCCGAGCAGCAGGGTGAAGGCGATCGAGAGCGCTCCGGCCGGCACCCCGCGGGCCGCGGCCACCTCCGGGTCGACGCTGGTGAACATCAGCGGTCGCCAGATGACCGCCATCCCGGCGAGCACCACCACCGACACCCCGATCAGCCAGCCCAGCCGCACGGTGTCGACGGCGACGATCTGACCGGTGAGCAGCCCGAACTTGTTGGCCGCCCGGCCCTCGTAGAGCGCCAGGAAGAGGACGCCCAACCCGAGCCCGAACGGCATGAGGACGCCGATCACCGAGTTCCGGTCGCGGGCGCGGACTCCCAGGCCGCCGATCAGCGCGGCGGCCAGCACCGAGCCGATCACCGAGCCGAGCGCGACGCTGCCGCCGAGCAGCAGCGCGCCCGCCGCCCCGGCGAAGGAGAGCTCGCTGATCCCGTGCACGGCGAACTGCATGTCGCGCATCTGCACGAACACGCCGACCAGCCCGCCGACCACGCCCAGCAGCGCCGCGGCGATGAGCGAGTTGTGCACCAGACCGAGCAGCGCGCCGTAGTCGTCGAAGACGAAGAGCCGGTCCATCACGCCGCTCCTCCGCCGCGCCGCCCGGCGGTCTGCCGCTCCAAGGGCTGGGGGGTCAGCTCGTGGTGGGTGCAGCCGCCCGGCTCGTCCGGCGTCCCGACGACGACCACCCGGCCCCGCACGTTCAGCACGTCGACCGGCGTCCGGTAGAGGTCGCTGAGCGTGGCGGAGGTGAGCACCTCGGCGGGCGTGCCGATGCGGTGCCCGCCGGCGGCGATGTAGAGGACCCGGTCGACCAGGTCCAGCACCGGGTTGATCTCGTGGGTGACGAAGACGACGGCGGTGGCGTGCTCGGAACGGCGCCGGTCGATCATGTCCGCGACCGCCCGCTGGTGCCGCAGGTCCAGGGAGAGCAGCGGCTCGTCGCAGAGCAGCAGCGTCGGGTCGGTGGCCAGCGCCTGGGCGATCCGCACCCGCTGCTGCTCCCCGCCGGAGAGCAGCCCGAGCGGGGCGTCGGCGTAGCCGGTGGCACCGACCGCGGCCAGCGCCTCGTCGATCCGGCGGCGCTCGTCGGCGGTCCGTCGCCGCGGGCCCCAGCGGTGCCCGTCGATGCCCAGCGCGACCAGGTCGCGGGCGCGCAGCGGCGTCGCGGCGTCCATCGACTTCTGCTGCGGCACGTACCCGATCCGGTCGCTGCCCCGCCTGGTGGCGCGGTCGGCGACCAGCAGCTCGCCCTCGCTGAGCGGCTGCTGCCCGAGGACCGCCTTGAGCAGCGTGGACTTGCCGGCACCGTTGGGGCCCAGCACGGCCAGGAACTCACCGGGCTGCAGCTCGAGGTCCAGCCCGCTCCACAGCACGCGGTCGCCGAAGGCCATGCCGGCGCCGCGCAGGCTGAGGGCGGAGGTGGTCACCGGCCCGAGGATCCCACGTGGCGAGGGCCGCGACGACCGCGTCCAGGTCCGCCACCCCGTCCGGGTGCCCCCGGGCCCGCGGTGCACCCGGGCGGCGGTGAGCGAGGTCTCACCCCCTCGAAGGGGGTCGACCGCGCCCGGGGCTGTTTCCCGGGCGGTCCGGAGGGGGAAGCTGGTGGTCATGCGAGAGGACGACCGCGAGCAGCGCCTGGACGACGAGACGACGCACCGTACGGACGGGGGCGAACAGCAGAGGCCGCAGGCCCCGGTGATCCGGCTGCTGGCCAACCCGCGCCGGGTACGCCGGGCCTGACCTCGGACGGCGTCCGGGCCGGTCACAGGCGTACCACCGCCCCCCGCCGCCCCGGGGTTGTCCGTGCGTCACGGTAGTGCTACGCAGGGCGACCAGACGTCGGCGTGCCGCGAACCGCCCCGTCACGGATTCCTGCACCATCGGGCCCGTGACTGCCGCAGCCCTTCCCCTGCACTCGATCGACGACGGTTCCGCCCCGGCCCGTCGCTCCCGCGCGGAGCGGCAGGAGATCGTCCTGGACACCGCCGAGCGACTCTTCTCCGCCCGCAGCTCGCGCAGCGTGGGCATGGACGAGCTGGTCCGCGAGACCGGCCTGGGCAAGATGACGGTGTACCGGCTCTTCAAGAGCAAGGACGACCTCGTCGGCGCCTACCTCAGCCGCAAGGCCGCCAGCATGCTGGCCCACCTCGACGCCGAGCTGATCCGGCTCGAGGACGACCCCCGCGCCGCACTGCTCGCCGTGGTCGACGTCGTGGAGCACGAGGTGACCCGCCCCGGCTTCCGCGGTTGCCCGTTCACCAACGTCAGCAGCGAGTACGACGACCCGCAGCACCCGGCCCGCAGCGCCGCCGCCGACTACAAGTTCGACCTGCACCTGCGGCTGGAGCGGCTGGCCGACCAGCTGCTCCCGGGTGCCGGCGACGACCTCGCCGCCCAGGTGCACCTGATCATCGACGGCATGTACCTCTCCGGCGGTCTGCTCGGCCCTGACGGGCCCGCCTCCCACGGCCGCCGGCTGGCCGAGAAGCTCGTCGACGCCGCGATCACCGACGCCTCCGCCTGAGGGGCACGGCCCACCGGCCACCCTCCGCCGGGATCAGGTGACCTGATCCCGGCTGCTCCTACCCGGCGGTGCACCACCAGGCAGGAGCACCCACGGTGCGGTAGGACGGCGCTCCCCGGAGGATCGAGGGCATGACCGACCGCTCCCGCCCGGACCTCGACGACGACACCGTGGCCGCCCTGGGCAAGCTCTCCGAGTCCCTGGAGACCGTGGAGCAGGCCCGCGGCCTGCTGTACGGCTTCCACCAGCTCACCGGCAAGGCCGACCTGCTGCTGCAGGACGCCGTCCAGCAGTTCCGGGACGCCGGCCACGACCAGCTGGCCGACGACCTCGAGCGGGACCTGGTCGGCCGCAACGTGATCGCCGACCGGTGGACCTTCCAGGTCGTCGAGGACTTCGACGCGGCCTACTGGTCGGCGTTCCGCTCCTTCGACGCCCGTGCCCGCGACGAGCTCTCCTGCGGCGACCGGCACGTCCTGGAGGCGCGGATGAAGCTGCGCGAGCGCACCGCCGGCCACCCGCGGCACGAGGCCGGGCCCGCACTGGCGGACTGAGCTCGCCGGGCGGGGCCGGACGCCGCAGACTCGGGCCATGACCACCCCCGAGCACGATCCCCGGGACGACGAGCAGACCGTCGGCGCCCTGGGCAGCGAGGTCTCCGCACCCACCGGGGACGACGACAGCATGGCCGGCCCGGTCTACCCGCCGCCGGAGACCGAGCCGGACGCGCACCCGGACCGCCACTGAACCGGCTCAGCCCACCGGCGCCAGCTGCCCGGCGGTGCCTGCGGCGCGCTCGTGGGCGGCTCCGACCCGGAGCACGGTGACCTCGTCGAACGGGCGCCCGATGACCTGCATGCCCAGCGGCAGGCCGGCCGGGTCGGCGCCCACCGGGATGCTCAGCGCGGGCTGGCCGGTGAGGTCGGCCGGGCAGGTGAGCCGGATGAGGGTGGTGGCGACGTCCTCCACGGTGCCGTCGGCCCACGTGACGTCCCGCTGCCCGACCAACGGCGCGGCGAACGCCATCGTGGGAGCGACCAGCACGTCGACGTCGGCGAACATCGCCGCCCAGCCGCGCTGCAGCAACGTCCGCATCCGCAGCGCCTGGATGTAGTCGGTGGCCGGGATCAGCTCACCGACCTCCAGGCCGAGGCGGACGTCGTCGGTGAGCAGGTCTGCGCTCTCCCGCAGCCGCTCACGGTGGTAGGCGGCCGCCTCGGGCATGAGGATCCCCCACTGGGTGCCCAGCACCTGCTCGGCGTGGGGAACGGTCACCTCCCGCAGCTGCGCGCCGAGCGCCGCCAGCCGGTCGATGGCCGCGTGCACCGCCCGGGCGACGTCGGCGGAGACGTGCTCGAAGAACCAGTTCGTCGGGACGCCGACGCGCACCCCGGTGAGGTCCTCGCCCGCGGCGTCCAGCGCGCCGACCGCGCCGGGCGGTGGCACGTCGACCGTGGCCGGGTCCTCCGGGTCGACGCCGGCCATGGCGTCCAGCAGCAGCGCACAGTCCCGCACCGTGCGGGCCAGCGGACCGACGTGGTCCAGCGACCAGGACAGCGACGCGACGCCGCGGCGCGACGTCCGCCCGTAGGTGGGCTTGAGGCCGACCGTGCCGCACAGGGCGGCCGGGATGCGGATCGAGCCGGCCGTGTCGCTGCCCAGCGCCACCGTGCAGGACCCGGCGGCCACCGCTGCTCCGGACCCGCCGCTGGAGCCGCCGGGGATGCGGCCGGTGTCCCAGGGGTTGCGGGTCGTCGGCGTCTCCCCGCCGAAGGCGAACTCGTGCGTGTGCGTCTTGCCGACCAGCACCATGCCGGCGGCGACCAGCCGTTCGACGACGGCGGCGTCCCGGTCGGGGACCCGCCCGGCCCACACCGCGGAGCTCGCCGTCGACGGCACACCGGCGGTGTCGAACAGGTCCTTCACCCCCAGCGGGATGCCGTGCAGCGGACCCCGCAGCCGGCCGGCGGCGATCTCCGCCTCGGCGCGCGCCGCGTCGGCGCGGGCACGGTCGGCGGTCACGCAGGCGAAGGCACCCAGCGCCGGCTCGGTCGCCTCGACCCGGGCGAGCACCGAGTCGGTCAGCTCCACCGGGGACAGCCGGCCCGCGGCGATCTCGGTGGCGGCGTCGGTCAGGGACAACTCGAAAGGGCGCATGCTCACCGCTCCCAGCGGGCGTCGAAGGCGGCAGCCGGGGGCGTCTCCCCGAGCGGCACCTCGTCGAGGCGGTCGATGTGCGCCTGCACGTGCGCCAGCAGGGCGGTCACCTGCGGCAGCCGCTCGGTGGGCAGCCGCAGCCGCGCAGCACGGGCGGCGGAGGCGGTCGCCTCGGGGTCGGAGGGACGCGGGACCATGTCCATCGGGCAGCTCCCCGGCTCGGTCGGTAGGACGGCGCCAGTGTCGCCGCCGGGTGGCTGCCGGGCACCCAACCGGGAACGGGAGCCACCCCGACGTCCCAGATCGCACCCGGAGGCCGGTGATGACGCGCAGTGACGCAGCCGAGAACGTGCAGCGGCTGATCCGCGCGACCCGGGACGCGGTGGCCGCGGAGGGCCCCGCCGTCCGGGTGCGGACCATCGCCGACCGTGCCGGCGTCAGCCTGAGCACGGTGTACCGGCACTTCCCCGACAAGGACGGTCTGGTCGACGCGGTGTCCGTCGCCCGGTGGGACACGCTGTCCGGGCTGGCCACCCGGGCGGCGCCGGCCGCCGACGCACTGTCGGTGATCGTCCTGCTCGCCGACCGGTTCAGCCGCACGGTGACCGCCGACGCCGGCTTCCTGGAGTCCACCGGGCTGCAGGTGGGGCGGTCGCCGTCGGCGATCGAGGAGCCCAAGCGGCGCTTCGACCAGGCCCTGGCGCGCTGGTGGGCGCAGGCGGTGCGGGCCGGCGACCTGCACCCCGACGCCGATCCACGCGACCTGGTCCAGCTGACCGGCGCGCTGCGCGACCCGGCGCGGCGGGCGGCCCAGCTCGGCGTCCTGGTGCGCGGGGTCTCCTGCCGCCCCGAGCGCGCCACGGACCTGCTCCGCGGCCACCTGCGGGCAGCTGCGCCGGACTGCACCTGACCCTTCCGGGCGCCGTCCGGCCGGGCTCCTTGATCAGGGCTACCGGCCGGTAATAACGTTTGTTACCGGCGGGTACGAACTCGTCTCCGATCGGCCTGAGCACGGGAGCACTCCCCCATGAGCCACTACACGGCGAACCTGCGCGACCTCGAGTTCAACCTGTTCGAGTTCCAGAGCACCAAGGACCGGTTCGGCACCGGACCGTTCGAGCAGATGGACGCCGAGACCGCGCGCGGGGTGCTCGAGGAGGTCCGCCGGCTGGCCGAGGGCCCGCTCGCGGAGTCCTTCGCCGACGCCGACCGCAACCCGCCGGTGTTCGACCCGGCCACCTCCTCGGTGACGCTGCCTGAGTCGTTCAAGCGCTCGTACCAGGCGCTGGCCGACGGCGAGTGGTTCCGGCTGGACCTGCCCGAGCGGCTCGGCGGCTTCGGCGCTCCGCACGCGATGACCTGGGCGGCGTTCGAGATGGTCCTGGGGGCCAACCCCGCGGCCTTCATGTACGGCTCGTGGGCCGCGTTCGCCGCGATCCTGGACGAGCTGGGCACGCCGGACCAGCAGCGGTTGGCCGAGCTCATGCTCGAGCGCCAGTGGGGCGCCACGATGGTGCTCACCGAGCCCGACGCGGGTTCCGACGTCGGCGCCGGCCGCACCAAGGCCGTCCGGCAGGACGACGGCTCGTGGCACATCACCGGCGTGAAGCGGTTCATCACCTCCGCCGAGCACGACCTGAGCGACAACATCGTGCACCTGGTGCTGGCCCGCCCCGAGGGCGCGAAGCAGGGCACCAAGGGGCTGTCGCTGTTCGTCGTCCCGAAGTTCCACGTCGACCTGACCACCGGTGAGCTGGGCGAGCGCAACGGCGTGTACGTCACCAACGTGGAGAAGAAGATGGGCCTGAAGGTCTCCACGACCTGCGAGCTCACCTTCGGCGACGGCCCGGTGCCGGCGCAGGGCTGGCTGGTCGGCGAGGTGCACGACGGCATCGCCCAGATGTTCAAGGTGATCGAGCACGCCCGGATGTTCGTGGGCACCAAGGCCATCGCCACCCTGTCGGCGGGCTACCTGCAGGCGCTGGCCTACGCCAAGGAGCGGGTGCAGGGCGGGGACCTGACCGCGACCGCCAAGGACGCCCCCCGGGTCACCATCACCCACCACCCCGACGTGCGCCGCTCGCTGATGCTGCAGAAGGCGCACGCGGAGGGCATGCGGGCGCTCTACCTCTACGCCGCCAGCTTCCGGGACCAGATCACCGAGGCCGAGGCCGCCGGCACCACCGACAGCCCCGAGGCGACGCTGGCGGCGAAGATGAACGACCTGCTGCTGCCGATCGTCAAGGGCTACGGCTCCGAGCGGGCCACCCAGCTGCTCACGAGTGAGTCGCTGCAGACCCTGGGCGGCTCGGGCTACCTGCAGGACTACCCGATCGAGCAGTACATCCGGGACTCCAAGATCGACACCCTCTACGAGGGGACGACGGCGATCCAGGGCCAGGACTTCTTCTTCCGGAAGATCGTCCGGGACGGCGGGGTCGCGCTGACCTGGCTGGCCGAGCAGGTACAGGGCACGATCTCCGCCGAGGCCGGCAACGGCCGGCTCAAGGAGGAGCGGGCGCTGCTGGCCACCGCACTCGGCGACGTCCAGGGCATGCTCACCGCGATGTTCGGCCAGCTCACTGCCGCCCAGACCGACATCAGCAAGCTGTACGAGGTCGGCCAGAACACCTCCCGGCTGCTGCTGGCCACCGGCGACCTGGTCACCGGCTGGCTGCTGGTCCGTCAGTCGGAGGTGGCCCTGGCCGCCCTGGCCGGCGACGTGAGCGACAGGGACCGGCTCTTCTACGAGGGCAAGCTCGCCGCCACCCGCTTCTTCTGCAGCCAGGTGCTGCCCAGGCTCACCAGCGAGCGGTTCATCGTCGAGCACACCGACAACGCCCTCATGGAGCTGGACGAGGCCGCCTTCTGAAGGAGGACCCCGTTCCATCGCGTCACCTCTCGGTCACCCGTTTCCGTCGCAGGTGGCTGGGCACGGGGAGGGACATGAGCGAGAACCAGAGCACGGGCTACGGCGACTCCCCGGACACGGCCGACTCCGACGAGAACCTCATCGCCGGCCGCACCGACGACACCCCCAGCGACGGTGGCGAGAAGGACACCGTGCTGGTCACCGACGACGATGCACAGCGCGACGACTCGGTGACCCGCCCCGGCAACGTGTAGGTCGAACTACCGTGGTGCGGTGCCTCCCGAGCTGATCACCGCCGCACCGGCGCTCGCCGAGGAGGAGTGGACGGCGCGGGAACGGGCGCACCAGCAGCAGATGGACGCCTGGCTGGTCCCCCACCAGCAGCGCCGCCGCGACGGCGTGCCGCACCCGGTCTGGGACTTCCTCTTCAGCTACTACTCCGAGAGCCCCGGCCGGCTGCGTCGCTGGCACCCCGGGGTCGGCCGTTCGCTGCGGGGGGAGGCCGCGCGGGGCCGGCTGGCCTGGCCGTTCTACACCGAGCTCGCCGGCGGCACCGTCGGTCTGGACGTCGAGGCCTTCCTGGAGAAGCGCCACGCCTCGGTCGGCTGGATCGAGGGGCTGCTGGCGGCCACCGCGGGGCGGACCGCGCAGTTCGGCTGCTTCGGCCTGCACGAGTGGGCGATGCTCTACCGCCCCGACGCCGGCGGGGTCCGGCACGAGCAGCTGCCGCTGCGGCTGGGCCAGGCCGGCACCGACGCGGTCGTCGAGGGCCACCGGGTGCAGTGCAGTCACATCGACGCCTACCGGTTCTTCACCCCGGCCGCCGTCCCGCGCAACACCCTCACCCCCACCCGGGAGTCCCAGCCGCAGCTGGAGCAGCCCGGTTGCCTGCACGCCACGATGGACCTCTACAAGTGGGCCTACAAGCTCGGCCCCGCCGTGCCCGGGGAGCTGCTCGCCGACTGCTTCGCCCTGGCCGCCGACGTCCGGGAGCTGGACATGCGCGCCTCGCCCTACGACCTGCGTCCGCTGGGCTGGGAGCCGGTGGCGATCGAGACCCCCGCCGGCAAGGCCGAGTACGTCGCCGCCCAGCGGGGCTTCGCCGAGCGCGGCGCCGCACTGCGCGTTCGGCTGCTCGACGTCTGCCGGGAGCTGCTCGGCGAGCGGTGACGTCGTACGGTCGGTCGGTGACCTCCACCCGAACCGACCGCTGGCTGCACCTGGACGGGACGACGAACACCCGCGACCTCGGCGGGCTCCCGACGGTGGACGGCGGCGAGACGCAGTTCGGCCGCATCCTGCGCAGCGACAACCTGCAGACGCTGTCCGACGCCGACGTCGCCACGCTGATCGGCGAGCTCCGGCTCAGCGAGGTCGTCGACCTGCGCACCACCGCGGAGATCCTGATGGAGGGTCGCAGCCCGCTGCGGGACGTCGACACCGTCACCCACCGGCACTTCACGCTGCTCCCGGAGCGGGGCCGGCGCACCGACGTCTTCGCCGCCGAGGAGTCCGACGAGGAGATCCGCGCCGCTCTGCCGGCGGACTGGGCGGAGTCGCTGATGCCGCGCCAGGTGGCCCCCGGGGCGGAGGGCGAGCCGCCGGCGGTCCGGTCCTACCTGGGCTACCTGGCCGACGGCACCGAGAACGTGCTGGCGGCGCTGCGCTCGCTGGCGGCGGGCGGGCCGGGCGCGGCGGTCGTGCACTGCGCCGCGGGCAAGGACCGGACCGGGGTCATCTCCGCGTTCGCCCTCGCGGTGGCCGGCGTCGAGCCCGAGGCGATCATCGCCGACTACGCCCAGACCGCCGAGGTGATCGAGGCCCTGGTGGCCAAGCTGGCCAGCAGCCCGACCTACGCCGAGGACATGACCGGCCGGGAGATCGCCGTGCACACGCCGAAGGCGGAGACGATGCGGCGGGTGCTGGAGGTGCTCGAGGAGCGCTGGGGCGGGCCGGTCGGCTGGCTCGACGCGCACGGCTTCGGCGCGGAGGAACAGGCGGCCCTGCGGGCCCGGCTCCGCGACTAGACCGGCTCAGCCGCGGCGGCGCTCCGCGCCGAGGCGCCGGCCGCGTTCCTTGGCCCGGTACATGTCCGTGTCGGCCTGCCGGAGCAGCTCCTCGCCCTGGTCCCCGGAGGGATGGGCGGTGTGCAGCGCGACGCCGACGCTGGCCTGCACCGGCACCGCGGCGCCATCCAGCAGGAAGGGGTCGACGAAGCACCCGGCGACCCGCTCGGCGAGACGCTCGGCGTCGGCCCGGTCCTCGACCGCCGGGAGCACCAGCGCGAACTCGTCGCCGCTCAGCCGGCCGACCGTGTCGCCGGGCCGGACGGCGCCGGTCAGCCGTCCGGCGACCTGTCGCAGCAGCTCGTCGCCGGCGGCGTGGCCGAGCGTGTCGTTGACCTCCTTGAACCGGTCGAGGTCGCAGAACAGCACGGCCAGCGGCGACTCGGGGCCGGCCACGGCCAGCTGGTCGGCGAGCCGCCGGGAGAACAGTGCCCGGTTGGGCAGGCCGGTGAGCACGTCATGGGTGGCCTGGTGGCGCACCGCCTCCAGCAACCGGGCCTTGTCCAGCGCCGTCGCTGCCTGGTCGCCCACGCCGCGCAGCCGGGCGAGCACGTCACCGTCGAGCCGGTCCGGTGCCTCGCCCCGGCGCCAGCTGGCCGTCGCGACGCCGAGGAACGTGCCGCCGGTGATCAGCGGGACCGCGACGACGTCGGACAGCTGCAGCACGGCGAGCAGATCGCGCATGGGCGGGCTGCTGTCCTGCTCACTGATGAACCGGGGAGTCCGGTTGCGGACCAGCGACTCCACCTCGGACATCGTCGCGGCGGCGAGGGGGGTGCCGAGGAAGAACTGCCGGCTGCGCTCGTCCAACCCGACCACCGCCCGTCCCTGCAGGAGCCCGGCGACCGGGTCCCAGGTCATCACGGCGGCGCTGCTGCAGCCCACGATGCCGGGCAGCGCGTCCGCGACCACCGCAGCCACCTCGGTGCCGTCGGCCGCGCTCGCCAGGGTGTGTGCCAGGCCGAGCAGCGCTGCCGCACGGCTGGCCTGGACGCGGGAGTCCTCCAGCGCCATGAGCAGGTCGAGCGCCGCTGCGGCGTGCCCGGCGTAGGCGGCCAGCAGTGCCCGCTCGCCGCCCATCCCGAGGTGTCCGGTGCCGTAGAGCGCAGCCAGGTACCCGTGGGACCGCCGGGCGGAGGCGACCTCGACGACGACCGCCTCGGGTCCGAGGTCGCCGCCGCCCAGCAGCAGTTCGGCCTGCCGGTCGGCGTCGGCTGCGGCCAGCCCGGAGCTGCGGACCAGTGGCGGTCCGCCGGTCGCCGACCGGAGGGCCAGCAGGTGGGCAGGCGCGAGGACGGCGTGGGCGGCACGGCCGACGATCCGGTCGACGGCGGTGTCCAGGTCCTCGCTGGCGACCAGCTCGGTCGCCGCGGACTGCAGCCCGCGCAGCTGTCCACGCAGCGCCTCGAGCTCCAGGCCGGCGTCGGCCTGCCGCCCTCGACGCCACGGCAGCCGGCTCCGCCGGCCCCACGTGAGGTGGTAGATGCAGGCCGGGTGCCCGTCGGACTCGCACTCGTCGTGCACGATCTGGGCCGCGGGCAGCCCGAAGAGGGTCGGCACGACGGTGAGGAGCCCCTGCGCGTACTGGCAGTCCAACCGGGAGTGGGTGTACCCGGCGTGCAGCCGGTAGCTCATCGTCGCCGACGTCGGGCCGGACTCCAGCACCTCCATGGTCGAGGTGGTGGTGAACTGCGGCACCGCACCGGGCAGCCGCCGGATGAGCTGGCGGGGCGAGCCCATCGCCCGCAGCACCAGGACGACGGACGGCGTCAGCCCGTTGCGCAGGGCCGCAGCGCCGACGGAGAACATCGTCGCCGGGTCGCCGAGCACGTCGGTGGCGGCCGCGAAGAGCCGGATCCGGGTGTCGTAGCTGGACCAGTGCGCGGAGTCGGTCAGCTGGTCGACGCTCTCCCGGACACCGGCCCGGTCCAGGGTCGCGGTGACCGCGTCCGCGCCGCCGCGGCTGCGCACGTAGCTGAGCAGCGCGGCCACGGTGGCCGGGGACGTCTCGCGCGCACCGAAGGCGGGACCGCCGGGCACGGGGCGGTCGATCGGCGGGCCGGCGGTCACCTCGGGGTCATCGGCCCCGGACGCCGGCGACCGGACGGGTCGTCGAGCCGTCACCACCCCTCGGAGTGTGCCACCCGGAACGCAGAGGACCCCGGCTCCCAACGGGAGTCCGGGGTCACGGTGCGTCGCTCGCCCTGCTGACGTCCTGGAGCAGCCCCGGGTGACGTCCTGGAGCGGCCCCCTCGCAGGGCCCCGCCGCGAGCTCGCGAGTGGCGGGGGTCAGGCCCCCTCCGGAGGCTCGTCCCGAGCCTGCGAGGGATGAGAGGGAGGGGGTCCCTCTTTCAGCGCAGGGAGCTGAACTGGCTGCTGTTGGCCAGGGTCAGCAGCTCGTCGCGCATCGCGGGGCTGCTGGTGCGTGCGACGGCGGCCGCGAGGGCGCGTCGCGTCCGCGACGCCTGCCGACGCTCACGCCAGCTGGAGGTCACGCTGCTCATGTCACTGCCTTCTTCCGGTGGTCCCGAGTGGGTGTTACGCCTTCATTAAAGCAGGCGTAGCGATAGATATTCCATCGGATCGCAGGGCGTGTCGCCGGAGCGCCCGAAGGATTCATCACCCGAATGGGGTGCGGGCCATGGATCCGTCACCTGCCGGACACTCAGGACGTGGCTCAGCTCACTCCACACCGTGATGGCGGAGCGACCGAACGTGACAGAGCCCCGCTGGTCGGATCGACCAACGGGGCTCCGTCCTGGGGCCGGTACAGCTCAGCCGGCAGCGAGCACCGCGCGGACGGCAGCCCGCGCCGACTGCGGGTCAGCGGCGGCCAGCGCCGCCTCGGCTGCGCGCTGACAGGTCGCCAGGTCCACCGTCGCCAGCCGGGCCCCGACGCCGGCCACCGAGGAGGCGGCACAGGACAGCGAGGTGACCCCCATCCCGACCAGCACGCAGGCGAGCACCGGGTCCGCGGCCGCCTCGCCGCACACCCCCACCGGCTTGCCGGCCCGCTGCCCGGCCGCAGCCGTGGCCTGCACCAGGGCGAGCAGCGCCGGCTGCCACGGATCGGTCAGGTCGGCGAGGTCGGCGGAGAGCCGGTCGGCGGCGAGCGTGTACTGCGAGAGGTCGTTGGTGCCGATCGACAGGAAGTCCAGGTGCTCGAGGAACCGGTCGGCCAGCACGGCCACCGAGGGCACCTCGACCATGACGCCGGGCACCATGCCCCGCTCCCGCACCTGGGCGGCGAACTCGGCGGCCTCGGCCACGGTGGCCACCATCGGGGCCATCACCCAGGGCCGGCCGCCGGCGGACCGGGCCGCCTGGGCGACGGCGTCCAGCTGGCGGGTCAGCAGGCCCGGGTCGCGGCGGGCGGTGCGCAGCCCCCGGACGCCGAGGGCCGGGTTGGGCTCGTTGGGCGGGGTGGCGAAGGGCAGCGGCTTGTCCGACCCGGCGTCCAGGGTCCGGACCACGACCTTGCCGCCCGGGAAGGCCGCCAGGACCCCGGCGTAGATCTCGGCCTGCTCCTCCACCGAGGGCTCCTCGGTGCGGCCGAAGAAGGCGAGCTCGGTGCGCAGCAGCCCGACCCCCTCGGCGTGCGCGGCCGCAGCGCTCTGCGCACCCGCGCCGTCCTGCACGTTGGCCAGCACCTCCACCGCGTGGCCGTCCCGGGTGGTGCCCGGGCCGCGGTAGCCGGCCAGCGCGGCGGCGGCCTCGTCGGAGGAGGCGACGCGGGCCGCGGCCTCATCGGGGTCCGGGTCGACGGTGACGGTGCCGTGCTCGCCGTCCACCAGGACGATGGCGCCCGAAGGGACGTCGGAGAGGCCGGCCACGCCGACCACGCAGGGCAGGCCGAGCTGGCGGGCGATGATCGCGGTGTGGCTGGTGGCCCCGCCGAGCCGGGTGGCCAGGGCGAGGATCCGCGTCGGGTCCAGCCCGGCCGTGTCGGCGGGCGCCAGGTCGTCGGCGAGCAGGACCGAGGGGACGTCCGGCGCCGGGACGCCGGGCTCTCCCTGACCGGTCAGCTCCGCGACGATCCGGTCCCGGACGTCGCGCACGTCGGTGGCGCGCTCTGCCATGACGCCGCCCAGGCTGGTGAACAGCTCGACGAACTGGTCGGCCGCGCCCACCGTGGCCACCTCGGCAGAGGCGCCGTCGCCGATCCGCTGCTCGACGGTGGACAACAGTCCCCGGTCCCGGGCCAGCTGCGCCGTCGTGTTGAGCACCTCGGCGCTGACCCCGGTCGCCGCGGCAGCCCGCGTGGCGAGCCGCTCGGCGACGGCGTCGGCGGCCGCGGCGAACCGGTCCTTCTCGGCGCCGCGCCGGTCCTCCGGGATCGACGGGCCCGGGCCGGCGGGCAGCTCCACCCCACCCACCGGACGGACGACGGGCCCGACCGACACCCCGGGCACCACGGGGGTCCCGGTCAGCACGGTCGCTCCCGCCGGCGCCTGCGCGGAGGGGCGGGTGGTCGTCGGGCTGCTGGACATGGGTGGCCTCACTGTCTGCTCGGGACCGGCGGCGCACCCGTCGACGGGTCGGGCGGCGGCGCGGCGTTCGTGGTGTCGCGGAGTGCAGAGCGGTGCAACGACGATGGTGCCCCCGGTGACCAGCGTCACGGGAATAGCTTGACTTGTCAACTGATCCCACGTAGAACAACAACAACACAGAGACAAAACCACACAAGCGGGCATCCCTTCAGCGGCGGCCCGCAGCAGCGCCGCCCAGGGAGGTGACCGTGTACGCCGAGGAGCGACAGCAGGCCATCGCCGGCCTGGTCACCCAGCGCGGCCGCGTCGCCGTGACCGCCGTCGCCGAGCACTTCGGCGTGACCACCGAGACGGTGCGCCGTGACCTCGCCGTCCTGGAGCGCGCCGGGATGCTGCGCCGGGTGCACGGGGGCGCTGTCCCGATGGGCACGCTGACCGTGCTGGAGCCCGGCCTGGGCGAGCGCCGCAGCACGCGCACCGAGGCCAAACGCCGGATCGCGGCCGCCGCGCTGACCCTGCTGCCCGATGCCCACGGCTCGGTGATCCTGGACGGCGGCAGCTCGACGGCCGCCCTGGCCGAGCTGCTCCCCGGGGACCGCGCGCTGGTCACCGCCACCAACTCCGTGCCGATCGCCGCCCGGCTGGCCGCCGCCCCGGGCCTCACGCTGCACGTGCTCGGCGGCCGGGTCCGCGGCGTCACCCAGTCCGCGGTGGGCGAGTCCACCCTCGGCGCGCTGCGCGACCTGCGCGCCGACGTGGTCTTCCTCGGCGCCAACGGGGTCAGCACCGGGCACGGGTTCTCCACCCCGGACGAGGCGGAGGCCGCGGTCAAGCGGGCGATGGCCCGGGCCGGTCAGCGGGTGGTGGTGCTGGCCGACAGCAGCAAGCTGGGCCGCGAGCACCTCGTCCGCTTCGCCGCCGTCGAGGACGTCGACGTCCTGGTCACCGACGACGAGGCGGACCCCGCCGCGGTCGCCGAGCTCGAGGCCCAGGGGATCGAGGTGCTGGTCTCATGAGTGCGCTCCCGGCAGCGCGGGTGGTCACGCTGACCGCCAACCCGAGCCTGGACCGGACGCTGGCCCTGCCCGGAGCACTGGCGCGCGGCTCGGTGACCCGGCTGGGTCACAGCTCGACCGAGCCCGGCGGCAAGGGGGTCAACGTCTCCCGCGCCGTCGCGGCGGCCGGGGTCGACGTCGTCTCGGTGCTGCCCGCGGCCGACGACGACCCGATCGTGGCCGCGCTCAGCGCGCTGGGCCTGACCCTGACCAACGTGCCGATCAGCGCGCCGGTGCGCACCAACTACACCCTGACCGAGCCCGACGGCACGACGACGAAGCTCAACGAGCCCGGCGCCCGGCTGGACGAGGCGACGCTGGCCGCCCTGGCCGGCGCGGTGCACCGGCACGCCACCGACGCGCGCTGGGTCGTGCTCTCCGGCTCGCTGCCGCCCGGCACCCCGCCGGACTGGTACGCCGCGGTGGTCCGGTCGCTGCGCGACACCGGCGCCCGGATCGCCGTCGACACCTCCGAGGCACCGTTGCTGGCCCTGCTGGCCGCCGGGCCGGACGCCGTCCCGGACCTGCTCAAGCCGAACACCGAGGAGCTGGCCCAGCTGGCCGGGCTGCCCGAGGAGGCGGTGACCGGCGACCCGGCGACCGCACTGGCGGCCGTGGCCGCGCTGCACGAGCGAGGGGTGGGCGAGGTGCTGCTGACCCTCGGCGCCGACGGCGCCCTGCTGTCCACCGCCGGCGGCCGCTGGTCGGCCCGCCCGCCGCGGACCACCGTGCGCAGCACGGTCGGCGCCGGCGACTGCAGCCTCGCCGGCTACCTGCTGGCCGACCTGGCGGGGCAGGACCCGGCCGGCCGGCTGCGCACCGCCGTCGCCTACGGGGCGGCCAGCGCGGCACTGCCCGGCTCCGCCGTCCCCACCCCGGCCCAGGCCGACCTCGCCGCGGTGACCGTCACCGCCGGCTTCCCCGCTCCCGCCGAGGCCGTCCCGGCCGCCGGTGCCGACGCCCGCCAGATCCCCCCGGGAGAACTCCGATGTCCGCACTGATCACGACCGACCTGGTGGCGCTGGACGCCGACCTCGGTCCCGACAAGGACGCCGTCGTCCGCCGGCTGGCCGGCCTGGTCGCCGGCGCGGGCCGCGCCACCGGCGCCGACGCGCTGCACGACGACGCCATGGCCCGCGAGGCCAAGGCGGCGACCGGGCTGCCCGGCGGCATCGCCATCCCGCACTGCCGCTCGGCCGCGGTGACCCAGGCGTCGCTGGCGTTCGCCCGGCTCGCCCCCAAGGTCGACTTCGGCGCCCCGGACGGCCCGGCCGACCTCGCCTTCCTGATCGCCGCCCCCGAGCACGGGGACGCCGACCACCTGACGCTGCTGACCGCGCTGGCCCGCGCCCTGGTCCGGCCGGAGTTCGTCGCCTCGCTGCGCGCCGCGGGCAGCGCCGAGGAGATCGTCGCCCTGGTGCAGGAGGTCGTCTCCCCCGCCGAGACCCCGGCCGCGGCACCCCAGTCGACCGGCGGCGCGACCGCTGTCACCGCCGCTCCGTCGGCGACCCCGGCTGCGGGTGGCGGGCGGAGCCTGATCGCGGTGAGCGCCTGCCCGACCGGCATCGCGCACACCTACATGGCCGCCGACAAGCTCACCGCCGCGGCCAAGGAGATGGGCGTCGAGCTGCACGTGGAGACCCAGGGCTCGTCGGGCTCCACGCCGCTGGACCCCTCGGTGATCAGCAAGGCCGCCGCGGTCATCTTCGCCGTGGACGTCGGCGTCAAGGACCGCGAGCGCTTCGCCGGCAAGCCGGTGGTGCAGTCGGGCACCAAGCGGGCGATGAACGAACCCGAGGTGATGATCCGCGAGGCCCTCGCCGCCGCCGACGACCCGAACGCCCGCCGGGTGCCCGGCACCGCCACCGCCGGCGCCGCTGCCGACAGCGGGGAGCGCCCGAACACCGGCGCGGAGATCCGCCGCTGGCTGCTGACCGGTGTCAGCTACATGATCCCGTTCGTCGCGGCCGGCGGTCTGCTGATCGCGCTGGGCTTCCTCTTCGGCGGCTACCAGATCGTCAACGGCGACCCCAGCACCGACGGCACGCAGAGCTACGCGCTCAACTGGGCGCTGAACAACACCTTCTTCGACCTGCCCAGCGCCGGCGGGATCGAGGGGCTCAACGACGGCTTCCCCGGCTACCTGGGCGCGCTGTGCACGGTGCTCGGCCAGGCCGCGTTCGGCTTCCTGGTGCCGGCGCTGGCCGGCTACATCGCCTACGCGATCGCCGACCGGCCGGGCATCGTCCCCGGGTTCGTCGTCGGCGCGGTCTCGCTGACCGTGGGCGCCGGCTTCCTCGGTGGCGTGGTCGGCGGCATCATCGCCGGCTTCGCGGCGCGGTGGATCAGCCGCTGGGCCCTGCCCACCTGGGCCCGCGGGCTCCAGCCGGTGGTGATCATCCCGCTGCTGGCCACGCTGATCTCCAGCGGGCTCATGCTGATCGTGCTCGGCCGGCCGCTGGCCGCCGCGCTGGACGGCCTCGGCGACTTCCTCAGCGGGCTGACCGGCGGCTCCATCATCCTGCTCGGGGTCATCCTCGGTCTGATGATGTGCTTCGACCTGGGCGGCCCGGTCAACAAGGCCGCCTACGTCTTCGCCACCACCGGCATCG
>Ga0210040_10003945_pt1 | contig 19672 bp, 18 predicted proteins | sample CryGeyCG12114_NA_FD_185462 | JGI IMG/M metagenome (GOLD analysis project Ga0210040, IMG submission 185462) | Groundwater microbial communities from aquifer - Crystal Geyser CG19_WC_8/21/14_NA (SPAdes) (version 2) | ecosystem: Environmental > Aquatic > Deep subsurface > Groundwater | place: USA... | reverse complement strand
GGGTTTGCGGTTCCGGGCCCATGTAAGCGGATAGCGAGAGCGGGGGGGCAAAAGGTCGCTATCCGAAGAGTAGAACGACGAGGCCGGACAGGGGTTCCGACCCTTTTCTCAAGAATTTAGATTTTTTTCGTGCCGCGGCGCAAACACCGGAACGATGACGCTGTAGCGCCCGGCTTCGCGCTCCAGCGGGGAGCGCAACTGCTTGGAAAGCCCGGTGATGATCCGCTCGAACTGGGGCCGTTCGTCCATTGCATCGGGCCGCAGCATGGTGGCGGCGATCGTGTAGCGGGCGCTGGTGTCGTCGACCCGGGCGAGGGTTAGCCTGACCGCATCTTCCGGGTGGCCGAGCATCGCACATTCCACCACTTCCGTGGTGAAGAAGGCCACGGCGACCGCCGCGTCCTGGGTGGTGTTGAGGCTGTCGAGCTCAAGATCGATGTTGAAGCGCCGCGCCGCCTCGGGCGCGCTGCTGCGCAGGCTTGCCGCCAGTTCGCTGAGCAGCGGACGAAGCGAGATCCCGCGGTTCTCCTCCAGCTCGGCATAATGGTTGCGGTGCACCACTGCGAGCGCATCGACCCGCCGGCCGATCGAGGCATAGGCATCCCGCGCTTCCGGCGCCGCGGTTGACCGGCTGTGGATGTTGAGTAGGGACGCGATCACCTGGAGATTGTTCTTGACCCGGTGGTGCACCTCGCGGACCAGCCGGCGCTGGCCTTCGAGCGCCACAGCCATGTCCTTCTCGGATTCCTCAATCCGCTCGAATGCCCGCGAGAAGCTCTGGCCAAGCTCCCGGATCTCCGTCGCCGACCCGAGCCGTTCCGGCAGTTCCAGCTCGCCGCTGCCCGGCTGGTAGGAGCCGATCGCCCGCTGCATCCGGCGTAACGGGCGGATGAGGAAGCTGCCGACCAGCAACCAGCTGAGCAAGGTGGCGACGATCCACATCAGCAGCGGCAGGAAGATGACGCCGCGTTCGGTCGCTCCGATGCGCGCGACCTCCGCTGTGCTGCTGGCGCTGAGCTGGCCGCCGCCGATCATCCAGTGGCGTTCGACCAGCTGCACATTGGGGTCGCCGGTCGCCGCCTGCACCGCCGCCGCTTCGTCGATCAGGGCCATGGATGTCCGGCCGTCGCTGAGCGTCAGCTGCCGTAACGTATTGCTGGACACCAGCGCGGCATCGCGCAGCTCCTCACGCGACAGCGCGCCCGTGCCGATTCCACCCGGCACACCGACGCGATAGTAAAGGACGTTGCCGGTCGGTGAGATCCACAGCCGCACCTGTCCGGGCGGAACCAGCAACCGTTCCTCCTGCGGCTGGATCGGCCCGGCGGTGCACAGCAATTGGCCGCCGGGGTCCTGCAGCGCGAAGGTTCGCGCGACCCCGACCGAGGAGCTCAGCGACTGCCGCGCGAGGGGGCAGGGATCGCCGGCGGAATCGCGCAGCGCGCCGGTGGCGGCGACCCGCAGGGCGAGCACGTTGCGCGCCAGCAGGCTCTCGACCGCGCGGCTGGTCGAGCGGCTGCGATCCTCGGCGCTGATCACCAGCGCCTGGTTGGCGCGATTGATGCTCGTGGTGGCGGCCCAGACCAGGACAAGTCCGAGCGGCAGAATGGCGGCCGACAGGATGATCAGCAGCTTGGTCGTGGTGGAAAGGCGCCCGAACCAGCGCGACAGCCGGCTCACGCGGTCGGATCCGTCAGCCGCCGGGGATCAGCTGAGCTTGCCGAGGAGGTCCATGAAGTCGTCGGGAACGTCCTCGCGCAGCGTATTGTCATAAACCGACCGGAGCGCCTTGCTGAGTTCGCCGGGTGGGGCCGAGCGGCGGCGCTTGCTACCGGCATCGCCCTGCTGCTCGCCGGCGCCTGTGGACGGGCGATGGTCATCGGCTTTGTCGTTGGCACTCAACCTCTCGTCCCCCGTGACGCCGTGATCAGCATGGCGCGGTGTGCTTAGCTTCTCGTTCGCATAGCGCAATGGATGCAGTCCCGCCCCCTATAAGTCGGGTCGCCGACTCGTCAAACGAATGCGATAACCCGCCCCGGAAACCAAAGGCGAACAGCTTTGTTCCGACCTGCAATCCAAGATTTTGCGCCGGAGTGGCAGGCTTGCACAAAGGCGCAACGGCTCCCAATAGGGGCGCAACACGTATTTGGGAGCAACGATAAGATATGTCCCTCGGCCAGGAACTCGCGCCGCATCTGCCCTTCTTGCGCCGGTACGCCCGGGCGCTGACAGGTAGCCAGACTCACGGCGATGCGTTCGTCCGCGCGACGCTGGAGGCGATCGTCGCCGCGCCAGACAGCTTCCCTCGCGACGTTGAACCGCGGCTTGGGTTGTACAAGACGTTTCACGCCATCTGGTCCACCGCCAACATCGAAGAAGGCGACGAGGACGGCGGCGACCTCGCCAACCCGGAAGGCATCGCCCAGGCGCGCCTGTCGCGGATCACGCCGCTGTCGCGCCAGGCGCTGCTGCTGACCGCGCTGGAAGGCTTCTCCGTGTCGGATGCCGGCTACCTGATTGGCGCCAGCCCGGACGATGTCGATAACCTCGTCGCCGAGGCGATGGAGGAGATCGAGCGGCAGACCCACGCCGACGTCCTCATCATCGAGGACGAGCCGATCATCGCCATGGACATCGAGACCATCGTTCGCGACCTTGGCCATAACGTCACGGGCGTGGCGGTGACGCGCGACGAAGCGGTGGCGCAGGCCCGCGCCCATCCGCCGGGCCTCGTCCTGGCCGACATCCAGCTGGCGGACGACAGCAGCGGCATCGATGCCGTGCGCGACATCCTGGTTGAGTTCGCGGTGCCGGTGATCTTCATCACTGCCTTCCCCGAGCGGCTGCTGACGGGTACCCGGCCAGAGCCGACGTTCCTGATCACCAAGCCGTTCCAGCGCGCAACGGTGAAGGCAGCGATCGCTCAGGCGCTGTTCTTCGATGCAGCAACGGTGCCCGCCGGATAATCACGCAGACGCGGAACCTCGGTTCCCACCGTTGCGTTGGCTTTCCAAATTCTTATTCGGGAAACCAACCACATGGCACAAGAGCAGCCGGAACATCGCACCGGCACCGAGGCGCGCGCCGGCACCACTCCGCACATGGCGCGCGTGGCTCTGTTTGGCGGCCTCGGCCTTGTAATCGTGATATTCGCCATCATTGTTCTTGTAGCCGGCTGATCCGTAGCAGTCGCGATTGATGGACATGCGTGCTAATGGTGGCGCCGCCGTGGAGCGCGCCGAGCCGGGTAAGTGGGGGAACGTGGAAGCCGACGACACCGATACCGAGGGTTTCGACGCCCCGCGGCCTGAGCCGGTTCCGCTGTCAGACCCGGAGTTCAAGCAGCAGTTGGCGCAGGTCATTCCGCACCTGCGCGCCTTTGGCCGCTCGCTGTCGGGCAGCCGCGATCTTGCCGACGACCTGGTGCAGGAAACGCTGCTCAAGGCCTGGGCGGCGCGCAAGCGCTTCCAAGCCGGCACCAACATGCGCGCCTGGACCTTTATCATCCTGCGCAACCTGTTCCTCAGCCAAATGCGCCGCGCCCGGTTCAAGGGCGAGTGGGACGAACTGACCGCCTCCAAGCTGCTGGCGGCGCCGGCCAGCCAGGACCGCCACGTCGAACTGGGCGACATGCAGCGGGCGCTGATGCACCTGCCGCAGCCGCAGCGCGAGGCGCTGATCCTGGTCGGCGCGGGCGGCTTCGCCTACGAGGAAGCGGCCGAGATCTGCGGCTGCGCCGTGGGCACCATCAAGAGCCGCGTGGCGCGTGGCCGGGTTGCGCTGGAACAATTGCTGTCGGGTGGCAAGCTGCCCAGCCGGCGCCAGCACAAGACCGATCCCAATAGCTCCGCACTGGCCCAGATCATGGGTGAGGTCGACGAGCTCGCCAAGGAACGCGGCTAACAGCTTCGAATCATATCGCAGAAAAAAGCCGGTGCCTCGTCGAGAGCCACCGGCTTTTTTCTTGGTCACTGGATGCCGCCGCCCGCAGGTGCCCGGCTCACCCCAGCCGTGACAGCAGGTCGTCGAATTGGCGGTCGTCGTTCCCCTGCGGCACCGTTGCAAACGCCTTGCGCAGCGCCGCGGTCACTCCGGCATGTGCGGGTGGCAACTCGACACGGATGATCTTGCGATCCATGCTGCTCTCGTTGCTACCCGCCGCTTTACTGGGAAGGTCGGAAACCATTTGGGTGTGAAACGCCGGGGAAGCGGACAGGTTTCGTGAACGGGACCTTTCAGGCAAGGCTGTGGCGATGGAATCACAGGCCGCAGTAGCATCTCGCGCCGCCGCGCTGGACAGGGCTCACCATTATTCGCCGTTCCTGCGCGAAGCCGCGGCCAAATGTCCGATGGTGGTCGAATGCTTTGTTGCGATGGGGGCCGACACGGCGGTTGGCGCTGCCCTGTCGGCGCAGGCGGAGGATGTCGGCGAACGTCTCCGTCGGCAACGCCTGGGCCTGGCCCTGGCGGTGGCGCTCGGCGACCTGTCTGGTGACTTCTCGCTGGAGCAGGTCACTGCCCACCTGTCCGACTTCGCCGACGCCGCGATCGACGCGGCCTTGCGTCAGGCGGTGGCCGAGCGCGTCGGAGACGTTCCGTTCGCCGGCCTGACCGTGCTGGCGCTGGGCAAGCTCGGTAGCCGGGAGCTCAACTACAGTTCCGACGTCGATCTCATCCTGCTGTTCGATCCCGACACCCTGCCGCGGCGGGCGCGCGACGAGCCGGGTGAGGCGGCGGTCCGCTACGGGCGACGGCTGATTGAGCTGCTGCAGAACCGCAACGAGCATGGCTATGTCGTGCGGGTGGACATGCGCCTGCGGCCGTCGCCCGAGGTGACCCCGATTGCCCTGTCGGTCGGCGCCGCCATTTCCCATTACGAAAGCTCCGCCCTACCGTGGGAGCGTGCGGCCTTCATCCGGGCGCGGGCGTGCGCCGGCGATGTGGCGCTGGGCCGGGAGTTCCTCGACGCGATCCGGCCGTTCGTATGGCGGCGCAGTCTCGACTTCGGCGTGGTGGACGAGATCCGCGCCATCTCCACCCGCATCCGCGACCACTACAATCAGGGCCAACGCTTCGGCCCCGGCTACGATTTAAAACGTGGCCGTGGCGGCATCCGCGAAGTTGAGTTCTTCGCGCAGATTCAGCAGTTGATCCATGCCGGGCGCGAGCCCGCCCTGCGCGCGCCGGCCACGCTGGATGCGCTGGCGGCGCTCGCGGCGGCGGGCAAGCTGCTGGCGGAGGATGCGGCGGCGCTGCGCGAGGCCTACCGCCGGCTCCGCACCGCCGAACACCGCGTGCAGATGATCGCGGACGCGCAGACCCACCTGCTGCCTGCCGCATCGGACGCGCTCGACGAGGTCGCGCGCCTGCACGGCTTCGCGAAAGGCGGCGAGCTGATCGATTGGCTGGCGCCGAGCGTCACCCTGGTCGAGCACCTGTTTGGGGCGCTGGCGGACGATCGCGGCGGCCGCTTCAGCAACGATTCGACAGTGTTGCAGCAGGAGCTCGGGAGGATCGGCTTCCTCGATCCGTCGCTGCCCGCCCGCCACATCGCCGACTGGCGCTCCGGCCGCGCACGCTCCCTGCGGTCGGGCGCCGCCCGCGAGGCGTTCGAAACCATGCTGCCGCTGCTGCTCGGCGCCATCGCCAGCGCGCCGGATCCGGCGGCGGCGCTCAACCGCCTGTCCGACCTCATTGAGCGCCTGTCGAGCGGCGTGAACCTGTACCGGCTGATCGCCGCCCAGCCGGAACTCGGCAGCCTGCTCGCCACCATCCTCAGCCACGCGCCGGCGCTTGCGGCCCAGCTTGGCCGCCGGCCGGAGTTGCTGGACGGGTTGCTCGACGACAGCAGCTTCGCCCTGCCGCCCTCCGCCGACGAGTTCGCTAGCCGCTTGCGCGAGGGCATCGCCGGCTTGCCTTACGACCGGGCGCTGGACCGAGCGCGGGCCTTGATCGGCGAGCGCCGGTTTGGTCTCGGCGTCCAGCTGGTCAGCGGGCACCGCGACCCGATCGCGATTGCGGAAGGCTATAGCGATGTGGCGGAAGGGACGGTGGTTGCCCTGTCCGAAGCGGCCAGGGCCGACTTCGAACAGGCGCACGGCCGCATGCAGGACGGCGAGTTGGTGGTGCTTGCGCTGGGGCGGCTGGGCGGTCGTGCGCTGACCTATGCCTCCGACCTGGACCTCATTTTCATCTACGAGGCGCCCGCCGATGCCCGCAGCGATGGTGCCAAGCCGCTGCCGGCAGCCGACTATTACAATCGCCTGGCGCGGCGGGTGGTCGCGGCGCTCAGCGTGCCGACTGCGGCCGGTCCGCTCTATGACGTCGATACCCGGCTACGCCCGCAGGGCGAGCAGGGCATGCTGGCAGTCAGCCTGGACGGTTTCGCCAGCTACCAGCGCCAGGAAGCGTGGACCTGGGAGCATATGGCGCTGTGCCGGGCGCGCCCGCTGACCGGCTCGCCGGGAATGAAGGAGCGCGTGGCGGCGCTTGTCCGGGACATCCTCGCCGGCACGCCCGACCCGGTCAAGGCCTGCGCCGACGCCGCCGCCATGCGGATCGAAATGGCCAGGCACAAGCCGCCGCTCGGACGGCTGGACGTGAAGCTCGGCCCGGGCGGGCTGGTCGACCTGGAGTTCGCGGTCCACACGCTCCAGCTCACGACCGGGATCGGGCTCGACCCGCGGCTGGAGGTCGCCATTGCGGACCTCGGCAGCGATGGCTTGCTCGACGGCGCCCAAGCCGACGCCGACCTGCGGCTGCTGTCGCGCGTGCTGGTCTGCCTGCGCCTGCTTGCCCCCGGTCAGGTCAAGCTGACCGAGCCGACCGAGACCTTGCTGGCCCGGCTGTGCGGCCAGGATGACTGGGCCGCCCTGCTTGCGGCGATGGACGGCGCGCGGCACAGGATCGCGACCTTGTGGAACAGAGTGAGGGAGGGACCATGATCGACCAGGGACAGCAGGCGCCGGCATTGACGGTGACCACCACGGACGGGTCGGCGGTCGATCTCGCCGCGCCGGGCGGTGCGACGGTGCTCTATTTCTATCCAAAGGACGACACGTCCGGCTGCACCCGCGAAGCGCAGGATTTCACCGCGCTGGCAGACCAGTTTGCTGCGGCGGGCGCCAGGGTCATCGGCGTGTCGCGCGACAGCGAGCAGAAGCACGCCAAGTTCATCGGCAAGTACGATCTGAGGGTTCCGCTCGCCACCGACGACGGTGCGCTCAGCGAGGCGTTCGGGACCTGGGTCGAGAAGTCGATGTACGGCCGCAAGTACATGGGGATGGAGCGCGCCACCTTCCTGATCGGCGCCGATGGTACGGTGCTGCGCGCGTGGCGGAAGGTGAAGGTGCCGGGCCATGCCGCCGAGGTGCTGAAGGCGGTGCAGGGCGCCTGAGCTCTCAGGCGGCCTTTGGGTGGGCTTTTCATCAGGCCCGCGCGCGCCTAGATCGCCCCCTAAGCACAAGAGGGTTTCATGGCCGAGTTCACGCTTCCGAAGAACAGCGTCATCAGCAAGAAGGGCAAGGCCTACAAGGCCGAGCCCGGCGCCAAGCGCGTCAAGTCGTTCAAGGTCTATCGCTACGATCCCGATACCGGCCAGAATCCGCGGTATGACACCTATGAGCTGGACCTCGACGAGACCGGGCCGATGGTGCTCGACGCGCTGATCAAGATCAAGAACGAGGTCGACCCCAGCCTGACCTTCCGCCGCTCCTGCCGCGAGGGCATTTGCGGCAGTTGTTCGATGAACATGGACGGGCGAAATGGCCTAGCCTGTACCACCGCCATCGAGGACGTGAAGGGGGAAGTGCGGATCACCCCGCTGCCGCACTGCGACGTCATCAAGGATCTCGTTCCCGACTTCACCCACCTGTACGCCCAATATGCTTCCATCCAGCCGTGGCTGAAGACCGCCACGCCGGACCCGAGCGGCAAGGAGCGGCTGCAGTCGCCCGAGGACCGCGAGCGGCTGAACGGCATGTACGAATGCATTCTGTGCTTCTGCTGCTCTACCAGTTGCCCGAGCTACTGGTGGAACGGCGACCGTTTTCTCGGGCCGGCGATCCTGCTCCAGGCTTATCGCTGGCTGGCCGACAGCCGCGACGAGATGACGGGCGAGCGGCTGGACCAGCTGGAGGACCCGTTCCGGCTGTACCGCTGCCACACGATCATGAACTGCGCCAACGTTTGCCCCAAAGGCCTCAACCCGGCCAAGGCGATCGCCGAGACCAAGAAGATGATTGCGGAACGGGCAGCCTAGCGAAGAGAGCCGAAGCCGCGGACGGCCTGCCCGCGCGAGCGGGACAGGACCGACGGCGCGGATTTACTCCGCGCCGGCTCTTTCGTATCGCACCGCAACATGGACGCACCCGAAGATCTGCCCAATCGCCCGTCCGGCGCCCGCGAGGATCCCGATCATCCCGGCTGGTACAGCTGGGTCGAGCTCGCCCCCGACAGTTTCGCCGCGCAGACCGGCAAGATGATCTTCCGCCCGGACGGCGATGGCCGAGCGGTGGTGCGGATGTTCCCGACGGACAAGCACCTCAACCTCGGTGGCTCGCTGCACGGCGGCATGGTGATGAGCTTCATCGACATGGCGCTGTTCGGCGGCGGCCGCTGCGCGGGCATGGCCAAGGGTCATTACGTCACCCTCGACCTCACCACCCACTTCCTGGCACGCGGCGAGGCCGGCAAGCCGCTTGACGCGCACGTGGAACTCATCCGCCAGACCCGCAGCCTCGCCTTCCTGCAGGGCGTGGTGCGGCAGGAAGGGCAAGCCTGCTACAGCTTCACCGGCACCCTGAAAAAGCTTCGCGACCGCTCATGAGCGGTCCGGTCGCGGCCGCCTACCGGCAGCTGCTCAGCGACGGCGAGCTTCGGCCCGACAGCGACCAGCAGACCGCCGTGGCCGCGCTCGATCGGCTGGCCGCCGACCTGACGCGGCCGACCGCGGGCTTCCTCTCCCGCCTGCTCAAGCGCAACGCGCTGCGGCCCTGCGGCGTCTACCTGTGGGGCGGCGTCGGGCGGGGCAAGTCCATGCTGATGGACCTCGCCTTCGACCACATGCCGGTCGCGCCCAAGCGCCGGGTCCACTTCCACGCGTTCATGCTCGACGTCCACCAGCGACTTCGCCGCGCCCGGACCGAGCACCCGGGCGACCCGATCCCGCCGGTCGCCGCGAGTCTCGGGGCCGAGGCCAGGCTGCTGTGCTTTGACGAAATGGTAATCAACAACACGGCGGACGCGATGATCTTGTCACGCCTGTTCACTGCCCTGCTGGACCAAGGCGTGGCGGTGGTCACCACGTCCAACCGGCCGCCGACGGACCTGTACCAGGACGGCCTCAACCGCGAGCTGTTCCTGCCGTTCATCGACCTGATCGGACGGCGGATGCAGGTGGTGGAGGTGAACGGCGGAACTGACTACCGCCTTCATCGCCTGACCGGCGTGACGACCTGGCACGTGCCCAATGGGCCGGCCGCCACGGCGGCGCTCAGCGAAGCCTTCTTCAAGCTGACCGACACGCCGGTCGAGGACCGGGCCAAGGTCCCGACCGAGGAACTGGACGTCGGCGGCGGGCGCACGCTGCACGTGCCCAAGAGCCTGAAGGGCGTCGCCGTCTTCTCCTTCAAGCGGCTGTGCGGCGAGGCGCGCGGCGCGGCCGATTACCTGGCGATCGCCCAGCGCTTTCACACTGTGATCATCGTCGGCATCCCGGTGATGGGCCCGGAGCAGCGCAACGAGGCCGCCCGCTTCGTGACCCTGATCGATGCCCTGTACGAGCACAAGGTAAAGCTGCTCGCCGCCGCCGATGCGGAGCCCGCCGGGCTCTATTCGTCAGGCACCGGCGCCTTCGAGTTCGGACGCACGGTCAGCCGGCTGGAGGAGATGCGCAGCGTCGACTACCTTGCCGAGGGTCACGGCACCGCATAGCGTCGCGGCCATGCGCCACCTCATCGCGTCCCTGCTGCTCGCCGCCGTCGCAACGCCCGCGCTCGCCGCCAGTCCGGTTGCCCAGCCGAGCAAGCTCGATTCCGCCTGGCAAGCCAAGGTCCGTAGCTTTCTGCAGCAGGCGGTGGAGATCCCCTCCGTGGTCCAGCGGGGACAGGTGCCGGCGATGGCGGAGCTGGTCGCCGGCCAATTGCGGGCCGCCGGCTTCCCGGCCGATGCCGTTCAACTGATCCCGTACGAAGGGCTGCCCGGCGACAAGACGGCGGCGCTGCTGTTCCGCTGGAAGGCCGAGCGCCCGACTCACAAGCCGATGCTGATCATCGGCCACATGGACGTGGTCGAGGCCAAGCGCGAGGACTGGCGGAACGACCCGTTCAAGTTCCTGGAGCAGGGCGGCTACTTCTATGGCCGCGGCACGTCGGACATGAAAAACGGCATCGTCGCGACCACGCTGGCGCTGGCCAAGCTCCGGGCCGCGGGGTTCCGGCCGAGCCGCGACATCGTGCTGTTCTTCACCGGCGACGAGGAGACCATGCAGAACGGCGCGCTGCTGGGCTCGACGCAGTGGAAGAGCCGGCTGGACGCCGAGTTCGCGCTCAATGCCGACGGGGGTGGCGGTGCGTTCGACAAGGGCGGCCGGCCGCTCGGCTATGCGCTGGACGCAGCCGAGAAGACCTACCAGACCTACTTCTTCACCGTTCGCAACCGTGGCGGCCACAGTTCCCGTCCGCGGCCGGACAATGCCATCTATCAGCTTAGCGACGCGCTGAAGAAGCTGGAAGGCTATCGGTTCGAGCCGCAGCTGAACGACGTCACCCGCGCCTACTTCCAGTCGCGCCAGCAGGACGAAAAGGGACTCCTGGGCGATGCGATGCGGCGCTGGCTCGCCAACCCGCGCGACGGCGCCGCGGCCGATGCGATCGAGGCGAGCGAGCTGGAGGTCGGCAAGACCCGCACGCGCTGCGTGGCGACCATGCTGAACGCCGGTCACGCTGACAACGCGCTGCCACAGATGGCGCGCGCGACGGTCAACTGCCGGATCATGCCGGGGGTCGAGCCAAAGGTCGTCCAGGCCGAACTCCAACGCCTGGTCGGCCCGGGAGTAGAGATCGCGCCCGATCCGAGTTTCATCGGCAAGCCGACGCCGGTGCCGGCGATCCGCCCCGACGTGCTCGCCGCCTACACCGACGCCGTCCGCCGGCTGCACGGTCCGGCGATGAAGGTCATTCCCAACATGGCGACCGGCACCAGCGATGCCAGCTTCTTCCGTTCGGCCGGCATCCCCACCTACGGCGTGGACGGCAGCTGGGGCATCAGCCCGGACGACGAGCGCGCCCATGGCCTGGACGAGCGCATCCCGGTGACCGCCGCCTACGACGACGTGCTCCACTGGGAAGCGATGATCCGCGACCTGGCCGGCAAATAGGGAGGCCGCCCGGATCGCTTCGGACGGCCTCCCTGCAAATCCGACAGCCGCCTAGCGCAGCACGGTCTGGATCACCTGCTCGATCAGGCTGGTCCGCGGGTCGACGCCGTAGAGATAGCCGTTGTTGTAATAATAGCGGTTGCTCCGGTCGAGGTCGTACCTCCGCCGAACCTGCGTCGGGATCGAATTGTACGAATAGGTCCGGTAGCCGTAGCTGGATTGATAACGCTGTCCGCGGTTGAGCCGGCGCGCGTGGCCCGGCGCCATGCAGCCGTTGTGCTTCTTGGCCAAGCCCGGCGGGCAGTCGCGGCTATAGGAGCCATGGCTGCCGTGGTAATTGTGGCGGGGTTGTGCGGGCGCCGGTGTGGCAGCGAGCGCGAGGCCGGCGCCGGCGAGGATGAGTAGAGTCTTCACGTGTTGTCCTTTCGTCTTGAGCCCGCAAGCGAGCTGTTGCGCACGGGATAACTTACGGAGCCGCCAAGCGGTTGCCCCTGCGGCCTCATCGGTCTAGAGGCGCACTCGCACCGGCCGCCCGTCCGTGAGCGGCCCCTCACACGCTTGTTCACGAGAGGCCACACACGACAATGGCTCGCAAGAAGATCGCCCTGATCGGCGCCGGCAACATCGGCGGCACCCTGGCCCACCTCGCCGCGCAGAAGGAGCTTGGCGACATCGTCCTGTTCGACGTGGTCGAGGGCGTTCCGCAGGGCAAGGCGCTGGACCTGTCGCAGTGCGGGCCGATCGAGGGCTTCGACGCCAAGGTCACCGGTTCGAACGACTATGCCGACATCCGGGGCGCGGACGTGATCATCGTCACCGCCGGCGTCGCCCGCAAGCCGGGCATGAGCCGTGACGACCTCATCGGCATCAACCTCAAGGTGATGAAGGCGGTCGGCGAGGGAATCCGCGACAACGCGCCCGACGCCTTCGTCATCTGCATCACCAATCCGCTCGACGCGATGGTCTGGGCGCTGCGCGAGTTCTCCGGCCTGCCGCACAACAAGGTGGTCGGAATGGCCGGCGTGCTCGATAGCGCGCGGTTCAGCCACTTCCTCGCCGACGAGTTCAAGGTCTCCGTTCGGGACGTGAACAGCTTCGTGCTCGGCGGCCACGGCGACACCATGGTCCCGGTGGTCCGCTACTCGACGGTCAACGGCATCCCCGTGCCCGACCTCATCAAGATGGGCCTCAGCACGCAGGAGCGGATCGACGCCATCGTCAAGCGCACCCGCGGCGGCGGCGGCGAGATCGTCGCATTGCTCAAGACCGGCTCGGCCTATTACGCCCCCGCGACCAGCGGCATCGCCATGGCCGAGGCGTATCTGAATGATCAAAAGCGGATCCTGCCCTGCGCCGCCTATGTCGACGGTCAGTACGGGCTCGACGGCCTGTACGTCGGCGTGCCGGTGATAATCGGCGCCGGCGGCGTCGAGCAGGTGATCGAGATCGAGTTGGACGAAGCCGACAAGGCCGGGCTCAAGGTCAGCGTGGATGCGGTCAGGGAACTGCTCGATGCTTGCCGCAACATCGACGGGAGCCTCGCCAAGTGAGCATCCTCGTCGACAAGAACACCCGCGTCATCACGCAGGGCATGACCGGCGAGACCGGTACGTTCCATACGCAACAGGCGCTCGCCTACGGCACGCAGATGGTCGGCGGTGTGACTCCGGGTAAGGGCGGCACCACCCACATCAACCTGCCGGTGTTCGACACCGTCGAGGAAGCGGTCGCGAAGACCGGTGCTGACGCCTCCGTCATCTACGTGCCGCCGCCCTTCGCGGCCGACTCGATCCTGGAAGCGATCGACGCTCAGGTGTCGCTGATCGTGTGCATCACGGAGGGCATCCCGGTGCTCGACATGGTCAAGGTCAAGCGCGCGCTCGACGCGTCGAACTCGCGGCTGATCGGGCCGAACTGCCCGGGCGTGTTGACGCCCGACGAGTGCAAGATCGGCATCATGCCGGGCAACATCTTCAAGAAGGGCAGCGTCGGCGTGGTCTCGCGCTCCGGCACGCTGACCTATGAGGCGGTGTTCCAGACCACCAACGAGGGCCTGGGCCAGACCACCGCAGTCGGCATCGGCGGCGATCCGGTGAAGGGCACCGAGTTCATCGACATGCTGGAGATGTTTCTGGCCGACGACGAGACCAAGTCGATCATCATGATCGGAGAGATCGGCGGCTCGGCGGAAGAGGACGCGGCGCAGTTCCTCGCCGACGAGGCGAAGCGCGGACGCAAGAAGCCAACCGTCGGCTTCATCGCCGGCCGCACCGCGCCTCCGGGCCGGCGCATGGGCCATGCCGGCGCGATCGTGTCGGGCGGCAAGGGCGACGCGGAGTCGAAGATCGCCGCGATGGAAGCGGCTGGCATTAAGGTGTCCCCGAGCCCATCTGAGCTTGGCAAGACGCTAAAAGAACTCCTGAACGGCTGATCACCAGCCGTCCGGACGAACGGTGGAAGGCCGGACCGCGGCGAGGGCCGGGGTACGGGAGCGACATGGACCAGATTTTCGACGTCGAACAGGGGCCGAGCTGGGAACGGCCGAACTGGCCGTTGACGGAGCTGGACGAGATCAATCTCGGTCTCGATCCCACCCAGGCGACCATCGAGCAGGTGCAGAAGGCCGCCAAGGCGCAGGCCGCGGCGACCGGCGTTACGGACGAGGCGGCGCTCCGCCGCGCGGCGGACGACAGTGTCCGGGCGATGATGCTGATCCGCACTTACCGGGTGCGCGGGCATCTTGCCGCCGACCTCGATCCGCTCGGCCTGTCGCACCGCGAGCTGCCGGCCGACCTGACCCCCGACTATCACGGGTTCACCGCCGCCGACCTCGACCGTTCGGTCTATATCGGCGGCGCGCTCGGGCTTGAAACGGCGACCGTGCGCGAGATCGTCGCCATTCTGCGCGCCAATTACTGCGGCCGGATCGGCCTGGAATACATGCACATCAGCGACCTGGAGGAGCGACGCTTTCTCCAGGAGCGGATGGAAGGTCGCGACAAGGGCGCCAGCTTTACCGCCGATGGCAAGCAGGCGATCCTGGAAAAGGTGATCCACGGCGAGCAGTGGGAGAAGTTTCTCGCCAGGAAATACGTCGGGACCAAGCGCTTCGGCCTCGACGGCGGCGAGAGCATGATCCCGGCGCTTGAGAGCGTGATCAAATACGGCGGCCAGTATGGTGTCGAGGAGATCGCCTTCGGCATGGCCCACCGCGGGCGCCTGAACGTCCTCGCCAACGTCATGGGCAAGCCCTATCGCGCCATCTTCAACGAGTTCGCGGGCGGCAGCGCCAACCCGAAGGACGTCGGCGGTTCCGGCGACGTCAAATACCACCTTGGGACCAGCAGCGACCGTGAGTTCGACGGCATCAAGGTGCACCTGTCGCTGCAGGCCAACCCGTCGCACCTGGAGGCGGTCAACCCCGTCGTGCTCGGCAAGGCGCGCGCGGTGCAGACCCTTAAGAGCGATCCCGATGGCGACAAGGTGCTGCCGGTCCTGCTGCACGGCGACGCGGCGTTCGCCGGCCAGGGCATCGTGTGGGAATGCCTCAGCTTCTCAGGGCTCCCCGGCTACGGCACCGGCGGCTGCCTCCATTTCGTCATCAACAACCAGGTCGGTTTCACCACCTCGCCGCAGTTCGCGCGGTCGTCGCCCTATCCGTCGGACGTCGCCAAGGGCATCATGGCGCCGATCCTGCACGTCAACGGCGACGATCCCGAGGCGGTCACCTTCTGCTGCAAGCTGGCGGTCGAGTTCCGGCAGGAGTTCAACCGCGACATCGTGATCGACATGTGGTGCTACCGCCGCTTCGGCCACAACGAGGGCGACGAGCCGAGCTTCACCCAGCCGCTGATGTACGACGCAATCCGCCAGCATCCACCGGTCAGCAAGCTGTACGGCGACCGGCTGATTGCGGAAGGAGTGGTCGACCAGCCCTGGATCGACGCCCGCACGGCCGAGTTCACGACGCTGTTGGAAGGCGAGTTCGAGGCCGGCGCGACCTACTTGCCGAACAAGGCTGACTGGTTTGAAGGCCGCTGGGCCGGGCTCAAGCGCCCAGGCGAGCCGGTGTCGGGCCGGCGCAACACGGGCACGGCGCTCGACGCGGCGGAAATGGAGCGCCTGGGTCAGGTGCTGACGCAGGTTCCCGAGGGCCTTACCGTCCACAAGACGCTCCAGCGTATCCTGGACGCCAAGAAGCAGATGTTTGCCACTGGCGCTGGCTTCGACTGGGCGACGGCCGAAGCACTGGCGTTCGGTGGCCTGCTCGGCGACGGTCACAGCGTTCGCCTGTCCGGCCAGGACAGCGGCCGCGGCACCTTCTCGCAGCGGCACGCCGTGTGGACGGACCAGCAGACCGGCGACAAGTACGTTCCGCTGACCAAGATCGAGGGCGGCCGGTTCGAGGTTCGCGACAGCCCGTTGTCCGAGTTCGGCGTGCTCGGCTTCGAATATGGCTACAGCCTGGCCGACCCGCGCACCCTGGTGCTGTGGGAAGCGCAGTTCGGCGACTTCGCCAACGGCGCGCAGGTCATCATCGACCAGTTCATCGCCTCGGGCGAGGCCAAATGGCTGCGCGCCAGCGGCCTGGTGCTGCTGCTGCCGCACGGGTTCGAGGGGCAGGGGCCGGAGCACAGCTCCGCCCGGCTGGAGCGCTACCTGCAACTGTGCGCCGACGACAACCTCCAGGTTGCTTACCCGACCACGCCGGCCAACTACTTCCACCTGCTCCGGCGCCAGCTGCTGCGGGATTTCCGCAAGCCGCTCATCGTGATGACGCCCAAATCGCTGCTGCGGCACAAGCTGGCGGTGTCGACCACGGCCGACTTCACCGGTGAAAGCCATTTCAAACGGATCCTGTCGGACCTCAACCCGCCGGCGGAGGGCAAGACCCGGCGGCTGGTGCTGTGCTCGGGCAAGGTCGCCTACGAATTGCTCGAGGCCCGCGATGCGGCCGGCCAGGACGATGTCGAGGTGCTCCGCATCGAGCAGCTGTATCCGTTCCCGTCCGAGCCGCTGGTCAAGCGGCTGGCGGCCATGCCGAACCTCGAAGAGGTGGTGTGGGCGCAGGAAGAGCCGCGCAACAACGGCAGCTGGTTCTTCGTCGAGCCGTTTATCGAGGAGTGCCTCAAGGCAGCCGGCAAGAACCTGCGACCGCGCTATTCCGGGCGGGCGGCGTCGGCGTCGCCAGCCACCGGGCTCGCCAAGCGCCACGCCACCGAGCAGACCGGCCTCGTCGGCGACGCGCTCGGCACCCCTGAATCGACCAACGCTGAAGTCGAGGCTAAGCAGCCTCCAGCGGCAGCAGCCAACTCCTGAGGAGCCTGATGGGCATCGAAGTCAAAGTTCCGACGCTTGGCGAAAGCATCACCGAAGCGACCCTTGGCCAGTGGCTGAAGAAGCCGGGTGAGGCCGTCGCGGTCGATGAGCCGGTGGCGAGCCTTGAAACCGACAAGGTGTCGGTGGAAGTGCCCTCACCCGTGGCCGGCGTTTTCGGCGAGGCGATGGTCGCGGAAGGCGACACGGTCAACGTCGGCGCGGTGATCGCGACGATCTCGGAAGGCGCGGCCGGTTCTGCTCCGGCCGCTTCGTCCGCACCCGCTCAGGCGCCGGCTGCTCCGGCCCCAGCTGCTCCCGCTCCGATTGCTGCAGGCCCGACGCAGGGCCACGAGGTCACCGACGAGCAGGCTGCCGCGCTCCGCTTGAGCCCGGCCGTTCGCCGCGCGGTGCAGGAGACCGGCGTCGATGCGGCCGGCCTGACCGGCTCGGGCAAGGGTGGGCGGCTGACCAAGGAAGACGTGCAGAAGGCGGCCGAAAGCAAGGTCGCGCAGCCGAGCGCGCCGGCGTCGGCGCCCGCAGCGGCGCCTGCGGCGCAGCCCGCCACCGGCGAGCGCCGCGAGGAGCGCGTGCGCATGACGCGCCTGCGCCAGACCATCGCCACCCGCCTCAAGGAAGCGCAGAACACCGCCGCGCTGCTGACCACGTTCAACGATGTGGACATGACGGAGGTCATCGCCGCCCGCGCCCGCTACAAGGACCTGTTCGAGAAGAAGCACGGCATCCGCCTTGGCTTCATGGGCTTCTTCGTGAAGGCGGTGGCGCTGGCCGCGCGCGACGTGCCGTCGGTCAACGCCCGGATCGAAGGCGACGAGATCGTCTACCACGACTATCTCGACGTCTCGGTCGCGGTGTCGGCGCCCAAGGGCTTGGTCGTCCCGGTGATCCGCTCGGCCGAGCGAATGAGCTTCGCGGAGATCGAGCAGGCGATCGCCGGTTACGGCAAGAAGGCGAAGGACGGCACGCTGACCCAGGCGGACATGGCCGGCGGCACCTTCACTATCTCCAACGGCGGCGTGTTCGGCTCGCTGCTCTCCACCCCGATCATCAACCCGCCCCAGTCGGCGGTGCTCGGCATGCACCGCATCGAGGAACGTCCGGTGGTCAAGGACGGGCAGATCGTCGCCCGTCCGATGATGTACCTGGCGCTGAGCTACGATCACCGCCTGGTCGACGGCCGCGAGGCGGTCACCTTCCTGGTCCGCATCAAGGAAGCGATCGAGGACCCGACGCGCCTGCTGATCGATCTCTAAGGATTATTCATGGCTGACTACGACTTCGACGTTCTGGTGATCGGCGCTGGCCCCGGTGGCTACGTCGCCGCGATCCGCGCCGCCCAGCTCGGGCTCAAGACCGGCTGCGTCGAAAGCCGCGAAACCCTCGGCGGCACCTGCCTCAACGTCGGCTGCATCCCGTCAAAGGCGCTGCTGCACGCGTCCGAGCTGTTCGAGGAAGCCGCGCACGGCCATTTCGACCAGTGGGGCATCAGCGGACAATTCACGCTCGACCTCACCAAGATGCACGCCGGCCGCAAGGACGCGGTCGGTGGCCTGACCAAGGGCATCGAGTTCCTGTTCAAGAAAAACAAGGTCGAGTGGCTGAAGGGCCAAGCGACCTTCACGGGCAAGGACACCGTCCAGGTCGGCGATCGGACGGTGCGGGCCAAGAACATCGTGGTGGCCACCGGCTCGTCCGTCACCCCGCTGCCGGGCGTCACCGTCGACCAGCAGCGCATCGTCGACTCCACCGGCGCACTCGAAATGCCGGAGGTGCCGAGCCACCTGGTCGTGATCGGCGGCGGGGTCATCGGGCTGGAGCTCGGGTCGGTGTGGCGGCGACTCGGCGCCAAGGTGACCGTGATCGAGTTCCTCGACCAGATCCTCCCCGGCATGGACGAGGAGGTCCGCAAGGAATCCAACAAGATCTTCAAGAAACAGGGCTTCGAATATCGGCTCGGCACCAAGGTGACCGGCGCGCAGGCGAACGGCAGCGGCGTGACCGTGACGATCGAACCCGCGAAGGGTGGCGCGGCGGAGACGATCGAGGCCAGCCATGTGCTGCTCGCCATCGGCCGCCGCGCCAACACCGATGGGCTTGGGCTCGATGCGGCCGGGCTGCAGGTCAACAACCGCGGCCAGATCGAGATCGACCACGAGTTCCGCACCGCCGTCCCTGGCATCTGGGCGATCGGCGACGTGGTTCCCGGCCCGATGCTTGCCCACAAGGCCGAGGACGAGGGCATCGCCGTGGCCGAGAACATCGCCGGGCTGACCGGGATCGTGAACCACGCGATCATTCCGTCGGTGGTCTACACCACGCCGGAAATCGCGGGCGTCGGCCTGACCGAGGAGCAGGCCAGGGCAAGCGGCGAGGTCAAGGTGGGCAAGTTCCCGATGCTGGCCAACAGCCGCGCCAAGACCAACAAGGAGCCGGATGGCTTCGTGAAGGTCGTGGCCGATGCCAAGACCGATCGCGTGCTAGGCGTGTGGATGATCAACAACCTTGCGGGCACCATGATCGCCCAGGCCGCGCAGGCGATGGAGTTCGGCGCCACGTCCGAGGACATCGCCTATACCTGCCACGCCCATCCGACCCACGCCGAAGCCTTCAAGGAAGCGGCGATGGCGGTGCGGGGCAAGCCGATCCACGTCTGAATGAGCCCGGCGCATGCCGGGGCTTGAAGCGCCAGGCGGCCGGCGGGTCAGCCCAGCAGCGCCGCCAGCCGCTCCCACCAGCCCAGCTCGGCCGCGCTGACCCGGGCCGGCAGTGGCGCCGGGCAACTCAGGCATCGCACTTGAATCGTCGGCCCCATCAGCACCGAGCGAGCGTCGGCGAGGCCGCCCAGCAGCTCCTGCTGGCCGCGTGCCGCCAGGCTGGCGAAGGCGTCGCTGCCGCCGCTGCTGCCCTCGTCCTCGTCGTCATTGACGAAGCCGAGCAGTTGCGAGCGCCAGCTGGTCG
>Ga0210040_10003944_pt1 | contig 19675 bp, 23 predicted proteins | sample CryGeyCG12114_NA_FD_185462 | JGI IMG/M metagenome (GOLD analysis project Ga0210040, IMG submission 185462) | Groundwater microbial communities from aquifer - Crystal Geyser CG19_WC_8/21/14_NA (SPAdes) (version 2) | ecosystem: Environmental > Aquatic > Deep subsurface > Groundwater | place: USA... | reverse complement strand
TCATCACTTAAGTGGTTCGCGTTGAAAGACCTAATGTGCCCTTGTGTCAGATTCAATAAAAATACATTAACATAAAGTTTAGGCTTGCTCCTATATCTCCTAATGGAGTCAATACTCTTTTACGACAAAATTGTGGCGTGGGAGCAAGAAAAAAATTTATTAATATTTAATTTTTATTTGGGAACGAAACTTAATTTGAGAAGAATAGTTGAAATTAGTATATGAGCCTCATGCATTATAAATGTATGCAGTCGTACATTACATTGATGCTGTGCGTAAGTAACAAACAAGCCAGAGTCAAATACTTCTCCCACTAGTCATGTTAACTAAGAATGTATGTCAGGTATCATGCTAAATAGAGAATTTTGTTTCGTTTTTTTTCCTTACCTTATTCATCCCATTTCCCTAATGGATGAACGGACGGAAAACTTTTGGTGGTGAATATGTTTCACCTATCACTTTTACTACTACCGAAGACAGTGATTTCATACTGGAATGCTATGCATGGAGTTATAATTTTTCGACTCTTTCTCAGCTCTCGCACAGTGGTAGTCTTGCATTTATTGCTTTCCCCATATCTGGACATGATAGGGAATATTTTTAGGGACTAATTTATTTTCATCTGTGAGTTTTGTCTATCAAACTTCTCCGTATTAATGTAATCCACTCCATTATTATTTGTACGGGTGGAAGCCTTTGTTAGCGTACGAATGAATTTCAGCACAGAACTGGCACACTACTTTTCACACACAGCTTAGGTTTGCCCCCAAGCTTTATGAATGGAGGCACAGAAACTACTGATTTACTTTTCCACAGAACTCTAGTTTATATTCCCTTCACTGCTTGTTTGTATCATGGCCTGCTTTGAAACTTGGTTGAATGAATGTGGTGGCCTCGATACTCTTGCGCTATTCTTAACTGCATGAATCGTGTGATTCTATGGTGTATATTATACGGTGAAAGTTGGGCTGTGTGAAAAGGCGCACTTAAGCAGGAAGGCAAAATTTAAGTACTTAGAACTCTAGATTGAAAAAGAGAGGAGGTTTGTGTTTTCCTCATGGAGAAACTTTTCTTCAACATTACGTACGAACTCGCAATCATTCATCACATAATGACATGGAGTTGTTGGAAAACATTGTTTTCGTCAGTGAACCAAATCCAACCTTTTTCATTCCTTTAATCTGTGTATGAAATATTTTGTGTGTAACGCCTAGCTGTGTTCGTCTGTCCATGGCAAGTAAATAAGACGTTCCAAAAGTTTCTCACAGTCAGATGTATTAAATACGAGGAAGGCGTTCATTTTTGTGTGTGGCAACTACTTGAGTTAAACTAACTTTTACTTTTTTCGGTATTGCAATACTTTTATTATCTGTCTCAGGACACACCAATCTTAAAACTTTTGATAGTGAATAGCCACTATAGTTGTCATAACCTATGTTATTTTCTACCTCAATTAGTGTACTGTGTGTAAGTGTGCGATACACCTTTCGGAAGAGGAGATCGAAATACGGGATACATTTTTTGAACATTGATACTAAACTCATAGGAAACTTTAAGTATTTTTCTGCTTTTAAGCATACGGATTTAAAGTTAAAACTGATGGAGGATACGGATCACAACCCAATAACGCTACAAATAGTACAAGTGTCTGTACTCGCCGGCGGTTCTTCTGGAGCATCAGGAGGTGGCTGAATCTCTATTACCGGAGGAGGTGGAGGTGGGTCTGGTTTTTTAACAACTCCTTTGGAAAATTTCTCATCTGTCAAAGGATTCTGATTCTTCCACATTTTATTGTACAATCCCTCCTCTTTTTTGAGAAGCTCATCATGACTTCCCATTTGCTGGATACTCCCATCATGAAGAACTATGATATTATCAGCTTTCTGGACAGTCCGAATTCGATGGGAAATCATGATACATGTCCTCCCTTGTCTAATCTTGTCGATAGCTTCCAGCACTGTTTTCTCGTTCTCCCGGTCCAGCTGGCCAGTCAGATCGTCGATAAGCAGAATTTTAGGGTCACGTACCAATGCACGGGCTAAAGCAATGCGAATTTTTTGCCCGTTCGAAAGCATATCGTTAACTCCCACCAGAGATTCATAACCCTGGAGGAAAGGAAAAGCTGTAACTAACTACTAAGTTTGTCACAATGAGCTTGAACAAAATGCAAGTTCAAGACAGCAAGTCTAGTGTTGAAGACGGTTTAAATAGTTTATGACAAGACATACATAAGGGAGACTTAGAATGGCATTATGAATGCCAGCTTTCTTTGCAGTAGCGATCACATCCCTCATAGTTAGTTTATGACTGCAGTCCCCGTAAGCAATGTTCTCAGCCACAGTTCTTGTGAATAATTGGGGATCCTTGTGAACCAATCCTATGTGTTGGCGAACAGAGTTTATATTGAGATGGGTAATATCCTCTCCATCAAGACACTGTAATTGACCAAAGAAGTTGGATTACTCTGTAGTTTAGTAGTTGTAGTTAGTAGTTGAGTAAGAACATGGAATAAATACCACCAATTGTATTTAGTTATAGACTGCACTCACAATTTGGCCCTTGTTAGGATCAAACATTCTAAGAAGCAGTTCAAAATACGCATTTTTTCCACTCTCCGATGGGCCCACAATGGCGTAAAACTTTCCTTTTGGTATGTGGAGCGTGACTTGTTTAAGAACAGGGTAGTCGGCCCAAAAAGGGTAGACGAAGTGAGTGTCGAGAAAATCAATTTTCCCTTCACAGTAGTCCTGTGTAGGACAAAAACACGCGAACCATAAGTGATATGTTGATTACAATTTAAGCATAAGAGGATAGGAAAGTAAAGAGCGTGCCAGTGAAACAACATGCACTCGGTGTCAGAAAAGTCTTTGTTACCAATAATTGAACTCACTCGATGCGTGAAAAAGTGGCAGTAGGAAAGCATTAAAAGAACAAATGATGGCATGGAATGACTCTCATTCAATGTAAGCGTATACTACTGCTGGAAATTAGAGAAAAATGGTAGTGTAGCTTACAATGTAGATTTTCCCATCTTGTACTTGAGGTCGCATGTGTAACAGTTTCACAATGTTTTCTCCCGCTTCAAATGCAGGCTTCATGGTAGCGATGGATCCTAAATTTGCTCCAATGGATATCATCCCGAAAAAAAGAAGTTCTCCTATTCTATAAGTATAGTTTAGCATTGAATAAGAGGCGAGAATGTTTGGGCGGATCTATTTTGCTAGGTAAGTTGTTATTTTTTTTCTTTGCTTACGTTATCACTTGGCTCCATTCAGGCTTTTGGCTGGTCCACGGAAATACCATTTCAAAGCCTCCCAGGAGCATAAATAAAGAATAGCCCCAATACACCAAAGTCTGAGCGAGTGGGTAAGTAATAGTGCGCCACAAACCGACGGCTTTCTTTTTTCTAATGAATGAAAAAACATACACATTCTACTTTTTAGTATCTATATGAAAAACTAAGCCAGCCGATTACTCATCAACTTTTTCCATAAACAACGGATGATCATACTTAAGTGCCTCTGTTTGTAGAGTGACAAATTTTGTAAGAAAGTAAGGCTCTAATTGCAACGTTGTGACCGCATTCTTGTGCCGAAATACTTCAAAAATCAATGTGGACATGGATTTTAGACATTCTGTAGTTATTCTTTGTTGTTTATTGGCTAACCAGCCATCCACATAGTTTATGGCGATGATTGCACCAACCATTGGTATCACAAAGGCGGTTAGAACAACCCCATAGTAGAAGGATACGCAAACAGACGCCACAACTATCACAATACACTGGAGCACTGTACCGTAGAACTCTTTGATAATCTGAAAACAAAGCAGTTAGTTCGTAGCTATAGTTAGTTAGTTCGGAGCTATAGTCAGTTAGTTAGAAGCCATAATGGGACGCAGACATTTTAGTTTACAACTCAAGTATTGCGGCTCGTGCCAGTATCATCTTGTGTATTAGTTTGTACGCTTTGTTTAAACAATAGCAAAGGGAAAGTGTGCTTTCTCTCCATAAAAAATAAAAACTGCGGTTAGCAGTACGCAAAAACGCTTGGCTTTGCATGTTAAAATTGGTTATGAAATAGCTTTTACGATGGTATTATCATCAGTAAGGCAAATAATAATGAGTACTTTATGAATGTGATAAAATGCATGTCAGCAAGTTTCCGATTGCCCTACTTTTTTAGCCAGAAAAAGTAATGGGACCAAATTTTTAGTAGGACTGGCATGAATATTTGAAGTGCAAGATTGCACAGTAGAAAAGACACATTCCGACTTTAATTTGAACCCACCACGATTTGTCCCATTCTTTCACGCTATGGCAATGCGTATAAATCATGAAGATAAAAAAAATTGTCTTGTCTTACATATTGAACCCAGTTGGTGTCTGACGTCAGTGTAGACACAAGCTTAGATACAGTGTTATTCGGGTTCTCAAAAAAGGCAATGTCCTGGCGAATAAGGTTTGTAAAGACTCGTTGTCTCAAATTTTTCACAGTCTTGTACGCAGCCAAGTTGAGTGAGGCGTGCTGTGTGTTACAACCATGTTCAGTTATGGGAAACAATCGCGCTAATTGAATTGCATAATGTACAAGATGACTGTCTTTTACTATAATAGGGGACCTGTAAAGCTGAAGCCCATGCAGTTATAATGCCAAGGAAAATGAAACCGATAAACCAGATGACACTCTTTAGTTGGGCTCCCATCCACAGTAACTTATTGAGTGTATGGTCCGCAAGTTCCTGTTCAAGAAAATCATAAAACTTTACATTAAAATGTTAAATCTCTCAATACTATACTCATAAGTCAAGAAATCAAAATCTTACACCCATAATGCCACCAATTAAAATCCCGTAGACAGGTATAGTCAGTCCCAAAATAATGGACGCAATAGCTCCAATCAACAGCAATAAAAAATGGGACGAAACTAATCTAAAAATTGGCCAGCACCGTTTCTCCGACTCCAAAACGTATGAAAAGGCCAATTCTCCCTATTGTTTCATTCATAAAAAACATTTGTATGCACCAAACTGATGGCTGAATTAAGCGTAAATCTTTTTTCCACCTACAACAGATTCATGTTTGTGTTTATCTTCTTCAGCCCATGTGTCTTCCTCCTTTTCAGCCGATGTAGAAACTGAAGTGTGACTTTTTTCTCCCTCAGTTTTTCCATTAGTTTGACTATGACGCACTTCCTCTTGTTCCTCCAAATTGTATCGAACTTCATCTCGTTCTCGCATCTTTTTTCTATAGTATCCTCCACCCAATTCTTCATTCTCAAGGAAATCCTTTGTCACTTTCGTGACCACGGGATCCACGCTTATCAAATTGTTGAAGATATTGGGCAACATGACTTTGGTACTGAAAACCTTGAGGCTATGTACTGTATCTGCTTCTGAACTATCGAATGGTTTCAACATTGGATCCTTATGCAAGGAGACTGACGAGTTGGAATAATTTCCTGTGGCAAGTTGACTGTATGCTCCTTTGCTTTTTACGAGATTATTGTGCGTCCCTTTTTCTACCACCTAAGGTAATGAAGGTTTTTTAGGATGACAGATTTTTTGTAGGCAGTAAATCTTTAATTTTGGATTGATTTGCTTACTTTGCCTTTCTTCAAAACGAAAATGTTGTCCGCTTTTGTAATAGTTTGTAAACGATGGGCAATCATAATGACTGTACGTTCTTTGGCAATGCTCTCAATAGTTTTCAGCACTGTTTCTTCACTTTTAATATCCAGTGCACTTGTGGGTTCATCTAGAATTAAGATCTTAGGATCCTGTACTAAAGCTCGGGCTATCGCTATCTGCTGTTTTTCTCCTGCTGTTAGTTTGCGACCTCCCGGTCCAATTTTTGTTAGATAACCCTAGAAAAGCGTAATGTATGTTTTTTACTATTAATAAGCCCACGGCAAGACAGGATACATTTGTAATACTAAATTACTTCTTTGAAGGAGACAATGAACTCATGACAATTGGCTTTAATACACGCTTCTTTCACTTCATAAAATGATGCCTTTGGTCGTCCCATTCGAATATTTTCTTCAATCGTGTCATAAAATAACGTGTCATCTTGTCTGACTATCCCAATTTGACCCCTTAGCCATTTGGTATTAAGTCGGCGTATGTCAATCCCATCCAGTTTAATCTATGGATTGGTTGTCACGACTTGGAGAAATGGAGTTTGCGATGAAAATATAAATATATTTTATAAATTATTTTTTGAACTTACGAAACCACTATCTGGCAAGTAGACTTTACAAATCAAATTTGCTATAGTGCTCTTGCCACTTCCGTTTGCACCCACAATTGCCACATTAGTTCGTGGCTCAATTGTGAAAAATAGGTTATTCAATACCTAATGTAGAGAAGAATAAATGTAGCCCATTGAAGCTTTATTTTTTCAGGCTAAAGTTTTTAAAGAAATAATATTTGTATATAATCTACTGTGTTGTCCTTCTTCGATGGATAAGTAAACCGTACATCTTGAAATTCGATTTTACCCTTCAAAGGCTCATCTGGTACAAGTCCGTCAGACGATAAATTGTCAATTTCAGCTCTCCTGTGTACAAAAAAATTGGCTTTACACTCTGATATTTTCTCATATTCCATTCACTACTATATACTAACTAAAACTACACACGTATCAATAATCCAGAAAACAGCTTTCCCACAAGTCACAGCAATCTTTATAGCCTCAAAAAGTGGAATCACCAAGTGAAAGTTTGCCGTTCCAAAAAGTACGCAAAACAAAATCTAAAATTTGGACAAAATACAGTAAATTTCTTCATATCATGCAAAGCAGACATCACAGTAAGTTATCATGAAATAGATGAGAAAACTATATGGCGTAAAACAAATTGGCATACAGTAAACATGGAGCCCGCATCGTAAACTTCATAGTGCATGGAATCTGTGCATCTGCGGTCGGCCAGCACTTTGACCGTCCCGTACCAGTAGATAAATGCGTAAAAGAGGAAAATGAAAAGCCACATTGCTCCTTCAGTGAAACTAGTTATATACAACTTGTTTCGTACGTTATTAAAGCCGGTGGCCAGTTCTTGCTTGAAAGTAGCAATCTCTTTTTTCTGGCCACTGAAAACCATTACTGTACGAATATTGGTGAAAACTTCTTCTGCAAATGTTTTGGCTCGAATGAATGCTCTGTGCTCGGCCAACACTTGTGTGGCTTTTGCACTCTCTTTATAAAACGATGTGATAATGAGTACAGGGACCATTGCGCCTGCTACTATTGTGAACGACCAGCCATGGGTGAATGCAATGAGTGTTGCAAACACACAGACAGATAATAGACTCACTCCCATTCCTATGCTGATTCCTATCCCTTCGTGAATTCGTCGAGTGTTTCTATATACAGTGGGTAAGTGGACACAAGGATTTAGAGATTCGATGGATGAATGCTCTAACGGTGGAAAACTTGACAACTTCTGGGGAACGCATTCAAGTGGTGAAAATTTGCTTATACTTACTCGAGTATTTTATTGGTGAAGTCACGGTCTGTATGTGTAGTGTACCATTTCATATCTTTTTGAAGCAAAGCTCTGTAGTATGAGTAGCGCATTCTAGCTATCTGAAATGGCGAAATTGATACATTTGATTATGTATTGTACAAGTTAGTTAGATTGTATGAGAATTTATAACACAATTACTTGATTTTCAGAGGAGTGATGAAAACAAATGAAATAGATACTACAGCACACAGTGTATAAGAGGGCCATGAGGGCATGTTTATATGCAAAATTTCCAGTTTCTTGTAAAATGATGTCTTCCAAATCTGTTGTAGTGTAAATGATTTCTCTACCTCGGCCAAGAGATGATGGGCTTTCGAGTTTGTTGAAGTAGTTTATAAATCGCCTGAAAGTTAGTGACAGTAAAGTGTAATGATGATATAAATCCGGATATTCATGCCATGTAGTGTTAGTTAGTATAAACAAAGAATAGTACGTGTCTGTCAGAGCGGATTTGTTGGAGCATAGGGCAAGATAGATGGGATCTTTGAGGATAGTAGTTTCCTCTTTTTGTATCAAAGTGAGGAAAACCATGGTTCGGGTCAGTGAACCAAATAAGTAAATCATGTATGGTATGCAGATACCACTGATGATGGCGGCAATCACACCTAGTATTATCATCAATCCATCCCTCCCGGATGCAAAACGGAACTAATACAATGGGGCATCATGCAGTTTTAGTTTGTTGATGTTAAGATGGCCATCTCTTTTTCCCAAAATTATTTTCTTACGAGACTTAAATAGTTATAAACACGCGGTGGGTACAGTCTCCACTGTCTGATTTCATAGTCTGTATTCTCGCCATCTTCAAAATTCACGTTAACAGTGGCGTCTTTGGTTTTAATTTCATCGTGGGATAAATCAATTTCCGAGTTCATTTTTTCTACCATGTCTTTGATAACCTGGCCTGGTGTGTGTGCCTTTGAATCCTCTTTAACATTTTGGGCTGGGACTGTGACTTATTAAATAGTTATAAGGGCGTGAATTGATTGGTGTTCAAGAGAAGTTTACATTATTCCTATCTATATTAACTTACTTGGTTCTACAGAATGGGGTTCATCCGGCAGGTCACCATAAATTCCAACATTGCGTTGAACTGGTGTCTTAAATTTGTCTTTAACTGGGGGTATATTAGATTTAGACATGATGAATTGATGTAAATACGAATTAATTCACTATAGTATAGTTAGAAAAGAACGGATGACCTGAAAAAATATGCCGGGATTTATAAATCTAGCATTTTTTGGAAAATTTATCTAACGTTTGTGGTGAAAAAATTATGGGGTGATTACCACAGTAACGACCAATTGAAATTGCATTACATTGTATCACCTTTTCTTAGCATTGGATTTTGCACTCGCTTTTATTCTTATCTTTACTATTTTTGCTGATATTAAACTTATGTGCTGTATAAAATTGCATGATTCCTCTACTTTACTTCTTTGATGGCGGTTTTTTCTTGGATTCGTCCTTCGGCTCTATTCCTTTTGAAGATTTTACTGCTTTTGAAACTGAAGCGTTCACAATTTTCGTATCTGATGGTTTCACTGCTTTTGAAACTGGAGCGTTCACAATTTTTGTGTCTGAAGATTTTACTACTTTTGACTTTGAAGCTTTATTGCTCTTCTTTTCTCCTCTGGCCTCTTCTTTTGGAGTTTTTGTTGCAACTTTTGGACTTTGTTCTGGAACTGCTATGCTAGGTAGACGATCTTTGTCTTCTTCGTTCAACTGGTTCAACTTCATATCTTCGAGATTCTGCATAAACTTTCCATACACAATAGAAGACTTGCGAACTTTTCTCATTTTCTCCTCTTGAAATGACATACGAGAATATGTACTGCTCATTGATTGGTCTAAACTCATCCGAACACTTCGTCTTTGTTTTTGCTCTTCACTGGCAGTTTCCTCCCTCAAATTGCTCTCCAATAACTTTTGTGTCATATACATATCAAAATACAGACCATTCTGTTTCATTAGAGTTTCATCTGTCCCCTGCTCAATGATTTCCCCATCATTGAGAACATAGATTTTGTCCGCATTTCGAATCAAATCTAGTTTTTGTGAAAACACTATTAAGGTTCGCCCTTCACGGACTCTCTGTATGGCATGCAACAAAGGGAAGTCAATAGTGCTCTCAAATGGGGATATTATATCATCCAGGATTAGGACCATGGGATTACGTAGAACGGCTCGTGCGAGTGCTAGTCGTTTCTGAAACAATATGAAATCAATGAAAGGGCATTCACAGCAAATCCCTGAATGTCTCTATGTTTAAGGTAATTACACCTATGGGTACTCTTGAATTTTCTACTCTGTAATCGAATACTACTGTATAAATCGGTTACCTTAAAAGATGGAGTTGCTGCTCGGCCTATACTGTGCAGTTTTGTATCGTATCTCTGTATGTGAATAGAAAATCTATCACCGTTTGTAAGTAATATTTTGGACTTTTAGTAAAGATTTTATGACGATTGTTTTAGCTATATTACAAGCTACTTTGCCGCAAACAATATACACCGGCCATAGTCATAATAGTAAGTATAATCAGTATTATAAAAAAACCCTTAATGGATGTGACTTGAACCCCTATGAAATATGTTATGAATTACGTGTTCAAAGTATTCTATTTCATCATCTATATTTGACGCTATTGCCGCTTCTTCCAGTTGCTCATCTGTAATTTTGTCTGGATCAAGTCCCAAAGTTAAGTTTTCTTTTACAGTCATATCAAACAGGGCAGGTTCATGTTCCACCATGGATACAGTTTTGGTTATGGATTCAACTGATAGATGAGTACTGTCTTTATCGTCAAAGAACTGAAGATTTTAAAAAATTAGAAGTTGAGATAGAAGATTTTTTAAAATTTGATTAGATTGGATAGGTTCATTGAATTCTTGCCACAAAACCACTATCGGGAGTCAACAAGCGAATAATAATATTTGCCAGGGTTGTCTTCCCGCAGCCACTGGGACCAACAATCGCAATATAACTATTTGGTTGAATTTGTAGATTTATTCCTTTCAAGACCACATTTTCGGGTCGCACGTCGTATTGAAAAAAGACATTCACTATATCTATTGTAGGTGGAGCTTCAAACGTCTATAGGAATTAATGAATTTAGGAAACCATATTATTAGCTTGCGTTAGTCAGTGAGAATAATATGCATGATATATGATTTTTTATACCTGATCATAATAAATTTGGCGACTGTTTTTGCTATCGAAATTCGAAGAATCCTTGTCTTTTAAAATATCTTGAATTCTAGTTGCAGTTTCAACTCCAATTTTAAAGCTAGGTAGAGACGCTAAACTTCGCCCAATTGATATAGTGCCGAAGATGAAGAGTTCAATAAGTCTGCGTTTCAGCATTAAATATGGTAAAATTCTAAAATAGAAAATTTTAGATTCATCTTACTTACAATAAATGTGAATCAAAGTTTTCCTCCAGCTCTCCTAATGAAAGTCCAAAGTAAATTATCCCAACCATTAGAAGCCATGGGACAGCATATGACAAGCCTTGCAATATGGATGATAATGTATTAACACAGAAAAAATATCTGCAATGCAATGCAAGAAACATGTATAATATTTTTATGACTATGATGAAATGAACTTGTAAATATTACTTAACCGTACCCAGTCAATTCGTTTAAATTGCTTTTGAATATATCTTCAAATTCTTCCTCTAGGCACAAGTTGGCGCAAACGTGGATGCTGCTAAACACTTCAAAGCAAAGCTGGGAAAACAAAAAGCAATTTATTATTCAGTGGACTGGAATAAATTGCATTGGATTTTTATACTGGATTCTTTATAAACCTCTGAATTTGGCTCCATCTTATTGTCAATAATGAAGTCATGTCGCCTCTGAAGATGCTCATGTAAATACTGTATACAAATTGTAAGCGGGATTGCTAAAGCACTAGCCCCTAATACTGGGTATAAATCCATTGGAATCAAAAGCAGCCCTATGATCAATGCTGTCAAATAGATGGAGCAACTTTGGACAATCACTCCAGTGTTTATGCAAAGTACCTGTAAATATCAAAACTTGCATTTATTCGAGTCATACAAATAACCGGTAAAATAATGCAAACTGCGGGTTTTGGCATTACATGTTGCACACAATCCGCATCCACAGACAGCCTATGGCACAAAAAACTTATATCATTTTCCAAGCGATCATACCACTGGTAATCTTTACACAGCATGGACGAAAATAGTCGTCTTCGAAGCTCTACTTTAATTTTTTGGCCCGCAAGGCTGAAGAAGGTTTCCTATCATTAATAAATCAAACACATTCAAATCAGAATCAAAACTGACCCGTTATCAGGTTTAAAAAATGGATGCATACTTGACCTATAGCTGCTAGAGCGGATACTAAACCAATTACTACGAACATCCCACAGTTGAATCTTATTGCTTCCCTATCTTCTGGATTGTAGAGAAGAGTCTGCAAAGTTTGTAAAGTGAAAGTTAAAAACCATTCATGGTTATTTGTATCTTATCTGTTTGCATGGATTTAATTGTACATAAAAAATTCCTGAAGACGGAATGGCAAAAAATGGTATACACATTCCTAAAACGATGGAAAAAAGTATGCCCACGAAAAAATTATAAAGGGCTGGTTTCCCATAGCTGAATATGCTTCTAAAGTCGTTTTCAACCTTGGTGTGTTGTTGCTGCACAAAAGGATCAGAATGAGTGAAACATATTTTTTGCTGAATTTTTTTACAAACTGGTGGAAATGAAGAAACATACTTGATGTTCTAGTTTTTCGTAATATTCGTCCCAGAATGCCAATGAGTCTTCAGACGCAATGCTTTCAGTCTCAGGATTTATATTCCAGGTTTGTTGGTATGCGGAGGCAATCGCTATACTAGAAGCGCTGTTCACTGCAAGTTCAGATGCGTTTTTGGTTGCCAACTTTGCAATATTTTTATGCACTGATGAGTTGATCTTATCAGCTTTGCCTATAGAATCCAAAATTTGTTAATACGCAACATTCTACCAGTTTAAAAATGAGTTGTAAGAGATTTGACACACACTGTGGGATTTTTCGCCTTTTCGGAATGATAATGTCTTTCGCAGCTTTTTTTGACCTACAAACATGGCCCATTCTTATTAGATTTATGTGATCTTTGATATGTGAATGAGGCATAGTATGATATTACAATATATTTGGTTGATTTACCTTTTTGCCACAGATATCTGAAACGCCATATTTTTTGGCATAGCCCTAAGACATGTGAAACAAATTTATATTATTCTGTATGTGATAAGCTTGAGAATGCAATTTAAGATGATGATAATGGAAAATTCACTTGGATCAAACGTTTTTCCGTAAAAATAGGCTTGAAAGCCACCAACTCCAAATTCCTTTTGATCTATTGAGTTCCTAACGTTTATGCTGTGTCTCTGTGTATGACAAAAAAAGCTAAAAGTTTTTTATTGTATGCAAAGACAAAGTCGCTGCTTGTGTTAGTTTCTTACATGCACATGCTTATGACTATGTGTATCCATTTCTGAATTAACAGACATGGTATCATTATCATGCTTCGCTCGAATCCGTCTTAAAGCTTGAGCAAATCTATATGAAGTCAACTGTGACGGGAATTTCGGTTTGGACACTGAAACAACACAAAAACATGGGTTATTCAATTATTTGAGTTTCATTATCAAGAGCAATTGCTTTCCATGAGTAAATAGTCAAATTTTACCGGATATAATGTCCAGTGTCTGTTCCAACATCTTGTAATACAGTGCTTTTCTTTTAATCAGTTGCAAATGTGTTCCATATTCTCGAATCTATTTAATTCACATATTTTACACAAAATACATAGGGTTGGTTGAGAGAAAATCTTTTCATTACTATTCCATCTTGTAGCACATAAATGCAGTCCGAGTTTTTTACAAGAGCATCACATTTTCTGGAAGCTATGAGCACAGTGGAAGTGTCTCTCAGCGTTTGTACACAATGGAGAAAGTTTGCTTCTGTTTGCTCATCCACGCCGGGATATAATGGATCGTCCAAAATAATAACCCGGGATCGGTGCAAAAGGACTCTTGCAAAGCAAATGAAAGCCTTTAACTTTTCCTTTATGTTGACACCTTTGTGACCAGCTTCTGTATCGTACCCCTGTAATGAAAAGCTCAGCGAATATTACATTCCTGATGAAAATCAAAATTTTTTACAACTTCCCACATGTTTTTAAGCATACCTTAGGAAGTTTCATGATCTCATCATGGATCCCGAGCTCTTTGGTAACTCTCTTAATTTCAGAAGTAGTTGCCATCAATTTTCCAAATCGGATGTTTTCCATAATAGTCATATTGAACAGCATTTTTTCCTGGTCCATCACAGATAGATGTGATCGGTACCAATGAACATTAAGATTTTCTACATTGTGGCCATCAAGAAATACCTGGCAGAGTTAGAAAAAATTCATCATATATTTATATTACTTCCTCCTGTATGATTTTAAAGCCTGGCCCGAATACATGCGAGCATTGAAGTCTTACATGTCCACCACAAGGATCATACAATCTTGCCAACAATTTGATCATGGTTGATTTCCCTGCTCCAGTGCTTCCTACAATGGACACAATCTGACCGGGAAACGCGATGAGACTGACATTGTCTAAGATTTTTAATTCAGGTTTTCTGGGATATCGAAATTGCACTTTGGAAAGTTCAACTTTTCCGATAGCTGCGCTCTTTGGGACTTTCCCAAAGTCAGATAAACTATCAATTCTGGGTTTCCTTGAAAATTAAACATTTTCTTCCATTGTGGTTTTTTCATATGTATGAAAAAATTGGGTGAGATGAGACTATTATACCATTTTATCAAAAATGAAACATCCGCCCATTCTTTTTTGGCACCCTGCATTTCAGTGTGCACTTGTGGAATCTCCATCAAATTCACAGTAATCAATGCACCTCCAAGAAGCAGCTGCAAAATGGGGTCGAAATTGTAAAACACCCAGAATGCAAAGTAAAGTCATTCTACAAGCAATATTTTGATATACTATGTATATTGAGGCTGGGCTCTGCTGCATTTCCCCTCCGTAAAAATAGTATTCCACATGGTCCGACAAGTTATAGCTACAAAAATCGTCAGGTCGCGGACGGCTTCCACCTTCCCAAAACAATAGGGCGTATGAAGAATATATGAAAAACCACATGAAGCCAGAACTGATACTAGAAACGAAAACAGCGCCATATTTCATAGACGTCCGCTGTTCAAGAAGGTTGGAAAATATGGAAATGCTTGCCCTCTCCATAGAAAATATTTTCACTGTTTTGATATTGGCTAGCATCTGTTCTGCAAATTGTCCTGCAGCACTAAAACTTTTTGATTCCTTTCTCCGATTCATGTTGAACATCCATGTGCCCACTGCGGCCAATAGCATGTATAGTGGGAACAAGTACACATAAACTGTTGCCAACCCAGCGTCAAGGTACAGTATGAGGCAGGTAAGAAAAATGGACGAGAAAACTAGGTATATAAGTACGCCCACTTTTTGACCGATTCCTGATCGAATCCTTGTTATTTCTCTGCAATTTGTATCAAAAATGATTTGCATGCATCCAATGTCCCTTCATATATGCTTAATAGCGTGTAATGTAAAATTAGATTATACTGTATCATTGAATGAGCGAAATCTCGTTCCACGTTTGTGTCAAACCAGGCCATATCTTTACGTATTGTGGAATCGAAATACGCTATACGCATTGCATTCATCTAGAAAAGAATTCAGAAATTCTATACGTTCCGAGTATTTATATTGAACAAACCTATGATTGAATAAGACATTTTGTATGCCATACTTGTCTGTCACCAGCCCATGAAAAACATCTTGCATGCAAAAAACAAAAAAGTAGTTGCGTTCCCGCTGCGGATGTTGCTTTAATTACAAATGTAAATCCTATCCTTTGTTGAAATAAGCTGTGATCGGCTTCAGTTTCTTCGCCAGCAGAATAATTCGCTTTTTCATGTTCATCCCTGCAAAATTTAGATTGAGCATGAAATTTTTTCCATTTTCCAAGGGAAAACACATTGGACTCAAGTCATTGTTTATATTTACAGGCAAGACCGATGGTAAACAGTCCCATGCAGTAATTCCACAAAACTAAAGAGTTTAAACATACAGAAATGTAAATACAATTGTCTCTTTTGGTGTAGAATACGTGTCAGTTGCTTTTACCTATATAACTCCCAACAGGGACATACTGAAGCAATTACAGCAGAAACTACGCCGATTATAATCAAAAGTATATCAAACCAAGTTGCATAGCGAAACAATGACCAATATGGCAGCCGTTTAATTCGTTTTCGGATATCAGCAGAAAGTTTGTGGTCCGCTTCTCTGATATATTTCATGTAAATTTCATGTTAAGGTACCAAAACTTTTAGTTTTTTGCTCCTGAAATGCGAACTTGCTGCTTACGGATCGTAGGGAGGAATACTACTCAATTCTTGCTGCCATCTTGTTGATCGCCTTGAGTTTGACGATGTCCTACCGTCATTTCCAACATCTCGTAATGAAAGTACAGTTGATGCCCTACTTTTACTTTTAGCTCGAAATGATGTCATTTTTTATCCCATAATGCAAAGACGTAGCAACACGTTATTTTATGTTTCCCAAATTATGCAAACATTGATACAACCTTGCAATGTTAATCATGCGATTATGCTCATAGTAACGAAATTGAGTAAGACATAATACCCACTTTCTCGAACCTTCTCCGAGACACGTTTCTTCAGTGGATACACATGAAATAGAGAGATAATGAAGAATAGTGCAGATGGGTAGATTGTGGAAATTGTGAATGAAATCCAGAAGCAGATTTACAATCAAAAACTCATGTAGTTCTTTAATTATGATGTTATTATTGGTACAAGAGTAGCGTAAAAACAACAATTTATTTTAGGGGAATAAAACGCGAAGAATGTGTTGCACCAATACCAGGTCTTCCGTGCTTAACAGGCTTATAAGAAACACTAAATTCTCCCAAGTAGTGTCCGACCATTTCAGGCTGCAAAATCGTTAATCCAAATTTAAAAAATATTACTTTCATGCTGCATTTTTGAAGCTTCACTACATTTTACCTTAATTTCAACTTGGTTGAAAGTTTTTCCATTATAAACGCCAACAATAGATCCAATCATTTCAGGGATGATGATCATATCTCTCAAATGTGTTTTACAAGCTTCTGGTTTTTCGTTAACTGGTGCTTCTTTTTTGGCCTGAAAGAAAATATAAGTTTTAATAATTGAATCAACAAAGTCAACAATAATGTCAGCCAACGAGCCTACAGTATAGAAAAAATGTCAAACCGTTATAATTAGAAACAGAGAGTTAGATCTAGCTAAGTTCTGAAGCATATTTACCTTTCGGAGTTTTTTCAATAGAGCTGTTGACTTGCGTTTTAAACCTCTGTTGAATCGTCTGCGGGCCCGAGCATGAACCAACTCTGTGAATTGTTTCCTATAAATATAAAAAGCTGCATGTACATAATGCTCTGCATAAATTCAATAAAAAACGTCTCCACCTTCATTAGAATTAAACGCCAAGCTAAGAAATTCAATTCGATAAGTTAAGAATAAAAGCATTAGCAGATAAAATGCAAAATGATAAAACAACAATTTATTGGATGTGATTTCCGATTAGGTTATTATTTTGGGCGAGGGAAGCGGATTGTTGACTGCATTTTCATAAGTCTAGTTTTTAAAATCTGACCACCAAAAAATTCTTAATACTTACATATTCATATCCAAAAGTTGATCAAGATCAACCCCACGGAAGGTGAACTTCCTAAAAGTCCTTTTCCTGCGTGTTTCATCCTATGAATTTGGAAAAAAAAATTAAAAATTTCCTCACTTAAAGAACCATCTATTTATTAAAAAATTAATTTTTCTATGCTAACTTACATCGGCCATCTTTGTCAGCGTTTGCTTAAAGAAAACTTAAACAACGATTACTGTTAATTTCTTAACAATTTTCGAATAAGTTGCTACTTTCTAGTATATCCGGCGAAAAGTCTGTGACATAGCTCACGATGATGGCGTATCTGAAAGTTGCCTCTGCATAGTCCCATGACTGTTCGTAGTACTCAAAGTACGGCCTAGATGGTATCAATGCATTTAACATTGAATAAGCCGTAGACTATGGCTATTGGCAATAACAAACATAAACGTCTCACAGTGCCCCTTAACCTAAATCATGGACGATCGTGAGTTAAAATGTCTTTGAGTTGCGAGTCTAGCAGTAAATCATTAACCATTTAACAAAATTCACGTTTAAATATTTATAAAAAAATAGTTTGATTGAATTTTCTAGCTGTAAAATCGTGCAACGTTTACAACCATATAATATGCAGCATTCATAAAGCTACTTTTAGTCAGTATATAATCCCAGTTTTGCAAATATAAGAAATAAGGCAAAACTCATAAATTAAGGGCATGAAGAATGAAAACCACATTAATTAGCACACACCGCAGATTCAATGAAAACAAAATATTTATTAGCATTTTATGATTGGAGTTACAACGAAGAATCAATAAGATTATTGCGAACGAAGTGAGCCTAACAAGGCTTTCACTGATGGTTTTACTAGAAACATTTAACGATTCAACTATATCATAAGACCAAACGATCTGACTCCTTACAATGATATATTGAGTGGCTAGATGTTTTCAGGTTTTAATATTTTCTATCAAATTGCGAAAATCTCCTTCTACGCGGTCCATAATTTGGACAGTTAATTAAATATATATGACATCTTCATTTATTGATTAGGCATTTTAAAGCCCATTATTTCAGCTGAATCTTGAGCTGATCTTTCTCCTTTCCCTTTAAACGATTTTAATATTTGTCCATAAGCATTATTTCCTCTTAAATAACTTATATAAAGGGGAGCTGTTTTTTCTGTGAGATGAGTGATCTCAAAAGATGTGATATCGGTTCTCCTGCAAAGTGAAGTTATGTATTTCCACGTTGAAGTTTCGTAAACGTGCTTTTGAGGTTCTCGGACAGTTGGACGTAACTCCCGGTACAAAATACGCATGAGCGAAGAATTCATTCTGTCTGTAAGAACATTTAAGTGCATGAACTATGAACAAATACGTAATAGTTTGTAATTTTGTTTGAACATCGGCATCCAAAAGTTTTGACTACAACTGCAGACGTCACCCTGCCCTACGCCCTATACACTACACGCATGTCACTTCTGAGTTCCAAAACGGCTAAGAGGTTTTTTGAAAAATTACTTTAAAACAAAGAAGACGAAATTAAGACAAGGAAGACTTTATACAATATAGCCAATAATGCCAATCAGAACTGCCAAGAATATCTCACGGTGCGATTCTTACCTGTGGGACCTGTGGTGAACCCTTGCGAGTGACTCCACTTTTAGCTTATCCAGCGAATATTTGACTTGTCACTCTTGTCAGCTTGAATCCCTTCAAGCACAAATAATTTTTCAATCTTAAAGCTTTTTTTCTCTCTCACTTCTTTTTTAATGGTGGTTTGGGACTACTACTGTTCTTACACCCAACTACAAACTAAGAAAAGTTGTATGATAAAAAGTCTCTATAGCATAAGCGTAGTAGTGGTAAATTGGATCTATACATTTATAAAAAACCCGCCATTGCAGATTCAATGCATTAAGAAAATGGTAGAACTAAAAAATGAATTGCAAAATGCACAAATTATTGTGCGTTAATATATGAGAGCCATAAAAGTAGATTACTATTTACTATATAACAAGCGCATAGAGAATAGAGGTATAGATATCCTTACACTGAAATATCTGACGTCACGAATAATTGATGCTTTTATTGGCTTTTTGATTACTCCACATTAAAGTTAATCAAAAGTCGTAAATCAAGCCAAAAGGCAGGGCAAATACTGGTAATTCGAACAAAAAACAGTATACCCGAAGAAACAAACAAACTTAACTAGACTATGTATAATCACTTCAAAATCGCAGTCAACCAAATATGAGTCAGCAGTAATATAGTTAAGGAGAAATACGTCCCCCAAATGGATAATAACATTTCTATTTTATCGTCTAAATGATAGCCAAAAAAGTAATAAAAACAAAAACACAATGTAATTATACAGTAAACAAACTAAAGTACAAATA
>Ga0210040_10003943_pt1 | contig 19676 bp, 18 predicted proteins | sample CryGeyCG12114_NA_FD_185462 | JGI IMG/M metagenome (GOLD analysis project Ga0210040, IMG submission 185462) | Groundwater microbial communities from aquifer - Crystal Geyser CG19_WC_8/21/14_NA (SPAdes) (version 2) | ecosystem: Environmental > Aquatic > Deep subsurface > Groundwater | place: USA... | reverse complement strand
GCACGATCAGCATCCGGCCGTGGATGGTGGTGCGGGCGTTAGCGTGAGACACGAGAACCTCCGGGATGGTGCGGGCCTTCGACAAGCCACACCCCACCCGGAGGTTCTCCCGTTCTCAAGCCGCCACGCCTGCTACCAACGTCCTGGCCGGGTACACCTAGAGCCTGCACCCGCCCCGGAGGGCCGGAGCCCTCAGCGACGTCCGCGCAGGGCCCGGGCGTGGATGTCGGCGTTCACGCGGCGCACCTGCGCGGGCATCGTGCAGGCGTCGACCACGAGCAGCACGACGAGGGTGCCGAAGAAGAGGAACCCGACGAGGAACCACACGGTCAGCCAGCCCAGGAGCGTCAGGCCCAGGTAGAGGACGCCCTGCAGCGGCTGGCGGAGGTAGAACTTGTGCGCCCCGAGCTGCGCCAGGAAGAACCACAGCAGGTAGGCGACCGTCGTGTCCTTGTAGCCGAGCGGCGGTGCGGGGGGCGTCGCGTAGCCCCCCTGCCCGGGGTAGCCCTGCCCGGGGTAGCCCTGCCCGGGGTAGCCCTGCCCGGGGTAGCCCTGCCCGGGGTAGCCCTGCCCGGGATAGCCCTGCCCGGGATAACCCTGCCCGGGATAGCCCTGCCCGGACCACGGCTGGACGGCTCCTCCCGGCGCCGGTCCACGGTCCGCGGGCACGTCCGCCCAGCCGTCCCTCGTCCCGCGCGCCGCGTCGTCGGGGCGGTGGGAACCCTGCGGTGAGCTCATGCGGCCGTGCCTCCTCGTCGCCGGACGGGTCCTGGCGACGGCGAACGTACCGCCACGAGGTGCCGCTGCGGCCTCTCCTCGGTGAGGAGGTGAGGGCCGCCTCAGCCGTCGGCGCGCGCCGGCTGGTCGACCGCCGCACCGCTCGACGGGCGCCCGGCCCGCTCGGCGTCGTCGTCCCCGTCGAGAGCGGCGACGCGTCCGAGGACGTCACGGGCGACGTCCTGCGCCGTGAGGCCGATCTCGGCCAGGACCTCCGCGCGCTCGGCGTGGTCGAGGAAGGCGACGGGCACGCCCACGCACCGGACGTCGACCCGCACCCCGGCATCGGCCAGCTCGTCGCGCAGGCGCGAGCCCACGCCCCCGCTGCGCAGCCCGTCCTCCGCGACGACGACGAGGCGGTGCTGCGCGCACGCGGCCACCAGGGCCGGGTGCACGGGCAGCACCCAGCGCGGGTCGACGACGGTCGCGGAGACGCCGTGAGGCTCCAGGCGCTGAGCGACGTCCAGGCCGAGACCCGCGAGCGCGCCCACAGCCACGACCAGGACGTCCGCGCCGTCCCCCGCGCTCCCGCCCGTGCGGGCCAGCACGTCCGGGGCGCCCCACGACCCCGGCTCCCCCAGCCGCTCGAGGGCCGGGACGTCCTCCGGCGCAGAGCCCTTCGGGAAGCGCACCACCGTCGGCGCGTCGTCCACGCCGACCGCCTCGCGCAGCTCCTCGCGCAGCGTCGCGCCGTCCCGGGGCGCCGCGAGCCGCAGCCCCGGCACGTGCTGCAGCAGCGCGAGGTCCCAGACGCCGTGGTGGCTCGGCCCGTCCGGGCCGGTGACGCCCGCCCGGTCGAGCACGAACGTGACCCCGGCGCGGTGCAGCGCGACGTCGAGCAGGACCTGGTCGAACGCGCGGTTGAGGAAGGTCGCGTAGACCGCCACGACCGGGTGCAGCCCCGCGAACGCCATCCCCGCCGCCGAGGTCGTGGCGTGCTGCTCGGCGATGCCCACGTCGACGACCCGCTCGGGCATCGCCTCGGCCATCTTGTGCAGGCCGACCGGGATGAGCATGGCCGCGGTGACGCCGACGACGTCGTCGCGCTCGCGAGCCACCGCCAGCACCTCGTCGGCGAAGACCGACGTCCACGAGGCCCGCTTCGGGGCCCCGCCGGACGCCACCGGGGCGCCGGTGACGGGGTCGATGACGCCGACGGCGTGGAACTGGTCCGCCACGTCCGCGAGCGCCGGCGCGTACCCGTGCCCCTTGTTCGTCAGCGCGTGGACGAGGACGGGCCCGCCGAAGTCCTTGGCGATGGTCAGGACCCGCTCGAGGGCGTCGAGGTCGTGCCCGTCGACGGGCCCGAGGTACTTCAGGCCCAGGTCCTCGAACATGCCCTGGGGCGCGACGATGTCCTTCAGGCCCTTCTTCACCCCGTGCAGCGTGCCGTAGGCCAGGCGGCCGGGAGCGCCGCCGCGGCGCAGCGCCTGCTTGCCCCAGCCGAGGAAGCGCTCGTAGCCGCGGGTGGCCCGCAACGTCGAGAGGTGGTGCGCCAGACCGCCGATCGTCGGGGCGTAGCTGCGCTCGTTGTCGTTGACGATGATGACCAGCGGGCGGTCCGGGGCGGCCGCGATGTTGTTCAGCGCCTCCCAGGCCATGCCGCCGGTCAGGGCGCCGTCACCGACGACGGCGACGGTGCACCGGTGGCCCTGCCCGGTCAGCGAGCGAGCGCGGGCGATGCCGTCCGCCCACGAGAGCGAGGTGCTGGCGTGGCTGTTCTCCACGACGTCGTGGACGGACTCCGCGCGGCTGGGGTACCCGGCGATGCCGCCGCGCGTGCGCAGGGTGGACAGGTCCTGGCGGCCCGTGAGGAGCTTGTGCACGTACGACTGGTGGCCGGTGTCGAACACGACCGTGTCCGAGGGGCTGTCGAACACGCGGTGCAGGGCGATGGTCAGCTCGACGACCCCGAGGTTGGGCCCGAGGTGCCCGCCGGTGCGGGCGACCGACTCCACGAGGTGCACGCGCACCTCGTCGGCGAGCTCCTGCAGCTGGGCGGGGGACAGGGCGCGCAGGTCCTGCGGCTCGCGGACCCGCGGCAGCACCGCTGCGCGCGCCACCGCGGAGCCCCGGCGCTGCTCCCCCGGGCTGTCGTCAGCCGGACCGGCCGCCTCCGCGCTCGCCACCGCGCACCACCTCGTCTCGAGCCGGGACGTCCGTCCCGGGAGGGCCACTGTAGGTCGACACCGCCCCCGGGCCCCACCTCACCCCGCCGTGCGGACCCGCGCGGGTGCTCGCCTCCGCCGCAGCGGCGCGACGTCCCGAGGACGAGCACGACGCCGCGCGCACGGGCCTGCAGCGACCCGGAGGGGGCCTTCAGAGGGTGGGGACGACCCGGGCGCCGGAGAGGGCCTGCTCCAGCAGGGCCGCGCCCTCCTCCACGGCGAGCAGCCGGAGCCGCTCGGCCTCGAGCGCCTCGAGCGCCTCGTCGACCACGCGCGGGCCCACGGCGGCGGAGAGGTCGGCCCGCAGGGTGGCGACCGCTCGGCGCAGCCCGTCGAGCTGGGCCCCGGAGTGCAGGACGGCGAGCCGCGCGAGCACGCGCGGCTGCCGCACCAGCACCGGGTGGCCCCGGTAGTCCGGCGGGCAGGCGTCCAGCAGCCACGAGGCCGCGCGCCGCTCCCAGCCGCCGGTGCCGGGAGGTGGCACCTCCGGCGGCCAGCCGCGCGGCGCGGCACCGGGGACCGCGCCACCTCGGAGGCGGACCGGCGGTCGGGACGGAGGACGCGACGACGGGCGCGCCGACGGGTCGGACGACTGGTCTGGCACCGGGTCATCGTGCGCCCGGCCCCCGACAGCGGCGAGGCTGGCCCCGTGAGCACCCCTCCCGACGGACGCGGCGGCGAGCACCCCGACGACGCCCGTCACCGCGACGCCCGTCCCGCCGACGCCGCCCCCGAGCTCCTGCGCGTGGACGTCGGGGACGGGCTCCGGCTGCCGGTGCACGTGACCCCGGCGGCGCCGGGCTCCGCGGCGCCGGGCTCCGCGGCGACGGCGGCTGCCGGGGCGTGGGCGGCTGCGGGGGCCGATCCGGTGCTCCTGCTGCACGGGTTCCCCGGCTCGGCGCGCTCCTTCGACGCCGTCGTGCCCGCGCTGGGGGCCGCGGGACGCCGCTGCCTCGTGCCCGAGCAGCGCGGCTACGCGGCCTCCGCGCGCCCCGTCGCGGTGGAGGCCTACCGCCTCGAGCGGCTCGTGGCGGACGCCGTCGCCGTCCTGGACGCCGCGGGGGCGCAGCGCGCCACCGTGGTCGGCCACGACTGGGGCGCCGTCGTCGCGTGGGCCCTGGCGGCCGCCCGGCCCGAGCGGGTCGAGGGCCTCGTGGCCCTCTCGGTGCCCCACCCGAGGGCCTTCGCGGCCGGCCTCGCGCAGGACCGCGAGCAGCGGGTCCGCTCCGCCTACATCGGTCTCCTGCGCCGGCGGGGCCTCGCCGAGCGGGTGCTGCTCGCCGGTCGCGCGCGCGGTCTGCGCGCCGCCTTCGCCGGCTCGCGCGTCCCCCGCGGCGTCGTCGACGCCCACCTCGCGCCGCTGGCCTCTCCCGAGGCGCTCGCGGGGGCCCTGGCCTGGTACCGGGCGCTGCACGGGCGCGACCTCGCCTCGGTCGGCCCTGTGGACGTCCCCACCACCTACCTGTGGAGCGACGGGGACGTCGCCGTGGCGCGGGGCACGGCGGCGCGGTGCGCGTCGCACGTCACCGGCCCCTACCGCGGCAGGACGTTGCGCGGCGTCTCGCACTGGGTGCCCGAGGAGGCGCCGGAGGCGGTCGTCGACGCCGTGCTGCACCCACCGGGCGCCTGAGGCCACCCGCGAGCGCGCCCGGACGCACGACGGCCGCGCACCCGTGCGGTGCGCGGCCGTCGACGCGACCAGCCGGCGTCGGGCAGGCGGCGTCAGGGAGCCGGCGTCAGGGAGCCGGCGTCAGGGCAGGGCGACGACCTCGGAGAGGACGACGTCGGTCCGGACGAGGACCTGCTGCGCCACGGCGTCCCAGCGGGCGTAGTGCTCCGAGCCCTGGTGGTCGACCTCGAAGGCCTCGCGGGAGGCGTAGACCTCGTGGAAGTGGAACCGCAGCGGGTCGCTGACGTCGCGGTTCACCGTGAAGCCCAGGCACCCGGGCTCGTCGCGCACCGAGCAGCGGGCGTCGTCGGCGATCCCGGCCAGGAACTCCTCGAGCCCGCCCTCGCGCACCTGGACGGTGGCCCAGACGACGAGGCTGCCGGCCGGGTGCGCCCCCGGCTGGTCCCCGCTCACGAGCAGCCCCTCAGCCACGGGCGGACCCCAGCAGCGAGCGGAGCACGTACTGGAGGATCCCGCCGTGGCGGTAGTAGTCCGCCTCCCCCGGCGTGTCGATGCGCAGGCGCGCGTCGAGCTCGACGCTCTCGCCGGACTCCTTCACCGCCGTGACGCGCAGGGTGCGCGGCGTGCTGCCCTGGTCCAGCGCGGTGACGCCGGCGACCGAGAAGGTCTCGGTGCCGTCGAGCCCCAGGCTCTGCGCGCTCTCCCCGTCGGGGTACTGCAGCGGCAGCACCCCCATCCCGATGAGGTTCGAGCGGTGGATGCGCTCGTAGCTCTCCGCGAGGACGGCGCGGACGCCGAGCAGGCTCGTGCCCTTGGCCGCCCAGTCGCGGCTGGACCCGGAGCCGTACTCCTTGCCCGCGAGGACGACGAGCGGCGTGCCCTGCGCGGCGTAGGACTGCGCGGCGTCGTAGATCGTCGTCTGCTCGCCACCGGCGGTGAAGTCGCGGGTGAAGCCGCCCTCCACGCCCTCCAGCAGCTGGTTGCGCAGCCGGATGTTCGCGAACGTGCCGCGGATCATGACCTCGTGGTTCCCGCGGCGGGAGCCGTAGGAGTTGAAGTCCGTGCGCTCGACGCCGTGCTCGGCCAGGTAGCGGCCGGCGGGGCTGTCGGCCTTGATGGAGCCGGCCGGGCTGATGTGGTCGGTGGTCACCGAGTCGCCCAGCTTCGCGAGCACGCGCGCCCCCTCGATGTCCGTCAGCGGCGCCGGCTCGGGGCTCATGCCCTCGAAGTACGGGGGCTTGCGGACGTAGGTGGACTCCTGGTCCCACGCGAAGGTCTCGCCGGCGGGCGTCGGCAGCGACCGCCACCGGTCGTCGCCGGCGAAGACGTCGGCGTAGTCGGTGGTGAACATGTCCGTCGTGATCGAGCCGGTGACGACCTCGTCGACGTCGGCCGCGCGCGGCCAGACGTCGCGCAGGAAGACGTCGGCGCCGCTCTCGTCCCGGCCCAGGGGCTCGGTCTCGGGGTCCCAGTCCATCGTCCCCGCGAGCGCGTAGGCGATCACCAGCGGCGGGCTGGCCAGGTAGTTCATCTTGATGTCCGGGTTGATCCGGCCCTCGAAGTTGCGGTTGCCGGAGAGCACCGACACGACGGCGAGGTCCTCGTCGTTGACGACCGTCGAGATCTCCGGCGCCAGCGGGCCGGAGTTCCCGATGCAGGTGGTGCAGCCGTAGCCGACGAGGTGGAAGCCGAGCTTCTCCAGGTAGGGCGTCAGGCCCGCCCGCGCGTAGTAGTCCATGACCACCTTGGAGCCCGGCGCCAGCGAGGTCTTCACCCACGGCTTGGCGGTCAGGCCGCGGTCCACGGCGGCCTTGGCCAGCAGCGCGGCCGCGACCATGACCGTCGGGTTGGAGGTGTTGGTGCACGAGGTGATCGAGGCGATGGCCACGTGGCCGTGGTCGAGCTCGGTCGTGGTGCCGTCCGCGAGGGTGACCGGCACGCGGCGCGACGCGCGCTGCGTCGCCGTGGGCGCGTCCACCGGGCGGCCCTCGTCGCTCGGGCCGCTGGCGGTCGGGGCGTCGCTGGCGGGGAAGCTCTCCTCGAGCGCCTCGTCCTGGGGGCTCTCGGGCTGCGCGTAGCTCCCGAGGGCGCCGCGGAAGGACTCCTTGGCCTCCGAGAGGGCCACGCGGTCCTGGGGGCGCTTGGGCCCGGCGATGCTCGGGACGACCGTGGACAGGTCCAGCTCGAGGTACTCCGAGTACTGCGCCTCGCGGCTCGGATCGTGCCAGAGGCCCTGCTCCTTGGTGTAGGCCTCCACGAGCGCGACCTGCTCGTCGCTGCGGCCCGTCAGCCGCAGGTAGCGCAGCGTCTCCTCGTCGACGGGGAAGATCGCCGCGGTCGAGCCGAACTCCGGGCTCATGTTGCCGATGGTGGCCCGGTTGGCCAGGGGCACCTCCGCCACGCCCTCGCCGTAGAACTCGACGAACTTGCCGACGACGCCGTGCTGGCGCAGCTGCTCGGTGATGGTCAGGACGACGTCGGTGGCGGTGACCCCCGCGGGGATCTCCCCGGAGAGCCGGAAGCCGACGACGCGGGGGATGAGCATGCTGACGGGCTGACCGAGCATGGCCGCCTCGGCCTCGATGCCGCCGACGCCCCAGCCCAGGACGCCGAGGCCGTTGACCATCGTCGTGTGGGAGTCGGTGCCCACCAGCGTGTCCGGGTAGGCGACGCCGTCGCGGTCGAAGACGACCCGCGCCAGGTGCTCGATGTTGACCTGGTGGACGATGCCGGTGCCCGGCGGGACGACCTTGAAGTCGTCGAAGGCGCCCTGGCCCCAGCGCAGGAACTGGTAGCGCTCGCCGTTGCGCTCGTACTCGATCTCGACGTTGCGCTCGAAGGCGTCCGGGCGCCCGGCCACGTCGATGACGACCGAGTGGTCGATGACCAGCTCGGCGGGCGCCAGCGGGTTGATGCGGGTCGGGTCGCCGCCGAGCTCGGCGACGGCCTCGCGCATCGTGGCGAGGTCGACGATGCACGGCACGCCGGTGAAGTCCTGCATGACCACCCGCGCCGGGGTGAACTGGATCTCGGTGTCGGGCTCGGCCGACGGGTCCCACCCGGCGAGCGCCCGCACGTGGTCGGCGGTGACGTTCGCGCCGTCCTCCGTGCGCAGCAGGTTCTCCAGGAGGACCTTCAGGCTGTACGGAAGGCGCTCGGCGCCCTCGACGGCGGACAGCCGGTAGATGCCGTGCTCGGCACCGCCGACGTCCAGGACGCCCCGCGCTCCGAAGGAGTCGGCCCCCGAGGATCCGGTGCCGGCGCTGCGGCCCGCCTCGTCGCTGCTCGTGCTCATTGTCGTCTCCCGTCGACGCTGACTGATCGTGCTGATCCTCGCGCGGGCCCCGTCGTGCCGCGGCCCGAAGTATCTTGACGTCAAGATACTAGGGCGCGCCCCACCCCGGTGTCACGGGCGGCGCGCCGCTCCCCGGAGGAGCGGCCGCCGACCCGGGGACGCTGGGCTGGGACCGCCGGCCAGGGGGCTGGACGTGGGGACTGGCCGAGGGGACTGGCCGGGGGGCTCGTCGGGGGGCTGGTCGGGGCGGTGGTCGGGGCGGTCGAGCAGGCGGGCGGACCCCGGTGCGCCTAGCGTCGCGAGGACCGGTCCTGCGCGCCGAGGCGAGGACCCCGACCCGGCAGGGGCACCCCATGACCACGGACAGCAGCACGACGGGCGACGAGCAGGACCACGCCGACAGCGACGCCGACCCCGGCGAGATGCCGGAGCGCCAGCAGGTCGTGCACTCCGTCGACGGGGCGGCCGAGGACGACACCGACCCCGGCTCGGACCCCGACGGCGACGCGGGCGAGATGACGCCCTCCTGAGCGCTCCTGCCCCTCCCCGGCGGGACTGCTCGCGCGGCCACCGCTGACCGCCGCGCGGTCCGGCCCGACGACGGGACCGGACCCGCGGGGCGGCCGGGGCAGGACGACCCTCGCGCGGCGGCGAGCCGACCGGCCGTCGGCGGCGCAGGAGGCCGCTCACCGCTCCGCGGCGCAGGAGGCCGACCACCGCTCCGCGGCTCAGGAGGCCGACCACCGCTCCGCGGCTCAGGAGGCCGACCACCGCTCCGCGGGTCAGCGGATCAGGTCCCGCTCCACGGCCCAGCGGATCAGGTCTCGATCCCCGGCTCAGCGCATCAGCTCCCGCTCCGAGCGTGGCGGGGCTCCAGCAGCGCCACGCACTCCAGGTGGTGGGTGTTGGGGAACAGGTCGAAGGCCCGCAGGCTCGTGAGCTCGTAGCCCTCCTGCGCGAACGTCGCGACGTCGCGGGCGAGGGCCGCCGGGTCGCAGGCCACGTAGGCCACGGCCCGGGGCCGTCGGGCCGCGACGGCCCGCACCACGCCGGCCCGAGCACCCGTCCGCGGCGGGTCCAGGACCACGAGGTCGACGGGAGCCGCTGCCCCGCCCTCGCCGAGGCGCTCGTCCCCGGGCATCCCGCTCCCGAGCTCGCGCTCGGGCGCCCCCCGCTCGGGCGCCCCCCGCTCGGGCGCTCCCCGCTCGGGCACCTCCTGCTCCAGCACCTCCTGGACGGGCCCGTGCACGAGGCGGACCTGCGCGAGGTCGTGGAGGTTGCGCCGGGCGTCGGCGACCGCGCGCTCGTCCCCCTCGACGGCCGTGACGCGGCCCGTCGGGCCGACCGCCTGCGCCAGCGCCGCCGTGAGCAGCCCGGCCCCGCTGAAGAGGTCGAGCGAGGTCTCCCCCGGCTGCGGCGCCAGCGCCCGCAGGACGGCGTCGGTGAGCACGCCCCCGGCCCCCGGGTGCACCTGCCAGAAGCCCGCGCCCGTCACGCGGAAGGCGCGCCCGGCGACCTCCTCGCGGACCCAGGACCGCCCCCCCACCCGGTGCAGGGGCGCCGGCGGCTGGCGCGGGCCCCGCGGGGGCGAGGTGGCCGCCGAGACGCCGTCCGGCAGGGGCGGCCAGTCCGGCTCCGCGACCCGGGCCGGACGCGGTCCTCCTGCGCCCGTCCCGCCGCGACCACCGCGACCGCCGCGCCGGTCGGGACGCCGGTCCGCGCAGCCCGGTGCCCCGGCACCGGGCGACCCGGCGCCGGGCTCCGGCCGCGGGACCGCGACGACCAGCGCGCCGCCGCGGCCGTCGCCCGGGACGACGGCCTCGACCGTGCGCCAGCCCGGCCACCGCAGCCCGGGCAGACCGAGGTCGACGACCCCGGGCGAGGCGATCGGGCAGCTGTCCACGGGCACGACCCGGTGCTCGCGGTGCGCCCGGAAGCCCAGCCGCCCGGCGCCGTCGGCGGCGTAGGCCACGCGCGTGCGCCAGCCGAGGCCGCGCGCCGCGTCGGCCGGGTCGGTGCCGGCACCCGCCGGGAGCGGGACCTCCTCGACCGGGACGTCGACGTCCAGGCCCGCCAGCCGCTGCATCTGCTCGCGCAGCACGTCGGCCTTGAGCCGGCGCTGCGCCGCCGGCGCGGCGTGCTGCCAGTCGCACCCGCCGCAGCCGCCCGGGCGCGCCACCGGGCAGGCCGGCTCGACGCGGTCGGGCGAGGCGTCGAGCACCTCGACGGCGTCGGCGCGCCAGAACCCCGCGTCCGGCCCCGCCTCCGTCAGCCGTGCCCGGACGCGCTCCCCGGGCAGCGCGTGCCGCACGAACACCACGCGTCCCTCGTGCCGCGCCACGCAGTGCCCGCCGTGGGCCACGGCGCCGACCTCGACCTCCAGGACGTCGCCCCGGACGGGCGTCCCCGCTCCCCCGGGGTTCGCTCCCCCTGGGCCCGCTCCCCCTGGGCCCACTCCCCCGGGGCCCGCTCCGAGGTCCTGCGCCGGGCCGGTCACCGAGGCGCCTGCGGCGGGTGGGAGGGCCGCGGGACCGCGGGCGCGGGGCCCACTGCGCCGCGCCGGACGTCACCGGGCGCGAGCCCGGCGTCGTCGACGTCCGCCCCCTCGCTGGAGGCGAGCTGCCAGGGCACGCTCGCCACCACGACGCCGCGGATGAAGTGCAGCCGCGACTTCAGGCGCAGGGCGCTCTGGTTGTGCAGCAGCTGCTCCCACCAGTGCCCGACGACGTACTCGGGCACGTAGACGACGACCAGGTCGCGCGGGCTCTCGCGCTTGAGCGCCCGCACGTAGTCCACGACGGGCCGCGTGATCTCCCGGTACGGCGACTCCAGCGCCTTGAGCGGCACGGGGAGCCCCCGGCCGTCCCAGGTGCGCTGCAGGGCCTTGGTCTCCGCGGGGTCGACGACGACGGTCACGGCCTCGAGCACCGACGGCCGGGACGCACGGGCGTAGGCCAGGGCGCGCAGCGTCGGCAGGTGCAGCTTGGACACCAGGACGATGGCGTGGACCCGGCTGGGGAGCACGCGCGGGACGTCGGCGCCCTCCGCGAGCTCCAGCTCGGCGGCCACGCGCGCGTAGTGGGTCTGGATGCCGCGCATGAGCACGAAGAGCACCGCCATGGCCAGGATGGCGATCCAGGCGCCGCGGGTGAACTTCGTCGCGAGGACGATGACGAGCACGACCCCGGTCAGCACCAGGCCGACGGAGCTGATGGCCCGCGAGCGCAGCATCCGGCTGCGCGCCGCGGGATCCGCCTCCGTGCGCAGGTGGCGGTTCCAGTGCTTGACCATGCCGAGCTGGCTCAGCGTGAACGACACGAAGACGCCGACGATGTAGAGCTGGATCAGCCGGGTCACCTGGGCGTCGAAGGCGACGACGAGGACGATCGCCGCGCCGGCGAGCAGGATGATCCCGTTGCTGAAGGCGAGCCGGTCTCCGCGCGTGTGCAGCTGCCGCGGCAGCCACCCGTCCCGGGCGAGGATCGAGCCCAGCACCGGGAAGCCGTTGAAGGCCGTGTTGGCGGCGAGCACGAGGATCAGGCCCGTGGCCGCCGTCACGAGGAAGAAGGCGACGGGCGCGGTGTCGAAGACGGCCCGCGCGAGCTGCCCGATCACCGGGTCCTGCTGGTAGCTGTCCCCCACCGGGACGCCGTCGCGCAGCAGCTGGGTGGCCGGCAGCTCGGCGAAGCGGAGCCCGGTCAGGTTGGCCAGGGTGATGACGCCGACCAGCATGGCGATCGACAGGGCGCCGAGGAGCGCCAGCGTCGTCGCGGCGTTGCGGCTCTTGGGCTTGCGGAACGCCGGGACCCCGTTGCTGATGGCCTCCACGCCCGTCAGCGCGGCGCAGCCGGAGGAGAACGCCCGCAGGACGAGGAAGCCGCCCACGATCCCGGTCAGGCCCTCCTCGTAGCCGGGCTCGGCGATGAGGTCCAGCTCGGCGCTCTCCACGGCGGGCAGGTCGCCCGTCGCGGCGCGCAGCAGGCCCCACGCGCACATGCCGAGGACCGCGACCATGAAGACGTAGGTGGGCACCGCGAACGCGGTGCCCGACTCGCGCACCCCGCGCAGGTTGATGGCCATGAGGAGCAGCACGAGGCCGACCGCGAGGCTGGTCTCGTGCCCGCCGAGGAAGGGCAGCGCCGAGGCCGCGTACTGGGCGCCCGAGGAGATCGACACCGCGACCGTCAGGACGTAGTCCACGAGCAGCGCGCTCGCCACGACCAGGCCCGGCGTCCGCCCGAGGTTGGTCGTGGCCACCTCGTAGTCCCCGCCGCCGGAGGGGTAGGCGTGGACGTTCTGGCGGTAGGACGCGATGACGACGACCATCACGACGACCACCGCCACGCCGATCCACGGCGACAGGACGTACGAGCCGACCCCCGCGATGGCGAGGGTCAGGAAGATCTCGTCGGGGGCGTAGGCCACCGAGGACAGGGCGTCCGAGGCGAAGACCGGCAGGGCGATCCGCTTGGGCAGCAGCGTGCGGCTCAGCCGGTCGCTGCGGTAGGGACGGCCCAGGACGAGGCGCTTGGCGCCGTCCGCGATGCTCTGCACGGCGCCGATGGTAGGAGCCGCGGGGCACCGCTCCCGCCGCGCCGGGGCGGTGGCACCCGGTCGTGGGCCCCCGCGGCCCGGCGTCCTGCTGTCCGAGCGCGTCACCGCGCCAGATCCCGACCCGGCGCCCGACCCCGGCGGCGGGGCGCCGGCGCAGGAGTAGCGTCGTGCGCGTGCACTTCGTCGTCATGGGCTGCGGGCGCGTCGGCTCGACCCTCGCGGTCGCCCTCGAGCGCCACGGCCACTCCGTCGCCGTCGTCGACAAGGACGGGCAGTCCTTCCGGCGGTTGGGCGCGGGGTTCGAGGGGCGCACCGTCCAGGGCGTCGGCTTCGACCGGGACGTGCTGCTCGAGGCCGGCGTGGAGGAGGCGTACGCCTTCGCGGCCGTCAGCAGCGGGGACAACTCGAACATCCTGGCCGCCCGGGTGGCGCGGGAGGTCTTCGGCGTCCAGAACGTCGCAGCGCGGATCTACGACTCCGCCCGGGCGGAGGTCTACGAGCGCCTGGGCATCCCCACCGTCGCGACCGTGAAGTGGACGGCGGACCAGATGGTCCGGCGCCTGCTCCCCCGCGGCGTCGTGCCCGACTACACCGACGCGAGCGGGTCGGTGCACCTGGCCGAGGTCTCCGTGCCGGCGTCGTGGGTCGGCACCCGGCTGACCGACCTGGAGCGGGCCACGTCCACGCGGGTGGCCTTCGTCACCCGGCTCGGCTCGGCGCGACTGCCCCGGCCGGACACCGTCCACCAGGAGGGCGACGTGCTGCACCTGCTCGTCCCGGACGCCGCCGTCACCGAGGTCGAGAAGGTCCTCGACGCCGGGCCGGACCCCGAGTAGACCGGCCCGGGCGAGCCGGTCCCGGCCGCCACGTCCTCGGGGCGACCGAGTCCCGCCCCCACCACCATCCATCCCGCGAGGAGGCGCCGTGCGCGTGCTCATCGCCGGCGCGGGCAGCGTCGGCCGGTCCATCGCCCGCGAGCTGCTCGCCAGCGGCCACGACGTCCTGCTCGTGGACCGCAACCCCGAGAACGTCGGTCGGGCGTCGGTCCCCGGCGCGCGCTGGCTGCTCGCGGACGCGTGCGAGATCGGCTCCCTGTCGGGCGCGGGGCTCGAGGCCACCGACGTCGTCGTCGCCGCGACCGGTGACGACAAGGCCAACCTCGTCGTCTCCCTGCTCGCGAAGACCGAGTTCGGGGTCCCCCGGACCGTCGCGCGCGTCAACAACCCGAAGAACGAGTGGATGTTCGACGAGGCCTGGGGCGTCGACGTCATGGTGTCCACGCCGCGGCTGATGACGGCGCTCGTCGAGGAGGCCGTGGCCGTGGGCGACGTGGTGGAGGTCTTCTCCTTCCGCGGCGGCGCGAAGATGCTCGGCTACACCATCCCCGACGGCTCCCCCGTGGCGGGCTCGGCCGTCGGCTCGGTCACCTGGCCGCGGGACACCGTGCTCGTCGGCGTGGTGCGGGGCGGGCGGCCCATCGCCCCCACCGACGACGACGCCCTCGAGGCGCGCGACGAGCTGCTCCTGCTGGCGGGCGACGAGGACGAGGAGGAGCTGCGCGAGATGCTCTCCCCGGGGCGCTGGCAGCGCGACCCCGGCGGGCGCGCCGCCGGCGCGGAGGTCGTCTAGCCCTCAGCGCGACCGCGCTCGGCGGCAGCGCCGGGAGCGGGCTCCCCGTCGTCGGTCCGGTGCTGCGCCACCGGCGCACGGCGCACGAGCACCCACGTCAGGTAGGCCGCGGCGCCGAAGAGCGGGAAGCCCATGACCAGCCGCGCGGTGCCGAGAGCCGCCACCTGGTCGGCCAGGTACAGGGGGCCCTGGACGGTCAGGCGCAGGAGGAAGACGGCCACCCAGATCCACGTCACCTGCACGTACACGCGCAGCCGGCGGGGGTCGTCCTTCCACGCCAGGCGCTCGTCGGTCAGGAGCCCGAGCACCAGCCCCAGGACCGGCCACGGTCCGCGCGCCACGCGCACCCGGCGCCCCCGCCCGAGGGGCAGCGAGAAGGCCGGCGTCCGCAGCGTCGAGACGACGTAGACGGCCGCGTACACGATGTTCACGAGCAGCCCGAGGGCGAAGAAGTCGCGCGCCTGGCCCGTGCGGGAGGCGACGAGCGCGCACACCGCCACGCCGAGGAAGCCCGACAGCGCCTGGCTCGGCGAGCTGCGGGTCAGGAGGCGGAGCACCGCGAAGAGCGCCGCGGCGCCGAGCGCGGAGTACACGGCGGTGCGCAGGTCCTGCACCAGGCTGATCACGACGACGAAGACGAGGCTCGGGAGCGCGGCCTCGGCCACGCCGCGGGGGCCGCCGAGGGCCTGCGAGACGGAGAAGTCGGGGCCGAGCGCCGCCGCCAGGCCCGAGCGGCCCTGCGCCGCCGTCACCGGGTCCGGCCCGGGCGCACCCGCGGCGACGTCGTCAGCGCGGCCGCCCTCCGGCTCGCCGGCGCCGCCGGGCGGGGCCGCGGAGCTCACGGTCGCGCCGAGGCAGCCGTAGGCAGCAGCTCGTAGCGCGGGTTGTACATGACCGCGTGGTGGTCGACCACGCTGACCAGCCCCTCGACCTTGATGCGGCGGCCGGCCTCGACACCGGCGATCTCCCGCCGGCCCAGCCAGATGACCGACAGGGCGCCGGAGCCGTCGAAGACCTCGGCCTCGAGCGCCGGTGTGCCGGCGCGGGGCCGCAGCGTCACGCTGCGCAGCGTCCCGACGACGAGGACGCGGTGCCGGTCGCCCAGCAGGGCGCAGGGCTCACCGCCCTCCCGGGCGGACTCGGCCTGCTCGTCGACCGCGTGCATCTCCTCGCGGCTGCTGAAGCGCGTGACCGCCTCGCGCAGACCGGTGAGACCTCCCCGGGGCGCCGGCAGGGCGCCGTCCGCGCGCTCGTCCGCAGCGGCGCCCCTGCTCGAGGGGAGCCCCAGTCGTTCGCGCGTGCGTCCCACGACGTCGTCCTCCTCCTCGACCCGGCGCTCCGGTCGGGTCGTCAGCCCAGACGGCCACCGGCACGGGCCGGGGCCACGACCCCGCGTGCGGTCGCCCCGCCAGCGTAGGCGCTCGTGATGGTGGTGCGGCGCCGCGCCGGGCCGGCCACCCGGACGCGCACGCCACGGGTCCGGCCCGACCACCGGGCCGCGCCCGGAGCGGCAGGAGCCCGGCCCTGCGGGTCAGGGGCGTGCGGTCGGCGCGCCGCCGTCGGCGGTCGAGCGGCCCGGCGCCTCAGCGGGTCTCGGTGATCTCCGGGCCGCGGTGGAACGGGTCCAGCGGCCCGAGGCCGTCGTCCCCGCCCTCGTCCCCGGTGCCCCGCGGCTCGGCAGCCGGCTGCGCGGGAGCGGCGGGCTCCGCGCCCTGCGGCTCCGCGCCCTGCGGGCCCGGCTCCTGCGGGCCCGGCTCCTGCGGGCCGCGCGGGTCGGCGCCCTGCGGCGCGGCGCCCTGGCCGGTCGCCGGACGAGCCTGGTCCTGGGGCGGCAGCCGCAGCGGGAGCATGTCGCGCGGTGCCATCGCCTCGGCGCCGCGGTCCACGACGACCCCGCGCAGGAGCGCCTCGAGCGGGACCGCGGCCGCCGGCTCGACGGCGGCCCGTCCCCCGAAGACCGCCCGCACGAACCAGCGCGGCCCGTCGACCCCCGCGAAGCGGACGGCGCGGTGGCCCGTGCGCCCGTCGTCCGTGCGCACCGGCACCCGCGCGAGCACCTCGGGCCCGAAGGTCCCCTCGGCGTCCTCGGTGGCGCCGCCCTGGCGGCTCACCTGGGCGCGGATCTCACCGCGGACGTCCTCCCAGATGCCGTCCGTGCGCGGCGCGGCGAAGGCCTGCAGCTGCAGCGTGGACGGCCCCAGGACCACCACGGCGCCGATGACGCGCTGGGTCTTCTCCTCGAGCTCGAGGCGCAGCTCCATGCCCTGGACGGCCGGCAGCCGCAGCGCCCCGAGGTCCACGCGCGGACGGGCGGCGTCCTCCTCGGAGAGCTCGGTGAGGTCGAGGGGCCCCTCCTTCCCGCGGCGGGCCTCACGGGCCACCGCGGCGGTGCGCACGCGCTCCGCCTCGGCCTCGGCGGCCACGCGGGCAGCCCGGTCGGCGACCGCCTGCGGGTCCTCCTCCGCGTCGGCCCCCGCCCCCTCCGCGGGGGTCGACGTCTCCTCGACGGGCTCGTCCTTCGTGCGACGCCACTTCACGGCTGCTCCTCCCCGGCGGCGCGCGCGCCCCCGGCGGTCGTCTCGGTCCGGCTGGTCGAGCCGGCTGCGGTGGTCGTGCTGGCCGGTGCGGTGCTCGCGCCAGCTCCCCCGGCCTCGACGTCCAGCGTCTCAGACACCCCAGCACCCGCTCCGGTCGCGGCGGCGGTCCAGCCGCCGGTGGAGCCGTGGCCGCGGTCGCCGCGGGAGGAGTCCGGCAGCGCGTCGACGACCGCGAAGTCCGCGCGCGCGACGCGCTGGACCACGAGCTGGGCGATCCGGTCGCCCCGTCGGACGGCGAAGGCCTCGTCGCGGTCGGTGTTGACGAGCGTGACGAGGACCTCGCCCCGGTAGCCGGCGTCCACGGTGCCCGGCCCGTTGAGCGTCGTGACGCCGTGGCGCGCGGCGAGGCCGGAGCGCGGGTGGACGAAGGCGGCGTACCCGTCGGGCAGGGCCACGGCGACCCCCGTCGCGACGGTCGCGCGACCGCCGGGGGGCAGGCGCGCGTCGTGGCGCGCGACGAGGTCGGCGCCGGCGTCGCCCTCCCGCGCGTAGGCGGGCAGCGGCAGCCCGGGGTCCAGGCGCCGCAGCGGCACGAGCACGACCTCGCCCGCGGGGGCGGACGGGTCGACCGGCGCCGGGGAGACCTCCACGGGCGAGGAGCCTAGCCCCGCGTCCCGGCCGGTCCGCCCGTGCGAGGCTTCCCCCGTGGGTGCTCCGGAGGACGCAGCAGGGACGTCGCACGAGGCGTCCTCCGACGCGGGCGGCGACGTCCTGCACGCCGAGCGCGTCTGGCCGGGGATCGGGACCTGGGTCGCGGCTCCGGCGCTGGCCGCGCTCTCCGGGCTGGCCGCGGCGCCGCTCGGCCTGGTGGTGGTCGCGGTGGTCGTCGCGGCCGTGGCCGCCCTCGTCGTCCTCGGGCTCGCGGTCAACACGCCCACGGTGGTCGTGACGACGACCGAGCTGCGCGCCGGCGGCGCCCGCATCCCCCGCAGCGACCTCGGCGCTGCGAGCGGCTACGACCGCGAGGACGCCCGCCAGCAGCGGGGTCCCGTGCTGGACGCGCGCGCCCACCTGGTCATGCGCGGGTGGGCCGACGGGGTCGTGCGCGTCGAGGTCGTCGACGACGACGACCCGACGCCCTACTGGCTCATCTCCACCCGCCGGCCGGCCGACCTCGCCCGCGCGCTCCAGCCGTCCACCGCCGCCTCGGGCTGAGCCGGTGCGCGCTGTGCCGCGCGGCAGCTGCGCTCAGAACCCCGGCAGCCCCTCGAAGCCCCGGACGCCCCAGACGCCCCAGACGCCCCAGACGCTATGGAGGAGCGACCGGCTCGCGGCGCGGCGCCGGAGCGCCGTGCCGGGCTGACCGGGGTCGGCCGGGAGTCAGCTCTCGAGGTCGGTGCTCGCGCTGAGGTCCCGCCACGCCTCGAGCTCCGCGCGCTGGGCGTCCAGCACCGCGCCGGCCGCCGACAGCGCGTCGGTCCCGAGCAGCAGCAGCGCCGGGGGCTCGGGCGAGGTGACGGCCGTGATCATGGCCTGCGCCGCCCTGGCCGGGTCCCCGGGCTGGGTGCCGTGCGCGGTGTCGTTCTCCTTGCGCCGCGGCCCTACCGTCTCGGCGTAGTCCGCGATGGGCTCGGCCGACCCGGTCAGCGAGCGGCCGGCGAAGTCGGTGCGGAAGCCCCCGGGCTCGACGGCCATCACCGCGACGCCCAGCGGCGCCAGCTCCTGGCGCAGCGAGCTGGACATCCCCTCCAGCGCCGCCTTGACGGCCGCGTAGTACCCCGAGCCCGGCGGGCAGATCCGGGCCCCGATCGAGGAGACGTTGACGACCGCACCGGAGCCCCGGGAGCGCATGCCCGGCAGCACCGCCTTGACCATGGCGACCGCGCCGAAGAAGTTCGTGTCGAACAGCCGGCGCACGTCGGCGTCGTCGCCCTCCTCGACGGCGGCGCGGTAGCCGTAGCCCGCGTTGTTGACCAGGACGTCGACGCCGCCGAACCGCTCCTCGGTGGCCCGCACCGCCTCCGCCACCTGAGCGGGGTCGGTCACGTCCAGGGGCAGGGCCAGCGCGCTGCCGGGGTGCGCCGCGGCCAGGTCCTCCACGGTCGAGGCGTCGCGCGCGGTCACGGCGGCGGAGTCGCCGCGGGCCAGGACCGCCTCGGCCAGCGAGCGGCCGAGGCCGGTGGAGCAGCCGGTGATGAGCCAGGTCGTCATGTGCGCAGTCTCCCGGGGGGAGCGCCCCGCCGTCACCTCGGGGCCGGCGGCGGCCGCGGGTCCCCGGACGGCGACGGGGGCCGGTGCCCGTCGAGCGGGCACCGGCCCCCGTGCGGGCCGACCGGTCGAGCGCCTGCGCGTCCTCAGGCAGCGCACTCCGTGCACACGAGCCGGCTGGCGGTCGACTCGTTCGAGAGCTGGCTGCGGTGGTGCACCAGGAAGCACGAGGAGCAGGTGAACTCGTCGGCCTGGCGGGGCAGCACCCGGACGGAGAGCTCCTCGTTGGACAGGTCGGCGCCCGGGAGCTCGAAGCCCTCGGCGGCCTCGGTCTCGTCCTCGTCCACCTTGCCCGAGCTCTGGTCGGCGCGGCGGGCCTTCAGCTCCTCGATGGAGTCCTCGTTGAGCTCGTCGTCGGTCTTGCGCGGTGCGTCGTAGTCGGTGGCCATGTCGTGCTTCACGCTCCAGGTCGGTTGTCGTCGGTGCTGGTCTGGCTGGCGCCCGCGCTCGCGGGCGCCTCGCGCCGCGGCGGCGGGCGGTGCGCCGAGGAGCTCGCGCGCGGGCCGGGTCGCCGCGGTCGGCGGAGCCGGACCGTCGGCTGCTCCAACGTCCGAGGGGCGCTGGTGATGCCCGCGCGTCGTACCCGCGCGACGGCGCATTGTGCACCACCTGTCGCCGGTGGACACGCCGGGTCACCACGGCGCTCCTGCGCGCCGCCGCCGCGCCGCCCGGGGCAGTCCCGCGGGGAGCTCGGTCGGGCCTCCTCGCCCGCCCCCCGGTGACGGCCCGGTGGCCGGACGTCGACGCGCCGGTGGACGTGCGTCGACCCCCCAGCGCCGGCGGTCCGAGCGGCGGGACGGGGGGCGCAGACGGCTCCC
>Ga0210040_10003942_pt1 | contig 19680 bp, 16 predicted proteins | sample CryGeyCG12114_NA_FD_185462 | JGI IMG/M metagenome (GOLD analysis project Ga0210040, IMG submission 185462) | Groundwater microbial communities from aquifer - Crystal Geyser CG19_WC_8/21/14_NA (SPAdes) (version 2) | ecosystem: Environmental > Aquatic > Deep subsurface > Groundwater | place: USA... | reverse complement strand
GGTTTGCGAAAACTTGCAATGCAATTGGTCTATTCTGAAAAACTGATTTTTGACAGTCAGCGCAGACCTTCCTATCTGTCGGTCTCGATAACTGATTGTTTCTCCTTCGCTTCAGCCAGAGCTCATCGAAAGCAATTCAGCGCCAGCAATGCATAGTAGTGTTGTCTATCAACATCCATGCACAACGCCAGCCATTTTTGAGTTTTGCAACTTTTGAAAAGTCGCTCTCCACAACTTTTGATTGCCTTCTATGAGCCCCATCCGTTACCATTGTTTTCATGTCTTCGTGTCGAAATGTCTATATGTTCATCATGTCCCGAAAGCTGACTTGCTAGCATCCTGGTAAAGAAAAGCGAAACTTTTGTGCTTTTGAAAAAGTCGTAGCCTCACCCTTCCGCTGAATGCAATGTGCAAGTAAAGACGCCGTTCGTAAGTAAGCCTCCAGGACATGCCATCCTTCCTTCCAGTCATCATGCTCTGTGGAAAGAAGATCGACACAAAGGTTGTTTTGGGGTATCTGAAAATCGATCGGAAAGTCAACGCTCTCTATCATGCATCATGCTGAAAATTAATAAAATGCTGAATGATTTCGTCGTAAAAGTCGTTTTGTTGTAGACGAAGCCGCCTGCGCCAACCCATCATAATGGAGTAGCATTGTCGAAATCGTTCGCGCGCAAAAGCTGAAATATTTGTGGCTGTACGTTCCGTGGCAGTACTGATGTCTTCTTAGGAGACTCTTACCACCACGAAGACGGGCCACTAGCACCTCCTGGGTTGCCGTAGCTACCGCCTCCGCCGCCGTAGCCACCACCATAGCCACCTCCGTAAGATGGAGGAGCACCACCGCCGTAGCCGCCACCAAAGCCGCCACTGCCACCGTACGATGGTGCACCGCCGCCGAGAGGAGGACCCATTCGTCGCATGTCTCTGGTAGCGCCACCACGACCGCGGCCGCCACCACGACCGCCACCTCGGCCACCTGAGAAGCCAGAAGCCTCACGAGAAATGTTCTCGAGAAAGCCAGGAACTTCTTGATGAGCTTCCTTGAGAAGCTCAAGGAGATCTCGAACGATGCCTCGGTTGCCTCGGTTGAAGAAAGCAGTAGAAAGACCAGTGTTTCCAGCACGACCGGTACGACCAATTCTGTGCACATAGTCGTCAATGTCAGTCGGAAGATCGTAGTTGACGACGTGAGTGACGTTAGGAATATCAAGACCTCGAGCAGCGACAGCAGTAGCCACCATGATTGGGCATCGACCGTTTCGGAAGAACTCAAGAGCTCGCTCACGTTCTCGCTGAGTACGATCACCGTGAATGGCCGTTGCTGGGAAACCTTGAGTAATCAAGAAGTCGGATAAAGTATCAGCCATACGCTTGGTCTCAACGAAGATCAGGGTCAAGCCACCGGCATGGGTGTGGAGAATGTCGAGTAAGACGGATCTCTTGTCGTGGTCCTCGACATACTCAATCTTCTGGGTGATGTTCTCGGAAGTGGAGCCGACTCGACCAACAGACAAGAAGACGTAGTCCTTCAAGAAGTCCTTGGCAAGCAGCTGAATGTCTCGCGGGAAGGTGGCAGAGAACATGAGCGTCTGTCGCCCATCAACGCCCGGCATGTCTTCACCCTCAACAATCCTTCGGATTTGTGGCTCGAAACCCATGTCCAACATTCGGTCAGCCTCATCAAGGACCAAGTATTTGATGTTGGCAAGAGAGATTCGACCTCGCTCTATGAGATCGACGAGACGACCTGGCGTTGCGACAAGCAAATCGCAGCCACGTTCAATTTGACGAAGCTGACCACCGATCTCGGCACCACCATAGACGACACAGGGGCGGACCCATGATCGATAAGCGAATTTTCGAGATTCATCGTAGATCTGTGAGACCAGCTCACGAGTGGGGGCAAGAATGAGAGATGTAGGGAATGCCTTTCGCTGTCTGAAACCGCCACCGCCGCCATAGGAGTTGGGCACGGAGGTTGATGGACCATTCTTGAAGGCCTGAGACAGGATGGGAAACAGGAAACCACCAGTCTTGCCAGAACCAGTCTGAGCGCAAGCCATCAGATCTCTTCCGCCCATGACAATGGGAACAGAGTATTTCTGGACAGGTGTAGGTGTAGTATATCCTGATAGCTTGATGTTGCTGAGAAGGTGGTCATCTAGAGGAGGGTTCGTGAAAGCGGTGACAGCCTCGGGGACGTTGGTGCCAGAGGCTTCGACTGGAATATCGTCGTAGTTGGAGAAATTGATACCGCTGGCTGCTTTTGAAGGGTCGTTTGGAATGCCAAAAAGTTCTCGCTCGACTCGTGGGTTGGGTGGACCTGGGACGTGTTGGCCATCTTTCCAGGCTCCGTCGCCAGCGCCTCTAGCACTATAGCCGGAGCCACCACTTCTCGCGTCACCGCCACCGAAAGAGGAGCCGCCGCCGGTTCGAGGATTGCCGTAAGCATTCGCGTTGAAGGCTGGAGGAGCAGCTCTGAAAGGAGCAGCTGCTGGTGGGGCACCTGGTGTAGGCCAACCGTTTTGTGCTGGACCAGGACCACCAGGACCACCAGGACCACCGGGACCACCAGGGCCTGGTTTGAAGTCGGGAGCGTTTGCCCAATCTCCATTCTGTTGATTGTTGCCCCATGCACTTCCTGATACACCGGGCTTCCCGTTCATTGGCGCAGGACCATCAGTTTGATCCATGGGAGGGGGTCCGCCGCCTCGGCCTCGGAGGTGTGGAGGAATGTAAGCGGATCGGCCACCGTTGATGCCGTTCGGGGCATGTCGGGACTCATTGAGGGACAAGCCATTCATGTTCAATTCTTGGGCCATGATTAATGACTGTGCTGTCTGCAAGTTGAATAGTCAGCGAATGTCTGTAAGGGTAGGAGGTTCTGGCTGCGTGGCCTGCGGTTTTAACATCTCACATCTGCTCACCGCAACAGAGGTACGGTTCACACAGCGAGAGCAGTAAGCCGCACGACTCTTCTTGATCACTTACTTGTTCGACTTTGAGTATTGGTGAGTTGTTTTATTCGTGGTAGAAGTCTGATCGGGCGACTTCGCGGGTTTCGGTTGTTCTGTAGTCAACCTTTCGTTCAGGCAGATAGAGGAGAGAAAACGCCTCTCCAAAGTCTATCTAGAAACAACGAAAGAAAAGTAACGACAGAAATGATTGAATATGCTGTGTCTTGGGTATCTTGGATTGCGATGATTGTGAGGTTAAGGAGGGAGAGAACAAATTCAAAGACAGGCAAGCAACTTCAGCCTTCAACCCATGAAAATCTAGCCTACCTGCGCCAAGCCGAGAAATTTAAAAGATTAGGCTAGAGGTAGCCTTAGTGCCTTGCTAGCACCTTCCTTCAGGCGAAATGCCCCAAAGAGTTGGCGATCACCAATCTGAGGTCAAGCACGTGCAGGTGAGTGGCGAGTGAAGGACAAACAAATCTTAGTGGTTAAGGACGACTTCACTGTCATGTCTATCTATGCCGTGCTTTTCTCATCCTGTTTCAATGCCTCATACGCACTTCTACGCCTTCTGGACACGAGCCACATAACGAAGACAAAGCCAAAGCCCAAGACTCCAATCTTGAGGATCCAGTCCTGTGCCACGAGGCCTTGAATTTCATCAGTCTTCGGCGCAGATGCTTCTTCATGAGCAGCCTTCCCTCCGTCAACAGGTGTGGCAATCTCGATATGGTCGCTGTCATCCTCCAGATACTCGGGATGGGCGTCCGAAAAGATTTCTATTTCGTAAATCGTCTTAGTTCGTGCTCGTAATCATTGTGGACCGAGGTTGGGCTCGACCTCGACCCTACAGCTCGACATGTATACCTTCTTCCGGCACCTCCAGCTCTCCACTCTTGACGATGGTGAGTTTCTGCTTTGGCTTGTCGCCAGGGTTCTTGGGAACATTTTGAATCTTGTCCACAATGTCGTATCCCTCAACGACTTCTCCAAAGACGACGTGCTTGCCATCGAGCCAGCTGTGCCTTGTTAGCAACGCAAAAGCGTCATGTGACACCTGACATACCTCGTGATGATTGTAGTGATGAAGAACTGTGAACCATTGGTGTTTCTGCCAGCATTGGCCATGCTCAGAAGACCCTTCTTGGTATGCTTCAACTTGAAGTTCTCATCCTCGAACTTCTCGCCATAGATGGATTTGCCACCTGTACCATCTCCTTTCGTGAAATCACCACCTTGGATCATAAAGTCCTTAATGACTCGATGGAAAGAAGAACCCTCGTAACCAAAACCCTTCTCACCAGTAGCAAGAGCTCGGAAATTCTCAGCTGTCTGTGGGTCTTGTCAGTACCTGACTGCGCGCTAGTGCAATGGCATTCTGACCTTTGGCACGGTCTTGCCATAAAGACCAAGCACTATCCTACCCATATCCTCATCTCCATGCTTGATATCGAAGTAGACCTTATGAGTGATCTTGGGGCCCTTAGCCGCCTCTGCAGTCTGTGCAAAGAAGAGGAATACAGCGGTCAAAACGACCATCAACGACACAACGATCTTCTGTAGGTTCGCCATGTCGATTAGCATATCTTGCAGAGACGTGGGGGGAGGTCGAAGGCAGGACGTGCTTGTTGTCAAAGTGTCCGCAGCTGGCGGGCAGGCGGGTTCAGCCCAATGAGGAAGGTGCGGCGTATTGGGAGCACTCCCCAAGTTTCTTGCAAACGCGACTTGAATAGCATCGGAAGGTCCAGTACATGTAGGCTGTCATTACCTTGCCACGCTTTTCTTAATTGCTCGTAGCAACTCGTCATGGTAGGTGCTGATCTGCAATCGTTCAAGGCAATGCGCTTATAGCAATCAGGTGTTCATCTTCAACGTCAACTTCCCCGAACGGAGATTCGTCAAGCAAGCTCTACAATCCTTCTTCGGTCTTGGCCAGAATTCGTGTGGGAGGCTGATGGCCAGATTCCATCTACACGACACCGCGAGGGTGGGGGAGCTGGGCCAAAGTCAGATACTCGAGCTCAATGCAGCACTTGATGGCATGAAAATCGAAAACGATCTGAGACGACAAGTGCTACAAGACATTCAGAGGTTACGAGATACTGGTACATACCGCGGCAGGCGGCATGCTATGGGCCTGCCTGTACGTGGCCAGAATACAAGAAACCAGATCAAGACTGCCACAAAGATGAACAGGGTAGAAAGAAGACTGTGATGGATGTTCTCGCTTGCATGATATGGTTTAGTGGCCCTTCAATCACGGAGGGAGATCGGTGTCCCCGATTACTAGAAGACCGTGCTGAGAGCATTCAGGCATTGGCTTTGGATCGTGGTATGGCGTCCGAGCAAGACCTCTGCTGCTAGAGCAAAGATCCGATATCTGCTCGGGGTGAATTATGCAGCGACACAATGTTCAAAGCGAAGCAATTCCCGACCTTGGGGGCCCGGGGCAGAGAGATGCAAGTCTAAAAAAGTCGGTCTCGCACTTCTTGTCAAGGCCGTTGCTCGGAGTTTGAAGTTCAAGTCTGCATTGGACCCATGGGAGTGGTGGCTTGGGTGGAGGCGAGTTCGAGCCGCAAAGATCCGGCACATAAGAGAGATGCCGTAGAGTGCAGTGCTCTCAGCTTGCGTTCGGTTCAGCAGCTGCCAGGGTCGGTTGTACATCAGTGCAAGGGGATAGCGGACCTGCACAGTGTGGTCTTATGTTTTCAGTCAGGCTCACTATCAGAAAGCTCTTCAAATCTGCCAGATTGCTGAGCTACCCTGAGAGGGTGCTCCACGTCCATGACACCAGTTGCTTTCAGCCTCTCAAAGAGCACAAACAACCTTTCCGCTTCCTTCTCCTTCTCCGCGTCTGTCATTTCCGGCATGACCACAGGTGTTTCAGCGTCGAGCCGCTGACCCGTGACAGGATTTATCTCGAATTCGTCGTTGCGGGAGTTGCTCCTGTTCGCCGTTGTCTTCAGGTCTTGTGGTATAGGTATCTTGTGTGTCATGAGATAACCTGAAGCGTGGCCATAGCCGATATTGTGCACGAAAACTCTCGCGTCGCGTTCAGACAGATCGAAGAGCAGACCCGAGATGGCTTCTGGTAGGATGATCAGACCACCTGAGGTCTGCAGTCGCAACAACCGAGATGCTAGTGATTGCGAATGTCCTAGTGGCTTGTCTCGTTCTTCATCCAGGGGCAAGAGACTTAGCCGTAATAGCTGCTTGACTTCGACGTAAGCCAGCTCGTTCAGCTTTCTGGTGGCCGTGATCAACGCGATCAGCATCGTCTCAAGCTGTGCAGGTCGTAAAGACGAAGTGCTTCGGTCAAGAAGTTCCACGAAGCGACGTGCGAGGCCAAGCATAACATTCTCTCTGCCCTCGTCCATGGATGTCGGCCACTCTATTATGGCCAGGTCGTTGAGCAGCTGAGCAACGGGCGGATCAAGTGGACTAGGTGGCAGCGTTATCGTGCTGACTATATCTATGAGACTGTCCACAGTCTTCGAGAGGAAGTGCATTTGGCCAGGGTATTTGCTCGTGAGATTGTACAGCAGCTTCGTGGTCTCGGTCAATGCCATTGCATTCATCTGACTGCTCTCGAATAAGTTGCTCGATATGGAAGAGGCATGCTTGATCAACTGTGTTCGCACATGGTCAAGAAGCTGATGAGACTCTATCAACGCAACAAAGTCAACTTTACTCCTATAAGTCAGAAGGAATAGAATTCTTCCTCCAACAAATTCATGGTCAACGCTTCCCTGGCTGTAGAAATCTACCACACGGTCTGTGTAGTCCAATTCCGCAAACACTTGCTGCATCTGATCTCGTAGTAACAAGGCATTTGCAATGATCCTGGCTGCTTCCAAACTCGCAAGTGGTCGCCGGTCGTTCTTGCTTCCGAAGGCAACCTCGGCGAGCACATTGAGCCCTGTTTTGCAGTAGACACAGGAGGCGTTTGATGGATCTCGTGCGACCGCCTTGAGATTTGCCAGCCTCTTACCTATTTTCCCATCATCGAAGTTGTCGGTTTGCAGCTCAGCCCGGACGGCTTGGAGATCCTCCTCAGCCCTGTCCGAAGACCTCGCCATGAGACTTGGCCTGAACGGATTAGGCTGGATCGGTTGTCAAGCGGACAATTTTCGAGGACTTGGAGGCACAATCGGCCTACGCGCGTTTAGTGCTTTGATTTGGACTTTAGTGTGAGTCGCATGAAAATCTAGCAGTAGCTCAACTGCGTGGTTCTCTGGCCGGGCTGTGGAAGCAAGTGATAGTGATGGACTACGGCTGCGCGTAGCAGTCTGAAATATAACGCTAAGGTGGCTGATTCTCGGAAGCTTGACCTCGCGTGTCGCGTAAAGTGCAAGGAAGCGCGTGTTGCCCGGTAGTATTAACGGTCGAGTCCTGATACCGCTCGATCAGATTTATAGCTCATCAGCATCCTTCTATGTGTGACAGACGTGGAGAGATGCACTGTGCAAATGCCATGGCTCAGCATCAATAATCAGTCGAGCTGCAGGCCAGCATGTCCGCGTACGAAGTCCCCCTACCAAGCCCTCCCCCCGACACTCACCTGAGGGCACCAATGTCCGGTTTGTTCACAAGAGCTGCTGGCAACATCTCGAATCCAGAGGATCTTTCAGAAGCTGTTGATGTCGAATCAGAATATGCGGCACGAAAGAAGGTTGACTTCCATCCGTTTGCCCTGAATATCTCGGACCTGCCTCAATTGTCTACGCCAGATTCCGAAGTCCCACCTTCCCTCAAATCGTTGCCTGCTTCGCGCGACTGCCAACTAAGCTCTAGGCCAATATTAAAACAGAGATACAGTCTGGAAAGTACGTTGGGGCTCGATGGGCAACACGAAACTACATCAACAGTGGACAACATGGAGTCGCTTCTACAGCATCTAGCCAACGACGACAGATCTTCCTCGATTGATGCCTATCAGACAATCACGAATCTGATCAAGATGTACGATGAGCCTCCCGAGCAAGAGATCCTCCAGAAGAAGATGGAGGAACTGCAGAAGTACATCCGGAGAGACCTGGTAGTATTGGATACGAATGCAGCTGCTCTGCCATCGGAGGAGAGGTTGAGCATGGGAAATCTGGTCATGAGCGCTCTTAAGGTTCTTGTCACCATGGTCTGGAGTCCGGCATATTCACCCTGCCTGACAGATGAATTTCGACAGTGGACCATTGAGCGCTCCATACAGGTACTGAAGGAGCATACTGCATCGAAAGCCACCTTACTGCATTACATGCATCTACTTGCTACCCAAAACTTTCATACTCGTATTATGGCTCATGCAAACCGCGTGCCACGGGTACTTGAAGTGCTGCAGGATCTCACCGACCACATCTCGGGAAAGGCAGTGGTCGCGGAAAGACTGTTGGTATATCAGAAGCTGATAGACCAGGGAAAATCGGCTATGAGGTCCAAAGCAAGGATGTGGGTCAAGAACTTGCTTACTGCTATGGGCCATAGCTTCAAGGAAGTTCGCAGCAACGCTATTTCTGCTGGTACCAAGGCGTGTATCGCTTTTGCAGGACAGACGTCCATTGCGCCCGTGGTGAGAGAGGCCCTTGCCGGGATGAACAATGAACGGACTTTGAGTTCTTCAATAGCCAATAGGCTGGAACGCGTCCTGGCCGCTAAAGATGAAGCAAACCAAATTCCCCAGATCTGGACAATAATGCTCATGCTCTGCAACACTGGCAATCAGAAGCTTGATACCTGGCCTCAGCTCCATGAGTGGCTGAGACTCATACAAAGATGCTTCAACTGCAGCGACAGCACCGTGCGGGTGCAGGCTTTCATGGCTTGGAATCGTCTATACTACGTGGCCCGGCCGACCGAGGCCTCCGAAAGGGTCGTATCGATGCTTGCAAAGCCTGCCATGATTCAGCTCGACAGGACAGGAAACAGTCAATCGGGGAAGGGTAGTCGACAAGCCGTTATCTCAAGCTATTGCATGCTTCTCTACTACGCGTTTAGACCTTCAGCACAGCACGCACAGTATACCCGCATGTGGAACGAGTTCGTGGTCAAGGTCATGACTCGCTCGTTCCTTTCAAAGTCCAGCGCGAATTGCGATCTGTCGTGCAGGGTTCTCGCAGCACTGTTTCATAGCGCCTTGTCCGGATCACGGGTCTGGAATGAGAACAGGGCCCATGAAAATGCACTTTTGGATCCTTCGGAGCTGCCAGCGATTGATTGCAAATGGGTCCGAGTGAAGATGTCTTCTGTATTATCGATAGTGCGGCTGCTTGTTGATTACGCCTCATTTGGACCGGGTGAGGCATTGTCTGAACAATCATATATCGCTCAAGCATGGCGCAACCTCGTCAGATCTCTGCGGGAAAGTACTAGCAAGGAGGTCATGCTGACGGCGGACACCAAGGCTGCATTTGCGAGCATTCTAGCCTTTCTAAGGCCGACGGTGGACCAGCACGACCTCGAGCATTCGGCCGAAGATGGCCGCCTCAGTCTGCTGGCTAAGATTACGATAACAGAACTCGGCCCTTCTACTGTGTTGCAGGCGTTAGAAACTCCTGCCGAGTGGCATAACAGCATATTGCTTGAGCAGCTGATGTGCGATCTGGCTGAGTCTTCCGACGAGACCGAAATGCGACAGCTAGATCGCACCAAGCTTCTTGATCGGTGCTTTGCCCTGCTGCAGGAGGACATACGCCGTTTAGCTCAACCTGAAGCTTCTGCTGACACAGGTAAACGTACTGAGGTATTGCAGTTCACGAACAATGTCCTAAGACGAACGCCTCCGACGAAAGCTTTGCAATGTCTTGTTCAAGTTCAAAACGCGGCTACGATGTTGATTGAAGGCTTGGAGCCTCTATGTCAGCCTGACTCGAGCACCTTTGGCCTCATATTCGCCCAGCGTCTTCTACCTCATGTAAGCCCTTCGCAGTACCAACTGCTCGACAACCTGATCTCGGCTATTCTTCGCACCAATCATCGTGACGTCCAGGAAGCTTTGCTCATGGTGTGGAGGGCGATACCTGTGGGTCAAGGCCAGCCTTCTCTTGGACCTCAATCACTAGCAGCGATCGCAGCTCTTCCCAAGAGACTTACCGGACAAGTTGTGGGATACGTCCATGGTACGAAATCTCTCTCAGTCTTTTCTACGGTTCTTCGACTGGCGAATAGCGGATGCGAGCTTCCAATGAACGAGCTATATAGCCCAGAAGTCCCCCCATCGGTCAAGACACGTTCAGCCACCAACAGACGCCAAAATGTCAAGAACAAAGCTAGACACAATGACTCTCAGATAGAATTTGTGTCTGTAGAATCTTCGCCACCAGACTACGCAAATTTCGACTCGCAGCTATTGACTGTTCGTCAGAAGGATGTTCGGGTGAGACAGCGCATGGAGCCAGCCTTGACATTCGCAGATCTCAGATCGAGTCCCTCTACGGGCAAGAAGCAGGCTCAACCTTCCGCGTCCAGAGAGGCTGAGAGCAAAACCCAAGAGAGGCCAACAACTCCCACCTTACTGCTCGAGGACGACGATCAGCCGCCTACTCCGACTCCTAAAGCAAGGAAAACGTTGCTCATTCGCCTGCAACCCGATGTTCCCTCGTCACCACCATCTGTAGTGAATGGCGAAATTGCGGCAAGACCTGCGACAACGATTACTTCATCGCCAGTCAAAGACCCTGCTGAAGCTGACGATGCTATCCAGCTGAATGAGCTGCAAGAGAATGACTTTGTCTTGAACAATCGGACACCACCCCTAGCAACGGATAGCAACCAGGAAGTCGGCAGTCCAACAAGTCAGAAGCAACAAATGTACAGCGAGAGGTGTCAATCTCCTGAGCTACCTGTCGAAGCTGTTGTAAATCTTCCCAACATCGGGTTGGCCACTGAGGGTGTCGGTTCCGCAGAGGCTGATGCATCAACGCCTGCCTCATATAGCAATGAGGACGACGCCTTGGCCGCATCCCAGCTCACACAGAATTTGATGGAGGACAGTCAAGACTCTCTAGCCGCAGCAGGGGTACAGGAGACGCCCAGATCGACCTCGAAGAGAAAGAGAGACGAGGCTCACTCTGTAGAGAGCGAAAAGAAGAAACGCAGACGAAGCTCGGCCACCACCAATGATGACATTGATCAGGAGCACTCGCAACAGGGAGCCGCCGGTGGAGAGGCAGGGGACACTATTGTAGTGAATATGGACAAGGTCCCGTCCCAGCCAACCTCAAGGCGAGGTCGACCTTCTCAGCGGCATTCGTCTAAAGACGCAGCATCTCTGCCTGCGACTCCTTTACAAGCTTCACAAAAGTCGCCTACAACCACACCTTCGTCCACCTCCAAAGGTGGTAGGAGGAGTCGTACAAGGAGGAAAACGCGTTCGCAGGCAAACAGAGAAGAGAGTCCTGTCGCTCAGATACCGGTAGCTGCAGAGCCAACTCGTGCTGAGCCGAGGGGGGAAATGGACGAGGTCACATTGGGCGTGATCATGGCTGAGGTCAAAGAGTTGGCAACAACAGAGCCGCCTTCACCCGAGTCTGAGGTTCCTGAGACCGCCGAAGCACTGGTCGCACACGCTGCCGCACCACCCGATGTTCCAGCGGCTGAAGTGCTGCTCGCCACGGAATCAAAACATGATCTGGCAGAGCCGGCATCTGTTCCGCCGAATGTGGCAGCCAGTGCTTTAGTAAAAGGCCAAGAGACCACTACTCATTTTGACTTGGCTAGGGACCTTCAAGGCATCCTGGAGCATCTGAACACAGTCGACTCCTCAGCATTTGGGGAGAAGTTTGATCTTGGCACCATTCACAGCCTGTGCTTCAAAATTGGTCTGAAGGCACAGGAATTGGCTACAAGGAACACTGATTAAGCCGAGACACCGGAGAGGGATCGCAAGCACGGCAGATCATTCGCGTTATTTGGCGCCGGCTCTAGCGAAAAAGAGTAAAAAGATATACGCAGCGATAGGTTCATATATAGCAATTCAGCGAAACGGCGACGTGCGGTTGCCGTCTTCTCGATTCAAAGTGAGACGACAAACCCACCACGTACTGGCTCAACCTCTTATGCTTCCTTTGCCTTCCAGGACTTATGCCAACGAAGACAGCATACTATGAGGCAGCTGGCCAATTTCGTGACACCGTCGTGAGCCTATGACCCCAAATTTGCTTAGAGCACTTTCGAAGCCGTTGCGTTATCGTCTGCTAGCTGATACTGTACAGAGTCGCAAGGCATAACGGCTACGGAACATTCAACGCTTGCATGCGGATTACTGGAACGGAGAAAGCAAATCTGAGCGCAGCAGAATCTGGGGAACCACATCGCTTAAGTCGACCGCTTTCGGTTAGCTCAATGTCTAAATTGCGCTGCCGAGCCGCCAAGAAGATTTGAATTCAATCTATCACATACTATTACATACAAGATACTCTTTTGACCATCCAGCTTCCCTCCTCCAGCTCGCCGGCCATGACGATCTGCGCGGTGTCTTGTGAGAAAAATCCTTTCCACGTGCGTGCCCACGCGAGGGCACGTCAAGCACGTCAAAGCCCTGTGCTCAACGCGCTACAAGTATGGTTCAAGATGACATAAGTAACATGTGCCTTGCTGCTGTGCCTCTTTCGCTCGTCGCACGAGAGAGCACCTCACAACGATCGCCTGAAGCTCTCATTAAAGGGTCACTTTTGCTTCTGGAATAGTCCAGCTTTTGCTCGGTTTGGCAGCCTTCGTACTTTCGGAAGAGCACCATGCCTGGCGATCTTACACATCACTTTGGCCGTGGTGGAGCAGGTGAACAGTCAAAATTTCTTGCGTCGCCGTCCTTTACTAACCGACCGCAGGCAATGTAACAAACAAGGACGACAAAGGGGCCTTGGTGCTACCGGAGTCTACCACACCAACCTTGAAGAGCAAGAATTACACGACTGGTCGAGGTGGCACGGGGAACATTGTCAAGAATGAGAACCCAGAAAATGCGCGAAAAGCACAGGATATGGACGTACCAGGAATCGTTCTCCCTGAGAACGAATATCACACAGGTAGAGGTGAGTCAAAGCCAGCCGTACCAGGAAGACGGAATTGACTGGGCCGCAGGCGGCGAAGGTAATCGAGTTAAGCCTAGCGATGATGAGCTCGCTGCGGCACGCCAAAACAACGAGCAAGTGCGGTCAGCTAGCTTTACGAAGGACAGAAGTGGCTTGAAAGGTTTCGCAGACAAGGCTAAGGACGTGCTGAGGCCGAACAACTAGAAGCAGTGAGCTCGAAAACGCTGTGAATGTCTGAGGTTGCGATTCTTCCGGCAAACAGAACGCACAACAGAGATACCCCAATTGAAATATGAGAGAGCCTCATCACTTTATTCGCAAGTTTTTGTCCTAGTGCGCGCCTGGTAGTCTTGGGGTATTTAGCTTTACTTCATAGCTAGCCAAAGCATGCAATGAAGGGATTGTTTTACCGCATGAGTTACGCAAGATCGTGACAGCTGGCAGGGTGGTGGAAATCACCGCCATGCTGTACCCACCATAATCGTTCGTGACTCATGCAATAACGGAATAAACCTTCTCACATGTCCTCTAGTCTGACAGTAACTCAATTTACCGCACTCAGTTACTACATCAGGTTGCAACCACAAACACCCTTCTCATCTTCCCGAAACTCAGTTACTGATGTCGATCCTCATGTGACCGCATATTTGGTTGCTTAGGTACTTCATTATTCGTACACCACCGTATGCGCACAGAGTGGCCTGACAGGCAGTTTGCGTGAGCTGCCGCGGCTGGTTGCATGTCTGACTGGCGAGCTTGGGAGGCTATTGCTCGGGGCAATCACATCCAGCCGGCTGTCAGAGCTTTCCGGAGACGCTTGTAAGACTAGCCTGGGCTTAAGCATAAGGTGGATCCATCTAGGCTTCGACGATCCCCGTACTGGAGCTTAACTTGCTCTTTCCGCGAGCCGCAAGCACTGCAAAGTGCGAGTGCCAACTGGGGTTGTTGCTCGGGCGCAGCGATCATCAGGAGCCCTTGCAGGTCCGTAGGTGCCTGGGCTGCCCCTCCACAAGCAGGAACTGTGGGTTCCGTCCATCCTTGTCCTTGCGATCACCGTCTCGAGAGCAACTTCTTGCGTGCATCATCCGCTACTATCGTGGCTTGTTCAAAAGCTCCATCATATGTGCTGTTGCGACGTAGCTATCTAAGACACATCACCACAAAATCGTCCAACCCAACAGCAGCGTCGTTTGTTCTCGATGTGCTCGGAATCATGACCACAATGGCTGCGCCGGCTCGCTACCTCGAAAAATTGCATGTTCTGCTCATAACGTGCTCGTTCGAGAAATACCACTGAACCAACCGGTCCGCCGCTGCTGGTGCGAGTTCTTGGTGTCAACGACGCCCGGGATTTAGCAGACTATTCATTGACCAGAATAACTCTACGCAACTTCAGCTTTGACATTGTGGAATACGACAGAGGAACGAGCAATACCATCTCGCAGGGCGACGTCGCAGTGGTGTTTTGCTAGATCAAGGTAGTACAAAGACACCAGAGCAAACTTTGGAGCTTCCCGGACGGCGGTTGAAGAAGTCGAGGACCTACTCCACTATTAGCCATCAGATCGAGCACCAACTAGAAAGTGTATGAGGTTAAAGACATAAACTATCACATGGGACGAGGGTCACGAGTATTACTGGAGGACCACGTTGAGCAGATTCCGACAACTAACTCTTATGGATACAAGCCGGGTCGTACCTGCGCATAATCATCGAATTCCTACGGTCGTTGGTGCCGGTCCAGCAAATATAAAACGACAAGCTGCACACGTCTGGCTAATTCTTCGCGATGGATGACACCAGATTTCACAGTGCTGAACACGGAACGTCTACGCAGTCGTATTCTTACAGCAACACAATTCATCAACAGCAGCAGGAAAATCATCACCCTCTCCCGAGCTCACGGACGCCGGAAATGTACGGTCAGTATCGACCGCCCTTAGGTGGCCCTCTACCATCGATGGGAGGACCACAACACCACCCTCAGCCGCCGCAGTATCCGACCCAGAATACATACCAACCTCAAATGCCTCAACAACAATACCAGTATTCCCAACAACCGAGTCCATACTCGCAAACCCAACAGGAATATCCGCAGCATCCTCGCCCGTACCAGCCGATGCCAGCCCCGCCCATGATGAACCCCAATCACATGATGCACGCCGGCCAACAGGCTATGGTTCAGCCTTCCACGAATTACGGACAGACAGCGCCACAGAGTCCTCACGCTTCCGTGGCTCAGTCCGAAGACAACACTCCTGTACGGATTGAAGATGAAGACGCATTCAAAAGGGAGAACCCACCTCCATCGCCCGAGGACCACTTGTCCAACGATAAACTTTGGGAATTACGGGTCGTGCAGGAGCCCAAAAGAGCTCGTATGTGTGGGTATGGCGACAAAGACCGAAGGCCGATCACATGTCCACCGATTGTTCAGCTGCAGATCAAAGATTCCCAGACTGGAGAAGAGATCGAATATGACAGTGGAAACTTCACCATAGGCCATTTCATTTGCATAGCGCAACTCAGCGGCCTCCAGAAAGGCGACGACAAAAGCGTCCTCAGAGCACATCCTTCACAAGGAATAGTTAGCGTTGCCACGTGCAACGGATGGCCTGCGGCGATAGTCCCTCAGCACAGGGATTATGTAGCGCCACGCGTCGAGCCAGGTCAACCTCCAGCTGCTCCATATGGCCAAGCTGGCTACCCAAGCAACAGTAATAGCCAAGAGCGTTTGCCACCGATGGGAAGGGCTCCTACCTGGAATGGTCAACACATGAACATATCAGGGCCTGCGTCGACGTCGTATGGACAAGCTCACCCACGCCCGGGCTTGACCCTACCGCAACTGCCAGCCTTACCGCCACATCATCCAGCGGCAATCCGTCCGCAGCAGCCGCCCACTCCTCCCGCAGAACAATCTAACAACCTGAGCCCGGGAAATGTCTTTCAACGAAACCTCATCGGCCAGACAAGCTCGTCAGCGCAGCTACTGCACGACCAGAACAAAAAGGAAGGAATCTACTTCATATTTTCCGATCTGTCTGTTCGCACAGAGGACTGGTTTCGCCTTAAGTTCCAAGTCTTCAACGTTGCAGAGTGCCTCAACGGTCTGTCTCAAGATGAGATTGTGCGAAAGGCTGCAGAGAACGATGCTGCACCTAGCAGTAACCCAGAAGGCAAAAGGGGAAGCAAGAGCTTTGAAGGCATCAAGAACAGCTTGGTGGGCAAGACTGCTCCGTGCCTTTCTACTTGCTGGAGCGATTGCTTCAGGGTTTACAGCGCGAAGAAATTCCCTGGCGTTGCGGACAGCACCGAGCTAAGCAGATGCTTTGCCGAACAGGGTGTCAAAATCTCTATACGAAAGGACAATAGTAAAGAAGATGCTGACGGGAAATCGGGTAACAAGAGGAAGCGCAATAGCATAGGCAGTGATGGCAATCAAGAGGGAGACTATGGAGAGTAGGGTGGATAGAGAGCGCCGCGTTCTACCGGGTCAAAGTGGATCGTTACTTGCGTTGTGCCACGAAGGAAGCACGCGAGTTGGCGTTCGGGTGCATTGTCAGCATGGGCTCGGGACTGGAAATCTAGATGGCTGGCATACAAGGTTAATTTGCGCATCATTCATTTGCGAACGATCAGGAACGAGACTGGATGAAAGGCTGCTACGCGGCACCACATATTGTACTTAAGACTTCTCCTGCACATATGGTGCGGCTATTTCGGGCTCATAGATGTTTACTTCAATAGTCAATCTCGTGCTGAGAGCACAGGGACTGAGCCTCCAACTCTCTGGGTGCTCGTAGCTAAGTGATCTGTTATCGTACACGCTCTAGTGTCTTTGTAAGCGCCACACTCTTGTGCCCAGCCCGAGGCACGGTCTTCACTGCACAGATGGTGAACCTTGGCGCTGCTTAGGCCTTCACCCCACATGACCGAGAAACCCGCTTTACGCTTTCCACATGAGAGCTGGTGGTAGCTGACACCCCACGGGAAGGGTCAAAAATTTTGCTTTCTCCATCCGCACTCCGTTTTAGGTGGGAGCTCACCTGCATGAGTTGCCAGCGCGGGTTACGTCGGCTTCCACTGACCAATGGCGAGGTGTGTCGCAGAGCGCCACGACGTTACCACGCAATATCATCGACCATGTCCCTGGCATTGCAGTGGCAGATGTTCCACAGTCCTGGGGTTCGCTTGGTAGGCGATGCGAGGCTACCAAGCACTCGTATCTATCCGAGCTTCGCACAAAATGATCGCGTTTGCCGGATCTTCTATCGCATCCTGGTTTTTGTCCTTCCTGCTCTGTCTTGCATTTACCGCGCATCTGCGAAGCAGTACTGCTGAGCTTTAACCGTTGCGCACAGGGACCCTCAAGATGCGCTTTTCTATTGATGGTAGAAGACCTCAGATGATGACAATTGTCAAGCACTAACAAACCCTCAGGGAATGAGAAGCAGCACGCTTACAATGAGACGAATGGCCTCCATGGTCAAGCCGGATACGATCCTGATCTCGCGCACCCAGCGGCAGGATATGCAGATGCTGAGAACGCCTCGCCGACCTCACCACCAGAAGGGGTGTCAGAGCGCAGGCTGTTGACCAAGATTGATTTGCGCGTCGTCCCTGTCCTATCGATCTTGTACCTTCTAGCCTTCCTTGACCGAACGAATGTCGCCAACGCAGCTATCTATGGGCTCCGCGAGGAACTGGGCCTTGTCGGGACGCAGTATTCTACAGCGCTCACCATCTTCTTCGTGCCGTATATCCTCTTCGAGATACCATCGAACATCGTGTTGAAGAGGCTGAAACCACACGTTTGGTTGAGCTTCTGCATGTTCATGTTTGGACTTGTTACGCTATGTCAAGGGTTTGTGAAGAATTGGGCAGGATTCATGACTACGCGCTTCTTGCTGGGCGTGTTTGAAGCAGGTATGCTCTCACACCCAACAGACACGGAAAGGCAGAACAGGCGCTGATTCGCACAACAGGCATGTTTCCCGGCTGCTTCTACCTGATATCCATGTGGTACCGACGACACGAAGCGCAAAAGCGCTACACTTTCTTCTTCGCCTCAACGTCCCTCGCCGGCGCATTTGGCGGTCTCATAGCTACCGGGATCGGCAAAATGGACTACGTTGGAGGCTACAGAGGCTGGAGGTAAGACAAGTTCATCCACGCGAATTCAACGTCCTCCCTGCTAACTCGTTCCAGGTGGGTCTTCATCCTCGAAGGCCTACTAACTTGTGTCGTCTCGTTCGCCTTCTTCTTCATAATCCCCGACTTTCCCGAAGAAGCCAAGTGGCTTACACCAGCCGAAGCAGCCTTCGTCAAAGCCCGCCTTCAAGACGACCAAGGCAAATCGGCGCGGGAGCGCAAGATTACTTTCAAGGACGTCGTCAACTGCTTCAAGGACTACAAATTTATCCTAGGATGGTTCATGTACTTCGGGCTCATCGTGCCTGCCTACGGCTACGCCTACTTTTCACCCACCATCATCCGATCGTATGGATACAGCGCCATCCAGACCCAGCTGCACTCTGTGCCTCCCTGGGCTGTAAGTTTCGGGTTCTCCATGCTGATCGCCTATTTTTCGGATCTTGCGAGACACCGTTGGCTGTTCACACTGTTCCCGATCTGCATCGCGGTCATTGGCTTCGCCATTCTGCTCAATGTCCACGACAATAAGAACCTGCAATATGGCGCTCTTTTCATGGCTTCTTCCGGCGTCTACGCTGCCATGCCCATCATCGTCTGCTGGTTCCAGGTAAGTGTCCTTGTCTCCCTTATCAATCTCGAACTGCGAGCTAAACGTCATCCAGATGAATCTCGGCGGCCACCACCGCCGCGCCGTTGGTACCGCGTGGCAGATCGGTGCAGGGAACATTGGAGGCATCATATCGACATATATCTTCCCTGCGAGTGACGCGGTGAATTTCTTCCATTTAGGGTACAGTGTCTGTTTGGGCTTTATCTGCTTCAGCGCTGCGAGCTGTTGCGCGTACTTCGTCGCCTGTTGGAGTCAGAACAGGAGTCGGGAGAAGGCTGGTCCCGATATGAGTTTGACGGAGTACGAGAAGATTGAGAAGGGCGATTTGAACCCTGAGTATAGGTATATGTTGTGATGGGGAAAAGCAGGTCTGATGCTGTGTTCCAGCGGCGAGGCGGGAGCTCGGTACGGTGATGATAGGAACGACAGTGCGGATGAAACAGCAGCCGATAATGCTCTTTCGACCTTCATGAAATTCCTGTGGACTTTTCCGTCTGAGTCGTTCACGTTCTTATGGTTACTGCGCTCGAACCAGTCTGAGTACATCATATGTCTCCTGTGCTGTGCTTACTGACCTGACTTGCGAAGATGCAGCCGAGAAGGCGGACGCTGAGCTTACGGTACGGTACGGTACGCACGGCGCGGGAGATGCTTGAGACGGTGAATTTCACCGGGTCCTCCACGTGGTTTACCTTGCTGTTGACGCGGGACTTCGAATGGCCTTTGAGTTCCTTCGCGGCTTCTTTTGCTTGCGCATGCATACCTTGAGTTGATGACTTCCAAGACGAGTTACGTAGGCTTAGAGTCACATTGCGATATGCCTTTTCAGCGTATATACTACTCTTGTGGATGTCATGCGTAGAAACTGGGCGCAATGGCTGGACCATAGCTGCGAGAATTGGCATTGATCACTGATAGTAGTCCACTACTT